>Ga0111538_10000327_pt1 | contig 61430 bp, 49 predicted proteins | sample SoiMethybrSBSTD1_FD_79669 | JGI IMG/M metagenome (GOLD analysis project Ga0111538, IMG submission 79669) | Bulk soil microbial communities from a Populus tree surrounding site in Tennessee, USA - Soil MetaG P. TD hybrid SBSTD1 (version 2)... | ecosystem: Environmental > Terrestrial > Soil >...
CGGTGGTCATAGGGGCAGGGTCACACCCGTTCCCATTCCGAACACGGAAGTTAAGCCTGCCACCGCCGATGGTACTGCATGCGTAGGTGTGTGGGAGAGTAGGTCGCTGCCGGGAGTTATTTCCAAAGACCCGAGTGCTGGTTCCGGCATTCGGGTCTTTTTGTGTACAGTTGGACGGCTCTTCGACTTTTGCTGACCATGAAAATCTGTTGTATAGGCGCGGGCTACGTGGGCGGTCCAACCATGGCCGTCATCGCTGACCGTTGTCCCGATATCCCCGTGACCGTCGTGGACATGAACGCCGCCCGCGTGGACGCCTGGAATTCCGACGCGCTGCCAGTGTATGAGCCAGGCCTCGATGAAGTGGTCAGACGGGCCCGCGGGCGCAATCTGTTCTTCACGTGCGATATCGACGAGAGCATCGCCGAGGCGGACGTCATCTTCGTCAGCGTCAACACCCCCACGAAAACCTACGGCGTCGGGGCCGGTATGGCTGCTGACCTCTCATACATCGAGCTTTGCGCTCGACGCATTGCCAAGGCCGCTCGAGGCAACAAGACCGTCGTCGAGAAGTCCACGTTGCCGGTCCGGACCGCTGAGTCGCTCCGGCGCGTGCTTCACGCCAATAGCAACGGCTTCCAGTTCGAGGTGCTCTCGAATCCGGAGTTCCTCGCCGAGGGAACCGCAGTCGCCGATCTCGAGCGCCCGGACCGAGTGCTCCTCGGCGGCGACGATACGCCCTCAGGCCAGGCAGCGCTGCAGACGCTGGTCGATCTCTACGCGCGCTGGGTACCCCGCGAGAAAATTCTGACGACGAACGTGTGGTCGAGCGAGCTGACGAAACTGTTTTCGAATGCCATGCTCGCGCAGCGCGTGTCGTCGGTGAATGCGCTCTCCGCGCTGTGCGAAGTGACCGGCGCGGACGTCTACGAGGTTGCGCATGCGGCTGGCGCGGACAGTCGCCTCGGCCCCAAGTTCTTGAAGGCCTCAGTCGGTTTCGGTGGATCCTGTTTTCAGAAGGACATCCTGAATCTGGTGTACTTGTGCGAGCATTACGGCCTCCACGAGCCGGCGGAGTACTGGAGACGCGTCGTCACGATCAACGACTGGCAGAAGACCCGGTTCGTGAAATGCATGGTCGATACGATGTTCAACACGGTCTCCGGCAAGCGTATCGCCATCCTCGGGTTCGCCTTCAAGAAGGACACGAATGACACGCGCGCGTCTGCCGCGATCGATGTCTGTCGTGGCCTGCTCGCCGAGAATGCCAAGCTGACGATCACCGATCCCAAAGTGCCGGCCGAGACAATGTGGATCGACCTCGAACGCGCGACCGGCAGGACACGCGACGATCTGCAAGCATCAGTGACCTATGAGCCCGACGTGTACAAGGCGACTGAAGGCGCGCATGCGATCGGCGTCATGACGGAATGGCAGCAGTTCGCGACGCTTGACTTCGCTCGCATCTACAAGCAGATGCAGAAGCCCGCCTTCGTCTTCGACGGCCGCGACGTGTTGCCGCACGCCGCACTCCGCTCGCTCGGATTCGAGGTCTACGCGATCGGCAAGCCTATTCACCAGCGTACGCCGGCTCGCCACTGAAGCAGCGCTGGTCAGTGCCTTTCAACCCTCATCGGACGGTTCGAATTCTATGAGCCACGTCGCCCTTGCGGAACGCATTCAGTCCAAGCGCGCCATCGTTGGTGTCATCGGTCTGGGCTACGTCGGGTTGCCGCTGATTCGCGCCTTTACTGCTGCCGGTTTCCGGTGTCTTGGGTTCGACGTCGATCAGACCAAAGTCGACAAACTCATCGCCGGTCAGAGCTACATCAAGCACATCGACGCGGGCGCGGTGGCGCAACTCATTCGCGAGAAGCAGTTCGAGCCGACCTCCGACATGGCCCGATTGGCCGAGGCCGATTGCATCATCATTTGCGTGCCGACGCCGCTCAACGAGAGCCGCGATCCCGATCTCAGCTACATCGAAGGAACGGCGCGCACGATCGCCAAAACGCTTCGAAAGGGTCAGCTGGTCGTGCTCGAGAGCACCACGCATCCCACAACGACGCGGGTCAACGTCTGGCCGGTGCTCGAAGCCACTGGTTTGCGGTGTGGGGAGGATTACTTTCTCGCCTTCAGCCCGGAGCGTGAGGATCCCGGCAATCCGCAGTTCCACGCGGCAACTATCCCGAAAGTGGTGGGCGGCTTTGACGACAAGAGCGGCGATCTCGCCTGCGCAATATACGCCCACGCGGTCGTCAAAGTGGTCCGTGCCTCGTCGATGGAGGTCGCAGAGGCCTGCAAAATCCTCGAAAACACCTACCGCGCCGTCAACATCGCGCTCGTCAACGAGCTCAAGATTCTGTACGACAAGCTCGGGATCGACGTGTGGGAAGTGATTGAAGCAGCCAAGACCAAACCGTTCGGATTCCAGGCGTTTTATCCAGGTCCTGGTCTCGGCGGGCACTGCATTCCGATCGATCCCTTCTATCTCACCTGGCTGGCGCGTAAGCACGGCGAGCAGACGCGATTCATCGAGCTTGCCGGCGAGATCAATACGCACATGCCGCAGTACGTCGTCAATCGGGTGGCAGAATTCCTCAACGACGACCGCAAGCCGATTCGCGGCAGCAAGGTCGCGATTCTCGGCGTCGCCTACAAGAAGGACATCGACGACCCGAGAGAGAGTCCGTCATTCGAGTTGATGAAGCTGCTTGGCGAGCGTGGAGCCGTTCTCAGCTACAACGATCCGCATGTTCCAGCGCTGCCCCGCATGCGGCACTATCCAGATCTTCCCGCCATGAGCAGTCAGGATCTCACCGCTGGCTACCTCGGAAGTCAGGACTGCGTGGTCGTTGCGACCGATCACTCGGCGTACGACTACGGTTTTATCGTTCAGCACGCACGGCTGGTCGTTGACACGCGCAACGCCACCAAAGCCGTGAAAGCCGGCCGCGAGAAGATTCGAAAGGCTTAGCGAAAGGCTCGCGAACTAGCGAGCTGTCTTCTGTCGGCGCGCTGCGCGGGCGCGCAGGAATGACCCTGCGGCGCCCACACCCGCCAGCAGCAGCACTGAAGGCTCGGGAACGGACGTGGCCTCTAAGGAATCAATCGTTCCAGACAGCTCATAGCAGGCGCCACCGGTGCACGGGTTCGGCAGAATCGTCATCCGAAATGACCCGCCCTGGAACGCAGCCGTAGAGAGCACAGCCGGCATGCTGCGATCGGCCCAGGTGTCGGGAGCGAATACCAAATTCAGCAGGAACTCATCGAGCACGTTTCCGACGGCCGACCTTGGGCTCAGATCGCCCAGAGCGAAGGTATCGGTCGTACCGTTACCAATTTGAACGAAGGGAGCAGTACTCGGTCCGACGAATCCGCCTTGGCCCGAAATCGTCAGCGTGTCGAAGATGAACTCGTACGCCAGCGTGAAATCCGCACTGGGCACGTAGGTACCACCTGTCGGGCTGCCCTCGGGGATTGGGGGGATCGTAAACGAATACGAGAACGATCCAGTGAAGAGATCTCCTGCCGTCAGCTCGCGCAAGGCCGCGTTGGACTCGGTCGAGGGGGCGCTCCCGGTCAAAGTACCCGTGAAGTTGTAGGTGATGGGTGCGGCAAAGCCTATACGCGCCAAACCGCAGACGAAAACCAGGGCCAGGAGAAAAACACGCATGCGCCAGCGCCAGCAATTCCCCAGCCAACGTTGTCCGAGCGCTTTCGAGAACCCGGCCGAGGTGCGACATCTCGCTGTTTCGAATCGCGTGTTTACCTGCCGTGAAGATCGCGTGAAACCAAATCGCTAGGAGAAATAAGGCGCCACAATGTGGTCCGATAGTCCTAGCTCAGGCAGATTTTGTTCTGGGGTTTGTCAGCCGATAGCCCGAGGCTCTGGAAAACTGGCGTCTGGACGCGCATGCACCTTTTGGGTCGCCTTGGTCACATCTAAAGGAATGTGAAGGTTTGGGCGGACGACCGGCTTTAGAGGATTACGAACGAGAGACCGGCGATGAGCACCCCGGAAACTGCTGCCGCTGCCATGGACGAGCGGAAAAAGATCGTGCCTTTTCTGCGTGCACGCTCCACCACCAACACCAGCAGAAGCAACGCAACCACCGTCGCGATCACGATGCCACGACCGGGCACGGGGAGCCACGTATACGAACCGACGGCGGCCATTCCTCCCAGCATCGCGGCGACGAGATGCACGACGAGCGCGGTCATGACTTTCCGCCGCTTTGTCTGCTGAGCCGCGGTCGCCGATCCGTAAACTGGCGTCTCATCTGTCGAGCGAACCCATGGTGGGAAAACCGATTCGATACGCGATGGTGTATTGGCCACGTATCGGTCCGCATCGAGGGTTTGGTCCCGTGCTGCGAGCTCGCTGACTGAAGCCACCCGGACGTCCGACTGCGCGGCGAGCCACTGCATTTCTTGATCGAAGCCGCGGCAGCTCACCACTGCCCGTGAATCGCCAGATTCGACGAAGTCGTAGGGATGCATGAGCACACCGACGATGACGTCCTGATCGGCGACGGTTCGCGCGAGCGCGACGGCGTCCCGCATCTCAGAAATGTCGGTTGTGATCGGAACGAATCTGAGCGACCCTTCTTGAAACGGACCGAAGCGATTCGCAGAGATGCAGGTCAAGCCCTGGTGCACGAGCGCTTCGAGTGTCTGTTCGTCGTAGCTGTTCCACGGCGGTACGAAGACGCTCGGTTCGAGCGTCGTCAGGCGCCGCATCAGATCCTGGCTTTGCTGCAGTCGGGCGATCTGCTCGTGTGTGCTTAACCCGGCGAACTCGCTGTGCGGCGACGAGCTCTGGCGAGTCCGGTGATTGAATCCATGCAGTGCGCAATCGACGGCGCCATCGTCAACCGCTTGCCTCAGGAATCGAATCTTCTCTGTCCCGAGTGGATGCGTCCCTCGCTCGCCCGGCTCGTGATATCGACCGACTGTGACGGCCGGAATCACTGCGAACGTCGCGCAATAGCGATTGTTTCGCAACGCCGCGACAAGACCGGCTTCTACAGCGAGCGGACTTGTCTCTGAGTAGTCGTCGAAGCGAAAGAAAACTGTGATGCGTCTCGACACGCCTCGATGTTAGCTGGACACTGGCGCCGTGAGGCGCTCGTTGTTCGGCGCTGCCTGCGCCGTCGGCTTGGCATCAGGGAGAAATCGTGCAGCCAATCGAGACCCGAGCCCGATACAGGGCGACTCAACAAGATGATAGGCGAGAACGGCCATTGGAACCGTGAGCGCAACGCCGAGAACAGCGCCTGCCGCGAAATGTGTGGGGAAGACGCGGACGAAGGCAATCCGGAACGCCAACATGTGTGTCAAGTAAATACCGTACGAGTACTTGGCGACGGAAGCGCTGAACCCGCGGAGGATTCGCGATTTCGTCTCTTCGAAACTCGGCACCAACGATCCCAGGAGCAGTCCGAGCGCCCAGCTGACTGCCATCGGCTCTTCGCCACCGTGTTCGACGTCGGCGGAGAGCAGAGAACCAATCGTCGCGCCGGCGATCACGATCACCCAGGTCCAGAAGGGCCAGACCGCATTCCGCCGTTTCGCGACGCAATAGCCGACGACGCCACCCATGAAACATGGCGCGTACTGCATCACGTTCGCACGATCAGTGACGTACGGTTGAACGAACGCCAGCGCAATGAACACCCCGACCAGCATCACAGCGTTGCTCAGGCGCGTACCACGCTGGACGATCCAGAAGATGAATGGCAGCATCACGTACATCTGGAGCTCAAGTGGCAGGCTCCAGAGCGGTCCGAGCACAGGCGGAATGTAAAACAAGTTCTGAACGAGTAGCAGGTTGGCGATCACGACTGACGGAGAGAGGGGCAACACACTCCACCGGATGGTAGCGACGGGAATCTGAAACAAAAAAATCAGCAGGATCACTACGATCGCAAGTGGATAAATTCGAAAGATGCGGCGGAGGTAAAAGTATTTCAGCAGCGTTGTTCCGGCAGCCCGAGTTCGCTCGAGCGATAACATGAGGACCAGGCTGGTGTGAACGAAGAACAGCATCACACCCATCCAGCCGGCTCGCTGCGCCAGCCAGCGAATCGATTCGAATCGTCCGATCTCCACGATGTGGTCGAGGAGCACGAGGGAGACGGCCGTCGCCCGAAGGAAGTCTAGAACCGACGAATCGCCGGTTGACAGTCGCTGGTTTCCCATTTTGCGCACTAGCTGGCTTTCAAGATGAGTACCACTGGCCGCAGCAAGCGGGCGGACTCCCCTGAACCCCGGCTGAGCTGAAATCCGACATGCTTAGGCTGAAGCTACGATTAATGTCTTCTCGTGAACGGACAAGCAGCGCCAGTGGGAGGGGCATAACGAGGTTTGCCAGGTTAACCGACGTATACTCAAGGCGTTGCGAGATTCGACCGCCTGTGGCGGTCTGATTGCTTTTAGCCTAGCACGATGCAGCGACGCGAATGTCTCAACGTCATGACGGTCGACGTCGAGGACTACTTCCATGTGAGCGCGTTCGAAGGTTTTATCCGCCGGGACCAGTGGGATTCCTTTGAAAGTCGTGTGACCCGAAACACCGAGCGGCTTCTCGAGATCTTCGCCGAGACTCGAACCCTCGGGACCTTTTTCGTCCTCGGCTGGGTGGCGGAGCGGTATCCCAATCTGGTTCGACGAATTGCCTCGGCCGGCCACGAGATTGCCTCGCACAGCTATTTTCATCGTCTCGTGTACAGCCAGACACCGGAGGAGTTCCGCGAAGACCTCACGCGCGCCAAGAAGGCGATCGAGGATGCGGCGGGTGTGGCCGTGCGCGGATATCGTGCGCCGAGCTACTCGATCACACGGCGGTCGCTCTGGGCGCTCGACATTCTCCTCGAAGAGGGCTACCAGTACGACGCGAGCATCTTCCCGATTTACCACGACCGGTACGGCATTCCAGATGCTCCGCGTCATGCATATCAAGTCACTGGTAAGCACGGCGCGTTGTGGGAATTGCCTGGATCGACGACGCAAATGGCGGGTCGTAATCTTCCGATCGCCGGCGGCGGCTATTTTCGTTTGCTGCCGTACGCGTGGACTCGCTACGGCATTCGCACGGTGAATTTGCGTGAGCACAAGGCGGTGATCTTCTACCTGCATCCTTGGGAAATCGATCCGGATCAGCCCAGGCTCCGCGCATCGGCGCTGAGCCGGCTGAGACATTACCGCAACCTCACCGAGACCGAGCCGCGGCTGCGCCGCTTGCTCGCGGAATTCAGATTCGACACCGTGGGCTCGTTGCTTCAGCGGGAGGCGGATCGCCAAGCGTCCCCTGCCTCGCCGAGCTCAGCACACTAGGAAACGTTGATGAATGCCGCCTCCATTGTCCGAGCCGTGTGCGCTGTCGCGACTGTGGTCGTGATCACATCGTGTGGAGAACCCATGGATACCGGGTTGGATGAGGCCCCGAATCGGTTGTCGGCGGATTCACAGGATCGCATTGAGCGCGCGCGGGTCTTCTTCGCACATCAGTCCGTCGGGGAAAACATCGTTGACGGATTGAAAAGCTTCCAACGCGATGCAAGCGCTCCTTCGCTGCGCATCGTCACGATGCAGGAGTCATCGGAGCTCACCGGCCCGGCATTCATTCACGCGAAGCTTGGGAAGAACGGCGATCCCAAAGGCAAGACGGATGCGTTTGTCGCTGCACTCGAGGGTGGACTGGCCAACTCGGTGGACATCGCGCTGCAGAAGTACTGTTTCGTCGACTTCGAGGCGAACACGGATCCGCGGCCACTGTTCGAGTACTACCGAGACTCCCTCGACAGGCTGCAGCAGGAATTTCCGTCGCTGCGAATCCTGCACGTGACTGTCCCGATCGTCGTCGTGCAGTCAGGACCTCGAGCGGTGGTGAAGAAGTGGTTGGGACGTACACCTGACTACTATCCGGAGAACGCGGTGCGTGAGCGATTCAACGAATTGATGCGCCGCCACTATGGCCCGAGCGGACGGCTGTTCGATCTCGCCGCACTCGAAGCGGCCAGACCAGGCGCCGATCCAGAACCGATCATGTTCCAAGGGCAGCGGCTCTACACGCTTCTTCCGGAATACTCATCTGACGGTGGTCATCTCAATCGCGAAGCACAACGGCGCGTCGCGTCTGCACTCGTCTCCTTCCTTGCGTCTGCTGCACCATCGCGCGGGAAGTGAGCAAACAGCGCTGTCGAGGAGAGATGTGACGTATGGCTGACGCAACTCCCGCGCCCCCTGCGCCCAGTCAAGCCGCGCGTGGGCGGGAGCGGCTTTTCAGAACCATCATGATCGGTGGGCTGCTGGTGTTCACCATCGCCGCTTGCCTGGGCGCGGAGTTCGCGGCCCGATATTACGAGCGTCACCGGAGTCGGCCACCAGACTACTTTCCGTCCATCTACTACCCTCATCGCCGGCTTCGATACGGCCTGATCCCGAAGTTCGATTACTACGGGTGGTTTCACATCAACTCGCTTGGCTTCCGGGGCCGGGAAGTCTCCGCCGAAAAGCGCCCCGGCACATTGCGCATCGTCTGCCTCGGTGGATCCACGACGTTCGACATCGCAAGCGTGGGGACCGCATTGCCCTGGCCCGAGGTACTCGAGGGGGAGCTCCGAAAGCGACTCGGCACTCAAGACATCGAAGTGCTCAATCTGGGGATCGGCGGTGCGACGTCGCTCGACTCGCTGATCGATCTGCAGATGAGGGCGCTACATCTGCAGCCGGACCTGGTGATCGTGTTCCAGGGGCACAACGATCTGAGCTATTCGATCCCGCCGCCAACGCCCGAAAACACAAACCTCTTTCAGTTGGAAGACCGCCCTCGCTCGAGCGTCACACGGTGGCTCACGTATCACAGCCTTCTCTATGCGAAGGCCGAAGAGCGTGTAGGGAGTCGAATCAACGCCATCATGGGAGGAGCGAAACGCCTGGTTGGACTGTCGAACGACGGCGTTCCTGAGGATCGCCGCGAAAACATGGAACGCGGATTCGAGGATTTCAGGAACAACGTTACATCGATTGCCGCGATTACTCGAGCCAACCACATCTCGCTGGCGCTCGTTGAAGCGGTGATTCCATTTCGTGCCGAGGGTCAACCCGAGGGCAGCTGTCAGATGTGCGACGCGCTGTCAGAGACATACGGTCACGTGGACGTCGCAACACTCAAGACGATGTTTGGTCGATACGATGGCGCTCTCCAACAGGCCGCCTCGACGGGTCCGAACGTCTATTACATCGCGACTGACGGCTTCGTGCCGAGCGACGATCGCTACTTTCACGACCCGGTTCACTTTGGACCAGAAGGTTCCCGCCAGATGGGAGTGAAGCTTGGCGAGGTGTTGGCTCCAATTGTGATGCGGTTGCGGGCGGATGCGGCGAATGCGAGCGCGTCGGCCGCTCAGGACGCAGAAGAACCAGTCGCGGCGTCCGTGGGCAAATAAGGGCGAAGACACGCGTCCGTGTGATTCAGCGTGATGTGCGGATTGTCGCCGCCTGCCGCCATCTTCGGCCACGTGAAAACTTGAGCCGCGCCTCCGGTTCGGAACCTGTTGTTTGTCAGAGCGGCTTGTAGGAACGGACACGTCGCTCGCGCACGAATGACCAGGGGCGATTCCGAGCAGAGCGCCGTAGCCAGCTCTGACACCATCCAGGTGTACGTATCCACGTTTGGATTCGCGGCATACAGATCCACGATCGCGGCTTCAAGGCCTTGTGCTGTCTGATACACACGCGTCAGGCCCCAACCGCGCAGACGACCCTTGACCACGAAGTGCCAGAAGCGAAAGCTCCCGATGCCTGGATACGACGTGAGCCACTGCAACCACTGGCGATCCGGCAGTTGCAGAAGTCGTACCGATTCTCGCCTTCGTACAGGTGATCGACGTCAGCCCCGAGCATCTGTACGGGAGTCGCATCGCCTTGCGAGAATCGGCGGCGCGGGCGGAACCATGTGGCCACTGCAGCGGACAGCGCCAGCCGCTCGCCCGGGATAGAGAACGAGACTCGCCGTCGCAGTCCCTCCACGAGGTACTCGCTTCGAAGCGGAAGTTCAAAATTGACGGCCGACGCCAAGGCTTGCCATCCCATCGCCGTGAGCGTCTTGATCGCGTCAGGCGTTCCTCCGATGCCGATCAGACGCTCGTTGAGTCGAGTCATCGCTCGCATGACGCGAATGCCGATGCCGCTGCCGCTCAAGCCGGGCAGACTGTGCCAGTCGAAAATCTCGAGACATGGGGTCCGCTGCCCACCAATGAGATAGGGCTTTCGGAATGCGTACAACATTCCAAGGCACTCGTCGTCGGTGCGCGCCAGGAACATGCGGCTGAAGGGAAGTGAGTCGAGATAGCGCCAACGATAAAAGGAAGGGGTCTCAGGACGAGACCAATACCGTCTTGAGAACCCCTGGACCAGGGGAAGGTGTTCCTCCGAGAACGGTTCAACCCGTATCTGAGTCGACGAAACGTCTAGCTTGCTCTCGACTGCCGGTGCTTCAGGACTGGAGTGGTGGTTGCTCATTGTTCGAGCGTTCCGCCGCGTTCCGCGAGGTCACGTCACCGATCAGTCGCGCGCCTTCTGGCTCGTGTTGACGAGCACTCGAATATCGCCGCTCTCGCGTTGAGGCAGAAACTCCGAGCCGACGGCTCCATTGAGAGCATCCGTACAGCCAGGTCTGAATCGGTCGTGGAGCTCGACGATAATCGTGCCGACGTTATGGATCCAGTTGCTTGCCGACTGGAGTACTTCGATCTCCGCTCCCTCGATATCCATCTTGAGGAGGTCGATCCGGTCGACTCCCAAGTTTCTCATAATGTCGACTATCCCGTAAGCCGGCACGATCGCCTCCTCTGGCGCCTTGGGCAGGCCGGTGCGGTAGCTCCATGTCTCCGCTTTCGGGTTTTCGATTGTCAGCGTCGACTTATGAGACCAGAGAGCGCCCTGCCAGACACGCACGTTGGGGAGATGCGCGGCATTGCGAACCGCGAGCGCGGCGTTCCCGGGATCGGGTTCGAGGCAGACAATCAAGGCTCGGGGGTAGCGATGGGCGAATAGCCGCGCGGAGAGACCGATGTGAGCTCCGGCATCGACGATGACTTTCGGTTCGGCCGGCAGGTTGAATTCGTAGCAGTCGTCGCGGAGCACCTCGTCGTATACCGGCAGGTCCGCGGTGCCAGGGCGTAACCACACGTCACCCACGCAGGAGGGAACGCGCACTGCCGAGTTCAATCTGAGCAAGCTTCGCAACGCGCTGATGGCCGAAAAGCGCCAGCCGAACCGGTCGCGTGCCCACCCAGCGTACGACCGTGTCGTCCTAAGCATCCCGCGGAAGGCCGGTGACCTCACGGCAAAGAGCACGACCAAGCCGATGGCGAAAGTCGCCACTGGTTCCGGCGACTCTATGAAATCGACGAGATCGACGAGATCAATGCGGTCGAGTGCGGATTCGATTTCCAGATGGCTTTCCCACAAGCGGACGTCAACGGCGCCAGGGGCTCGTATCGGCTCTCGGATCTGAGGTGATCACGTGGAAGCTGGGCGGCCCGTGGGGTCACGGGAAAGCGCGACGTCTAGAGAGCCGAGGAATGCGCGCGCTCGCCAGCCTGGTCGCCGCCAGGATTGTGAGCCTTCTTCCGAACGACGAGCAGGACGTTGCCGTAAAAGATGTCCGTTTTGTCGAGCTTGTCGACGACCCACCCCGTGATATTGACCAGGAGACAGACCAGCAACCAGAAGGGCAACAGCATCGCTAACAGCAGGCGACTCGCGGTCGAACGCGACAGAGAGAACTGAACCCAGTTCAAGAACATCGTTCCGGACGTCGAGCCGAATCCTCCTTGCCGCCGGAGCTCGACGATCTCGAATCGTTCAGCGAAGAGCTCGTGTACACCCAGAATTGTGTGGCGCCAGAAGTCCTCGTACGTCTCTCGCTCGAGCTGGGTCGTCATGTCGTTGTAGACAAAGGGTGTCGTGATCACCGCCATCCCTCCGACCTCCAACACACGATCGATTTCTCGCACTAGGTGCGGGAGTGTTCTCACTCCCTGGAGCACCTGAGTGCAGAGGAGTGACTGGAATTCACCGGATTCCAGCGGCCAGCGCTCGCCGTCGCGAATGAGCACATCAACGGCGGGGCCGGGCTTCACGTCGGCACCAACATGCGCGTCGACATGCGACAGCCATCGCGAGTACGGTTTCCCGAGGCACCCTACATCGAGAACCCGGCCGCGGAGAGTCGGCAGAATACGGTGAAGGTCCCGATACAAATCCTTGACCGACAGCCACTGAGGGTGCCACAGCCGCCGTTCGGGATGCTCCCCCGCAATCGCGGCCATGAGTCGATCGTGAAAGCTCAGCAGCCGATAGACTCGCGTCCTGACTGCGTCGGTGAGATTCCACGTCGGTGCGATCGCGCCGCCGGGCGCCGCGATCTGACCCGCGACGCTTCGCGGGTACCTGGTTCGCGCTGAACGGATAGTCGCGGCAAGGATTGCAACAAATGCTGCCACGAGCGGGAGCTCCTCTGCCGACTCGAACACGTTGAAAAACTGAACGATGCTCTCCGGCATGTCTCCTGCGCTCCTGGCATATCCACTCGAGCGTGGATGGCCGCCTCTCGTTTCAACGCCATCGATCGGTGGGCGTCAGGAGAATGCAATCCGCGCGTTGTGCAAAAGCGTGTCCATCCGTCGATTCCCCGAGCGTTCCGCCGCCTCGAAATCAAATCTTGGTTTTCAGGGGCGCGTGCACGACTGGGGAGGACGTGAACGCAAATGCGGACACTGTATAACGAGTCACAGCATAGGCACTAGAGGTGAGCGTCTTGTGAGGGTTCTTGCCCAGCGTTGCATTCGCAGGCAATGTCTCCGAAAAGAGGGATTATATTCCTGCGTTCTCCGGCGCCTTTGTCGTACCGCCCGACGAGCCATCACGCCGAGGTGAGTTTCGGCAACGAACTGCGCAAACTCACCGGACACAGGATGGCCAGTGGTTTGCTGTCTCAGCTCTTCCAGCAGTAGCTTGGGTCGGGTGGAGGCGATTTGCCGCTTTTGCTAGAAAAAACGAACCGCACGGTGCGGCCGCTCGGCAACCTGGGAGTGGGCGATATCGTCGTCGGTATCAGCGGAGCCCGCCGTAGCCCTGCCGCCGCTATCGCCGTCGGTGGGCGACTTCTCGGCTTTTGCGAGGAGGAGCGCATCACTCGCGTGCGAGGGGCAGGACTTCGCCCCGGAGAGCTGCCAAACGACTCGGTGAGCGCGGTTCTGCGTCTGGCCGGTTCGTCATCCGAAAAGGTGAGCGCCTGGGTGACCGGGGAGGAGGGCGTCGTTCTCCCTGCCGGACTCCCGCGGCTTCGGTTGGACCACCACCACTGTCACGCCGCAACTGCGTTTTTGACCTCCCCGTTTCAGGACGCGGCCGTCATCGTGTGCGACCGGAATACAGCACCCGAGGTGAGCGTCTGGCGTGGCCACGACGGCGAGCTCGTCAATGAGCAGTGGCCATGGGTTGGACCTGGGTTCGCATCGCTGTTCACACAGTGCTCAGAGATCTTTGGTTTCAGCGCTGGACATGAGCATCGATTCGAAGCCTTAGCCCGCCTCGGAGGAGACACCGATCCCGATCGAATCAGTCGGCTCTTCGCGTACGTGGACGGCACGCTGCGTGTGGATCCGGACTGGCAGCGAGCCATCGTGACGTGGCTCAATGAGGGTGGCATTCCCTGGTCGCTCGAGAATCGTGCTCGCGTCGCGGGCGCCTTCCAGCGTTCGCTCGGAAATGTACTTGTCGAGTTTGCGGAGAACGTTCGCAGTCAGCTCGGCGCCGAGCGGCTCTGTCTGGGAGGAGGGCTCTTTTACAACACGTACTTCAACACGGTGCTCGCCCGCTCCTCCTTGGTCGACGTGTTCGTGGCCCCGAATCCCGGGAACGCCGGCATCGCCTCCGGCGCCGCGCTGGCTGTCGGACAGCGCCGCGCGCAACACAACGAAGCGTCGCCATTTCTTGGCCCGGGCTTCGAGCTCGAGGAGATCAAGCAGACTCTCGACAACTGCAAACTGTCGTACGAGTGTTTGAGCGAAGGGCAGATCGTCGACGGCTGTGTTCGGGATCTGATGGCTGGACGGCTGGTCGGATGGTTTCAGGGCCGAATGGAGTGGGCTCACCGCGCGCTTGGCAATCGGAGCATCCTGGCCAATCCGCTGTCTCCGTACGTCCTCGATAATCTGAACGTGTTTCTCAAGCAGCGCGAGCGATACCGGGCCTACGGACTCTCGGTCTGCGAAGAGGAAGCCGGCGACTATTTCATCGGTCCCACACGTTCGGCGTGGATGGAGTACGAGTACGAGCTGAAGGCGCCGGATCGATTGCGGCACGCGGTGCCGATGGGCGCGCGAACGCTGCGCGTGCAGACCGTGAACCCCGAGCCGTCGTTGTTCCGGTCGTTGCATCGAGCATTCGCCGACGCCAGCGGTACCGGCGTACTGGTCAACACATCCTTCAACGGTTTCTCCGAGCCCATTGTCAGCTCGCCCCGCGATGCGATTCGCGTGTTCTACGGAACGGGGTTGGACGTGCTGATATTGGGACGCTTCGTCATCCGCAAATAACTCTTCAGCGAACACGATGAATATTCTTGGGATATCGGCCTACTACCACGACTCAGCGGCGTGTCTCGTGCGAGACGGAGAAATCATCGCCGCGGCGCAGGAAGAGCGCTTTACCCGCAAGAAGCACGATCATCGGTTCCCTGCCGCGGCCGTCGAGTACTGCATTCGCGAAGGAGGCATCACTCCGCAGCAGCTCGACTACGTGGCCTTCTATGACAAGCCGCTTCAGAAGTTCGAACGGCTGCTCGAGACCTACCTCGACTACGCTCCGCTCGGCCTCCGCTCATTCCTCATGGCGATGCCGTTATGGCTGCGCGAGAAACTCTGGACCAAGGATCACATCTCAAAGAGCTGCCAGACCGACGCCAAGGTGCTTTTTACAGAACACCACGAGTCGCATGCGGCCAGCGCGTTTTTTCCCTCGCCGTTCGAGTCAGCGGCGGTACTGACGATTGACGGTGTCGGCGAATGGGCGACCAGCAGCTATGGAAGAGGCGCCGGCAACGAGCTGCATCTCATGGCGGAGACCAAGTTCCCGCACTCGTTGGGCCTCTTGTATTCAGCATTTACGTACTACACCGGATTCAAGGTGAACTCGGGCGAGTACAAGGTGATGGGCCTCGCGCCGTACGGTGAGCCCAAGTACGTCAAGCTGATTCTCGACAAGCTCATCGACGTTGCCGAAGACGGCTCTCTGCGCATGAACATGGAGTTCTTCGAGTACGCGCAGGGACTGACCATGACCAACGGCGCCTTCGACGGCCTGTTCGGCGGCCCACCGCGGAAACCAGAGAGCCTCCTGACGCAGCGTGAGATGGATCTGGCGCGGTCGATTCAGGACGTGACGGAGATCGTGATGCTGCGCATGGCGCGCCACGTGCATCGCGAGACTGGTGAGAAGAATCTGTGCATGGCTGGCGGCGTCGCGCTCAATTGTGTCGGCAACGGCAAGATCCTTCGTGAGGGTCCGTTCGAGCAGATCTGGATCCAGCCGGCGGCTGGCGACGCGGGCGGCGCGCTCGGCGCGGCGCTTTCGGTCTGGTATCAGTACTTGGGCAATAAACGGTCGGCGGCCGCCATACGGGGCTGCCAGTCGGACGCGATGAAGGGCTCGTATCTCGGTCCGCGTTTCAGCGCTGAGGAAGCCGAGCGCTATTTCAAGAGCGTCGGCGCCGTCTATCGCCGGCTCGACGACACGGCTCTCGTCAAGGAAGCGGCGCAGCGTCTGGCTGACGAGAAGGTCGTCGGGTGGTTTTCAGGTCGCATGGAATTCGGTCCTCGCGCGCTCGGCGCGCGCAGCATCATCGGCGATCCACGGTCGCCGCGCATGCAGTCGGTGATGAATTTGAAGATCAAGTTCCGTGAGAGCTTCCGTCCCTTCGCCCCCTCCGTACTGCGTGAGCACGTCTCCGACTTTTTCGAGATGAACTGCGACTCGCCGTACATGTTGCTCGTGGCACCAGTCCGAGAGGACATTCGCCACGAGATGACCGCGGAGCAGGAGGCGCTGTTCGGGATCGAGAAGCTGAATGTCCCGCGCTCGACGATTCCAGCGGTTACGCACGTCGATTATTCGGCGCGTGTGCAGACGGTGCGCAAGGAAGATAATCCCCGCTATCACGCGCTGCTCAGTGAGTTCAACGCGCTCACTGGCTGCTCAGTAATCGTGAATACCTCATTCAACGTTCGCGGTGAGCCGATCGTTTGCACCCCGGAGCACGCCTACCAGTGCTTCATGCGCACTGGCATCGACACGCTCGTCGTTGACAACTTCATCCTCGACAAGGCTGATCAGCCCAAGATGGAAGACGACGGATCCTGGCAGAAGGAGTTCCAGCTTGATTGAAGCAGTCGAGCCGTTCACGCTCAAGCAGGCGCGCAAGTCCACGCTGGTCGTGGCGACCGTTTTTGGGTTGATCGCCGGCTGGCAGCTGTACCGCGGCCGGGTGACGGCGGCGGAGGTGCTCGCCATCATCTCCGGCGTCTTGTTCGTGTGCGCGGCCATTCCGATCGCCGCCACAACATTCCACAAGTGGTGGATGACGCTCGCTGGCATCCTCGGCTACGTGAACAGCCGGATCATTCTTTCGGCGCTGTACTATCTCCTGATGACGCCAATGGGACTAGCTCTACGGCTGGTTGGCCACGATCCGCTCGAGCGGCGTAAGGGGAAGGCGTCGTCGTACTGGCATCAGCGAGAGGTGACGCGCCAGACCCGCGAAGGTTACGAGCGCGCCTTCTGATCGGCAACACCGGACAAGGAGAACTGCAGTGAGCCGTCTTGATACCACACGAGAGCTTTGGCGATTTCTGCTCGGCAACAAGAAATTCTGGTTGCTCCCGATCGTCGTCGTCATGGTGGCGTTGGGAGGCCTGCTGGTGATGGCCGGTGGATCGGCGATCGCACCGTTCATCTACACCCTGTTCTGATCGAGTGGGAACCACAGTCGCCGAACGATGTCTGTAGCGGTCCTTCTCCGTCGGCACATTCTGGAGCCCGCGTGGAGCCGCTACAGCGGCGCGAAGCTCCTGTCGGCCGGCAAGGAACTGGAACGATCGCAGTTCCTGTCGGAAGCCGAGTTGCACCGATTGCAGATGCGGCGGCTGAAGGACCTCCTGCGGTTTGTCAACAGGCACAACGGCTTCTATCGACAGCGATTTGAACGAAGCGGTGTGGTGCCAGAGTCCGTCAATTCGATGGACGACTTGCGGCGCATTCCCATCTTGACGAAGAGCGAGGTGAGGGCGCGCGCGCCCGAACTGCTGTCGGATGGCTTCGACGCCTCCAGGCTCATGAATGCGAAGACTGGAGGATCCACCGGTAAGCCCATCGAGTTGTTCTTCACCGAGGAAGTCAGCCAACTGCGGAATGCGAGCGGACGCCGCAACAAGCGGTGGGCCGGATGGAACGTTGGTGAACCAGTGGGAGCCGTCTGGGGCAATCCCATTGAACCGAAGACGGTGAAGGAGCGACTTCGTCGCTGGATACTCGACCCCACCATTTCGTTAGACACGATGTCGATCACGGCCGAGTCCGTTCGCGCGTTTGCGCGGCAGTGGCAACAAGTACGGCCGACGCTCCTGTTTGGACACGCGCATTCGGTCTTCGTTCTGGCAACGATGGTCGAAGAGATGCAGATCTCCGAGATTCAGCCGCACGCCATTATCGCGAGCTCCATGATGCTGCTTCCGCACGAGCGGAAGGTGATCGAGCGCGCCTTCGGTGTTGCGGTCACGGACATTTACGGCTGCGAAGAAGTCGGATTGATTGCGGGCGAATGCGAACGTCACGAGGGGCTGCACACGAACGTCGATCAGCTGATCGTCGAAGTCGTCCGCGAAGACGGCAGCCCTGTGAAGTGTGGCGAGGCAGGTCTCGTCGTCGTAACCGATCTGCTGAATTACGCGATGCCATTCATTCGATATCGGATGGAGGACATGGCGGAAGTCTCGCAGGCCCCCTGTTCGTGTGGCCGAGGCGCACCGACGTTGCGGCGTATCGTTGGACGAACGGCCGATTTTCTGAAGCGACTCGACGGCAGCCGTGTCGCCGGCATTTCGTTGATCGAGAATACGCTCACCTCTATCCCTGGCATCGAGCAGATGCAGATTGTGCAGGACGCGCTCTCGCACATCGTCGTGCGCATCGTTCCAGGATCTGACTTCAGCCCCGATCGCCGCGACCAGCTCTCGAAGTACTTCTCCGCCACATTTCAAGGGGCGACGATCGAGCTGGAAGACGTGTCCGCCATCGTGCAGGAAGCCAATGGCAAGTACCGATTTTCGATCTGCATGGTTCCAGATTGACGACCGGGGTCCGTTGCCGCGTGAGTGCTGAACGACGTTTGAGTCCCAAGAAAGGGCCGCGATGGCGCTAGTCAGACGAATCGCCGCACGATTGCCGAACGAGTGGCAGACTGAACTGAAACGAATCTACTTCAGAAGACAGATCAGGCAAGACAGGTTCACGACCGAGGAGCCTGAGTTTGCGATTCTCAGTAGCCTCATACACGCTGGAGACTGGGTCGTCGACATCGGCGCGAACGTGGGGCACTACACGAAACGATTTTCGGAACTCGTCGGTCCTCGAGGTCGCGTCATTGCGTTCGAACCGGTCCCGACGACGTTTTCTCTGTTATCTGCGAACAGCCAGTTGTTTGCCTATGCCAACGTGTCATTGATCAACGCAGCTGTTTCGGACAAGTTGGATGTCGTTGGTATGGCGATGCCGAAATTTCCAACAGGGCTCACGAACTACTACGAGGCCCACGTGTCCCCCGCCACGGAGAGTTCCTTGGCGGTGCTCACTGTATCGCTCGATTCGCTGTGCGTTGGTCAACCTATCGCGCTTGTCAAGATTGACGCAGAAGGACACGAGGCATTCGTGCTCTCTGGCATGCGCAAGGTCATCGCCGCCTCACGCCCCATTCTTCTCGTTGAGACTGGGTCCGACAAGGTCATCGCGGATCTGTCGTCCTTGGGATACACGCCAGAAAAGTTTCCGAACTCGCCGAACGTGCTATTCAGGCCAAACGTCTTGTCCTAGGAAGACTTTAGTCGGGGTTTCTCTGCACAACGGGAAGGGGCTGCGCGTCCGTCGAGACCTTCCGTCTAGTTCGCAGCCGGTTTTCCGAATGCGGGGCCAAACCTGGCGAAAGAGCTATCTGGTCGCGGGTTTGCTTAACTCATCTTGAGCGGTTCCCCGGTATCGCGTCGAGGACGCGGGAGAGAAAATGAGCGCTTCTGTAATTGACATCGCCGAGAGGTTCCCGATTCGTTTCGACACGAAGCGAATGATGGCGGAGCTGAAGGTTCTGGAAGGCAGTGACTGGCTGGACCACTACGACAAAGGCTTGTCGAATGGGTGGGTGGCCATTCCGTTGGTATCCCTCGATGGTCGAATGAGCGATTCCGAGGCCCAGAGAGCGGGCACGCTGGACCAGTACAAGCGCACTCCATTTCTCGAACGACTTCCCTACTTCAACGAAATCGTCGATTCGTTCAAGTGTCCGCTAGGTCGCGTCCGAGTGCTGAAGCTGTTGCCTGGCGCAAAGATTGGCGAGCACAGGGATGTTGGACTCGAGGTCGCGAACCTCGCGTTCAAGCGCGTGCGTCTCCACATTCCGCTTCAGACGAACCCCGATGCCGTGTTCTTCGTGGACGGCGAGCGCTTTCACATGCGGGAGGGCGGCCTCTACTACGCCAACTTCTCCAAAGTGCATTCGGTCCGCAATGACGGTACGACCGATCGCGTACATCTGGTCCTCGATCTCCAGGTCAATGATTGGCTGGCCCAGTTCTTTCCGCCGGCCACGTTCCCGGAGCGAGTTTCGTCGATTGCGCAGCGTGTGAGCCTTCCTGTGTTTTGGAAGCTGCGTTGGTGGAGAACCAAGTATTCCGTGATGTTATGGAAGGCGTACGAAGGCTCGCCCGTGCAGCGGCTGCGGCACCGGATACTCGGCCGCGCCTAAGAATCTATCTCTACGCCTCCGAGGCTTGCTGAACAGCAGGGGACGGCACGCGCTGACGGCGCTCGGGGGCGAACCGCTTCTTAATCGCCAGGAATGGTCGCTCGACGATGTAGTACGAGCCGACCGCCCCGCCAATGGTGAAGACTACGCCAGCTAGGAACTGAAGGAGCTTTGGCCACCCAGTCAGCCAGTTCCCCAGGCCGAGGCCCCATCCATGGTAAAGGTAGATTGGGTACGAGATCGTCCCAAGAAATCGTGCTGGTGGCGAGTCGAGCCATCGCCAGAGTCTCGAACGTGACAAATGCAGCAGCTGGACGATCAAAATCGCAACCAGCGCTGCGTAGATGGTGAAGCCAACGAGGTGCCGGGCTGTCGAACTCATGCCGTAGGTCACCAGAGTCATGAAAGCGACGGTCACGAGTGGAGTCCACGGGTACGCCGCGACACGTGCCGCGAATCGTTCGGCATGAGAGCTCACCGTGAACGTGGCGAGCAGACATCCGATCGCGAGGTTGTCGAAGCGAGCATCGAACGTGTTGTACAGATACGCCTGACCAACGAAGCCACCAAAGTACAGGACGAACCGCGACACGACGCCAAGAGCGATAAGTGCAAACAGGCCTTTCTGGACAGCCCGAACGCCATATCGGGAAAAAGCCACGAAGACCGTCGGCCACAGTAGGTAAAACTGTTCCTCGACTCCAAGCGACCACAGATGGGCGATCGATGTCGACGGGTGGCCGTTGAACGCATTGAAATAGTTGACAACGTATCCGACCGCCGAGGGAGCGAGGCCGGCTGGCCAGGCGTTTCCCGCGACGCGATCGATCACATACGAGGCGGTCACAAACGCATAGTAGGCTGGAAAAATTCGAAGTGTTCTGCGCGCGTAGAAGGCGCGCAGGGACACGGTTCCGGTCGATTGTTGCTCGCGTAGGAGGAGCGTGGTGATCAGGAAGCCGCTCAGAACGAAGAATCCGGTCACACCATCGAAGATCGTGAGATCGTATCCGTGGGCGAGGACGACGCTAAATGCAGCGACTGCGCGAAAGCCATCAAGGGCCGGCATGTGGCGCATCTGAATGGCGTCGGAGAAACCGAACCCGGGCTGCTTGCTGGATGGCAGGGCTTTCGTCATTCTCGAGGTCTCTGAACATTCTCACATGTTGAGTCCCCTGTCATGAAGAACACCGGACGAAAGATGCTCGTCGGCGGCGCCGCGCGCGCAGCGGGGCTGGTCGTGCGCATGGTCGTCGGGTTCTTCATGATGCCCTTCCTGGTGGCGAGTCTCGGCGACTACTGGTACGGCGTCTATTACGCGACGGTCGGGCTGGTCGCCAACTTTCATATTCTCGACTTCGGTTTCGCGAACGCCACCATGCGTGAGACCACAATCGGGCTGGGCCGTTCCGACGACGAGGCGGTCAACCGCATCATCAATACGGCATTTCGTATCTATGTGGCGTTAGGCGGCCTCACGCTGCTGTTGACTCTCGTCTTGACGGCCCTCGTTCCGCGCGTGATCGGCCCTGAGTCGGCCGGCACAGTCCGACTGGTGCTGTTGATCCTCGGATTGGACCTCTCTCTGGCGTTTCCGACAAAAGCGGCGGCGGGCGTTGTTCAGGCGAAGCTCCGCTATGACTTGTTGCTGATTATCGATTTGGTGACCTTCGGCATCAGCGTCGGGGGGACCGTCTGGGCACTGACGCACGGTTACGGTGTGCTCACGCTGGCCATCATTACCGCTGTCGTAGGTTTGCTGCACAGCATCTCGTACATGACGCTCGTGAAGTACTTGTTTCCACCACTTCGCATCAATTGGCGGCTATTCGATGCGGCCAGTGGACGACAGCTGGCGTCGTACAGCCTCTGGTCGTTCCTGATTCAGATTGCCAACCAGATGCGGTTTCGGATCGACTCCCTCACAACCGGGGCGCTTTATGGTGGCGAGGCCGTCACTCACTACGCAATTGGCGCAAGGCTCGTCGAGTACGGGCAACTCCCACTCGTTCAGGTATCCAACACAGCTCTGCCGGTGCTGACTCGTTTGCACGCCACTGAAGAAGGTGAGCACACGTCGAGAGTCGTCCTCTTCCTGCTGCGCCTAGGCATCGTTGTGGCCGTGTATGCAGCAGGGTTGGTGATTTTTCTCGGGGGGCCTTTCATCACGCGGTGGATGGGACCCAACCACGAGGTGTCCCCTCAGGTCGCCGCCGTGCTGTCCGTCGGGTTTATGACCGAAGTCGCTTTGATTCCGCTGACGAATTGGCTCTTCGCATCCGCCCGTCATCGAATGCTCGCAATCGCGAACCTGACAGAAGCGCTCGTCAACATCGCCCTCAGCATCATTCTCGGCAAGATGTTCGGCTTGATTGGGATTGCGATGGGCACCGTTATTCCGCTGCTCGTTTTTCAGATTGGTTGGGTTGCGCCCTATGCCTGCAAAGGCCTCGGCATCAGCCGGCGCCGATTTGCGATGCTTATCGTCCCAGGCGCATTGGCGGCGACCGTGTTCCTGATTGTCGCGCTCGCGCTCAGAAACGTCGCGGTGAGCAATGGTTACGTGGGGCTCATCCTCGCCGGCGGGGTGATTACGCTGGTGTATTGGCCCACGGTACTCTTTGCCTGTCTGGGCAAGCAGGATCGCGGCTTCATCTGGCGTGCCGTCGCTGTCCAGGCGGCTCAGTAGACCTACGGATTTCGATCCCAAATCACACGACTGCCGGTCCACCGGACAATTCTGCAAGATGTGTAGCGCAAACCGTCAAGCAGACGGCAAGGGAACAACTCGCTCCACAGGCTAAATGATTGACACGTAGATACTTCTATCCAATTAGTGCCCGTGGACACATTCTTGCAATCTCCTGGGCGTCGTCTGTGGGTCCCCTTCATCGACGACTTCACACACAGCAACACACGTGGAGAGTAGGAATGTTTCAAAGGGCGGTGTCTCTAAGGATCGTCACAGTTTTTGTCGGTGTCAGCATCTGCCTTCTCGTGGGAGCCCGTCCCCTTTTTGCGCAGACGTGCAGCGATGTTCCCGTGTGCTCGAGCGCAGTCTTCTGCAGCGGATTTGAGGAAGGCTCCAAGGCGATTTGGGACGACTACGACGGCAACCCGGACTCGACAAATCTCCTGATGTCCGACGCCGGTCCCTGCAATACCAGCGGAAACCACGTTATGCGGATGCGGGCTCCGGCCGGGCGTGGAGCCGCCGATCTCGTGAAAGTGCTTCCCAGCACCCACGATCGTCTCTACGCGCGTTGGTATCAGAAATGGGAACCCGGATATGACTTCTCCGCCCAGAACCATGGGGGCGGCTTCCATGCAGGCGACCGTGGTTTCCTCGGCAGCTCTGGAAATCGGCCGACCGGGGCGGACTGGTACACGGCCTGGTTCGAGCCCCTGGCAGGGTCTTGGTCCGGCCAGAATCTGACCGGCATCCCCCACTTCTATTCGTACTATCGCGGGATGTACCAGCAGTGTTCGAACCCCAGTGGCGATTGCTACGGCGACTCCATCCCGTGCATGTACGACGAGGGCTCTTTCTTCTGCACGAAACCTGCGGACCGCGAGCGTGTGATGCCTCAGGCTTTTCAGGCGGGCCGCTGGTACTGCATCGAGATCATGCTCGATGGCGGCGCGCCCTCGTCAACCGGCGCCGGAGCGACTGGAGCGCAGGATTTCTGGATCGACAACGTCGAATATGGACCTTGGACCAATCTGTGGCATCGCACGACATCGAACCTCAAAATCAACATCTTCTGGATGAACCAGTTCTTCCATGGTGATCACAGCATCCAGGGAGTATTGCTGGATGATGTCGTCGTCTCGACGACGCGAGTCGGCTGCCACGGAAGCTCGACCTCTGCGCCGAACCCGCCAACCAATCTCCGGATCGTCTCGACGAACTGAGGCTCAGAAACACGAATCCCAGGACAACCCTTAGGGGCCGCCCTGGGATTCGTGCGTACCAGCCGAAGCGCGGATGAGTGCTTATCGGCCTGATGCGCTTCCCACCAACTCTGGTACGGCGACCGGAGCACCCTGCCTCGCCAACGCGGCAATCGGCGCACCCATGTGTCGCGCCGGCGGTAGCGACAGAAGATTCAGCAGCGTGGGAGCGACCGAGGAAAGCGTCACTTTCTCGCTATACCGTTTCGGGGCCACCTGTGGCATTCGCACCCAGAAGATGCCGTCTGGATGATGCATACCGCTCTTGACGTCTTCGAGCTCGAAGAACAGATCAAAGAAAGACTCAGTCGAGGACGGGGAACTGATGCGAGTGTCCGGCGCGATGTGCTCGTGGATCTGGCACTTGGCAGTGAGGACGTTCTCTTTTCTCTGAACGAACATCGCGGGGCGGTCATCGATTCGCAGTCGATTCAGCTTCGACTCGACCGCCTGCGCCTCTTCCTCGTTCCTGAGATGAACATTGAAGACCTCGGCCATCAGTGGCGCGGCGTTGTGAGTCTCGGTCACGTTCGCGAACTTCATGAGGCGGGCGATATCCCGCGGCCGATACATGACCTTGCCGCCTTGTTCTTCGTAGACCGTGCACGCCTGCTGACTGATCGCCGTCGAGAAGACCAGGATGGTCCCCGGGTCGCTGTCGGCGAGTTCGAGGAATCTGCCGATCAGTTTGTCCATCTCGGTATAGCCAAACAGGATCGTTCCTTCGTGCGCGGCCAGCTTCTCGGGACTCGCCTGAGACGCGAAGAGCTCCGGCTCCATCTCACGCCAGTGATAGTGCTGGAAATGAGCGGTGCTGTTCGAGAAGAACGTCGAGAACGCCGGACGCAGTTTGCGATAGAACCAGCGGAAGACGTCGAACTGCAGCTTGTCGAGGAGCACAGCACGCTTCCACCGCACCCCCTCATCGGCGCGCTCTGACATCAGCTGACGCACGATCGCATCAACCGTGCGGAATGAGAGGCCGTGGCTCATCATGAAGGTCATGAATCGCGCGTAGTCGGCCTTTCCAAGACTGGGCCGATCGGTGCTGTGCTCGAGCACGTTCTGCTGAACAAACCTGAAGAACGGCTGCAGCACATCTGACGCCTGCACCTTGGTGGACCATGGATCGGGCATCACGAGCCCATTCAGTGGCTTTTCAGAGGCGATGTTCATGCTGCCGCAGATCCATACCGGTAGGCCCGCCTCGGACACCACGTCCCATACCCGCTTGGCTTTCAGCTTTGGTCCTTCGTCCAGCTCGATGATGCCGTGATCGCGATAATCCAGACCCGAGTGAACAGTGACCCATTGCACCCAGGGATTGAGCTCCCATCCGCGCTCGGCGGCCTCAGTGATGAAGGCCTGCGACGAATCACGGAGTCGCTTGAAATTCGGCAAGTGGCCTTCGTCGATGAAGCGGTCCATCAGCTCTGGCGAAAGCTCGTTGAATTCCAGCAGGATGACGCGTCGATCAGTGTTCATGCAAACTCGCTCCGTGTGACGTGCAAAACTGAACCGTTGACCCGATTAGCGAGCAAGAAGGCCGCCAATCCCGGTCACGAAGACGCTCAAGGACTCCCGGCGACGCCGCGAGAAGACTTCCAAGGACCAACCTTAAGTCTACTGAAAACCCCCACATAGCACGACGGCAGGGCCGCTCTGTGAAATGCGATATCCTCGACGGCCTGAGTGAGTAGCGCACCCCGAGTCCTCGTCATTGACGAGGAGATCCCTTGGCCGGCCAATACGGGCAAGCGTCTCCGGACCCTCAATCTCCTGAGCTGCCTGGCTGCCGACTTTCAAATCGATTTGCTCGTCCACGCCAATGCCGCGACGCCCGAAGCGCGCGAGGAGATGCGCCGCCGCCGCATCGGCTTGCGCGTCTCCGATAGCCGTATTCCGGACAAGGCCGGACTGTTGCTGCCCGTGCGAATCATTGCGAGTCTGGCTGCGGGCCTTCCGTATTCGGTCTACTCGCACGTTCAGGCGGGCTACCAGCGGGCACTCGAGGATGCGCTGCGCACTGAGCACTACGACCTCGTGCACTGCGAGTGGACGCCGTACGCCGTTTACACCACGTCGCTCACCACGCCCATGTGTGTGGCCGCTCACAACGTCGAGTGGGCGATTTGGCAGCGGATGACCGAGGCTGAAACACGCCCCGTCCATAAGTGGCTATTCAACATGCAAGCGGCGCTGATGAAGCGCTTCGAGCAGCAAGTCTTCGCGCGCTGCAAGCATGCGACTGCGGTGAGTGATGGCGATGCCGAGGTGATCCGTTCACTCGGCTGTCGCGACGTCACGGTGGTTCCCAATGGCGTCGATGCCATGATGTACGCCGTGCCAATGGCGGACAACCCGTCTCCGCGATCGCTGGTGTTCACCGGCTCGATGGACTGGCGCGCGAATCAGGATGCGATTCGGTGGTTCATGGACGCTGTGCACCCCATCCTCATTCAGCAGGGCGATTACCGCCTGCACGTCGTCGGACGTACGCCACCGGCGTGGATGCTGGATTCTTCCGTCATGCCGCCGCAGATCACGGCGACTGGCACCGTGGATGATGTGCGGCCCTACATCACCAACGCGGCTGTCTACGTGGTGCCGTTGCGCGTTGGAGGAGGCAGCCGGCTGAAGATTCTGGAAGCGTTCTCGATGGGACGGGCGGTGGTCTCGACAACCGTCGGCGCCGAAGGCCTCGACGTCGAGTCAGGCAAGCATCTGCTCTTGGAAGATACGGCGCCGCGGTTCGCCGCTGCGGTCACCGCGCTGTGGAATGACTCAGCGCGTCGCCGGGCGTTAGGCGACGCGGGACGCGCCTTGATTGAAGAACGGTATCGCTGGGAGCAAATCGCTCCCCGTCAGGGTGAGGTCTGGAGGCGGGCCATCGCCGAGGCTGGCTGAGGGGCCGTGGTGCTCGCGGTGCCACCAGCAATACGCTTCCACCACTGCTGGAACATCAGCATCGCGAACACGTGCTTGTCGTTCAGCGCTCGTCGTTCGTGATGCGCGGTGATCAGTTCGCGGACCTTCGTCGGCAGCAGGACGCCATCATGGTTCACAGTGGCGTCTGCAAGACTGGACTCGACGAATGGGCGCAGACCGCCGCGCAGCCAGATCGCCATGGGCGACGCGAACCCCTGTTTGCGATGAGTGAACACCGACTCCGGCAGGAACGGCCGCGCCGCCTGCTTGAGCAGGTACTTCTTGTCACCGCGCCGCAGCTTGAGGTCGGTTGGAATGCGCGCGCAGAACTCGAGAAGCGTGTGATCGATGTACGGCACTCGTAGTTCGAGCGAGTGCCACATGCCGACGCGATCGGTGAGCGCCAGGATATCGTCTGGAAGATACATCTTGATGTCCTGGTACAGCGCACGGTCGAGTGGATCAGCGGCGTCGCACTGCTCGTAGTACCGGCGTCCCGCCTGGTCAACCCGTTCGAAATCAATTTGGGAGGCAATCGCCGGCCGATACAGTGATCGGCGCACATCCGCAGGAAACAGCGCGTGATACCGCTGCCATCGCGCCGGCGGCTCGAGGCTCGATGCGGCCACGAATCGCTTCAAATGGTTCACGCGATAGTGGCCACCGCTTTCTTCGGGCAACGCCATCACGAGGGGCGCTGCAGCGCGAAGCAGTAGTCGCCAGGGAAACTGCGACGCGTGCTGACTCAATTGAAACCCGAGGTAGCGCTCGTATCCGGCAAACGCTTCGTCACCTCCGAGGCCGGTCAGGACCACCGTCACGTGACGACGGGCGATCGCGCAGATGTGATGGGTGGGAATCAGCGAATCATCAGCGAACGGCTCGTCGAAGGCGTCGAGGGCTACGTCGATCGCTTCGGCGGGCTGCGGAAGCACTTCGAATTCACGATGATTCGTTGCCCACCGCGAACTGACTTCGCGTGCGAATGGGCGCTCGTCGAGGAAGTTCCCGGTTTCGCCTCCGAAGCCGATCGTGAACGTGTTGATCGGCTGACTGGCCGCTTGCGACATCATCGCCACGAGGAGGCTCGAGTCCACGCCGCCGCTCAAGAACGCGCCGAGCGGGACCTCGCTGAGCATCCGCATCGACACTGATTCTTTGAAGCGCTCGACAAACTCGGCGCTGATGTCGGCCGCCGATCCGCGATGCTTTGGCTGCATCGCGAGATCCCAGTACGCCTCGGCACGGATCCCGTGCTCGTCAGCGATGAGGTAATGGCCGGCGGCGAGCTTTCGCACATCGCGGTACGCTGTCCAGGGCGCCGGGATGTATCCGTAGGTGAAGAACGCATCGAGGCCCGTCCAGTCGATCGCGCGCGAGACCGACGGGTGCTGGAGCACGGCTTTGATCTCCGACCCGAAGACGAGCGTGCGGCCGTCGAAGGCGTAGTGCAGCGGTTTGATTCCCAGGCGATCGCGCGCAATGAACAGACTGCGCGTGCGCGTGTTCCAAATCGCCAGCGCAAACATCCCGCGGAAGTGTCGCAGGCAGGCGGGTCCTTCTTCCTCGAACAGATGCAGGATCGTCTCGGTATCGCTGCGCGTACGAAATCGATGTCCGCGCTGCTTGAGCGCCTGCTGCAGCGGCTCGTGGTTGAAGATTTCGCCATTGAAAACGATCCACAGCGTTTCGTCTTCGTTGGCAATGGGCTGATGTCCACCGGCGACGTCGATGATCGACAGCCGCCGCATCCCCAGCCCTACCTCACCGTCGGTGAAGTGTCCCTCGTCGTCCGGACCGCGCCTGGCGATGACATCAGTCATCGATCGGAGCTGCGCGAGGTCCACTCGCTCCGATCGATCGCGGACGTACACGCCGGCAATGCCACACATACCCTCAGGCTCCCTTTCGTGGCGTCCACAGCACGGTGCGCTCGCCGCGCAGGAAACGGACGAGAGCCGCCGCGGCCGCCACGTTGATCAGGCAGAAATAGAATGGCACGAATACCGGCTTCCAACGGATGCGACCGCCTCCCATCCACCCGATGATCGCGAGGAGATAGCACACGAACTGTGCCACGAAGAGCGCTGCGTAGAAGGGCCGACGGATGAGTAGCGCGTTGGCCACGAAAGCGCCGGTGAGCGGAAACACCACGAGGTAGCGCAGGACCTTGTGCACCAGCAGCTCGAAGCCGAGCAGTCCTCGACTGAAGAGGTGCCGCATCTCCGCGAGTGTATGCAGCGCGCGAAGGCTGACGCGGACGCGCATTTTGTACTCATCGCGATGATGGCCGAGTGCGTCCTCGGTGCAGATGGCGTCTTCGCAGAACACGACGCGGCGTCCTTTGTCCAGCACACGCAGCGGCAGGATGAAGTCCGGAAGGTGGTCGGCGCGCATCGGATCGTAGAGCTCGCGGCGGACCGCGTCGATCCCGCCATTGACGCCGATGATCGAACCCACGCGAGTTTCGAGCGTCCGGAGCCAGTTCTCGTAGCGCATGTAGAGGCCGGAGCCGCCGCCTGTCGCGGTCTCACCGGGGTCGCGATACTGCAGCTGTCCAGTGGCGTAGCCGACCTGTGGATCGTCGAATGGCGCGACGAGATGTCTGATCGCGTCGGACTCGTAGAGTGAGTTGGCGTCCGAAAACACAATGATGTCGCCTGAGGCCAGCGACATCGCTCGATTGAGCGCCATAGTCTTCCCCTGACGGGGCTCTTGGCGCAGCAGCGTGACACGGGGACTCGCCAATTTGGCGACGGCTTCGTCGGTGCCATCCTCGGATCCATCTGAGACCACGAGGATATCGAGACGATCGGCCGGATAAGCTTGCGCGAGTTTGTTCGCCACGGTTTCTGCGATGTGACGAACCTCATTGAACGCCGCGATCACCACAGTCACGCGCGGCAGCGACGGTGGTTGCAGGTGCTGTAGCCGCCGCGCCGGCAGGACCGTCAGTACCAGCGGGTAACCGACGTAGATAAACGCCAACAGGCCGAGACATCCCCACAGAACGGGGATGGCGACGGCCTCAAGCAAGTCCATTCGATCGTGGGCGGAAACTCGTGCGCGACACGACTCGTCCTGGTTCGAAGCCCGCTGGACGAGTCAAGCGCGGCCTCACCGAATCCGGTCTGCTCGGCGCCGTGACCGGCTCTGTGGAGCGTGACCGCTCTTCGATGAGCCACGTGAGCGCACTGCATGTGCCTGCCATCACGTACCATTCGGATCCAAACAGGCCATAACTCGCGAGACTCACCATGAGGTTCATCACGAAGAAGACCTGCATGGAATCCGCGACAGCCGGCACCAAACCTGTCACGCCTGTCTCTCGGCAGCGCCCGCGAATCCGCTTAAGGTCCGCCCCGATCATGAACATGAATCCGAGAAAAATAGGCAGACCGATGAACCCCACTTCCTGCGCAACCTCGACGTAGAGATTGTGTGTGGGCTGCTCGCTCCGACCAAAGTTCGCGTTCGCTTCTCCCGACGTTCCGAGCCCGTGGCCGAAGAACGGCCGGCGCATCGCCACCGCCAGTCCCTCGAGCACCGCGGTCTTCCGGTCGGTGGCGGTCCCCGCATTCTTCGTGTGCGAGCTGAACATCGACAGGTAGCGATCCGCGAGATCGTCCGACATCAACGGCGCGGCGATGACGATGCCGATCACCACGAGCGCTCCAAGTAACGCCTTCCTCCGGCTCTTCCACCAGATGGCGAGAATAACGACGGCTAATGCGATCATTCCCGTGCGAGACGCCGTGAGCGCAAGCGCGTACAGGGCCAACGGGGCGAACCCCAGGTAGGCCAGCTTGCCAAATTTGAAGTACCGCGCGAGGAAATGAAAGAAGACCAGCGCCGTGAGGATGACGATCGCTAAACCATTTGGATTGACGATGTCGGCTGGAGCGCCAGCAAGACGGTTCAGAAACTCCCAGTTGGCCATGCTGGCGTAGCTGCCCCAGTACCCATCAGTGACGTGTAGATACAGAGGCTCGAGGACACGTACCACCTGGCAGCCCACGAACACGAACATGAAGCGCTTCAAGTCGCGCTCGCTTCTGACCAGCGTAGCCGTGAACAAGCAGAACACGACCGCCTTGATGAACTCTGGAATCCCGGACTTCAGTACGCTCCCTGGCCATTCAACGAACGGCACGGTGGCGATGGAGAACACGAGCAGGATAACCACCCACCGAGTCGCGTTCCAGGCTGGCACGTTGCGATTGACGGCTCGTCGAGGCGACAGCGCACACAGCATCGCGATGACGATGACCAGGAGCAGATCGAATCGGACCGCGCCGAAGACGGGAAATCTCCTGGCCAACTGCAGGAACCAGCTGGCGATGAACACCAGGTAGAGTTGGAAACCAAGGCGAGTTGCCCAGTTCGGTTCGTCCGGCGCGATAGCCGGATCGAGGCTGCGTTGCGGCGCAACGATGGGTGATCGCTCAGTAGCCATAGCCTGAGGTCAGCACGTCTATGCTGAACCTATCGAAAAACTCTGGAATCGGCAACTGCGGATGATGAAGCTGGAGAAAAACCGAAGGGCGGGGAAGACGGCTTCAAGACCGCGAAGGCCGCGTGAGGTACGCGGCCTTCGCGAGCGAAACGACTAGGGCACGATGTGAAGATTTGACGGTGCGACTGGAGCTGAAGACGACGAGCCGCCTGAGCTGCCGATCACATACGGGTAACCAGTAGCGTTGACGTTGCCGTTCTGATCGACCACGTAGACGTACACGGTCTGACCCGTCTGGAACGCGCCCCTGTTCAACTGCACCGTGACTCGCGTGCTCGACCACTGCATTGGAATCTGGATTTCTTTCCGCCTCGCCAGCGCCCAGGTCGGCTGATCGCTCAACTCGACGCGCGCGCGCGTGTAGTCGACATACGTATCGGAGTACCCGAAGAAGTCGCCGTCCGTCATGTGGCCGAAGTCGATCGTGTGACCGTCGCCACCCCACGGAGTCGCCACCCACTGTTGCCGCTCGTTGGCGGTCGTGCCCTCGATGTCGCGGTGCAGACTGGGCAGCTGGCTGCCACGGCGGAATGCGAGCGCGCCGTCAAGATAGACCTCAATCAGGTCGTTGCCCGGCGTGTCACGCATGTAGACTTCCCACCGCTCCCACCGCGACGCGCACTGCACCGGGCCCGGCTGAATGGCCCAGACCGTCGTTGCCACCGGGTTCCCATTGACGTTCGAATACGACATCAGGTTGTACCCGTCGGTGATGCTCATGAAGATGTTGGGCAGCTCCGGTCCGGTACCGTAGATGCGCCAGAACTTTGCGGCCTGGTTCATGCCCGCACCGCATCGCAGCCAGAACGTGCTGTAGAACTGACCCGTCGTGCCGGACATGTTCAGCGCCAACGCACCCAAACGGCGAATGGAATCATCGAGCGAGGCGATGTAATCCTTTCTCGCCCATCGCTTGCCGCTGGCTCGGCCCCCGCTCGTTTGGTACGACCACGCCTGGTTGTTCGTCCCGTCGAGGGCAAGGTTTCCGCCGTTGATGCCCGCGGAGAAGTCGTTCCACGCGGCGTTCAGGAACGGTTGCGACCCGCCGTAGTCACCGTGTGAGCCGAACCCGCCACCGTTGATAGTGAGCTGCCCAGAGGATTCCGACACGCTGCTAATCGCAACCGATTGCGCACCAGCGAACGTCGGGAACAACAGGGCAACGCAGACAATCAAACACACCTGGCCGACGCGGCCACTGAATTTCACCATTATGTTTCGCTCCGATTCCGAGGATTCTAGTCACACAGCAATATGTATGCCCGGCCACATCGGAGAGAAATCCGTGACCGGTGAATCCGCCAAACTACGGAATCGAACGGCTTATCGGACAATACCATCGGCGTCCTAAGAGGGCGTTACAGTCTGAGACCAACCAAGAAGGAATGACAGATTTCGCATCTGTCTAGTGCGATGCGGTCCCCTACGCGACTGTAATACTTGCTCGGATCGTCATTTTTCGACAGCCCTTTCGCGCGCTCTGTGAAGAGAGCCGGTCACGGTCGGCTGTCGGCGGCGCGGCGACGATGACCGCATTTCCGACACCGGCGAGGTAACGGCGACCCTTTAAGGTGCGGAGATAAATCGACTGCTCAGGTAGGCCACCCCGAACTTCACAGGCGAGGAGGCCCTTTCCAGGAGACTCGGTCGGCCTTTCTTGAGCACCCAGACGAACTCTCTCGTGTTGGTCGCGCCGGGCACCGCCGGCGCCTGGCCCTTTCGATTGCGAACCACCATAACTGGCGAGAATTTGCTCTCGTGAAGGATTGACAGGTATTGGTGTTCGAACAGGCGATTCAGATCCGGGTACGTATAGATGAATTCGACGGCACGGGAGGCGACTCGTGGACCGTGCTGTCTCTCCAGCTTCACGTGAATCGCTTCGGGCGTTGACGTGAGGTGTTCCCACGGTTCCAGCACGCCATCACCGAAGTAGAGCGTTCCTTTGTCCGTCGAGAGGCTCAAATGGTGTCCGACGTCTGAACTCCAGATGGGACCAAACAGCGTGAAGAGATAGCCGCCGGGCCGTAACGCGCGATACATGCCAGCGAACGCGCTTTTGAGATCGCTGATGTGTTCGAATGAGTTGATCGAGTAGATGCGATCGTAGGACTCGGTCGGTTCATACGTGGCGATGTCCTGCCGCATGGCAGTGTAGTTGGTAAGTGAGAGGTCTTTGGCCTTTTCGTTGAACGATGCGACCGAGGGTGGATGCATGTCCACGGAGGTCCATTTCGCCGGGGCGTGCTCGGAGAGGAGTGCTGGCGGGCTGCAGCCACCAACCTCCAGGACGTTCTGTCCGCGCAAACCCACCGTCGCGGCCGCGAGCCTCAAATACTTCTTGTGCGGCGTAGCCTCCCAGCACACGTGTCACCTCCTAGACGCGGTTGTTCGACGCTCGATGAAGTCACCGGAGTCGGCACCGTGTCGAACCAAAACCGCGTACTCGTCCATGTAGCGCGCCACCATGCGTTCGTTCGAGAACCCACGCACTCGCAATGACGCAGCGCGAACCAATGCAGCGGCGAGCGAAGGGTCGGTGAGCACGCGATCGAGGGCACGTGCCAACCCCGTTACGTCGTCTCGTTCGACGACGAGTCCGCCGTCATCGCCGAGCACCGAAGGAACGCCACCCACTTTCGTTGCCACGACTGGCACACCTGCACGCATTGCCTCGAGCAGGCTGATCGGTAGGCCTTCGGTCAACGACGAAAGTACGAACACGCTGAAGAGTTGGAGATGGCGTGGACCGTCAACGAATCCAGGCAGCAAGACTCGTTCGCCCAACCCTTTGTCCGCGACGGCGCGTTCGAGCATTGCTCGCTCCGGGCCTTCGCCAAGAATGACGAGCTTGGCCGGCGAGCCCTTCTCAACCAACGCGGCGAACGCCGCGATCAGTCGATCGAAGCCCTTCTCAGGCGACAAGCGACCGATGGCGCCAATCACCGTGCCACGACAGAACGCGGCCAGCCGCGAGTCCATGTCCGCGGGCGCTCCGTCTCGCTCGGCCAGTCCGTTTTCGATGACGGCGACGCGATGCGAATCGAGACCGTCGAGACCCCTGATCGTTTTCATCCCGCTGTGCACGAGCACCACTCGGTCGAAGCGGCGCAGCGCGCGCACGTCAAGCCATTTGTACAACCGCATCCGATTCAATCCGGTGCCATGGGTGTAGCCGTGCACCGTAGCAATCAATGGTGCGGGTCGCCAACGTCTTGGCAAGAAGCCGAGCAGGATGTTCGGCTTGTAGCCGTGGCAATGGAGCACGTCCGCGCGTTCGTCGCGCGCGAGATTCACGAGCGCGAGCGCGCCTTGGAGATTTGGCCCGTTTGCCATTCGAACCGGATGGACGATCAGGCCGCGTCTCGTCGCTTCGTGCTCGAGCGGCTTCTCTCCGCTGGTTGGACTGCCAATCGATACGATCACCGGAGAGTGTCCGAGACGCTGCTGCGCAGTCGCCAGCGACAGGAGCACGGCTTCGGCACCGTACAGACCTTCGCTATCGATGAAATGTAAAACGCGCATCAGCGAGCCGATGCGAGCTCTTCGACAATGACCTCGGTCGCCGCATCGCTCATACGCTCGAGCGTGAACTCGGATGCGACGCGTGTTCGTCCTTGCAGGCCCAGCGAAGCGCGCAACTGCGCGTCATCGGCCAGCCTGTGGATCTTTTCAGCGAGATCGAGCGGGTCTTTTTCGCGTGCGAGCAGCGAATCCGCGTACGGTCCGAGCGCTTCGCGAATGCCGGGATAATCCGTGGCGACGACAGCCACTCCGGCGGCCATGGCCTCGAGTACCGCGTTGGGTACGCCTTCGGCTACTGAACTGAACACGGACAGGTCTACCGCACCGAGCAGCCCGGGGACATCGTTGACCGGCCCGAGGAGCTGAACGTGCTCGGTCAAGCGCAACTCGTCGATCTGCTGTCGGACCGCCTGGCTCCGGTTGCCCTCTCCGCCCGCAAGAAGCAGACGCGCGTGGCGGCCCGATCCGCGCATGCCATCGACGACAATGCGCCAGGCTGCGATCAGTGTGTGGTGATCCTTGAACCCGTGAAGGTTCGCCACCATGCACGCCGCGAAGTCGGTGTCGCTCAGGCCTAGCTCACGACGCCATGAGGCGCGATCGCGCTGCGCCTCTCGCGGCTCGATGCCGTTGCGGATCGTCTGCACCTGTTCGCCTGGCACGCCCAGCACGTTGATCAGGAATTCCGCCCCATGTGTCGAGTTGGACAGAAAGCGTGTGATCTGACGAACCGCGACGCGTTCGACGGCTCGCATGACCCGCCCGCGCCCTTCGTCGCGCTGGTTCCAGATGCAGACGCGTACGCCTCCAAGCTTCCACGTCAGCGCGGAGACGATGTTCGGAAACATGCAATACGACAACAGCACATCGGGACGCTCGCGGCGCAGGAATACCACGAACCGCATCAGGTCCCACAGCTGGCGGAATCGCTCGCCATACGTGTGCGTAAAGGTGAATGTCGTCCAACTCAGCCCGTCACGCTCGATTGCGTCCACCATCGTTTTGGGAATGTCTGGAGGACCGACGCTGACCAGTCGTACGACCGCGGCCTCGTCTCGGGCCAGTTGCCGCCCAAGTAGAAAGGCCTGACGCTCGGCGCCTCCCGTCCCGAGGGACGGGAGGACGAACAGGACACGTACGCCCTCGAGCCGACGCCGACGTTGCCGCGCGACGGGGACTATGTGTTTCACAGACAGGGCGAGGCCACTCATGCTGGGCGTACGATCATGTGGCGTAGTGGCCTCAGGGCAAGCTTCGCCAGTTGCATCCAGGCGGGCGCATAGTGAGGACGTGTGCGCAGTGCCTTGAGATACCAACTCACCGCACGGCGGTGGTGTCCACCTTGCGCGAAGCCGTCCCCCCCGTAGGTGTAGGTATGTGCCCACGCGAGGTTCTCGACGTCACGTGGTACGAGTCCGGGATTCGCCTCGAGGAAACGTTCCATGATGGTGATGGCGCAATCGAGACGCTTCGCGAAATTCTTCGACATCTGGCCACCCCACGACCGGTAGAGATATGTCACGTGGTCGAGGTAGGCGAACTCATATCGTGTCGAGATTCGCAGCCAGAGCTCGTAGTCGATCCCCATCGACAGTGATTCGTCGAACGCGCCGACGGTTTCGAAGCATTCGCGCCGGACGATGGATGCCATGCCGGTGACGAAGTTCTCGACCAGCAGCTCGTTGGTGATTCGGCCGATGCGCGGAACGACCTTGTTCGTCTCCATCGGAACGCCGTTGATGTCGATCCACCGATAGTTTGTATAGACCACTCCAATCTCGGGTCGATCGAAGAGAGGGACCTGACGCTCCAACTTGTCGACGACCCAGAGATCATCGGCGTCGATGAACGCGACGAGCTCACCGCGCGCCGCTTTGATGCCCACATTCTTCGCAATGGCCTGGCCGCTGTTCCGGATCACGTGGAAATGCACGCGCGGATCGGACATTAACGACGCGATCGCGTCGCGTGGATTGTCGGTCGAGCCATCGTCGATGACATGGACTTCCAGATTGCCGTAGGTTTGATCGAGCACCGACCGCACCGCATCGGGTAGGAACCGAGCCATGTTGTACGTCGGAACCACGACCGACACGAGCGGCCCAGGCGTCGTCACACGTTCCACTGAAGGCTCCTCGGGACTCACGCTACTGCGCTTGTGCGGCCTCGGCGTCGTTCAAAGCACGCGAGACGTCGTTGGCAAACTGCACGAGTAGTTCGTCACCTTCCTCGGTGCTGCGTCGAGGCCGATCGACCACGGCGACCACTAGCGTCGGCGCCATCCCGAGCCGCGTCAACACATGCGCTGAGGCGTAGGCTTTCGCCGTTCGTGCATAGGACGATGTCCAGCCATCGCCGTCGTACCAGTAGATGACTTCCGTCTCGCTCTCTGCCTGACGAATCAGTGCGCGGTTCGCCTGGATCGCCTCGCCATCGTGTGATGGAAGCGTGATCCGTGACTGCATCGCTGCGTCCGGGAGGACGATCGATCGGTAGGCCACGCCGCCGTGAGGGGCGCTCTCGATGAACGCGCCCAAGAACAGTTCGACGCGCTCGCCGGTTGCCGTCCGCACGAAGGCTCGCGTGAACATGTCTTGTGTCGTGCCGCTGGCCACGAAACGGACCGGCACCGAGCCGGCGAGAGGACGCCAATTCGCGCCCAATTCCCGCAACGATGTCCTCAACCGGCCGGCCGGTTCATACATAGGATGAAAGATCGCGAGGAACGTCAGCACCCCGGTCGCGAGCGCCGCCGCACTGAGCGCCCGCCAGCGCGGCAGGACGAGTGGAGCGGGCTCTTCCGAAACTGGTGACGATTCGCCTTGGCGGGGGTACCGCTTTGCCAGAATGCTCACCGCGCCGAGAAGCGCGATGAATCCGAAGCTGGAGACGAACAAGCCTTGCAGAATGTGGCCGGGCCCATGCACGGCCTCGCTCAGTCGGAAGTACGACAGGGTACCGATGATGGCCACGCGCAGGCCGTTGCTGAGCAGCGCAATGGCAATGGCGAAACCGATCGCGAACGCCCGCGGCAGCCAGCCTTGCAGATACAGGTACGCCTGAGGAATTCCGACAGCGATCACCGCAATCAGGAAATTGACGCCGCTGCAGGCCGAGGCCACTTCGAGCGTGATATTCGGCAGGTTGAGGAACACGCCATCGTGATAGACGGGTACTCCAATGCTCGTGAGCAGACTGTGCGCGATCGTTGCCGAGAAGATCTGCGAGGGCAGATGCATCCGATCGGTCAGCACTTCCCAGACCGGCAGCATCAACAGCAAGTACGCCAGGGGCAGCCGGAGTTCTCGCAAGAACTCGAAGCCCAATAACAGCGCGACCAACGCGACCAGCATCAGGATGAGCGAGATCTCCTGAACGTCGATGATCGCGGCCAGCCGTCCGACGAGCAGCAACGCCGCCGCGAGTAGAAGGAGCACCCCTCCGCCGACAAGACTGGGTGCCACCGCACACCTGCGCAGGCTGTCGCGCCGGCTCCAGACCAGATAGGCGCTGATAAACGGTACGAGCACGCCGAACGAATAGGTATCGTTGCTGGACCACTGTGAGACAAGCGTGCTGAAGACGGGCCCATATGCGACAGCGAGCCCGACGAGCACCAGCACGATCAGCAGCAGGTACTCGCGAGACCACGGTCCGGGGGCGCTGTCAGCGCTGGTGGTCATGCGGAAAGGTGTACTGGACACGCGCGAGGTCGGGCACGTCAGAACGTGAGGTCGATTGGCTCGACCAACAGCGGCCGTTCGTGCAGATAGTGAGTGGTCGAGCGTTTGGTGCGGATGTCCTGATACACGAACTCGACGTCCTCAAGTCTGAGATTCAGTGATTCCGCTACCGCATGAGCTGATACGCCGTGGTTGTGCCCAAACAAACATAGGTCGAGCTGGTGATAGGGGAGCGCGAAGTAGAACTCCTCTTGGGACTGGGCCAGGGAGTAGGTGTCTGTCGTGGGCGGACGTCTGCGGATCTCCTCGGGTGCACCAAGGTATTCGGCCAGCTTGTAGACCTGCGTTTTGTACAGATGCGCAATGGGCTTGAAATCAGCGGCGCCGTCGCCGTTCTTCACAAAGAATCCCTGGTCGTACTCCAACCGGTTCGGCGTGCCGAGCACCGCGTAGTTGAACCGGTCGGCGTAGTAGTACTCCATCATCTTCCGCACGCGTTGCTTGAAGTTCGTTGCAGCAACGATGCCGAGATAGGCGTCCAGCGGCAACCGCTTGCGCTGCTGAACACCGTTTGGGCTCTCCACGACAATGGATGAGATGTTGTACGTGCCCTGGGTTGCCGCTGGAAGGACGACTTTGCTTTTGTATCCCGGACCGTACTCCGGCACCACGCTGCGAATCGCCTCGTCACGCCGGCGGTAGCAACCGGCCCCTTCGAGCATCGGCGTGATGTTTTCGACGTAGGAACGAATCCCCAGCCAGTCCGAGACCTGTCGTCCCAGCTCGAGGCTATCGGGCGACGAGTCCGACTCCGGCATGAACAGACCGATGACGCGATCTTTGCCGAGCGCGCGTACTGCCAGCGCTGCGCACACCGTGCTGTCGATGCCTCCCGAAAGGCCGAGCACGATGCCGCGCCGTTTCATCGTGCGCGTCACCTGGTCGCGGATGGTTTGAGCAATCCGCGACGTCTCGGCGGCGAGGTCCAGGTCGAGAACCGCCTGCGAGAAGGTGCCGGACACCGTCATTGCGGCACGCCCGCCTTCGCTTGCAGCTTCCGCTCGATGAACGCCGACACCCGCTCGATTGAATCGAGGTTGGCCGGAACGAGCTCGTCGTCGGCGATCGACACCTGGTACTTCGTCTCGATGAACGCGATCAACTCGAGGACGCCGGTCGAGTCGATGATGCCGCTTTCGAGAAACGAATCGCTGTCGTCGAGCTGCCTATCGCTCTGCCCGAACAGGAAGTTGTCGATGACGAACTGGCGTACCTCGTTCTGCATTGTGGTCATATCTGAAGTTCCTGATGAACTGATCGACGAGCAACTGCGTCGAGAGAATGCCGGTGACACCCATGTTGTCCTTCACGCCGAGCTCCTGACCGGCGCGGGCTTTTGTCACCAGCCGGTTTACGGCGGCAGGGTTAAACAGCCCGTCTTCCTGGAGACGCTCTGGGGCGAGGAGCTCGAGCGCGTACTCCGGAGTGTTCCCATTCGGCCCGAAGAAGCTGACCGCGTCGGGCGCTCGATAGGGTTGCTTCTTCCGCTTCTGGACGTTGGGCGGAATGAGTCCGTCCACGGCCCGCTTCAAGAGGTATTTCTCGTTCAACACTTTCATCTTGAGATGCGGTGGCAGCGACGATGCGAACTCGACGACGCGATAGTCGAGGAACGGGAATCGTCCTTCGACCGAATGTCCCATCGACATCCGGTCGCCCTGGGAAGACAGGATATAGGCGGGCAGCAGGTGCGCCGTTTCAAGATACTGTGCTTGCGAGAATCCATCCCAGGCCGCGAATGATTCAGGGAGCTTCGTCCGCAACTCGTGGACAGGATCAAAGGCGCCGATACGCGCGCGTAGCTCCGGCGAGTAGAACAGCTTGAGCTTCGATGTCAGTTCCCAGCGTGGCAAGTGGGAGAAGAACGGATCGGCAAAGTCCTCAGGCGAGGTTCGGAAGAACGCACGCAGGTACGCTTCAGGCTGCGCCTGAATGTTCTTCATGTAGGGGTAGAGACGCCGCAACAGAATCGGGCGCAGCTTCGAGTCGGGCCTGACGCCCCAGAACCGCCGGATCTTGGCTTCCTTGAAGATGTCGTAGCCGCCGAGAATCTCGTCGGATCCTTCGCCAGTGAGCACGACTTTGAACCCGCGATCGCGAACCAGACGCGACAGCAGGAACATAGGCGCCGGCGCCGTTCGGAGCACCGGTTTCTCGGTATGCCAGATGACATCGGGGAAGACACGGCCGATCTCGCTGGCAGTACACCGAATCGATTCGTGGTCTGTGTCGAGATAGCGGATCGCACTTTCTTGAAAGCTGCTCTCGTCGAACTGCGGATCCTCGAAGCCGACGGAGAACGTCCTCAGCGGAGTCGTCGTGAAGCGCTTGATCAGCGCAGTGATGACCGTCGAGTCGAGACCGCCGCTCAAATAGGCGCCGACGGGCACGTCCGCTCGTAAACGGATCCGCGTCGCATCGACGAGCAACTCGAGCAGCCGTTCCGCCGCGCTGTCGGCGTCCAGCGTCGAGTCGAACGTGTCGTATCGCGGGCGCCAGTACTCGTAGGTTCGGATCTGGCCGCCGGCCACCGTCATCGAATGACCAGGCGGCAGCTCGAACACGCCCTCGAACATCGTGCGAGGGCTCAATGCCGTCCAGAAGGTAAAGAACTGATCAACGGCTTGTGCGTCGAGACGCCGATCCACACCCGGAAACGCGAAGAGGGCTTTGATCTCTGAAGCGAAAAGAAACGTGTTGCCTGATTTTGTGTAGAACAGCGGCCGCACGCCCATGCGATCGCGCGAGAGGAAGAGCTCCCGCCGGTGCGTGTCCCAAATCGCAAACGACCACTGCCCATTCAGCCGGTGGACGCAGTCGGCGCCGTACTCCTGGTAGAGATGGAGCAGGACTTCGGTGTCGCAGGTCGTGGTAAATCGATGGCCCTTTGCCAGGAGCGCGTCTTTCAGCTCGACGTAATTGAAGATCTCGCCGTTGTAGGTGATCCAGTAGCGTTCGTCCGCCGTGGACATCGGCTGCTGGCCATTGGCCACATCGATGATGCTGAGACGGGTATGTCCGAGGGCGGCTTCGCCATCAACGAGCGCACTGCGGTCGTCGGGTCCACGATGACCCAGTGTCCGGACCATGCGCTCGACGTGGTCTGGGTTAATGGGCTGGCCGCTCAGGCCAAGCGCTCCAGCTATGCCGCACATGAATTACGTCTCCACAAAGTCGCGGAAAGGGCCAAGCGACAGCTTCGCCCTCTCACTTACAGGCCCGGCCACAATCGGCCCCATCGAAAGGCCGGTTCGTGTCCCCTTGACGCCGGGCGCTAAGAAAACGCGCGGATGCGGCTTCTTGAGCAAAGATCCTTCCCGGCCGTCGCCCGGTCCATTCAAGCCGTGCGCCCTATCGAGTCAGCAACTTACCGGGAATCACACCCACGTGAATGTCCGAAAGTCTGCTGAAATCAGGACTTTACTCCAGATGTCGACAGTCAGCAGACCGGATAGGTACTGGGTGTTCTAGAAGTGGAAACAATGCGCGTGGCCACCGTGCAAAAGCGAGCACATCAGTTAATGCCCGCTACGGCGCGGCCGACGTGAGTTTTGCCAGTGCCTGCCGGGCCTCTGCGGCGCCTGGAAAGTCGGCTTGCAGCTTGAGGGCCTGTTCCAGAGTGCTCCGAGCCCTGACCGAATCGCCGACGGCCAGGTAGGCCATGCCTGCGTGGTAGTGATACGACGGATTCTTCGGGGCTTTTTCGATCGCGCGGACGAGCAGTGGAATGGCCAGTGTGGTCAGGCCTTTCTTGTAATAGGCCCACCCGAGCGTGTCGATCACTTCCGGAACCTCTGGCGCAGCAGTCAAGGCGGTTTGCGCCCGCTGAATCGCCAAATCCAATTCACCGCGCTCGATGTCCATCCACGCGAGATTGTTGCCGGCAATAGCAGCGGTGTTGTCGATCGCGAGCGCCTTTTCAAACCGCTCTCGCGCCAGGTCGTTCTTGCCCTGACCTTGCAGGATGATGCCGGCCATCGTCAGCGCCGACACCGGGCGCACCTGCCGTTGCGCGAGCGCGTCGAACTCGACACGAGCCTGCTCGAGCCGACCCTGCGAGATAAACAGCTGCGCCAGCATGCTGTACGCAGGCAACTGCATCGGGTCGAGCTCAACGGCCTCCCGCAGTGACTTCTCGGCGCCCGCCGGGTCGCCGGCAGCGGCTGCAACACGGCCGGCCATCATGCGCAGCGTTGCCGATTTCGGATTCTCAGCGACGGCCGTGTCGACGCGTTTCTTTGCGGCGGCGAAGTCGCGCGCGTTGATGTCGATGGCGACGAGACCGGCGAGAGCCTCGACGTCGTTCTTAGACAAGGTAAGCGCCTGACCGAATGCCGCGCGCGCGCCCTTGATATCGTTCTGTGACGTCAGCAAGAGGCCGTGTTGAATGTGGACGGCCGGATCGGTGGGTCGCTCGGCAAGCAACACCGTGAGCTCGCGGCGAGCCCGATCGGTTTGCCGGTTGGCAATCAAGCTCCGGACGAGGGCCAGGCGAACCGCTGGATTGCGAGGCTCTCGTTTCGCCGCCTCCTCGACCGATTGCAGCGATGCCTGGGCGCCTCCCGAGGCAAGTTGCAGCTGCGACAAAGCGACCTGCGCGGCCGTGGCTCGCGGGTTGAGACGCAGGGTTTCTCGAAAGGCCGACTCGGCTGCCGAGACGTCGCCGCGTGCGGCATAGATCTTCCCGAGCGCAAACTGCGCGGCGGCGGACGTGGGAGCTGCGGTGACTGCGGCTTGCACGTAGGGAAGCGCCTGATCACGGCGGCCCTCATCGACAAGCAGCTGCGCCTTCAAGAGCTGCGCATCCGTATCGCGGGGGCTGCTCTTGATCATGGTGTCGAGCAGCGTATGGGCGCCTTTGGTATCACCTTCGGCGGCGCGCGCTTGCGCCAGGCGGCGATTTGCGGCGTCGGCGGTGGCAGGCAGGGCGGCAAGCGGCTCGAGGCGCGCCTTCGCCTCTTTGAGGCGGCCGGTTGCCAGGTAGTAGTCAATCAAGCCGAATGCGGCGAAGGGGTCCTTCGTCGCGTCGGCCAACTCTTTCAAATAGGGCTCGGCCTGTGCGATGCGCCGTGTCGAGAGCAGAAAGAGCGCCATCGCCCGATTTGCCACTCTGTCGTGGGCGTCAATGGCGAGCGCGGCTTGAAGCGTTTTCTCGCTTTCGGGTAATCGGCCACTCGCCCAGTAGAAATTGGCGAGCGCGAGATGACTGTCAACGGACTTCGGTGAGAGTTCGACCGCCTTCTTGAAGGCCGCTTCAGCATCGGCCGCGTTGCCGCGGGCGAGCTGCACCATGCCGAGACTGGCGTAGGTCGAGCCTTTCGAGGGGTCGATGCGGACGGCTTCTTCGACCGCGCTCAACGCGCGTTCCAGGTCGTTCACACCTGCGAGTGCGCTGCCTCTGAGAATCTGCGCCTCGACGTTGGTGGCGTCACGCGCAATCACCGCATCCGCACGCGCGAGTGCCTCGCTCGTGCGGCCGGCCGCAAGCAGGTATTTCCCCGCATGGAGCTGCACGCGAGAGTCGTTCGGCAACAAGTCTGCGGCTCGCACGAATTCCTGTAACGCATTGGATCGGTCGCCGACGCGTTCGTACGCGTCAGCAAGCTTGGCGCGGCTGTCGCCGGCCTTCGGATCCACGTCAACGGCGTTGCGATACTCGATGATCGCCTCGCGAAGCTTGCCTTCCTTGACGTAACGATCCCCGTTGTCGACGAACGCTTGTCGTCGCGCTGCGGGATCGCATCCGGCCGCGCACACTGCCAGAGCGATAACAATGACTGCTCGGTGAGTCCACTGCATGAAAAGTAGTGTGAGGCCAAAACTCGAGGGGTGCAACCAGCACGAGTTACTGGCCCAATTTTGAGCGAACGCTTCAGAGAAGCGTGACGACCGAAGTCTTACAACGTGACTTCTTGCCGTGTGGCTCGAACGTTCCTCACCAGCGACAGCACACTCGCTGGCTGCCGATGGCTCAGGCGCACGGTCTGTCCCGCGACCTGTCGCGGCGAGGTCACGTAGCGAAGAGAGGCGCTAATGGCAAGGAGCGAGACGCCCCACACCACGAGCGAAACAGATTCCGAAGTGACGAGCGGGATGTCCAGCAAAAGTCCGGTGGTCCCAACCAACACGAGAGAGGCAGCCTTGATCAACATGGTGTAATCGAACGTTGCGCGCCCTATCGCGAAGCAATAAGGGGGCCAGGTTACACCTCTGATGCACAACGAATAATGGGCCGAAATCGCGACTACAGGTAGGGAAAACGGAGGGTGGGCCTTTGGAAAAAGTCTTCCCACCGACGACTTAGGTCTTCCAGTTCACCGTCCAGTGTTTTCCGGGTCCGAAATCGAGGGAATAAGGGAGGCCAACGACCACCAATCTCCATCTCGATACGCGACGATCACTGCACCGGAAACGCCGGGCGTGACCGACACGACAGAACCCGCGGCGAACGAGATCGGCGCGAGATCGGCGAGCCTGACTGACGGGACCGAGCGCGCCTGACGAAGAACGCCGTCATCGTCCACGGCGAACAGTCTCGCAGGGCGATCCTTCGCTGCAGCGGCAAACGCCATCGAGTTCAGTTGGTGACTTCCATCGGTGGTCGGCAGGCTGAGGGCAAGACCATTCTGTGTCTTGCTCGAAATTGACGCCAGCACACTTCGGTCGTTGTCCTGATGACCAGCGATCCACACAACACCACTCGCGCGATCGACCGTTATCGCTGTGGGATCGAACGGAACTGCGGTAAACACCGGAGACATCTGTCCGGTGTCCCAGGGAACAGTCCCAGTCGAGCTGTATCGAAGCAGCTGGTCGCTCGATGCGTCCGCGACGTAAATCCTCCGAGACGTGTCCATCGCGACGAGCGGCTGTCCGTCGCGCAGCTGCGGGTCAATCGCCACATCCACCGTGGCCGTTCCTTCCGCGAGACGATTCGCCAGCTCTCGATAGCGCGTAATGCTCAGAGAGCGACGGCCATTCGCCCCGGTTCGGATGGCGACGAGTGACATCGCACGAGTGGAGTCGAACTGGACGTCAGGCACGATCGCGATGAGCTGCTCATTCGGCTCAGCTTGGAATGCGGGGTCGGCGAGGAGTTGACCACCGACGAGCATTCGAACCTGCCGACCAGATTCAAGGAAGACGAGGCGCCCGTCCGCTAACGAGACTGCTGATGCGATGGGGGTCTTGACTCTGAGAAGGACGCGGACACCATAGCAGTGCGCGTTTTCGACACACACTGATCCCGGCGTTTCTGCTCCGGAGAACGACAAGACATCGTCTGTCGCTTGGCGATTTGCATCGACGAGGACCGCAAGTGGCACCGACCGCGGTCCTTCCACGCCATTCTCGGTCGCGGACAGGGAAAGCGTATGCGTCCCATTGGGAACACCAGGAAGTACCGCTGAGCAATCATAGCCAGCGGATCCGGCTGCATCGTTGCACTGCACGCCCGCGAACGGTCGTCCATCTGAATCGATGTAAAGCCTGTACTGATACTGGCGCGCTCGCGCCGCCGATGGCGCCACCTGGCTCCACTGCAGACGCTCGGTTCCGCGAATTCTGATCGGATCCGGAGGCGGCGGTTCATTCGACGGCGGTGTGGGTTCACCGCGGCAACCGGCCAGCGACACGACGGCGAGGGCGACGACGAGCAAACAGCGTCGCGCAGAGGAACCGCTACTTCTCATGATTGGAACGTCGGGTTGATGGCTTTGATTCTACTCTCCTCCGTGTGCTGACGCGATGAACCGGCTCAGCCGTGGTATGGCACGCGCTAGAATGAGCACGCATGCGGCTACTCGTCACGGGTGGAGCGGGATTCATTGGGAGTCATGTCGTCGATGCCTTGCTTCGTGCCGGTCACGGCATCACGGTCATCGATAACTTCGATCCCTTTTATCCTCGTGAGCTCAAGGAACGAAACATTACAAAGCATCGGACGCATCCGGATTGGAAGCTCGTCGAAACCGACCTTCGGGATCTCGAGGCCTTGCGTCGATACCTTGGGGACGCACACTACGATGTGATCGTGCACCTGGCAGCGAAGGCTGGTGTCCGGCCTTCGATAGACGATCCAGTCGCCTATCAGGACGTGAATGTCCGCGGCACTCAGAATCTCCTCGAATTCGCTCGTGCCGCCGGCATTCGCCGATTCGTCTTCGCCTCATCGAGCAGCGTGTATGGTGTCAACCCACGCGTTCCCTGGAGTGAGGAGGATCGCGTCCTCGAGCCCATCAGTCCGTACGCGAGCACGAAGGTCAGCGGCGAACTGCTCGGCCACGTCTATTCGCATCTGTATCAAATCCGCTTCGTGGCGCTGCGGTTCTTCACGGTCTACGGCCCTCGACAACGTCCAGATCTCGCCATCCACAAGTTCGCCCGCCTCATCGACGAAGGGCGCGCGATTCCTGTCTACGGCGCCGGAGAAACGCGGCGCGACTACACCTTCGTTGATGACATCGTGCAGGGAGTGCTGGCCGCCATCGACTACGACCGAAGTCGCTATGAGGTCATCAACCTGGGAAACAATCAGACGATCACTTTGCGCGAGATGATCGCGGGTTTGGAGGACGCGCTCGGCAAGAAGGCCCTCATCGAGTGGCTTCCCGAACAGCCGGGTGACGTGCCCCAGACATGGGCCGACATTACTAGAGCGCAGCGGTTACTTGGTTATTCGCCGCACACCACGTACCGCGACGGTGTGAAGCGCTTTGTTGACTGGATGAGGCTGGAACGGGTGGGTTCCTGACCCCCCTAAAAGAGCAATGGCCCGATGCTCTCCGAGAGAGCGCGGGCCATCGCGTAGGGGGTCGGTCTCTAACGGCCGGCGTCGTTCTTATTCGTACGGCGACGGAAAGCGACGACTGCGGTGAGCAGTCCGCAGCCAACAAGCGCGACCGAGGCCGGTTCTGGAACCGCGGCGACGCTATGCAGGTCGAAGCTTCCAATCGAACCCGAACCCAGGTTCAGAGTCACGATTTGGGTGAGGGCAAACGGCCCCGAATACGCAAACGTCGTTGACTGCTCGCCTGAAAACGCCCCGGCTCCGTAGGAACCAAACGAGAGACCGGGACCGCTCGTACCGAATGCGGTGTTTGCCAAATCGACATACGCCTGGGCGGAGACGCTGCCGGAACCCGTCAATGCGCCGCCGATAGCGCTCGAGAAACTCGCGACTGGAACGGCTGGCGCGAGCGTTCGATTCGTGTCAGTGACCGAGATCGTCAGGCGCGCTGAATCGTAAGCAGTGACCGCCAACTGAGTCAGCGAGAGAATCGCTTCGTCCGGCCCGCCCACGAGTGGATCCGCTAGCGCCGTCGTGAGGTCAAACACGATCCCCCCGAGGATTCCGGCATAGGCCACGGCTCCGGGCAACAGGTTCAAGTCACCCAATCCATTGTCCTGGATGGTGACAGAGGTGCCCGAGTTGGCCTCCGAAAGGGTGATCGATAGCGCCTGTGCAGGTCTCGCGGACAAAAGAAGCCCGGCAAGCGTGATTGCAGCCATTGCCGGCCGGGCGAAACGAATCGAAATCATGCGACGTGGTCCTCAGTTGCTTCGCGTCGGGCGAATACCCTCACGCGCTTGTAGTCAAGGCCGATCTGGCGGCCAGACATGCAATACCGCCACCGTTGTTAATGTAGCGCTTAAGTTATTGAAAAGATTAGCCTAAAGTGAGAAGTGCCCACAGGGGACAGACACGATAGTCTGCCTGAAAGCGGCCTAACGTCCACTCCTGATGGGTTTCTCGCAACTTCTGAAGGGGTTTGGGGATCTGTACGATTCGCAACCCTCCACAAGACGCCGCCAACTGTCGGCCGGCGTCAGATCGGCCGATAACTCCCGTACGAAATGTATGCAATAGCCGGCATGACCGCCGGCAATTGTTCGTACATCACACGCATCGGGGCCAGCGAGACACCACGGTAATCCATGATGTCAGAGAAGGGACAACGGGTCCGATTCATTGACGCGGGGCGCGGGAGTGCCATGTTATTCGTACTCCTGTCGCACTTCCTCGAAGGCTACTTCCCCAATCCGGACGCGCTCGACGTCTTCCTGGGCGGCGTTGCAGAAGTCGCTTCTCCCACATTCATGCTGATTAGCGGGACGCTAGTCGGGTTTCTCTACCGCCTGCGACCCCATGCCTTCCCGCAACTTCGAACGAAGCTGATCGATCGAGGACTATTTCTTCTAACGATCGGTCATCTGCTTCTCCTCGGAGGCCACTACGCGATGCGGCCGACCGTGCGATGGCTCCCGATCACGGACGCCGTCGGCGTCAGCATGTTGGTGACTCCGTGGATCGTGGACAAAACGCGGCCCGCAACGCGCCTGATCATCAGCTTTGGCTTGTACGTACTCGGATGGCTGGTCGTTGCGCTGTGGCATCCCGGCACCGCCGGCGAGATCGTGAAGGAGACGCTGTTCGGCAATCAGCCACTCGCGTTTTACGCGTATGTGTTTCCCCTGCTTCCGTGGTTCTGCCTGGATTTAGCGGCGACGGTACTCGGTGAAAAGCTCGGTGCGCTCCACATCAAGGGCGATCGTGCAGGCGTTGCTAAGTTCTTGGGTCGTGTGTGGATCGCCGGTCTCACTAGCGCAATTGGATTGGCGGTCGGGCTCAAGGTCTTCTTCAGCCTATGGCCCGTCTCGCCTGAGTGGGCCGACTTTCTCTACGAGCTTCGCGCCCTCCACCAACGCATCCCCCCGGGTCCGGTCTATCTGGCTTTCCACGCATCGCTTGGCGTGCTCGTGCTGAAGCTCTGCTTCGCCGCGGAACAGCGGAAATTTGGACGGCTGTCTTCAGCGTACGTCAACTACACCGCGGCAATCGGGCAGAGTTCGCTGTTCACGTTTGTTTGGCAGACCTACGTCTACTACACCGGTTTGCACCTGCTCCACACTTACCTGCCGTTTCAGTGGGCCTGGCCGGTCTATTTCGTCGCGACCGTGCAGCTGGTGACCGTGCCTGCCTTATGGTGGCAGCGTGCGGGACTCAATAGACTGATTACGGTTGGTTACCCTTACCTGATTCACGCTAACGCGCCAGCAACGGACAACTACGACGCACACGCGTCGAAGCGATCAATCGCCTCGTAACGCAACGGGACATCGTGGGCTCGCTAGGAACCCCTGCGAACCAGGACGGTTTTGATCGTCTCGAGCGCGATGAACAGGTCGAAGGCGATCGACATGTTCTTGATGTAGAAAAGATCGTACTGCAGTTTTTCGAGTGAATCGGCCACACTCGACGCGTAGTCGTGGCGGACCTGCGCCCAGCCTGTGACTCCTGGCCGTACCGCGTGACGTTGTCCGTAGTAGGGAATCTGTTGGTTCAAGCCAGTGACGAACTCCGGCCGCTCAGGACGAGGACCGACGAGGCTCATGTCACCACGCAACACGTTCCACAACTGAGGAAGCTCGTCGAGACGAGTGCGTCGGAGGAGTCGGCCGAATGGTGTGACACGCGGATCGCCCGCGGTTGACCACACCGCACCCGTGCCCTGCTCGGCATCCGTACGCATCGAGCGGAACTTTCGAATCGTGAAGACGCGTCCGTCTTTTCCGACTCGCTCCTGATAGTAGAGGATGGGTCCGGGAGACGTGATCTTCTGAAGGATCGCCACGAGGAGCAGCACCGGCGAGGCGATGACAAGACCCAGGAACGCCACGCTCACATCGATCGTGCGTTTGGAAATCTCGAGCGCGCGCCGTCTTCGGAAGCCTTCGGAGAAGATCAACCAGCTGGGTCGAAGGTTTTCAACCGCGATCTTGCCCGTGTATTCCTCGTAGAGGGACGCGAGGTGATCGAATCGAACGCCCTCGGTCAGCTTCATGTGCAGCAGCTGGTCCATCGAGAGCTGGCCGCGCGCATCCGCGAGGCTGACGACAACCCGATCGACACGATTCTCGCGGGCGATGGTTGGAATGTCGCTGACCGTGCCGATAATCCCGGGGTTGATCAACTTCATTCCGATGCGGGTTGGATCCGGATCGACAAAGCCAACGAGTTCGACGCCCAGTTCATTGCGACGTTTGAACAGTTCTTCAGCCAGGCCGATGGCAGCCGCACCGGTGCCGACGATCAACAAGCGCTCGGCGGGGGCCATTCGCACGGACATCCAGTCGAACGCGATACGCCAGCCCGCAATCGAGGCGACGATGATCAGCGAGGCCACGGCGAACACGCCGCGCCCGATGATGAGCGCCGGAATCCAGTAATAGAGAAATGCCAGCAGGAACGACGCCGCTCCGAGCGCCTGCACCAGGCTGATCACCACGCCGCGTCGATCGGAAAGCTTTCGAAGGTCGTACAGGTCGGAGTAGTGCAGGCACACTTGCAGGACGCCGGCGATCAGGCTGGCCCGCCAGACCAAGCCCCAATTCAGGAGCTCGAAGCTGGACAGCTCGTCCGGTAGGCTGACGCGGACGAAGGCTCCCACCGCGACCGAGAGCACCACCAACAAGTGCTCGATGAGCACCAGCACGGCGGTTCGCGAGCTCAGACTGACACTTAGAATCCGGCGCATAGTACGAATCGGCGGCCCTCAGAGTGCAAGGTCTTCACCAAGTCGAGGACAATCTGGGTTGATAGGGGGGCTGTTTTCCCGAAGAAACTGCTTACTCCGTTTGGGCGAATGCCAGCCGCTGACAATTGACCACTCCACAGCAGGAAGAAAGTCTGCTTGGGCGGTGGTATTTACAAAATGGTCATTTCCGCTCGCCGACGACGACGCGCGGTTCACCTGTCGGATCTGCCACCGTACGGGTGTTCCCGTACGCGTTAACCCTACCCAGGAGCAACAGAACCTGTTTGCCCTGCCCGGCCCCAATCTCGAACAACAAATGGCCTCCAGGCTTCAGGAACGGGACGGCCTCCTTGATCACCTTTTGGAAAAACGAGATGCCGTACGGTCCGCCGTCGAACGCCTCGATAGGCTCGTGTGTGAGGAGTTCCGCTCGATCCTTGGTGAGACGGCCGCTCGAAATGTACGGCGGATTACACACAATCAGATCAACAGTGCCCTCGAGCGAACGTCCCTTGAGTGATTCGAACAGGTCGCCCTGCATCACCGTGACGCGATTCGACAGTTTCAGTCGTTGCACGTTCGCAGAAGCGATGCTGACGGCTTCGGAAGTCAGGTCGGTCGCCCACACCTGAGCAGCCGGTACAGCCGCCGCAATGCCACAGGCGAGGTTTCCCGAGCCGCAGCACATATCAATCACGCGGGGCGCATGCCCGGCGGCGTTCAACAGACTGACAGCCGTTCTTCCGAGGAGTTCGGTCTCTTCGCGGGGAATCAGTGCACCGGGCGCCACCGCGATCTCGACGTCCATGAAGCGAGTGAGACCGGTCAGGTACGCGAGCGGGGTTCCTCGCACTCGTCCCCTGGCCATTTCCATCGCCCGCGACTCGACGTCGCTGCTTGCCTCACGGACCGCGGCGCTCCAGATCAGTGAGGCCTCGGCTGCGGCGTTGGCGATGCCTGCCTGCGCGAGAAGTGACTCGAGCTGACCGATTGGCTGCTGGCGTCCGTCGATCACGAGAGACCTGTTTTCTTGATCTTCCCGGTCGTCGTTTTTGGCAATTCGGCGATGATCTCGATGAACTTTGGCACCATGAAGTTTTCGAGACGCTTCTGGCACTCGGCAAGGATGTCGCGCTCCGTGATGGCGGAGCCGTCCTCGAGCACGACGAATGCCTTCACCGCCTGACCGAGAATCGGATCGGGCACGCCGACGACGGCGACTTCCTTGACGCCCGCCACGTTGACGATGACGCTCTCCACTTCCTTGGGCGCCACCTTCTCGCCGCGCGACTTGATGATGTCGTCCATGCGCCCGACGAAATACAGGTAACCGTCTTCATCGAGCTTGCAGAAGTCACCGGTGTAGAGCACCAGCTCACCGGGCAGTGGTCCGGGGCGTAGCTTCTTGGCCGTCTCTTCCGGCTTTTCCCAGTACCCACGCATGACCGTCGCGCCGCGAATCACCAGCTGTCCGACTTCTCCCGGACCGAGGCGCTCGTCCTTGTCGTTGACGATCCACAACTCGGTGTTGGGAATCGCGATGCCGACGCTGAGCGGCTTCCGATCGATATCTTCCGGCGGGAGATACGTGCACCGCTTGCATTCGGTCAGCCCGTACATCGAGAACACTCTAGCCTTCGAAAACGTCTGCCGCAGCATGTCGATGTGCTTGGTTGAGAGCGCGGCGGCGGTGTTCGTGACATAGCGTACCTTCGAGAAGTCGTACTGCTCGATGTTCCGGAGACCGCCGAGGATCGCGAAGATGGTCGGGACACCAGGGAAGCCAGTGACCTGCTCTTGAACGACGCGATTCAGCACTTCTGCCGGATACGTAAACGAGCGCTCGAGAATCAGGCGCGCCCCCATGCGGAACGCCATGATCATTTGATAGAGGCCGTAGTCGAACGACAATGGCAGCACGCCGAGAATCACATCGTCCTCCACGTTCTGGAGGTACGTCGTGATCGACGTCGCCGCGGTCAGCATGTTGCGATGGGTCAACATGACCCCCTTCGGATCGCCCGTGCTGCCCGACGTGTAAATGATCGAGGCGAGATCGATATCGATGCCACGACGCGGCGGCGGCTGCGTCGATGAGTGTCCGCGCAGCGTCTCCGTCCACTCGGACACGTGTTCGACGCCCGAGAGCTTGCTCAGATCCATGCGCCCGTTGACGATGGCCGCAACGAGATGACGGGCCTTGGCAACCGCCGGCACGAGTGTCGAGGCGAGATGCGCGTCGCTGATGATCGCTCGCGCGCGACAATCGTTGAGCAGGTAGGCGAGCTTGTCCTCCTTCGTCTGCGGATTCACCATCGACACGACCGCGTTTGCCTTGAGCACGCCGAAGAACGCCACGACGGCTTCGACGGTATTGTCGGCAAACACGACGACGCGATCGCCGCGCTGGACGCCGCGCGCCTCCAAGGCGTTGGCAAGCGCACTGGACTGTGCATCCAATTCTGCGTAGGTGAAACGACGGCCCTGCGATACCAGGGCGACCTTATCGGGCAGACGCCGTGCGGAATCGATCAGATAGTCGTGCAGCTGCGGCGAGATCGTTGGCATCGAGAGGAGCGTTGGCGGAGGTTGTGTGAGCGCAGTCGACAAGAGGTCACTCGTTGGGAATGGGTTCGTCGGCCGCATATCCGTAGGTGTGGTATGCGGTCGTCTCGCTGGCCTCAACGCCGTTGAGAATCACGCCCAGAATGCGATCGCGACCCAGCGTGTCGATGGCGCGCTGAATAGCTGCCTGCGGCGTGCTGTTGACACGCACGACCAGCAACGCCGCGTCGGCGATTTCACACAACAGACCTGCGTCGGCCGCCGCAGCGAGCGGCGGCGTGTCGATAATCACCCAGTCGTACTGTGTGGCCGCCTGCTCGAGCAGTCGGGTCATTCGTGGTGAGGAAAGGCCGCTCAGCGGATCCGCCAAGGGGCGGCCGGCCGGCAGCAGCGTCAGTGTGTCTGACAGCTGCACCACGGGTATCTCGCGGTCTTCGCTCGCTGTGACCGCCTCGCTCAAGCCGTCGTTGACCTCAAGATTGGCGACGCTGCCAATCGACGGCCGACGCAGATCGGCATCGACGAGCAGGACCCGACGTCCGTACGACTCGCTCAAAATCAGTGAAAGGTTCACCGAGGCGAGCGTCTTTCCCTCGTCTGGCACGGCGCTCGTCACGAGAATGATCTTGAGACGGTCGGCGCGCTGACTGTGCAAGAGCGTTGCGGCGAGCCGGCGGAACTGCTCGGCGAGCGCGGGATCGGCTCCCGCACCCACTGAGAGGCGCGCCTTCCACTCCGATCGAAATCGCTCCGTAATGGCCTGCTGAGGCCGGCGGCGGATCACCGGCTCACCCAACGGGACTTCCGTTGGCTTCCGCCGTTCCGCGGGACTCTCCGCGGGCGCGATCACCCGCTCGAGATCATCAAATTTCCACGGAGAAGCGAATACTCGCTCCTGATCCGTGGGTGGAGACAGCGTTTGGCTGCCCGGCCTGACCGTTCCCGCACGACGCAATGCTTCGCCGATGCGACCCATATCCCCCTACGCCAGGTGCTTCCAGAGCTGGAGCACCCAGAAGCCATAGCCTCCGGCAATGATCATGAACCCAACGAGTGAAAATGCGAGACGCTGTTGACGCCTGGCCTTCCGGTGCGCGGCTTCGTCGAGGATCGCCGGGACCATCGCGATTACCGGCAGTTGAAACACATCGACGACGTCGTTCATACGCCCCACCGTCGTGTCCCTGAACTCGACGAACGCGGCGACCAGCAGCCCGAGTATCAGGCCCGCGAGGGCGCCCAGCGCATTGATCTGCAGGCGTTTTACCCCCGTCGGCCGCAACGGCGGCCGGGCCGGGTCGAGGACGCGGAACTGTTCGCCGATCTGACGCTTCTCGAGTTCAGCGGCCACACGTGACTGCTCCGCCTTCTCGCGCAGTCCTTTATAGGCTTCCTGCATCGTCGCGTAGTCACGCATGATCGAGACCGACTCTGATTCGACGCCCGGTGTCTGTTCGATGCGGCCCTGGTACTGGCGAATCGTGTCCTGCAGCCGCGCCTGTTCGGTCTCCTTGAACTTGATCTGGCGGTCGAGACTCTCGATCTGGGCACGCATCTCCTGCAACCGATCGCGGCGCGTTTGCTCGCCAGCGGTGAGAACAGCCGGCACGCCGGAGCCGGCTCGCGCGGCTTTCTCCTGGCTGACCTGTTTCTCGAGATCAGCGATCGACCGTTTGAGCCGGCCGATCTCCGGATGCTCCGGCTTGTAGCGCACCAAGGCCCGTGCAAGAGCGTCCTGCGTCTGTGCGAGCCGCTGTTCGGCGGTGCCCGAGATGGCGCCCGTCGCGTCGGCATTCGCCGCGACCGCCGGCGTCGGCGGCAGCGCGACGGGTTCGTTCTGGGCATCCGCAAAGAGACGTTCGAGCAGCATCTTGCGGTCACGGTCGTTGGCGATCGAGATGACCTGTGAGTTGAGCTGCATCTGGGCGGCCTGGATATTCTGCATATTGAATTCCACCTGCGAAGGCAGGCGCCCAGCATTGCGTTCCCGGAATTGCTCCAGTTTGCGCTCTTGTTCCTCGAGTCGCTGACGAGCCTCTTCCAGTTGTGTCTCGAGGAATCCGCTCGTCGCGTCGGCCAGTGAGCCGCGGTCGCGCGCGTTGACATCGATGAAGAGATCGCCTATCCGTGACGTGACCCGCGTGGCGATGTCGCGATCCGGATACGTGAAGCGCACGTAGAACGCCTCGGCATCACGGCTGTCCTGCTGCGACTTGACGACATCAACGACGATGTTGGCGCGCATGCGATCGACGACGTCCTGCATCGGCAGGCGCGCGCGTTCGCGTTCATACAGACTCATTTGCGTGATCAACCGCTCGAGCTCGGTGCGGCTCATCACCTGCTGCGACAACGCGTTGATTCGGTCTTCCGTTTTCATCGTCACGGTCGAACGCACGAATGTCTCCGGCACTCGCTGCGGCACGATCTGGATCAGCATCTCAGACTGATACTGATCGACGATCTGCGACGACACGACGAGCGCTGCGTACGTGCAGATGACCGCTGGGATCGCGATCCACCATCTCCGGCGCCACGCCATCCCCGCGAAGTCCATTGGGGTGTATTGTTTTCCTGTCAGCATAAGAACGTCAGTCCTGGTGTGACGATGCTCTCTCGATCATCGGGATCCCGTACGCATGTATCGGCGGATGAGCGGGGCCGACCACGATAGGCCCAGCCACAGTGAATTGCGGTGCACTTGCCGCGGTACGTCGAAGAATATGCTGGCGTCCCGAGTCAAACGGTACTGATGGTGGTTGTAAGCGAGGATGGAAGACCAGCTGTCTGACAAGCCCACTCGCAGTTGAGCAGTACCTGTGTACCCGTCGTAGGTGTCGTTGACTTCAGCCCCGGCATGGCCGTTCGCGTAGCCAAAGACCAGCGATCCTTCCATTCGGTCGTTGAGATAGCCACCGGTTCGCAGGGTCGCCGTGTGATTTATAAACGTTTGCGGCACGATGCTCACGTTGAGTACCGACGCGGAGTGCTGGTAGTCGGCGGCGACAGTCCACGTCCGTGCCCAGTCGTACTGGATTGAACCGAATGCGGTCGGAGTCCAGTATTCGAGCGGCGTTCGCTGCGTCGCATCCAACGTGTCAGTGTGCTGCGCACCGCCACGAACGGAGAGTGAGACGCGCCGAGTCCGAGAGACATCCCGTTCGCGTTGGACGCCAAGTTCGATGATGTGGTCTTTCATCGGTAACTCGGTGCCCCGTGCCTCGGCGAAGAGCGCATCGACATAGCGATACGACGTGCGAATGGAGGTGCCGCGTGCCACGGTACGCTCCACGCCGAGGTGGGCGCCATGAGAGCGACTGTCGAAGGCGATGGATTGACTGTAGGTCTGGCTATTGTAGGAATAGCCGCCATCTGTACTGAAGCTGCGGTTCCACTCCTGCCGTACGCTGGCCTGCGAATCGAGCACCAGTGACCGCGTGCCGGTCACCTCGTTGGCCGTCCGGACCAGACCATTGGCCGGGTTGCTGTCAGGGTTCGCAACCCCGAGTGACTCGCGCAGAGGGCTGAACATGTTCATCGTGAAGAACGGCAGCCATTGAGCGCCCTGGGAGACGTTGAGCGTTGTTCGCCGGCTGAGCGGCACCTCGCCGATGGCGACCGCACCGCCCCCGATGACAGGCCCGATGTCCGGATAGGTGTTGACGAAGCCACGCCCGTCAATCTCCAGTGATTTACGCGCGCGGCCGATGAAGTACCGCAGTATGCCGTTGCCCGCACCTGCATATCCGCTGTCTCGCGGTGCAAACGGTCCGAGCCCGGTCACAGGCGACAGGTTGTCGTCGTAGCCGCCGAGGAGGGTCGCCTCCGCAGAGAGTTCCTGCCGGTCCCGCGTGAGGTCCAGAGGCCGCTCGTTGCGCGGCTGTCCAGACGCTCTCGGCGGTGGCTGAATCTGCTGGGCAAATGCCGAAGACGCGGCCCCGATGAGGGTGGCGACGACGACCGTCGACGTGAACGCGGTCATGGGACGGAGATCGTGTCCATGGGCTGCAGCTGGATGTTCTGCTCCATTTTCTTGCCCTTGGAGACGTCCTTGTAGTTGAACTTAAAGACCTTTGAGCCACGAATGATCGTGATCTCGTCGCTTTTCGCGTACTCCGTCAGTCCGCCGGCCAGCGAAATGGCCTGCAGCACTGTTCGCGGTCCCGAGAGTGGGAACGCGCCGGGATTGCGGACTTCGCCGGCGATGAAGATCTTGCGGCTGTTGATCTGCCGAACGACAACGGTCGCGTTCGGATCGGTCAGGACCTTTCCCGCGATCTCCTGTAGTCGGGTTGCCAGGGCCTCGGGACGCATGCCGCTCGCTTTGATATCTCCGATGAGCGGGACCGTGATCATGCCGTCGGGTCTGACCGTCACATCGGCGGTCATTTCCATTTCACGCCAGAAGATCACGCCGATGACATCTTCCGGCCCGATCACGTAGTCGGCGGACAGCTCCGCCTGCGGGCCAGTCACCACAGGCTTTGTCGTCACCACCGGTGCGGCGGTGGGTGCCGGCGCAGGACGAGTCGTGCCGGCAGGCGGCGCCGGCTTCGCAGTCGCCGGGTTTGCGGGAGCCGGTTTCGCCGTGGACGGCTGTGCAGGAGCAGGCTGCGGAGTCGGCTGACTTTGTGCCGCGGCAGTTCCTGCCAGACGTGGACACACCAGCAATCCGAGCGAGAGAAGACAAGCGGTGATCGCTCTCGACATGGCGATTTTCCTTAGAAGAATCGTGCGCGTCGATTCACCAGTCCGAAAATGGACGTTGATGGCGACTGCTTGGCGTCGGTCAACGACGACGCCGTGTTCGCGTCGTGCGGCGCCGACAGCGATGCACGAGGAGACTGTTCGGGTGGCTCTGGGTCCCGGTGCGCTGTTACCGTTGTACGCACGTCGAAGTCGCGGCACACTTCTTCGACGATCGCTCGTGAGACCGGGCGAACCTGTGCCGCGAAGCCGCCGATGAGCGCGTTTTGACAGATGACATTGATGACGCGCGGCAGGCCTTTCGACGCGTTGTAGATCGCGGAAATGGCCTCGCGCGTAAAGACGTTCATCGGCGTGCCGCCCGCGACGCGGATCCGGCCCGCAATGTACGACGCGGTGTGGGAGAGATTCAGCGGCGTCAGCTCGCAGCGAAGCGCAATGCGCTGCTTGAGCTGCCGCAGGCTGGGTTCGTTCAATCGCGCGGCGAGCTCCGGCTGGCCGGCGAGCACCACATTCAGCAGCTTGACGGTGGCCGTTTCGAGATTGCTCAACAGTCTGACTTCTTCGAGGAGGTCGTGAGGCAGGCTCTGCGCTTCATCGAGCAGGAGGGCGGTCATGTTGCCTTGGTTATGACGCTCCTGGACGTGATTTCGAAGGGCGAAGAGGAAACGCGCCTTTGAGGCTGCCGCGTCAACACCGAGTTTGAATCCCTCGGAGAGCGACTCATAGAATTCAGCGCGAGTGAGTGTGGGGTTGCTCAGCAACACGCACTCAACGTTCATCTCGGAGTCGTTGGCCAGTTCTGCGAGAGCGGCCTGAACGAGCGTCGTCTTGCCAGTTCCGGCCTCACCGATCAACAGCGTCAGCCCGCTGTGGGTCGTGAGTCCGAAATGGAGCGTGCTCAAGGCCTCGTTGTGCCCGGGCGCCAGAAAAAGAAACCTGGGATTGGGCGTGAGGTCGAAGGGACGCTCTTGAAGGCCGAAGAAGGCTCTGTACATCAAACTGCCCGAACTGGCCGAAGTGGCCGAACACGCTGCCCCGGACATCCGGCGGGCAACCTAAGCAAGGACGTCGCCACACGTCCCCTGATGCGCAGTCGATCCCATGATAAACCGCTACCAGGCAACGTTGTAAGGCTTCTTGGGCGCTACCTGGTCAAACACTATGCCCACAAACGGCGACCCCAAGGGGCTGCGACCAAATCACCCGAAAGCTCGACGAAGCCACAACTTGCGTGGCTCGACTGCGACACGTTGGGCAAAAGCATGCAGGTGGGGGCGGAGTAGAATCTTCGGGAATATCGAGGATTGAAGTGCCCGTTGCCGCAGACTTTACTGACCGTGGCGCGGGCCATTAGACCTCATCTGCGGGGCGGCCGCGAGCACTTTGTCTATATGAACGGGCGGCAACTAGTGGGTATGTCGCTCGCGAATTACTACCCGTCCGCCACCGTTATTAGCGGCCGGGAGCGCCGTCGGAATTTGTAACGAGCGTGCGTCAACGGAGAGAGACCCAGTAGATGCCCATTGCTCCCGATGTGTCCCTCGGTGAGGGGGTCGTCATCTTTCATCGCGATCTGGTCAACCTATACGGATGCCGGATCGGGGCTTCCACCAAGATCGGCGCCTTCGTCGAGATTCAAAAGGGAGCAGTCGTCGGTCAGCGATGCAAGATCTCGTCGCACACGTTCGTCTGTGAGGGCGTCACAATCGATGACGATGTCTTCGTTGGACACGGCGTCGTGTTCATCAACGATCTACATCCACGCGCGACAATTGATGGTCGTCTGCAGACCGACGCCGATTGGACGGTCGTGCCGACTCACGTCGGGCGCGGTGCCTCGATCGGCAGCGGCGCGACGATTCTGTGTGGCCTTACGATAGGACCTGGCGCATTGGTTGGCGCCGGAGCAGTGGTCACCCGCGACGTGGCGGCAGGTGAAACAGTGGCCGGTGTGCCGGCGCGTATGTTGGCTCGAAGTCGAAGAGGGAACGAGCGGTGATTCGGATTGGCGTCATTGGGTACGGCTACTGGGGACCGAACCTCGTTCGCAACTTTGCCGAGTGTCCAGACGCGACGGTGCGCATGGTCTGCGACACGGATCGGGCTCGCCTCGCGCAAGCCGAACGCCGGTATCCCGGTATCAAAGTCACCACCGTCGCGACAGACCTCATTAGCGACCCGCAGGTCGATGCCGTTGTCGTCGCCACACCGGTTGAGACGCATTTCGATCTCGCGCTCTCAGCCCTCCGCGCCGGCAAACACGTGCTTGTCGAAAAGCCAATCACGTCCACGAGCGACCAGGCAAGCCGTCTGATCGAGGAAGGACGGTCGCGCAATCTCGTCGTCATGGTGGGGCACACCTTCGTCTACACCGGCGCCGTGCGAAAGATGAAGGAGTTGTCGGACACGGGCGAGTTGGGGGAGATCTACTACTACGACTCGGTGCGCATCAATCTCGGACTCTTTCAGAGAGACGTGAATGTGTTGTGGGATCTGGCGGTGCACGATCTCGCGATCATGGACTACGTCCTCGAGCAGCGTCCTCTTGCGGTCTCGTGCACCGGCCTGGCGCATTTGAGTGAGCGACCCGAGAACATTGCGTACATGACGATGTTCTTTGACGGACGGCTGATTGCGCACGTCCATGTCAACTGGCTGTCGCCGGTGAAGGTGCGTCGGACGCTGCTCGGCGGCAGCAGACGCATGGTGATGTTCGACGACCTCGAAGGCAGCGAGAAGATCAAGGTCTACGACCGAGGCATCTCAGTGAACCCCAGCCCGGAAAATGTGTATCAGATGTTGATTGGGTATCGCACCGGTGACATGTGGGCGCCGCAGCTCACAGTGACTGAAGCGCTCAGCGTGGAAGC
>Ga0111538_10000329_pt1 | contig 61180 bp, 43 predicted proteins | sample SoiMethybrSBSTD1_FD_79669 | JGI IMG/M metagenome (GOLD analysis project Ga0111538, IMG submission 79669) | Bulk soil microbial communities from a Populus tree surrounding site in Tennessee, USA - Soil MetaG P. TD hybrid SBSTD1 (version 2)... | ecosystem: Environmental > Terrestrial > Soil >...
GGGCTCGTCGCCCTCGACGATGAAGTGGCCGTAATCCTGCTGGATCGAGAAGTGGATCACCCGGAACCGGTCGACCGACGCGCGCGCGATGGCGCGCCTGAGCGCTCCGAACACGCGCGGCGAGCGGAACGACGGCAGCCCGGGCGTCGCACGGATGGTGACCTGTACCGGGTAGCGGGGCTCGACCTTGGGTCGCGTGTCGTGCGGCACCGACGGACGGCCGCGCGGCTTCCGCCCGGCGCCCTTGCGCGCGCCGCCCCAGGTTCGAGCCCTTCCGAGGGGCAACCGCAGCTGTCGTCGTCCCGCCGACTTGATTCCGCGCATGTCCCGTTTGTCGGCGTGGGCCGCGGCGGGTTGCGTGCTGAACGGCCGGACATCGCCGCGCGGTCGGCCGGACGATCGCCGCGCGGTGAACGGGTCGGACTCCGGTAACGGCGGCCGTCGTCTCGACTTGATTCCGCGGATGTTCTATTGGCGGCGCGGGGGGCCCGACGGGTCAGGCTCGGCGGGGCGGCGGACGGCGCGGTCTTGAATCCGCGGATGTCGGGCCGCCAAGGATGTGACGAATCGCGCGCGGCCCTAGCTAGCCGCGCATCTTCGCCTGGAAGGCGCGCAGGCGGGTGTTGCCGCCGCCCGAGACGAGCTCGCGGAAGAGGATGCCGCGGAAAATCATCGCGTAGTGCAACACGAACAGCGCGATCGGCAGGGCCCAGTAGGGCAGGCCGGTGAAGATCGAGGCGATGCCCGTGGGCGAGGAGAAGGTGTTGCCGAAGAGGATCAACAGCTCGGCCGGGTGTTGCACGTGGAGCCGGCCGCTGGCGAAGAGCCCGAGCGCGGCGAGGAGGATGTTCGGGAGCAGCCAGACCACCGGGAACCGGAACATGAATCGCGCCGAATCCAGCAGCAGCGCGAAGGAGCGCGAGTGTCCCTGGTAGAGCAATTCGGGGACGGCGTTGAAGAAGAACGCGATCGCGAACCCGATGATGGCCGAGGCGGCCTTTCCGTTCGGACCGCTGACGAACGGGGTCGTGGCCAGGGAGATAATCCAGAATGCGAACATGACGCTGATGACGTCCCACAACCGCGCGAGAAAGGTGCGCTTGAAGTCGTCCCAGCGGATGCGGATCTTCGAGCCCGCGACCGCCTGGGAGACGAGCTCGAGGTAGCTCGACCAGCAGGCGGCGACGACGAACGAAACCAGGAAGTCGCCGATGATCCCGAGCGGCGCGAAGGCGATCGCCGCCGCGACCACGATGACCGCATAGACGACGAACGACAGCGCGACCGGCCAGGCGGCGAGCGCCCGGCGCGCCGCCTCGACCGTGACCTGGCGATAGAGGGAGAGCATTCGCCGCCGTTATAGCGCGAGAAGGCCCCGGGGCACCGGATCCGGGCAGTCCGATGGACGGTGGTCATCGGCGCTGATAAGTTCCCCGCTATTCCGCTCGCCCCCCTGAATTGAAATGTCCTGTCTTCTTTCGGTTGTGGTGCCCGTCTATAACGAGGAGCAAACGCTCCCGCGGTTCCTCGCGACGATCCGTCCGGTCCTCGCCTCGGTGACCGAGGACTACGAGATCCTCTTCGTGGCCGACCCCTGCACCGATGGCACGGTCGAGGCGATTCGCGCCGAGCACGAACGCGATCCGCGCATCAAGTTGCTGCTGTTCTCGCGCCGCTTTGGGCAACCAGCCGCCACCATCGGCGGGATGACCTACGCGCGCGGTCAGGCGATCGTGGTGATCGACTGCGACCTGCAGGATCCGCCCGGGCTGATTCCCGAGATGGTGCGCCTGTGGCGGGCCGGCAACAAGGTCGTGATCCCGCAGCGCACGTCCCGCGAGGGTGAGACCCTCATCAAGCGGGTGATCTCCTACGTCGGTTACTGGGTCATCAACCGCATCGCCATCGTTCCGATTCCGCCCAACACCGGTGACTTCCGGCTGCTCGATCGAAGGGTGGTCGAGGAGATCGTCAAGTTGCCGGAGAGTCACGGCTTCCTCAGGGGATTGACCAGCGTGGTCGGGTTCAAGACGGTCCTCGTCCCCTTCAATCGCGACGCGCGGGCCGCGGGCGCGGGGAAATACAATCGCCTGACCGGCAGCCTCAAGATCGGCTTCAACGGCATCGTCGCGTTCTCCGATTCTCTCCTCCGCCTCATGGTCGTGGCGGGAATCGCGATGGCCGGTCTCGCGCTGGTCGCCATTCCGGTGGTGGCGCTCATGAAGGCGTACGGTTGGTACAGCTTCGCTCAGGGCCTGGCGACGATGTGCATCCTCATGCTGTTCCTCGGGGGCATTCAGCTCTGCGGGATGGGGTTGCTCGGCGCGTACCTGGGCCGCACTTACGAGGAGACGAAGCGCCGGCCCAAGTTCATCGTGGACGAATCGCTGGGGTTCGAGGAGGGTTCGCGAAAGCGCGCGTCACCGGCGGAGGTGGCATGAACGTCTGCGTCTACGGGCTCTGGCACCTGGGCTCGGTGACCGCGGCCTGTCTGGCGGATCTCTTGCCTGGGGCCTCCATCGTCGGGCTGGACCCGGATGCCGCGGTCGTTGCCGGGCTGAGCGGCGGTCGCCCGCCGCTGTTCGAGCCCGGGTTGGAGGAGCTGGTCCGTCGGGGTCTCGAGTCGGGCCGCTTGCAGTTCACGGATCGCGCCGAGCGCGTCGCCGACGCCGATGTCGTGTGGGTCACGTTCGATACGCCGGTGAACCAGGATGATCAGGCGGACGTCGATGCCGTCGCGAGATGGATCGGGGCGCTCTTCCCGCACCTCGCCGACGGCGCCGTCGTGCTCGTCTCGTCGCAGGTTCCGGTCGGATTCTCCGCGCGCCTGGAGCGGGAGTTTGCCGCGGTCGCCGCCGGTCGCCGGGTCGAGTTCGCCTACAGCCCGGAGAACCTTCGTCTGGGACGCGCGATCGAGGTGTTTCGAAACCCGGAGCGCATCGTGGTCGGCGCGCGCAGCGCCGAGGCGCGCGCGCGGATCGGACAGATCCTCGAGCCCCTCGGCCGGCCCATCCAGTGGATGCGCGTCGAATCGGCCGAGATGACCAAACACGCGCTCAACGCCTTCCTCGCGACCTCGGTGGCGTTCATCAACGAGATCGCCGCCGTGTGCGAGGTGACCGGGGCCGATGCCAAGGAGGTCGAGCGCGCGCTCAAGAGCGAGGGGCGCATCGGGCCCGGCGCATACCTGAGCCCCGGTGCGGCGTTCGCGGGGGGGACGCTCGCCCGCGACATCGCGTTCCTCCTCGGTACCGGGTCGCGTCTGGGGCTCGCGACGCCACTCTTCGGGGGCGTCAAGGCGAGCAACGACGTCCACCGCCAGTGGGCGCGGCGGCGGCTGGGCGAGCTGCTCGGTGAGCTCTCCGGAAAGACGGTCGCGGTCCTGGGCCTCACCTACAAGGCGAACACCGACACGCTTCGGCGCTCCGAGTCCGTGGGGCTCTGCCACTGGCTCACCGAGCGGGGCGCGCGGGTTCGCGCCCACGACCCCGCGATCCGCGAGCACGCCCCCGAGCTGCCGCCCACGCTCACGCTGTCGGCGACAGTCGACGACGCCATCCGCGCGGCGGATGCGGTCGTGATCGCCACGGAGTGGCCGGCATTTCGTGAGCTCTCGGCCGATCGGCTCGTCGCGGCGACGGCGCGTCCCTTGGTCCTGGACGCCGGCCGCTTCCTGGCTGCAAACCTGGGCAGCGACCCCCGTGTCCGTTACTTCGCCGTCGGCATCCCGAGCGCAAAGGACTGACGCCATGATGCTCGAGGGGAAGCGAATCCTGATCACCGGCGCCAGCGAGGGCTTCGGCCTGGCCGTGGCCGAGCGGTGTCTGGCCGAAGGCGCCGACGTGGCGATCTGCGCGCGTTCGCCAGAGCGGATCGAACGGGCCGGGGTCGCGCTGCGCGCGGCGGCCGGAGCGGACAGGAAAACCCAGCGCGTTTTCGCGACGGTGGCGGATGTTTCGAATCCGCTCGAGGTGAAGACGCTGGTCGCGAACGCGGCGCGGGAGCTGGGCGGGTTGGACGGGCTGGTCAACAACGCCGGCATCTACGGCCCGAAAGGGTTGATCGAAGAGGTGGACTGGGCCGAATGGGTCCGGGCCATCGAGATCAACCTGATGGGGACGGTGTTGCCCTGCCGCGAGGTCCTTCCCCTCTTTCGCAGCCGCGGCGCAGGCAAGATCGTGAATCTGTCCGGCGGCGGCGCGACCGCCCCGCTGCCGCGGCTCAGCGCCTACGCGGCGTCCAAGGCGGCGGTCGTCCGCTTCACCGAGACGCTGGCCGAAGAGCTACGCGGGACCGGCATCGACACGAACGCCGTCGCTCCCGGCGCGCTCAACACACGCCTGCTGGACGAGGTCCTCGCCGCGGGACCGGACAAGGTGGGCAAGAGCTTTTACGAGCGGGCGCAGAAGCAGAAGGCGGACGGCGGCGCGCCGCTGGACAGAGGCGCCGCGCTGTGCGCGTTCCTCCTGTCGGCCGAGAGCGACGGAATCAGCGGCAGGTTGCTGAGCGCCGTTTGGGACCCGTGGCGGGACCTTCCGTCGCGGCGCGCCGATCTGTCGGCGAGCGACATCTACACCTTGCGGCGAATCGTTCCCAAGGATCGCGGCCAGGACTGGGGAGAATCATGAAGCTGGCCATCGTCGGTTGCGGTTTGATTGGCGCCAAGCGGCTTCGGTCGCTCGGGCCCGAGCACACGGTGGTCGCGCTGGCCGATCCGGTCGCGGCGCGGGCGCAGGCGCTGGCCGCGCAGGCGCGCGGCGCGGCGGTGCTCACCGACTGGCGGGCAGCCGTGGAACGGCCCGATGTGGACGCGGTGATTGTGTCCACCAGCAACGACGCCCTGGCCCTCGTGACGGCGGCCGCGGTCGAGGCCGGGAAACACGTCCTGGTCGAGAAGCCGGCGGCGCGCAACCCCGAGGAGCTCGTCCCGATCATCCCTGCCGCCGAAAAGCGCGGCTTGTGCGTTCAGGTCGGCTTCAACCACCGCTACCATCCGGCGTTCCAGCAAGCGCGCAGGTTGCTGGAGTCGGGAACGCTCGGCCCGCTGATGTTCATCCGCGCCCGGTACGGCCACGGCGGCCGCGTCGGATACGACAAGGAGTGGCGCGCCAAGCCGGAGATCTCCGGCGGCGGCGAGCTGCTGGATCAAGGCGTTCACCTGATCGATCTCTCCCGCTGGTTTCTGGGCGACTTCACCGAGGTCCAGGGCCACGTGGCGACGTTCTTCTGGGACATGCCGGTCGAGGACAACGGCTTTCTCCTGCTGCGGACCGCCGAAGGACAGGTGGCCTGGCTCCACGCGACCTGGACGGAATGGAAGAACACCTTCTCGTTCGAGATCATGGCGCGAGACGCCAAGCTCCACATCGAAGGCCTGGGCGGCAGCTACGGGATCGAGCGACTGAGCTACTACAAGATGAAGCCGGCCATGGGCCCTCCGGAGACGACGATCTGGGAGTACCCCGGCGAAGACAATTCCTGGCGGGACGAGTTCCAGGCGTTCGCCCAGGCGGTGGAGGCCCGCCGACCTCCACCGGTGACGTTGCGCGATGCCCACGCTGCGCTGACGGTCGTTCACCGCGTGTACGCGGCGTCCCGGCGGCCGGGGTGAGCGCCACAGAATCTCCGTCCCGTCGCCGCCGCCCCGGCTGATCCGAAGGGGCTGCGTGTTGACGTTCCCGCGCTTCGCACGCCTGGAGGCCAGCCGCAGCTTTCGTCTCGTCGTGTTCGCGCTGTCCGCGTGCGTCTTCGCGTTCGCTCTGCACCTCGCCTGGCTCGCGTTTTCATCTCCCCTGGAGATCGAAACGCGCGAGGGCACAGGCTGGCTTCATGTCCTGGCGAAACGAGCGGGCGTCGACATCTATGACACGACAAAGGTCGCGTTCGTGAACATGAATCACGGTCCGCTCGACCCGATCTTGAAGACGTGGATTTCGAGAGGCGTGCCGGTGTTGCCCGGGCACATGGTGACGCGCGTCTTCGTCCTGCTGATCCCGGTGTTCCTCCTCGCGGCCGCGTACGTCATCACCGGGGGCCACCTGGCCGCCGCGATGCTCGCGGCCGGGACGCTGTTCCTCGTCCTCGCCCACATCTCCGCGATGATGTTCGTGGGTCGATCCGATGCGACCGCGGTTTGCCTCCTCGCCCTCTGTGGCGCCCTGGCGCATCGGCTGGAGCCATCGTCTCCGTACCGCATCATGTCCGGCGCGCTCCAGCACCTTCTGACCAACCGCTACAGGCTCCGCGTGATGGCCACACGCACCACCTTCGCCACCGCCGGTTCACAAGCGCTCTTCGAGAGGGTCGACCGGTAACCTCGACCGCAACCGCAGTTGACGCCTGCGGCACCCGAGGGATAGACACCATTCTGCGGCCATGACGACTTCGTACGCGCCAACCGGCCGGGCTTGGGTCGCGCGGCTCGCGCCCGCCCTGCGGCTGACGCTCGCGCACCACCTCCGGGCTGCGCTGGCCGCTTTCCGGAGGGCCGACGCGGGCATCTTCCTGGTCAGCGTCGTGTGGCTGACCGCGCTCGAGATGCTGACCTCGGCCCGTGCCCCCGACGGCGTTCATTTCCAGGCGTGGTCGTCGGAGGACCTGCAGCAGACGCTGCCGATCGCGATGTTGCGGGACTTTCCTCTGCGGAGCCTCTACTACCTGCATATTCAGCCGCCGCTGCTCGACACGGTGAGGGCCGTGATCGCGCAGTTCGTCCACCCCAACCCGAATACGTCGCTGGTCATCGCGGTCGATCGTTGGCTCTACATCGTCCAGATTCTCTTGTTCGGTTTCACATCGATGCGGATGTACCAGTGGGCGCGCCGGCTGACCGACCGGTGGTTTGCGCTGGTGCTCTGGCTCGCCTGGATCGTTCATCCCGCGGCGCTCGCCTACACCACCCTGCTCGACAGTACGTTGTTGAGCTCCTGCTTCATATTCCTGTTCTGTTACGAGCTCTGGAGGCTCCAGCAACACGACGGATCGATCCTGCGCCTGGCGATCGTCGGGCTGTGTGTGTTCTTCACCCGGACCGCCTTTCAGTGGTACTACGTGCCGGTCACGGTCGTCGCGCTGGTGATGTCGCAGCTGACCTGGCGCCGGATCGCCGTCTTCGTCATGGTCAGCGCGCTCGGTGTCGTCCCCTGGCTCGCGAAGCAGAAGCTGCTTTTCGGGACGCTGTCGACGACCACCTTTTCGGGCTACCACCAGGCGGGCATCATCTGGTACTACCCGACCGTCGAAGAACTGGAAGCCGGCAAGCGACAGCTGGACTATCGGTACCCGGCGGCTGCGAAGCAGTACGAAGGCGGCAAGATCTACAACACCGAGATCGTCGCCGTGAACAATCTGCTGTACGCCAAGCTGAGCGCGCAGCAGTGGGCGACCCAGCGATCGCGCTGCATCGACCGGGTTTGGCGATCGATGAACCAGAACTACCAGAGCTTCTGGGGGCCATCTTCCCGGTACATGCCGAACGTGATGGTCGATGTCCTACCCTGGCGGCGCGCGTACGATTGGTTGTTCAGCGGGGCGAGGTACCGCTGGCTCCTGTACATCGGCACGCTCGCCTGGATCGCGGGCTGGCCCGTGAAGTGGCGGGGCCCCGATCGAAGCCCGAAGGCGGTGCTGAGGCGGCTCCGCCGCGAGCTTGCCTGGTTGATTATTCCTTCGTTCGTCTTCGCCACCTGCATGCTGGCCAACCGGTACGGATGGGTGGAGAACAATCGCCTGAAGTTCTTCCTTGATCCTCTGTTCTTCCTTTTCGTCGCGACGTGCAGCTATAACGTCGTAAAGGCCGCATGCTTCCGGTTCATAAGACGCTGAAGAGCGTCTTCAACTACGACGAGATCCCGCCCGGGTACTACTACACGGCGATGCGGGAGGGCTCGCCGACTCAGCGCTTCTGGCACAGGCGGAAGTTCGAGCACGTGGCCCGCCTGATCTCCGACGGCTCCGCCGTCCTCGACTTCGGCTGCGGCGCCGGCAGCTTTCTCGCCGTGCTCGCCGAAGAGCGACCGACGGTGAGGGCGGTGGGCGTCGACATCGGATCGAGCCAGATCGACTTCGCGAACCGCGAGGTGGCCAAGCTGTTCCCCGGGGGGCGCGTCACCTTCGAGGCGCTCCCCGCCGCGTCGGGCGTCGTCCCCTATCCGGATGGCGCCTTCGACGTCGTCACCGTGATCGAGGTGATCGAGCACCTGCATCCCGCGATCGCACATCGGTTCCTGCGCGACGCCCGCAGGCTGCTCAAACCTGGCGGCCGCTTGATCTTGACGACGCCGAACTACCGAAGCTTGTGGCCGCTCATCGAGGTCGTCCTCGAGCGCATGAGTCCCGTGAAGTATCATGAGCAGCACATCAACAAGTTCACTCCCAGCTCGCTGGTGAAGTTCGTCGAGAGCGGGGGCTTCGAGGTCCAGACTGTCTCGACCATCTTCATCTCGGCGCCGTTCCTGGCGCCGCTCTCGACGGGTCTCGCCGACTTCGTCCATCGGATCGAGACCGCGGTTCAGCTCCACGCGGGCAGCCTGCTCGTCGTCGAGGCGACGCCTCTGCCTGGATCGGACTTCGGGCTCTGACCTCGCCCGCCCCCCCGACGGGGGTTAACGCGGGCTAACGCTTGGCTTGCGGTATGCGTCGAGGCGGATGCGCCACAGCTTCATGAGCGCCTCGAGAAAGATGCGGCCGCTCATCTTGGACTGGCCGGCGCGGCGATCGACGAAGACGATCGGCACTTCGACGACGCGCAGGCCGGCGCGGAGCGCGCGATAGGTCATCTCGATTTGAAAGCAATAGCCGTTCGAGCGCACCGATTCGAAATCGATGGCCGTCAGCGCCGCCCGCGTGAATGCCTTGTATCCGGTCGTCAGATCGCGCACACCGATGCCGAGCACGATCCGCGCGTACAGCGATCCGCCCTTCGAGATGAAGGTGCGGAGTGGTCCCCAGCCCTCGACACCTCCCCCTGGCACGTTGCGCGAGCCGAGCACAACGTCGGCGCCGTCGGCGAGCGCGCCCAGCAGATCGGCCAGGTAGCGCGGATCGTGGGACAGGTCCGCATCCATCTCGACGAATCGTTCATAGCCATCGGAGATGCCACGGCGAAAGGCCTCCACGTACGCGGTTCCGAGCCCCAGCTTTCCCGCCCGATGCATGACGCGCACGTGTGCGTCTCGCGCCGCGATCGCGTCGGCGGCAGCGCCGGTGCCGTCGAGAGACGCGTCATCGACGATCAGCAGGTCCGCCTCCGGCGCTGCCTCACGCACCCCGGCGACGAATGTGTCGAGGTTCTCCCGCTCGTTGTACGTCGGGGTCACGATCAGCGTGCGGAGCATTCGTGGGGACGCACCGCTCACGGCGCGCCAGTATAGCCCCAGACTCTGACCCCGCGGCAGCCGCGCGGTAGTAAGTTGGGGACGTGCACGCGCTGCTGTTGCTGGTCTCGTTGTGGTCTCACGACGATGTCGAACGGGATCGGTTCAAGAACCCGAAGGACCTGGCCGGCTACATCGCCGCGCAGGAGTCGCCCGAACGCGCGGCCTGGCAGAAACCGGATCAGATTCTCGAGGCGCTGGAACTGAAGCCGGGGCAGACGGTCTGCGACATCGGCAGCGGGCCCGGGTACTTCGCGCTTCGTGCGGCCAGGCGGGTGGGCGAGGGGGGGCGGGTGTTTGCGGTCGATGTCGAGCCGCGGATCCTGGACGTGCTGCGAACCCGGATCGAGAAGGCCGGCCTCCGCAACGTGACGCCGGTGCTCGCGCTGGCGACCGACCCGCTGCTGCCGCCGCGAAGCTGCGACCTCGTCTTGATCGTCGATGCCTATCACCACTTTCCCGATCGGCCGCGCTACCTCGGCCGCCTGGCCGCGCTCCTGCGTCCCGGCGGCCGGCTCGCCAACGTCGACTGGCACAAGCACAAGACGCCGATCGGCCCGCCGATGGATCACCGCATCGCGCGCGAAGACTTCCTGGCCGACGCCGCGAAGGCCAACCTGCGCGTCGTCGCCGAGCCCAAGTTATTGCCCCACCAGTACTTCATTCTGCTCGCGCCGCGCTGACCGCCGACCATCGCTATCGCGCCGATCTGACGCTGACGGTCCGACACCCGCAAAGCGTCCGCCGCCCCGGGGATTGTTGCCCTGCGGAGGCGATGGCTAGCTTGTTTACATGAGCCGAGCAGACGCGCATGAGCTGCCGGGCCCAGGTCGCGGGGCGCCGCAGCCGATTCCTGAGTTCCCATTGACGTCAGCGGGCGCGCACGAGCGGTCGCGCGCGGCCGGGGTGTCGCCTTTTCGCATCGCGGTTCCGCAGGCTGCGGTCGACGATCTGAAGGAACGGCTGGCGCGCACGCGCTGGCCGGATGAAGCACCCGGTGAAGGTTGGAGCCGGGGCGTCCCGCTCGCTTACCTGAAGGAGCTGGTGGCGTATTGGCACACGCAATACGACTGGCGCGCCGCGGAGGCGGAGCTGAACGCGTACCCTCATTCCACCACCAGCATCGACGGTCAGACCGTCCATTTCGTGCATGTGCGTTCGCCCGAGAACGGCGCGCTCCCGCTCATGCTCATCCACGGTTGGCCCGGCTCGATCGTCGAGTTCATGGACCTCATCGGGCCGCTCAGCGATCCCCGCGCCCACGGCGGCGATCCCGCCGACGCCTTCCATCTCGTGATTCCGTCGACGCCCGGCCATGGGTTTTCTCGGCCACTCGCCGGCCCGGGATGGACGCACCACCGTATCGCCGAGGCCTTCACGGAGCTGATGCGCCGCCTCGGGTACCAGCGTTATGGCGTGCAGGGCGGGGACGCGGGCGCGTTCATCGGCCCCGAGATGGGCCGCATCGATCCCGCACACATCGTGGGCATCCACACCAACGCGCTCGTTCAGCTCCCGTCGCTGCCACAGATCCTGATCGGGCTCGCGACCTTCTCGAAGGCCGAGCGCAAGCGGTTCGGGCTCTTCAAGCACTACCGCGACGACATGATGGGCTACGTGCACATTCAGGGGACGCGGCCCAAGACACTGGCCTACGGGCTGACCGATTCGCCCGTGGGCCAGCTCGCCTGGATCGTCGAAAAGTTCAAGGAGTGGACCGATCCGGCGGCGGCGCTGCCCGAAGACGCGGTCGATCGCGACCGTCTCCTGACCAACGTCAGCCTCAACTGGTTCACCGGTACGGCCGGGTCATCGGCCAACCTGTACTACGAGACGCTGCACGATCCGTCCGGCATCAAGCGCCATCGCCGCAACACGGTTCCCACCGGCGTGGTGGTCTCGACCCAGGACGTGACCATCCGGCGCTGGGCCGAGCGCGAGAACAACATCGTGCACTGGACCGAGCTTCCACGCGGTGGCCACTTCGCCGCAATGGAGGTCCCGGATCTCATGATCGCCGACCTGCGGAAGTTCTTTCGCGCCCACCGCTAGCTGGGCGCTCGAAGCGGGTGGATCACCAGCGGCGTCTGCGCGGCCTGGTTCAGATGCAGCGTCACCACGTCGGGCCGGGCGTAGTGCCCGGCCGTGTCGATGATCGATTTGGCCTTTTCGATCAGTACGGGATCGAGGTCCGCGTACAGGATCGCTTCGCCATCGCGCACGGGACCGGCGAGAAAGTCTCCTCGGGGGGCGACGATAGCCGTGTAGCCACCGCCCGGTTGTAGCTTGGTCACGCTTCCCCCCGAGCCGAGCGCAGCCAGAATCTCTGATGTGAGGACGGAGGTCACGTTTATGACGAAAGCTTGCGCCTCGAAGGCATGGTGTCGGCAGGCGGCGTCGACCACGGACGAGATTCCTGCCAGCCCTGGCCACGTCGCGATGTGGATCTCTTCGCCCTGGGCGCTGAGCGCGTAGCGAAACAGCGCGTTGGCATGTTCGTAGCAAATGAGCGCGCCCGTGCGTCCGAACGGGAGATCGAAAACGCTCAGGTCTGTACCGTCACCCCGGCCCCACACCATACGTTCGTGGCTGGTCGGCACGAGCTTGCGGCGGCGGCCGACGATGCCGCCGTCGGGCCCGATGAACAGTTGGCTGTTGTACAGGGTGCCGCCGGCCCGCTCGGAGAGGCCCAGGCACACGCTGACGCTGGCCTCGCGAGCCGCGGCGCAAAGCGGCTCGAGTGCGGGCGACGGAATCTCCAGCGCCTCGGCGTAAAGGCGCTGGAGAAATGGATTGATCGACATCGGGTCGAGCGCCATGGCCCAGAACGGGTAGCCAGGTACGAAGGCTTCAGGAAACGCGACCAGCTCGGCCCCATTGCGAGCCGCCTCTTGGACGGTGTCGACGGCCTTGGCCAGCGTTGCGGCCCGGTCCATGAATACCGGGGCGACTTGCGCGGCCGCTACACGCACGCGCTTCATTGCCGCGCCCTCAGGTAGGGACGCTCCACGGCGGCGACGGCGGCAGCTTCATGGCTTGCCTTTCCGCTCGAGGAGGCAGAAGCCGTTGCCAAATGGATCACTGCAGAAGGCAGCGGACCCGTGCTCTGGATTCTCGAAGACTTGCTCACGCCTGGCACCGTGCGCCTCGACCCGCTGAAGGGCAAGGTGGAGGTCTTCGACATGGAAGTCGAGGTGAACGGGAGTCCAGTGACGCTCGTACCTACGACCGTCATCGGTATTCGGTGAAGGCTTGGAACCAGCGGGCTTCTCGAGGAGGCAGAGCTCGATGTTGAGGCCATGCAGAACAGCAACGCCGGGCACAGGCTCAGACTTCTTGGAGAAGCCAAACGCGGCGCAGTAGAACGCAACACCCTGCGCGAGGCTCGGTACGTCGATGCTCACAGAAGCCGTGATGGTCATTGGTTTCTCTGCCGTCGAATGACCACCGGTCCGCGGCCGGTGCGCGCAAACGGGACGCGATTGCCAGCGATCGCCTCGTCGACCAGGCGCGCGACCTCCGGACGAGCGAGGGTCGACGCGCCCTCCAGGTGAATCCAGCGCGCCTGGGTGCCGGCCCCCCGCAGGAGCTTCGCGGGATCCGGCAATCCCTTGCCACGATTGAAGTACAGCCTCACGCCGTCCGCGCTCCCGCGGATTGCAAAAACGCCTTCGTACCCGCGCCCGTTCGGTGAACAGCTGATGACGAAGCAATCGCGATACTCGTACACGACTTCATGGGCGGTCGGCAGACGCATCCTCAGCCATCGTCGCGCCGTGCCCACGAGCCGTTGATGCGCGGGCGCGAACTTGGCGATGAGCCCACCCAGCTGGGCTTCCGCCGATCGTCGGGCCACCGCAGACTGGGTGCTCAGCTGTGAAGTGCTCATGACTTGAAGCTCCGCCTAACGATACTGGCGTTCAGCGTCCGTCTGCAACGGCGGCCTGGGCAACGTACTACTTCGTGAAAACAGCTTCGATCATCCGTCCAGACTTCGGATCGACTCGACAGATGTAGCAGGCGAAGTTCCAGGCGGTGATCGATGGGCCCTCGACAAACTCGACTGACGGCGGTCATCGCGGGCCGAACACGCGGGCACACTCGCGCATCGTGTTGTCGTGGATCTCGAGGACGCCCGGGATGCTGCCGTCGGGCTCGCGCTGGTAGCCGCCCGCGAGGTTCCACACGACAGGGACGCCCAGGTCGGCGAGCGTCTCGAACACGATCGCGTCGCGTCGGCGCAGCTCCCTTGTCGTGAGCCAGCCGCCGAGCGGATCGTTGACGTGGGGGTCCGCCCCGGCCTGGTAGAGGACCACGTCGCACCCGCTCATCCGGCGAACGACCGCCGGGAGCTCGGCGAGGAACGCGGGCGCCTGCTCGCTGCTGTGAAAACGCGCGCCCGCCGTCCAGTGCTCGACGAACGACGCATCCGGGAGCACGCCCAGGATCTGCTCGGTGCCGTCGCCGTAATGCGTATCGCAGTCGAGGATGCCCACGCGCCGCGCGCTGCCGTCGTGTCGGAGGTTGCAGGCGGTGACCATCAGCCCGTTGAACGTGCAGAACCCGCCCGCGGACGCCCAGCGCGCGTGATGGAAACCCGAGCAGGGCGCCGCCGCGACGGGGGCCTTCGCGCCCAGCAGGTAGCGCGCCGCCGACAACATCGCGCCGCTCGTGAAGGGCAGGGCGCCGGCCACCTCGGGGGAGCAGTCGCCGAAGCCGTTCGGCCGGCGACAGGCGAGGACGTCGTCGACGAACGCGGCGTCGTGCGCGCGCTTCAGCTCCTCCGCCGTCGCCGGCTGGGGCTGGCTGCTCGCCCCCATCGCGCGCGAGCTGCGCGACGTGCGCGTCGACGTCGGCGCGCGCTCCACGGACGAGATCGCGGCGGAGCTCGGCGATGGAACGATCGACCTCGGCGTCGTGCGAATGGCCGACGCCCCGTCCGCCGGGCTCAAGACCACCCGGGTCGGAGCGGTCGAATACGCGCTGTTTTCGCCGCGCGGCGTGCGCCGGCCGCCGCTGGCGGTGGCGACGGGAGAGCCTGCGCTGGCGCCATTGCTCGCGTCGCTCGGGACCGCGACATTGAGCTGCCAAACGTTCCCGCAGGTCGCGGCCGCCGTCCGCGCCGGCTTTGCCGGCGTCTTGCCCACGATCGCGCGCGCACACCTCGGAGACGTGACGCGCGGGCCGGTGCTCACGGCGTCGGCGCTCGGGCTCGCGTGGCGGGCGCGACTGGACGACGTGCGACCGGCGCTGGTCCCGATCCGGCGGAAGCTCGCCGAGCTGTTGCGGCGGGCGCTGGCCCGGCGCGTTTGAAGGGGCTTCCGCCCAGATCTCCGCGCGCGTGAGCCGTTTGGCGGAGGCCGCGGCTCCGATCGGGGTGATGCGTCGAGGGAGGTCCGGGTGGCTCGCTTGGAGGCTCGGTGCCGTGTTGCTTTTCGCGGCCGGATGCAGCCGGCCACTGGCGCACGTCGATGACGGGGGGAACGGGCAGCTCGCAGGCGCGAGCAACGGCGGCGGCGCCGCGGGTGCCGCGGGCACGCCGGGCAGCACCGGAACGGCCGGCGGCGGTGGAATCGGCGGTGGGGCCGGCAACGCAACGGGCGGCGTAGCCGGGGCGGGCGCCGCAGCCGCGACGGGCGGGCGAGGAAACGGCCTGGGCACGCAGTGCTCGGATGGCGTCGACAACGACGGCGACGGAAGCGTCGACTACGACGATCCGGAGTGCATCGGCGCCGCCGACAACGACGAGGGCACGTTTGCTTGGGGCATTCCCGACGACACCGACGACTGCATCAACGATTGCTTCTTCGATGGCAACTCGGGCCAGGGCGATGACCAGTGCCGGTGGCAGCTCAAATGCGATCCCGCGAGCGTCGAACCGAGCTGTCCTTACGACGCGCTGTACGCGACCGAACACGCGGACGCCTGTTCGCTGGCCGCGTCGCAGTCGCAAACGTGCGTGGACAGCTGCGGCAAGCTGGTCCCAAACGGTTGCGACTGTTTCGGCTGTTGCGTCATTCCCGGGCGGACCACGCCCATCCGCATTGCGACGACGTGCACGGGCGCCGACTTCGGTGACCCGGCCAGGTGCCCGCCGTGCACGCAGGTGACGCAGTGCTTGAATCCCTGCGATCACTGCGAGTTTTGCATCGGCAAGCGGGCGCTCCCCGACGGGTGCGCCCGGCCCGACGGGGCCGCGCCCTACACCTGCCCCACCGGATCGATCGCCTGCGGCACCACCGGCGTCGCGCCCTGGGCGTGTCCCGCGGGCACGAGCTGTGTGACCGGCTGTTGTTTGCAGCAGTATGCGCTGCCCTGAGGCGGCCGCCGGTTACTCTGCTCGGCCGGCGTGACTGAGCATCACCCGTGCGGCCAGGCTGGCAAGCGTGCGGCCGACCAGGATCCGATGACCTTCTCCTCCAATATCCATAAAACCTCGGTGGAAGTTTGCCTATTGGCGCGCTCCAACGGGAAGGTTCCCCGCCATCAGTCACGACCCCGGCCTGTCCGGGACCGAGAATCTGGAACACCCGATTGGCTGGTAACGATCTCACGTCTCTCCGGATCGCGGCGCTTCGTGGCTCGGAAACTGCTGCGCTCGATCAACGGAGGGCCCCATGAGAAGACTTGCTCCGTTGCTGGTACTAGGAAGTTTGGTTCCGCTCGCCTTGGTGGTGTCCAACTGCGAGGGCGACCCCGCCGACGCGGACATCACACAGAGAACCGGCGCTCTCATCACACGCTCCGCGATCATGCGGGACGTGAATGGTCGCCAGGTTGGAACCGTTACGTTCAACGAGACGGCTCAGGGCCGCGTGCAGGTCACGGCCAGCTTCAACTTCGCGGGTAGCACGACGCAGGTCCGGGAGGGTTTCCACGGCTTCCACATCCACGCCAACGACAACCCAGCCAACGGCAGCGGCTGCATCGCGGATCCCACCCAGCCGGCCGCCACGCACTTCGTGTCGGCGGATGGGCACTACGATCTCAGCGGGTCGACGCACAACCTGCACACGGGCGACATGCCGAGCCCGTTCTTCCTGAACGATCTCGTCGGTGTCATGTCGTTCGAGAAGCGCTTCGATCCCAACAACATCGTCGGGCGCGCGGTGATCCTCCACGCGGGCATCGACAACTTCAACAACATCCCGTTGGGGACGGCCGCCGATCAGTACACGGCCAACAGCGCCGCAGCCACCACGGCCACCGCCGCCACCGGCAACGCCGGGACGCGCATGGCCTGCGGCATCATTCAGTAGCAGCGGCAGCAGCGTCGTCGGGCCGCGCCGCGGCCCAGGGGGGGAGGCGTCCCACGATCACTTCCAGTGGGACGCCCGTCTTCTCCGCTCTCGCGAGCTGGCGCGATCGCCAGATCGTGTACAGCACCGGCAGCACCTCCAGCGTGAGAAAGGCGCTGGTCAGCAGGCCCCCAATCATCGGCGCGGCCACCCGCCGCATGATCTCCGCGCCTGAGCCGCTGGCCCACAGCAGCGGCAGCAGGCCGGCAGCCATCGTGGTGATGGTCATGAGCTTGGGGCGCAGGCGCCGCACGGTCCCCTCGGCGTGCGCGGCCACGATGTCCGCGCGGTTGCGCAGCCGTCCTTCCCGCAGCCGCCGATAGAAGGCCTCGTCGATGTAGACGACCATCACGACGCCGGTCTGCATGGCCAGGCCCATCACCGAAAGTAGCCCGACCCACACAGGCGCCGACAGCGGATAGCCGAGCAAGAACAGCGTCCAGACGCTGCCGACCAGCGCGAACGGGACCGACACCAGCACGATCAGCGCCTCGCTGACGCTGCGGAACTGGAGGTACAGCAGCACCAGCATCAGCAGCGCCACCAGCGGTGCGATGACGCGGAGCCGGCGCTGTCCGGCGGCGAGCAGATCGTATTGGCCAGTCCACTCGATGCGCTCGCCGGTGCGGAGCGCGATCGTTCCTGCGTGGACGGCGTCGTTCACCGCCCGCTGCGCGCCCTCGACGTAGCCCAGCAGATCCGTCCCCTGCGCGAGGTCGACATACACGTACGCCACCAGCTCGCCGCGCTCGGCGCGGATCAGCGCGGGCTCGCTGGCGAACGCAACCCGCCCCACCAGCGCCAGCGGGATCGGCGGCCCCGAGCCGTCGCGCCCGGAGCGAATGGTGATCTCGCCGATGATCTCCGCGGGGCGCCGCGCGACCACGTCGGGCGAGATGCGCAGGCGTGCGCGCCGCCCCTCGACGTTCACCTCGCCGACCTGTCCGCCCGAGATGACCAGGCCGGCGGCCCGCTCGGCGCGAGCGGCTTCCACGCCGTGCGCCGCCAGCATCGCCGCGTCGGGTACGAACCGCAGCCGGGTCTCGCCGCCCAGCGATTCGTAGACGGCGCTGCGCGTTCCCGGCCAGCGCGCCGCGAGCGCGCGCAGCGCCGTGCCCAGCTCGTCGAGCCGAGCGGGCTGGGTCGCTACGACGCGGATCCCGACCGGCGTGCGCACGCCCGTCGACATCATGTCCAGGCGGGCGCGGGCCGGGGCCGTCCAGGCGCTGGTCCACCCGGGCAACCGCGTCGACCGGTCCAGCCGCTCCACCAGCTCGGCGGTCGTGAGGGGCGTCTCCTCGGGCCACAGCTTGCGCAGCGCCGGCTTCAGCGCTTCCGGCGCGAGGCCCGAGTACCAGCGGGGCCGCCAGACCTTGGGCCACCGGTCGCGCGGCTTGACGTGAATGGTGGTCTCGGCCATCGAGAACGGCGCCGGGTCGGTGGCGGTGTCGGCGCGCCCGACCTTGCCCAGCACCGTCGACACCTCGGGCTGCGCGGCGATCAGGCGGTCTTGCCGCTGCAGCTCGGCGGCGGCGTCCATGGGCGAGACGCCGGGCAGTGTCGTGGGCATGAACAGGAGATCCCCCTCGTCGATGCGCGGAAGGAACTCGCCCCCCAGGTGGGGCACGAGAGGCAGGCACGACAGCACGGCCAGCACCGCCGCCGCCAGCGTGATGCCCGGACGGTCCAGGGCCAGCTGCACGAAGGGGCGGTAGATCCGCACCAGACCGCGTGTCAGCGGGTTGGCCATCTCCGCGGAGACGCGATCGGGAAGCAGCCGATCGCGCAGCGCCGGCGCCACGACCAGCGTCACCAGCGCCGCCGCGGCGATGACCAGCGTCTTGGTGAACGCCAGCGGACGCAGCAGGCGCCCGGTCTCGCCCACGAAGGCCAGCACCGGAAGAAACGTCAGCGCCGCGATCAGCAGCGACGTCAGGATCGCCGGCGCGAATGATGCGGCCGCCGCCAGCAGCCGGGCGCGACGGTGGGGCGCCTCACCGCGGTCCAGCTGACGATGGCACGCCTCGAGGGCCACCACATCGGCGTCGACGGCCATCCCCAGCGCGATGGCGATGCCCCCCAGGCTCATCACGGTCGCCTGCACGCCGAAGATCCACATGCCGGCGAACGTGAACAGCAGCACCAGCGGCAGCGTCGCCAGCGGCACCAGCGCGCTGCGGGCGCTGCCCAGGAACAGCAGGACGACGATCACCACCACCGCGACTTCTTCGATCAGCGCGCGCAGCAGCGTCTGTCGCACGCCGGCGGCCAGCACCGAGCGGTCGTACACCGCCAGGACCTGCGCCTCCACCGGCGGCGAGGAGGCGAGCAGCACGCGCTTGACGCGCGCGATGAGCGGTCCGATGTCGGCGCCGCGGCGGGCGATCACGATGCCGCCGACGGCTTCGGCGTGCCCCTGGAAGTCGGCCAGCCCGCTCGGCATGTCGTCCTCGACCAGGCGCACGCGGACCACCTCGTCGAGCCGCGCGCGGGGCGGACCGGCGGGCGCTATGACCGGCAACGCCCCGAGCCCGTCGGGGCTGATGTCGCCCGCCACTCGAGCGGCGCCCTGCAGCGTCGCGACGACGTCGGTGAAGGCCAGGCCCGCCTCGCGCAGCCGGTCCGGCTGAACCTCGACCCGCAGCTCGTCGTCGCCGCCCCCAAAGGTCGCGACCTCCGCTACGCCCGGGATCGCGGCAAGGGCCGGGCGCAGGACCTCGGTCTGAAAGCGGCGCAGCTCGCTCATCTTGGCCGTCATGCCGGGCGAGACGATCGCGTACTCGAACACCCACCCCGTGCTGGACGCCAGCGGGCCCACCTGCACCCGCACGCCGGGCGGCAACCGTGGCCGCACGCGCTCGAGCCGCCGCACGATCTCGTAGCGCGCGCCCGGCAGGGCCGCGGCTGAGGGAAAGACCACATCGACGTAGGCCATGCCCGACATCGACGAGCCGCGGATGGCGCTGGCTCCGGGAATCCCGGTCAGTGCTCCGGTCAGCGCGACGGTCACCTGCGTGGCGACCTCGGTCGCCGAGTGTCCCATCCACTCGGCGACGACGCCGATCTGGGGATCCGACAGATCCGGGATCGCGTCGTGGGCAAGGGCGCGCCTCGCCCGCTCGGCGCCGACCGCGGCGAGCAATGCGGCGACGATCACCACGGTCGAATGGCGCGCGCTCCAGGCCACCACGCGGCTGATCACGGCGTGGCTCCCTGGCCGCTATGGCCGTCTGGATCCACCAGCCGCCGCTCGGCATCGACGAAGAACGCCCGCGCCGCCAGCACCGGCTCCCCTTCTCCCAGTCCCGCCACCACGACCGCCAGCCCGCTCCAGATCCGGCCCAGCGCGACCGCGCGCTTCGTGAAGGTCCGTCCGTCGTCGGAGGACACCAGGACGTAGGGCCCGTCGCGCGACTCCAGCACCGCGGCCGCCGGGATGACGAGCGCGGGCCGCGTGCGCGGGGCGAATCGCGCGGTGCCGGCGCCGGCCGGCACATGCGCCGCGCCGGCGGGGCGAAAGCGGACCGCGTCCGTCGGGCTCTCGCTGGCGACCTGGATCTCGATCTCGTCGGTGCGCGAGCCCGCCGGGTGGAAGGTCCCCCGCTCGCCGGGGGCGAGCAGCGGCCGTTCGTCCGCATGAAACAGCGCCAGGCCCTGGCCACGGTCGTCCAGCCGGGCCGGCGCCGACATCTGACGAACGATGGGCCGCCGGAAGGCGCGCGCGATCTGGTACGAGCGCAGCTCGGGCGTTTCAGGCGGCACCGTCACCGACTGGCCTGAGCGCGGCTTCACCGGCTCGAGGGCCATGCGGCAGATCGGGCAGTCGCCGGGCGCCGACGACACCACCTCGGGGTGCATCGGGCAGGTGTACGCGGCGTCCGTGCCGGGGCCGGCGGGCGGGCGCCGTCCGCCGCGGGTCAGCGCCAGACTGGCGACCAGCGCGGCCGCCGCTGCACCCAGCAGCAGCAGCCGCCCGGCCCACGCGAGCCACGAGGAGCGGCGCTCTGACACGGCCCGAGTCTACGGCGTCCGGGTCCACGATAGAACGTTGCGGTCGATGGACGGGCCCTGTGGCCCCCTCCGAGGGGCCGGGCTGATCACATTCCGAGGATGCTCCGCAGGTTCGTCGCGCCCGCGAGCTGGCCCTGCGTCATGAGCGGCAGCCCGAGGAGGTCCTCCATGGTCTTGAGCAGCGCCGCGTGTGTGGCGACGCCGCGCTGGGTGATGTTTCCCTTGCGCGACGTCGGCGCGATCTGGGCGTTCGGCACCGGGTAGTCCTCGTCGTACCAGATGAAGACGGCGACGGTGCCCGCCCGGTAGGCGGCGCTGTCGAGGACCCGCTGGACGTTCGTGGACGCCCACGAATCGACGATGCTGTTCGAGCAGTCGTGGCCGTTGTTGCAGTTGTCCGGGGTGATCCAGGCGAAGGTCGGCAGGTTGTCGACGTCGAACTCCGTGTAGGGGCGGACCTCGGTGAAGCAGAAGTCGTGGTCGTTGTGGGTGCCGGTCGCGTCGGTATAGGTGCCGTAGTAGTACAGCGGCGGGATGTGTCGGGCGGCGTTGCCGCTCTCCGAGCAGCCGCTGGTGGCGCCTTCGACGTAGTTGCGCGCCGTCCCGCCCGCCCGCCGCACCTGGCGGAAGATGTTGTCGTCGGTGGAGCGGCAGGTCTGCGAGGGGTCGCAGTCGTTGACGGTGTTCGGGTTGTTCACGCCGCTGGTCGTGCCGATGTACTGGGTGAGGCTGTCCTGCAGGACATTCGTCTCGGTGTAGTCGGTGAAGTACGAGCACTGGACGGCGAGCGATCGCAGGTACGGCATCGCCGACGACGAGAATCCGAGGCCGACGTCGTCCCAGGTCCGGTTCTCGAACGAGAACACGACCACGTGTTGATAACGAGCCGGCGGTGCGGCGGTCGATCCACAGATGCCGCCCGCCGAACCGCCGCCGGCGCCGGCGCCGCCGCGGCCGCCGGTGCCGCCGCCCGTGCCGCCGCCACGGACCCCGGTGATCAGCAGCTGGTCGACGTTCGACGCGTCGGCGCGACTGGTGGTGCCGTAGCGGATCTGCAGCGTGCTGCCTGAGAAGTAGCGCGCGAGGGGCGCGGGGAGGGCGAATGTGGACTTGGTCCAGATCCAGCCTGTCGCAAACGCGTTGTCTCCCAGCGACACCCAGGTGCCGGTGGCGGTGTCGCGCACCTCGAACGTCCAGAGCTGCGTCGTCTTGCTGGGGCCGCGGTAGTTGACCTGGAGCGCCATCGACGTCACCGAACCGGCCGCCACGCCCGACGGCAGGTTGTAGTTGCAGACGATCTGGATCCCCGGGTCGACCTCGACGTAGTTCGCCCAGACGTCCGCCGTCCCGGTGAGCTCCGCGGTGGCCAGCGCCGAGACCGATTGCCCCGAGCCGATCGTGCCGCTCGCCAGGGAGGTGCACGCCATCGTAAACGGCGTGCTGCCGCCGGTGGTGCCGGCCGTGCCGGTCGTGCCGGCTGTCCCGGTCGTGCCGCCCCTGCTGGTCGTGCCCGCGGCGCCGGTGGTGCCGGCGGTGCCGGTCGTGCCGCCCCTGCCGGCGGTGCCGGTGGTGCCGCCCCTGCCGCCGCTGCCGGTCGTGCCTGCTGTCCCGGTCGTGCCGCCGGTCCCGGTCGTCGCCGCTCCGGTGAGCCCGCGGATGAGCATCTGGTCGACGTCGGAGGCGTCGGCGCTGCTGTCGGTGCCGTAGCGGATCTGCAGCAGGCCGGCCGGGGAGAAGAAGCGGGCCGGCGGCGACGGAAACGCGAACGTGGTCTTCGTCCAGACCCAGCCTGTCGCGAAGCTGTTATTCCCCAGCGAGACCCAGGCGCCCGTCGTCGGGTCGAGCACCTGGAACGTCCAGAGCTGCGACGTCAGGGACGGCCCGCGGTAGTTCACATCGAGCGTCAGCGACGCGATCGCGCCGGGGGCGACGCCGGCGGGCAAGTTGTAGTTGCAGACGATGTGCGTCGCCGGTTCGAGCTCGACATAGCTGGTCCATACGTCCGAGGTCCCGGTCAGCTGGGCCGTGGCGAGCGTGGAGACCGACTGGCCACCCCCGATCTGCCCGCTGGCGAGCGCGCTGCACGCGATCGTGAATGCCGTGCTCTGGGCCGCCACCACCGGCACCCGCGAGGTGATCGCCAGCAGCGCCACCAGGCCTGCCCCCAGCGCGCCTGCTCCTCCCCACGCCGCCCGCCTACCCCCGAACCGCCGCCCCGTCTGGTCCACGCCGATCTCCCCTCCACCGCGCCCCACGCCGCCGGCGCGAGCGCCCGCGAAAAACAACTCGCGCCCAAAACTAACGCGCGCGCGCCGGCCGCACTATGCGTCGATGCCCACAAGTGCGGGCGCGTCGATCGTCGGTCAACGGATCGCGGGTGAACCCTCGGGCTCGGGCGGTGGCGGCGGGGGCCGCCAAAGGAGCAGGATCATAGCCAACGGCAGGGCCGGGACCGCACGAATCGGCGGACCAGCCGAAGCCTGCGAACCGCCGTTTCGACGTTCGCCCGAGCTGTTTCACGGCGAACACGATGCTGTCTGTGGCGGAGTAGTCCACTGGGCGTCGACTGGCAATCCACAGTGGCGCCCGCGTCCAGTCGGGGGGCGGGCGCCGGGTGGGCACGGCGTTTGCGATCGGCGCGCGGGGAGGTGGAGGCGGCGCACGCCGGGAAAGTGCAGGAACCGGCGGGCGCGATTCGACGAAATGAGGAACTTCGTTCGTTCCCAGGTGTGGCCAGCCAGTTCCTACGCGGCGGAGCCGGAGATTCCGGAAGCACGCGCGAGCTGGCTCGCTCGTTTTCACGCGGGCGATCGGGCCGTGCTCGACGACGTCTATCGCGGACACGTCGACGCGGTCCATCGCTCGGCGGGCGGCGTCCTTGGCGGCGCTGATCTCGAGACCGTGGTGCACGAGGTGTTTTTCAGGGTGATGACCAACGCCGATCTCAGGAAGGCGTTTCAGGGCGGCGACCTCGCCGCCTGGCTGGTCGTCATCGCCCGGCACCACGCCATCGATTACGTCCGGCGCCGCAGTCGTGAGCAGCCGTCCGGCCTGGACGTGGGCGGCGCGACAGACGCACCCCACGGGGCGGTCGCGGCCCGCGCGGAGGCCGGGTTGATCATCCGGAAATTCTGCGCCGAGGTGCTGCCGCCGAAATGGCGGCCGGTCTTCGAGGCGCGTTTCGTCCAGCATCTGACGCAGACGGAAGCGGCCGCGGCCTTGCGTATGCGGCGGACGACGCTCGTGTACCACGAGCTTCGCATCCGCCGGCTCCTGCACACGTTCCTGCTGGGGGAGACGTCATGATCCCGTTCTCCGCCCCCCGCTGCGCCCAGCGCCGCCTGATCGACCGCCACTTCGCGGCGCGCATCGGGCCGGCCGAGGAGCTGGTGCTGCGCGGCCACCTTCCGGGCTGCCCGCGGTGCCGGACGTATTACGAGCGGCACCTGTCGTACGCGGAGCTGGTGCCCGGGCGACCCGGTATGGCGGAGCGTCTCGCGGTCGGGCTGGGTGTGGGGGCTGCGCCGCCGGCCCGCGCGCCGGAGCGGCTGCCGTTGCGGCTGACGTGGTTCGTGACCGCGGGGGCGGCCGCCGCCTGCCTGGCGCTGCTCGCGACGGGCCCTGTCGTGCGCCGGCCAGAACGTGACTTCGGCGTGCGTGGGCTCGCGTCCGACGGAACCGGCGCCGCGCTCGAAATCTATCGCGTGACCGGCGATCGCACGACGAAACCGGCGGACGGCTGGATGGCAGCCGGCGACGAGCTGGCTTTCGCGTATCGAAATCCGACCGGCTTCACGTGGTTGATGATTTTCGGCGTCGACGATCGGGGCGGCATCTACTGGTTCCACCCCGCCTGGACCGACGCGCGCCAGGATCCCGTTGCCGTGCCCATCAATCTGGGCGTGGGACCCTTCGAGCTACCGGAGGCGATCCAGCACCAAATCCGGGGGAGCCGGCTGCGCATCGTGGCCCTGTTCACCAACGCCGCCGGTTCGGCGCGCGCGCTCGAGGAGAGGTTGCGGGGCGCGCGGCCGGATCCACCGGGAAGCCTACGGATCGAGACATCGCTGGAGGTGCGGCCGTGAACGCGTGGCGCGGCGCGTGTTGTGCCCTGGTGGCACTGCTGCCGGTGCCAGCCATCGCTGCCGCCGAGCCGCCGCCGGCGCCGACCAAGACGTTTGCGCTCGTGGTGGGCGTCAATCGCAGCATGGATCCGAAGATCGCTCCTCTGCGATACGCCGATGACGATGCGGTCCGCTACCGCGATCTCTTCCGGGCGGTGGGCGGGCGGACCATCACGCTGGCGAGCCTCGACGAGAATACGCGCCGCCTGCACCCGGACGCGGCCGCCGAGGTGCGACCGGCGCGCCTCTCGCTGTTGACGTCGGCGGTCGATCGCCTGGCGACCGAGGCGGCGCAGGCCCGCCGGCGGGGCGAGCGGATCGTCTTCTACTTCGTCTATGCAGGCCATGGTCGGGTGGCGGACGGCAGCGGCAGCATCGCGCTCGAGGACGCGGAGCTCGGCGGCGGCGATCTCGTGCGGCGTGTGATTGACGAGATCGCGGCGGACGAAACGCATGTCATCGTCGATGCCTGCCATTCGTATTTCCTGGTGATGGGCCGCGGTCCCGGGGGCAGGCGCCGGCCCATGGGCGGGTTCGTCGAGCTGGGAGCCCTGGCGAAGCGCCGCGACGTGGGGCTGTTGCTCTCGACGTCGTCGGCACGCGAGAGCCACGAGTGGGCCGCGTACCAGGCGGGCGTCTTCAGTCAGGAAGTTCGTTCCGGCCTCTACGGCGCGGCCGACGTCGACCGAAACGGGCTGGTGAGCTACGCGGAGATCGGCGCCTTCGTCGACCGCGCCAACACGGCCATCCGCAACGAAAGGTACCGTCCCGAGGTGTACGCGCGGCCGCCCGCCCGCGGCCACGCCCTCATCGACCTGCGGCCCGCGCTGGCGCGCCGGATCGAAGTGGCGCCGGGCGGCGGTCACCAGTTCATAGAGGACACCGCCGGCATCCGTCACGCCGATTTCCACAACGACGCGCCCGTGCGCCTGGTGCGGCCGGGAGAGGGGAGGCTGTATCTGCGGCGGAACGCCGACGGCCGCGAGATCGTCCTGCCGCCGGAGGTGGCGGTGCTGAACACGGCGGAGCTGCCGCTCCAGGAGCCGCGCTCGACCGCACGCGACGCGGCCCACGACGCGTTCGCCGCGCTGTTCGCGATGCCGTTCAGCAGCGCGGTGGTGTCGACCTACATGTTTCGGGACGATCCGGCCGTCACCGCCCGGGCGTCCGCCCCCGCCGCATCATCGTGGTGGTCGCGCCCGGGCACGCTCGTCGGCCTGGGGCTCGGAGCCGCCGGCGTGGCGTCCGGCGGCTGGGGCGCGGCGACGCTGCTGGACGCGCGCGGCTTGCACGACGCGGCGGCGCCGATGATCTCGCAAGCGGACGCCGCCGCCCTGAACAGCGAGATCGACTCGCGCAACCGGCGGGGGGCCACGTTGCTCGGCGTCGGGGTCGCCGCCCTGGCCGGCGGTCTCTTGACCCTGCTGCTGCAGGGGCCGGCGGCCGCATCGGGTGTCGACGTCGCCGTCACGTCCGACGCGGTGACGGGCGGAGTCCGTGGCAGCTTCTGACGGCCGGCGCCGGCTCGGGGCGGCGGCGTTCGTGGCCTGCGTGGTGGCGGCCGCCTGTGCGCCGCCGATACCGCTCGAGAGGCTGCGCTGTCCGTGCGTGGGCGCGCAGGGCTTTCTCTGCTGCGAGCCGGAGCAAACCTGCTACCGGGCGGACGAGATGCCGCCCATCTGCGCGCCGGTGGCCCCGGTCGACGCCGCCGACGGTGGGGCCGACGCCGGGACGGGAGGCGCCGCCGCAGCCGACGCCGCGGCCGCGGACGATGCAGCGGATGCGCCTGATGCGACGGATGCGGCCGATGCGCCCGATGGGGCGGACGCTGACGATGCGGACGATGCGGCCCGTCCGGGGGACGCGGCCGACGCGACCGACGCCCCCGACGCGACCGATGGAGGCGGTGGGGGAGGGGGCGGTCCCGGCGGAAGCGGCGGTCCCGGCGGAACCGGCGGAACCGGCGGAAGCGGCGGCGGCGGAAGCGGTGGAAGCGGCGGAAGCGGCGGAAGCGGCGGAAGCGGCGGAAGCGGTGGATCCGGCGGTGCCCCGCCGACCGTGGATCGCTCCACCGTCGACGGATATTTCCCTCCTCCGCCGGCGATTCTCGCCACCGGGCAGTGGCTCTACACCACCGACGCCCCCGCCGGCGGCTGGATGCTACCGGTCTTCGACACGACCGGCTGGTGGAAGGGGCAGCCCGGTTTCCTCGGTGGCGCCGATCCCTCGTTTGGCGACAACCCGCAAACGCCGTGGCCCGAAAACGAGAGCGAGCTCTGGCTGCGGACCACCTTCCAGATCGACGAAGTCGACATCCCGCGGGCGCTGCTCTGGGGACGCTGGGACGACACGATCGAGGTCTACGTCAACGGCGCGCTCGCAGCGCCGGTGGAACCTTACACGAGCGCCTACCGCTACCTCGGCCTGAAGACCGGGACGCTCGTGCCCGGCGTCAACACGCTGGCCGTGCACGCGACGGATCAGGGCGGCGCACGCTACTTCGATCTCGCGGTCGCGCTGAACGGAGCGCTGACCACGATGCCGATGTCGGGATTCGAGCGCACGCCCACGCTCGCGGCGTATACGACCGCGGTCCGGCAATACATGCGCGAGCACGGGATCTCGGGCGGCGTGCTCGCGGTGATGAAGAAGGACCAGGTGGTGGTCAACCGCGCGTTCGGCTGGGCGGACAAGGGCTTCACGAGGCCGCTGTTGCCCGACGCGGTCCTGCGTGTCGGCGGGCTGGAGGTGATTCTGACGGCGGGGGCGGTCGTCACGTTGATCGACGCGGGCATCGCAGATCCGATCACGCGCCAGAAGATCACCCGCGACACGCGCGTCTTCCCGTTGTTGCGCGCGCACGGCCTCGCGCCGTTGCCTGGGCGAACGCCCGTGCCGGAGATCGATCAGGTCACGGTGGGGATGCTGCTCGGCTTCACGAGCGGGATCAGCGAGCTGCCCGGCGATCCCGCCCAGGTCTACGCGGATCTCGGGGTGGCGCCGGGCGCGCCGACAACCGCCGAGGACAACGTGCGCTGGATCTACAGCATGCCGCTCGCCCGTCCGCTCGGCTCGCCGGGAGACGGCTACGCGGGCTACATGCTGCTCCGTCATCTCGTGCACGTCGTGACCGGCGATCTGCTGGCGTTCCTGCGCACGGCCGTGTTCGCGCCGGCCGGAAGCAGCGACGTGTTCATCGCTCACCAGTCGCTCACCGCGCGCGACCCGCGCGAGCCCGGGTACCTGACCTTCGAGCCGCCCGTCGACCGATCGATCCACCTCGAGAAGTACCACTGTCTGGCGACGACCGCGGAGGCGTTCGTGCGCTATTTGCGGCGTTACCACGCCTACTGGGGCACGCCGCTCATCGACCCCCAGACCCGGCAATGGGCGCCGGTTCCCGACAATGGCGTGCACGTCCTGTTCAGCGTGGGCGCAGGGACCTGGAACGTCGCCGAGCAGCGCCGCTACGACGAGGTCAGCATCGCCGTGTTCTTCAACGTGCCCGGCGACTTCGGCGCGCTCTTCGAACAACTCGAACGGATCACCGACAGCCTGCCCCAATCGGCCTGGGGGCTCTGATGAGGATCGACCCGTAGGGAGGATCTTCAGCTTCCAGTCCGACCCGTCGCGGGCGTTCGGGTCGTTACCTGGAAGGAGCGCTACCAGGCATCGCCTGACCGATCTCCCCGTGGGGACCGCTGGCATGATGGGTGCTCCTGCCTCGGCAGGTGGGAACGCATGGCAGGGGTTGGTTGTGGGGCGTGACCGTCGCGATCGTCAGTGTCGCCGCGGCCGGATGTGGGGGCGACGTCGCCGCTCCGGTCGCGCGCGATCGCGTGGTCGCACCCGACCGCGTGGCCGCTGAGCCGGTCGAGGTGGAGATGGTCATGGGGCCGCTGACGGCCGCGCGCGGCGCCAACCCAGCCCCCGCGACCGGGCTGGCGCTGGAGGCCGGCGTCTCGGTCGACGCGCGCCTGCTCGTGCTCACCGCCGACGGCGCGAGCGCGTCGTTCGCGGCGATCAGCAGCGCCCTCGACTATCTCGGGACGCCGTACGACGTGTTCAACGCCGGCGCGGGGCCGGACCTGACGGCCGATCGCCTGGCCGACGGCGATCACGGCCGCTACTACGGCATCGTCCTCGACACCGGCGATCTCGCGATCGGATCGGCCAGCGCGCTGTCCGACGCCGAATGGATGACACTGGCGTCTTACGAGGCCCGCTTCGGCGCGCGGCGCGCGGTCATGTACGCCCGCCCGTCCGACGCGTACGGCCTGGTGCTCGCGCGCAGCGTCGACGCCAGAGCGGAGCCGATCGCCGCGGGCTGCACGGCCGAGGGCCGCAGCGTGTTCGTGGGCGCGAACTGCGACGTCGCCGTCGCGATCGACGCGGGCTGGGCGTACGCCAGCCAGGCCGCCGACGCGGCCACGGTGCCGTTGCTCGTCGACGCGGCGGGCAGCGTCTACGCGGCAACCCGGCGCACCGCCGACGGGCGTGAGGTGCTGGTGCTGACGTTTGCGCAGTCACCGACGGCGTTCCACACGCTCGCGCTCGCGTACGGCGTGGTGAGCTGGGTGGCGCGCGGGCTGTTCGTCGGCGAGCGTCACGTCTACGCGTCGCCGCAGATCGACGACTACTTCCTGCCGGACGCCATCTACACCGGTGGGACCTACCGCATGACGGACCTGGACCTGCAGGCGTTCGCCCGCTGGCAGGATGGGCGCCGCGCCGTGCCTCTGACGTCGCAATTCCGGGCGGCGTTCGCGTTCAACGCGTACGGCGCGAAGCCGCGGTCCGAGGACGCCCTGGTCGACGAGACCCTCGAGCTCGCGTCGTCGTTCGACTGGATCAACCACACCTGGGCCCACCACGTGCTGACCTCGATGACGTACGCCGAGGCGACCGAAGCGATCGTGTTGAACAACCAGTACGCCCTGGACGTCGGGCTCTCGCCCTACAGCATCGAGAACCTGGTCACGCCCGAGATCTCGGGGCTCGACAACGCCGAGGCCATGCGCGCCGTGTTCGACGCGGGTGTGCGGCAGCTGGTGAGCGATACGTCGGTGGCGGGCCAGGACAACCCGTCGCCGAACGCCGGCTACTGGATCAAGAACGTTCCAGGCCTGCTGGCCATCCCGCGCCGTCCGAGCGGGCTCTCCTACAACGTGTCGCTGCCGGCCGAGTGGATGGCGAGATACGGCGACACGCGCGGCGGGACCTTCAGCTACGAGCAGATCATCGCGGCCTGTAGTGACACGCTGCTACGCCATCTCCTGCGCGGCGACTACGACCCGTGGATGTTCCACCAGCCGAACGTGCGCGACATCGGCGGCGGGAGGAGCCTGCTGTCGGATCTGATGGACGCGACGCTGGACAAGTACGCGGCCCGCGCGACGTTTCCGGTGGTCAGCCCGACCATGAACGAGCTGGCCCGGAAGGTGAAGGAGCGCATGTCGCTCGACGCGTCCGGCGTCAGCGCGACCATCGAGCCGGGGGGGAAGCTCACCGTGCGGGTGACGAACGCGGCGACGATCCCAATCACGGGCCTGTGCACGCCGTCCGCCGAGAGCTACGGCGGTCGGCAGATCTCGCACCTGGAGCTCGCGGCGGGACAGTCGGTCACGGTCTCGCTCGCCGACTGTTCACAGGGAGGCGGCGGTCCCGCGGCCGGGCAGGGGACCGGAGCAACGGGTCATCTGAGCACCAGCGCGGCCCCCGCGGCGCCCGGTTCGGGCGGATCGGGCTGCAGCGTCTCGAACCGGCGGACCGGCGGCGGTGCCGGCGCGCTGGTCCTGGCCGTCTTGGCGCTTGCGGCCGTCGCCGCGCGCCGTCGTGCTTTTCGCCAATAGCTCCCGCGTCAAACTCCCACCTTGAATCGCGGAGGCCAGGACTCTAGGCTCGACCCCCTGTGCTGGAGGTACCCATGAGCCCGGCCCCAAGACGTACCCGCAACCGATGCTCGTTGGGCCGCGCGACGGGAGCTCGCGCGACCGCCTTCGCGCTCGCCGCTCTCCTGGCCGGCGGCGGACAGACGACGCAGGCGGCGCCTGCCGCACCCGTCGACAAAGAGGAGGCGGCGGCGGCCAAGGCGGCGGCCAAAGAGAAGGCGGCCAAGGCGCTGGCGGCGGCCAAGGAGGCGGCCGCCAAAGAGGCGGCGGCGGCCGAAGCGGCGGCCAAGGAACCGATTCCGGTGATCGAGGCAGGCCGCGCCACGCGCCAGCTGACGGCCGACGCCGCGCGAAAAGAGGGCCTGACCGTCGTGGATCTGTCGGACGACTGGCTGCCGTACGTGTTCTCGCAGACGCCGGAGAAGCCGCAGCCGCTGCGGCCGTTCCTGCTCGACCTGGCGAACGGGCGGACGGGAAAAGGCAAGGGCTACGCGCGCGCAAACGAGGACCGGTTCTTCGAGGTGTTCGGGATCTTCCCGAGCCTGAACATGGTGCGGCGGCGCCTCGCGGACAAGAAGCGCCACGCCTGCCACGACAAGGTGAAGGACGGCGTGCTCGAGGAGCTGTCGCCGAAGAACGTGATCCCGCCGGAAGAGCTGGAGAAGGTCCCGAACCCGAATCCCGAGACGCGCGCGGAAACGCCGATGGTCACGACCGGGCGAACCATCTCGCCGCGGCCCTTGACCGAGCAGGAGAAGCGGGCCGTGACCGCGATGCAGGCCCACCTGCGCTGCGAGGACATGCTGCGCGGCAAGGCGACCTCCGGCCGGATGGATCGCTGGACCGCCGAGGGCTTGAAGGTCTACCAGCACCTGCACCAGCTCGCGGACAACTCGAAGATCGACTCCGACCTACGCGCCGTGCTGCTGGGCGACAGCCGCGAGGCTGACCTGAGGCTGCTGCTCCGCGTGCTGCGCGAGCGCGTCGTCGACGCGACCGGGCTGCTCGAGGACGGCTCGGCCGTGGGCACCCAGGGGCAAGTCCAGGGCCGCACGCTGGACAGCCCCGAGTTCCAGCCGCTGGCCGTGTCGGCGGCCCAGGTGACGGACAAGGACAAGGAGAAGCCGGAATCTGGCCCCTCGCCGGCCGCGCAGGCCCGCGCGGCCCCGGCTGCCTCGCCCCAGGCAAAGCCCGCTGCCGCTGCGCCCGACGCATCCGCCAAGATCGTCCCGGCGTCGGATCTGATCTCGCCGGCCACGCACGCGGCCGCCGAGGCGCTGGGCTGGAAGTCAGTGGAGACCGCGCTTGCGAACAACCTGCCGCCACCGGCGCCGCCCGGCGGGAAGAAGAAAGCGGCGAAGGTGGGTAAGGGACCGGCGCCGCTTCCGCGGGCCGTCGCGATCAAGCTGCCCCCGCTGCCGTCCTACCACGGCCCCAAGATGGAGCTGCGCGCGGAGATCGATCGCGGCGAGGTCGTGCTGGCGCGGCCGAAGGTCGACGCGCTTGGGCACAAGAAGTGGAAGCCGCCCGTCGCCGACCGCCCGACGATCACGCTGTACGCGAAGAACGGCGACAAGGAGGTGGCCCTCATGCGCTGGCCGACCACCATCGGCGGCTGGAAGACGTTCGAGAAGAAGGACGGCTCGATGGCGCTCAAGTACAAGGACTCGGTCACCGGCGACGCCCTGTGGCCCGAAGTTCTGGCCACGCCGACGTGGCACCCGGCGCCGGGCATGCCGACCAAGAGGTTGCTCGTCAAGCGCGGGGACACCTTCGAGCCGAAGACGGAGATCATCGGCCCCGGCTACCGCGCCGCCTACGGGCTGATAGCGATCCCGCACCTCCAGATCATGGAGAGGAACGCCCAGGGCGAGCCGCAGCTGATGGACCTGCGCATCCGCACGCACGGCACGCCCGGCTACCGATCGGTCAAGCGCGGCGAGAGCAACGGCTGCCACCGGCTGCACAACTTCGAGGTGTTGCGGATGACGGCCTTCCTGATCAAGCACCACGAGCACACGCGCGACGGCCTCGTGCCCGAGGACTACGTGCGAACGCTGACCTACAAGGGCCAGCAGGTGGCGCTCGAGAGCGAGAGCAAGGGCTACCGCTTCAAGCTGACGCCGCCCGTGCCGGTGACCGTCCTCGAAGGCGACATCAAGGGCGACCCCAAGGCCGTCAAGCGCATGGTGCCGCTGGCCGCGGTGCCGTAGCGCGGCGAGGTTCGCCGTCTGCTGAGCGCCGATTGACGTGCGCGCCCTGGCGCGCGCGTCCCCGGGGGGACAGCGGCTGGCCTGTCCCCGGGGACAGGCCGGCGATGAGCGCCAGTGCACGCGCCGAAGCCCGCCCGCAGCGCGTCCACCGGGCCGCGCTGCACGGGCACGGACCTTGCCATCTGACCCGTCGAGTGGGCGACGAGGTGTCGCCGCACCAACGACGAAAGGTCAATCATGCGTACGATCAAAGCTGCATCGGGATTCACGAAGGGGCGCCAGACCGGGTCGGTGGGCCTCGCGCTGTTGCTGGCGCTCGCGTTGTCGCCCATCGCCTGCGGCCGGGGCGCCGACGGGGAGAAGATCGAATCCGTCTCCGGCGCGCTGTCGGGGATCGCCGGCAAGGCCGGCCTGCTGGACGACGAGTCGATCTTCTTCCTGCGCGGGACGGTCGCGTCATTCGGTAGCACGCCCGTCACGCTCACCAACGGCGATCGCGTTCGCGTGGACCTGGCCGCCGCGACTTCCCTGGCGAAGCACAGGGAGACCGCTCAGCAGATCGGGCTCGCGGGCGCGGCGCTGTTCGGCGCGCCGGAGACGACCGAGGAGTTCTTCGAGACCGACACCACCGTCGGTCTTTCCGCGACGACCCATTTCGTGGTGGCCGACGCCGCCGCGTTTCAGACGCTGGCGCCGCTGGTGATGATGCCGCGCCCGAAGCCCGGCGCGAGCTTCGCCAGCCTGTCGCCCGCGCAGCGGGCCTGGTTCCAGCAGTTCCGCGCGGACATGGCGGGCAAGCCGGCGGGCCATCCGCTCGCGGGCCCGGCGCGAAAGGGCGATGCCGCGCTGTGGGCCGCCGTGCTGGCGGGCAAGGGCGACGTCACGATGACGACGAAGGTCGAGGTTCCGATCGGCGGGCTGGCGCGCACCGGTAACCAGGTGCTGGCGCCGGCCGTCGTCAACGGCACGTTCGACTACGCCCAGCGGTCCGCGCAGATCGCCCACGGCTTCGCGGCGGGCGCCGCCACGTTCGACGACAGCGTCGACGGCGAAGACAAGCCGGCGGCCGGCGGCGGCGGTGACGTCGGGATCGACGGGACCTGGGCCTCCGGCGCCGCCAAGACGGCGACGCAGTTCGTGAACGGCTTCATCGTGGCAGACGCCTTCGATCACACCTTCCGCTGGGATTTCTCGATCGGCCACGTGGTGCTCACGGCGGGGGCGTGGTACGGGGCCGGCCTGCGCATCCCGATAGAGGTGAGCGGAACCATCGCGCCGTCGACCATCGCCCACACCGGCAACAGCCCCGACGAGAAGTCGGACTACACGACCGACGTGTCGATCAAGGTGCTGGACGGCGACAGCGACTTCTACGCCGCGGCCAGCCTGCCGCCCGATGAGCTGTACGACGGTCACGAGCTGGTCCTGACGGCCGGTGCCTTCGTTCGGATCCAGGCGTCGCTGGCGGGCGTCGTGAACGTCGATCAGACGATCCCCGCGAACGGCGGGTTCGACTTCGGCCAGGATTTCACGCCGCCGTTCGCCGACTGCGGAACGGACTGCGGGCTGGACTTCTGGATTCCCTCGGAGGTGACACACACCGGGATCGACCTGCTGGGGATCGTGAGGGGCGAGGCGCGCATCGGGTTCAACGTCGCGGGCGACGGCCACGTCGACCTCGACTACGAATCCCTGGACGATGGCGACGCGGTGGTGAGCGACGGCAGCGACGGCACGCACAAGACCCATCGGCCGTCGTTCAGCGGAACGGCCAGCAAGACGTACGACACGACGCTGGCGAAGCTCAGCGCGCCCGGCAGCAAGAACTACGGCTACAAGATCTCGAACGTCGACTACACCTGGGACGTCGCGTTGACCCCGGGTGTGCGCGGCGACATCTCGGTCGACACCCTGTTCTGGAGCTGGGGCGCGACCATCGGGCCGTTCTGGATCGACGCCGCGAAGATCGACCTGGGCTCACTGCACCTCGGCACGCTGGAGGGCACGCGCAAGAGCCAGAAGGTGTCAAAGGGCCGCAAGAGCTGGACGATCGTCACCGCGTCGCAAGACACGGGCGCCGTCGACCGGGCCAAGGACGCGACGTCGGCGACGGGGATCGACCTGCCGCCGCCGGACGGTGACGAGGGCGTCGACATGGAAGCGTGCCCGATGTTCGGCAACTGCGGCGCGGGTGGCCACACGCCCGACGAGTCCGACCTCGGCGGCAGCGGTCGCCCGCTCTGATCAGGTACGGCCCCGGCCATGCGGCCGGGGCCGCGTGTTGAAAGGAACAACCAAACGGGGATAGCGTTCCATCCGATGTCGAGGTGATCCATGAAGCCGCGTCCGCTCCCAATCGTGTTCGTTGCCGCCGCCGTGTGGCTGGCGGTGATGGGCTGTTCGAACCGCAAGACGCCCGTGCCGGGCGCGACCTGCGTCCTCGACAGTGACTGCGAGAATCCGCTCTCGTGCAGCTTCGAAAAGTGCCACGAGGCGTGCCGCGCCAACGGCGATTGTCCGGGCGGCGAACGTTGTGTGTGGACCGGGCCGTCGCTGGACGGCGGCAGCGCCGGCACGACGACCGCGCGCATCTGCCTGCTCGATCCCCATTGTGCCCTCGACTCGACCTGTCCCCGTCCGCTGGTGTGCGGCCGCGATCTGGAATGCCGCAACGAATGTGAGGCCGACATCGACTGTCCGAACGAGACGTATCGCTGCGTGATCGGCGGCCCGAACGGCGAGAAGGTCTGCGCCGAACCGGAGAGCGTCGATCCCGGAAACGGCGAGCTCAAAGCCCCCGACGGCGGTGCGGCCAGCGGCACCGGCGGACGCGGCGGCACAGAGGGTGGCGGAGGCGCCGGAGGCAGCACCGGAGCAGTGGGGGGCGCCGCCGGCACGGGTGGAAGCAACGGCGGCGGCACGGGCGGCGCGGGCGGCCGCGCGGGCCAGGGCGGCACCGGCGGCGGCGGCCGCGCGGGCCAGGGCGGCACCGGCGGCGGCGGCGGCGCGGGCGCCGCCGGGGGCGCAAGTGGAGCCGGCGGCGCCGCGGGCTCCGGCACGGCGGGCGCGAGCGGGACCGCCGGAGGCACACCCGACGCCGGCGGCGGGACCGGAGGCCCGATCATCGTGACCGAGGTCGAACCCAACAACGATCGTGATGCGGCCGTTCCCTACACGGTCGGAACGCAGGTGATGGCGATGAGCATGAGCGGCGACTCGGATTACTTCGCGCTGACGCCGCCGCCCGAAGATCTCGCGGGCGGCTACTACCAGGTCAGGATCAGCAACGTCGGCGCCGGCAACGTTCACCTGATCGTCTACAGCGCCACGGACAACGGGAAGATCGGATTCGCCGACGGCGCGGGCGCCGGCCAGGACTCGTTCTTCTACTGGGCCGCGCGCCCGGGACAGACCTACCACGTGAGCGCCAACGGCGGCGGCACCAGCGCGGTCTTCGGCTACACGTTCGCGGTCACCTACACGAAGATCAACGATCCGTACGAGCCCAACGACGATCGCGACACGCCAAAACCGATCGTGCTCGACCAGACGATCACCGCCTACTTCTTCTCCGGGTTCGCGTCGTCCCAAAACAGCGTCGATCAGGATTGGTACACGATCGATCTCGCGGCGGGGCCGGCGACCGCCCTGCTCACGAACGTCGCGAGCAACGTGAAGCTGCAGCTCGACCTCGTCAACGCCGCCAACGAGACGCAAAAGCTAGGCAGCAGCCTCAGCCTGGGATCAAGCGTCACCGGGTCGTTCACCGTGCCCGCGCAGGGGGGAAGGTACAGCATCGTCGTCGTCCCGTTCTCGTTCAACGCGAACGAGCAACAGGGCCCGTCGATGACCGTCATCGACAGCTTCAAGCGGCCCTACAATTTGGTCGTCACCCAGCCCTGATCGCCACGCCCTTCCGGGCCGGTGGCCCCGGGGCGTAAGCTCCGGGCGTGGCTCCGCCGGAGACCGATCCACCCGCCGATACCAGCGACAGGGCCGCCCGCCTGCCGCCCGGATTCGCGGTCGGCGAATACCGGATCGAGGCGCTGCTGGGCGAGGGGGGGATGGGCGCCGTCTACGGCGCGATCCAGCCCGAGATCGGCGCCCGGGTGGCCATCAAGGTTCTGGGGCGCGAGCTGTCGCGCGATCCCCGGCTGGTGAAGCGGTTCGTCGACGAGGCGCGCGCCGTCAACAAGATCCGCCATCCCAACATCATCGACATCTTTGCGTTCGGGCGGCTGGCCGACGGCCGACAGTACTTCGTCATGGAGTTCCTCGACGGCGAGACGCTGGCCGAGCGCCTCGCCCGTGGCCCGTTGCCGGTGTCGGAGGCGCGCCGGCTGTTGCTGCAGGCGTGCGAGGCGCTGGAGGCCGCCCACGCCGAGAAGATCGTGCACCGCGATCTCAAACCGGAGAACCTCTGGATCGCGGCGCCGCGGCACGGGCAGCCGTATCTGAAGATCCTCGATTTCGGGATCGCGAAGCTGGTCGACGAGCGCGAAGCGGGAGCGGCCACCGAGCTGGGCGTCGCGATGGGCACGCCCCACTACATGTCGCCCGAGCAGTGCCGCGGCGAGGCGGTCGACCACCGCACCGATATCTACGCGATGGGCGTCCTGCTGTACCTGATGTGGGGCGGCCGGCTGCCGTTCGAGGGCGGCAGCTACCTGGCGGTGGTGTCGCAGCAGGTGACGGCGACGCCCGCGCCACCGTCGACGCACCGGCCGGTGGCGCCCGCGCTGGAGCGGCTGATCATGCGCTGCCTCGACAAGGACCCGTCGCGGCGGCCGGCGAGCGCCCGCGCTCTCGGCGAGGAGCTGGCGGTTGCGCTCGGCGATCTGCTTCCGGGCGAGACGCTGCCGCCGGTGTCCGGGCCCGCAACTCGCGCCCCGGAGAGCACGCGTGCGCCGGCGGCGGCACCGCCGCCGCGACGGATCGGGCGTCGCGTGGCGGCGGCCGGCGTCGCCCTGGCCGCGGTCGTGGCGGGCGGCGCGTGGCTGGCGCGTGGCGGGCGGCGCGGGGCGCCCGCCACGCCGCCGATCGTGAGCACACCCGCGCCGGCGTCTCCAGCCGTCGCGAGCCCGACGCCGGTCGCGCACCCGGTCGCGCCGACCGAATCCGCCGCCCCGGCGCCGAAGCCCGCGCCCGCGCCGAGCGCGAAGCCCGCGCCCGCGCGCGATCGACGCGCGCCGGCGTCGCCGGGGCGCCAGGCCTCGCCGCTCGACGAGCGCGGCTTCATCAAGGAGAACCCTTTCCGATGATCGGCGCGCGGCGAATCCTCCCGTCCGTGATCGTGGTCGCCACCGCGGCCGCCGGCGCGGCATCGGTACGCGCGGCCGCCGCGGCCGGACCGTCCGCGCCCGCGGACCAGCGGCGGGCCGAAGCGGCGGAGCGGTTCGACCACGCGATGGCGTTGCTCGAGCAAGGCGACAACGCGGGCGCGCTGGCGGAGCTGCAACGGGTCAACGAGATCGCGCCTCACCCGCTGGTGCTCTACAACCTGGGGCTGGTTCACGCGGCGATGAACCACCCCGTCGAGGCGGCGCGCGCGCTCTCGGATGTGCTGGCCGCGCCGGGCATGCTGCCCGCCGACCGCGCCGCCCTCGCGCGCCGGACGCGGGACGCGCAGGTCCGCCGGATCGCACGGCTGGACGTGACGACCAACGTGCCGGCCATTGTCGATGTGGACGGCGTCGCGGTGGGAACGACGCCGCTGGCGGCGCCGATCCCGGTGGCGGCGGGAAGCCATGTGGTCGGTGCGGTCGCGCCCGGTCACCTCCCGCTCCGCCGCGAGCTGACCGTCGCCGGAGAGGTGACGGAGACGGTCGCGTTCGAGCTGATGCCGAGCGAGGCGCGCCTCGCTCACCTCGCCATCCGCAGCGCGCTGCCCGGCGCCGACGTCTACGTCGACGGCCAGCGCGTCGGCCAGACACCGCTCCCCGCGTCGCTGGCGCTGGCGCCCGGGCGGCGGGTGGTCGAGCTGCGGCGCGCTGGCTACCGGAGCGCGAGCCGCGAGCTGACGCTCGGGGACGGCGCCGCCGGTGAGATCGATCTCGATCTTGCCGAGGATGACGGCGCGGCGTCGCGCCGCGGGCGGCTGGTGCTCGCGGTCAGCGAGCCGGATCCGGACGTCGTTGTCGACGGCCAGCCCCGGGGGGCCTACCGCGCGCCGCTGGCGCTGCCACCCGGGTTGCACCAGGTGCGCGTGCTCCGCGCCGGGTTTCTGCCGGCGGAACGGCTGGTGACGGTGCCCGAGGGCCGGGAGACCGCCGCAGAGGTGACGCTGGCGCCGACACCCGAGACGCGCGCCGCGCACCAGCACCGCTTCGAGGTGCAGCGCCGCTGGGGTTGGATCGGCGCTCTGGGCGGCGCGGCGCTGGTGGCGGGGGCGGGCGCCGTCGTGGCGCTGAACCGCGGCCCGCTCGCCGACGCACAGGCGAGCATCGACGCGATTCGCGGCCGCGAGCCGTGCAAGAGCGCGCAGATGACCGGCATGGTGGAGGAGTGCCAGCAGATGCTTGCGGCGGCCGACGATCGCTTCAATAGTCGCCAGACCACGCAGAACGTCAGCCTCGGCGTTCTCGCTGTCGGTCTGGTGGCCGTCGGCGTCGGCGCCGTGCTGCTGCTGACCGCCGACGATCCCCACCGCTACGATCGCGTCCCGCGCGAGCGCGACAGGCGCGATCAGCTGCGCCTCACCGGCTGGGCCGACCCGACCGGCGGCGGGTTGGGCCTCGCGAGGGTGTTCTGACGATGGGCGCGCGCAACATCGGCACGACGATCACGGGCGCGCGCCGAACGGACACGCCGGCTGGCGGCGACAAGTTCGTGCTCCACATCGTGTTCCCGCCCGACCTTCGCCAGACGGCGGCGCTGGGCACGGGCGAGACGGCGATCGGCCGCGACCCTGGCCTCGACGGCGTGCTGGTCGACCACGGCACGATCTCGCGCCGCCATGCGGCGCTGGACTGGAGCGCGTCCCGGCGCGCGCACGTCGTGCGCGATCTACGCAGCCGCAACGGCACCTGGGTCGACGGCGTGCCGGTCGCGGGTGAGCCCCGCGCGCTCGTCAGCGGGTCGCTGCTGCGGCTGGGGGACACGCTGCTGGTCTACGAGGAGGACGCGGCGGCGGCCGCGGGCACCAGGGAGGTGTCACGCGACGACGTCCCGGGCGAATCGGTCGGGATGCGCCGGCTGCGGGCACAGCTCGCGCGTGTGGCGGCCGATCCCGCGCCGATCCTGATCCTGGGTGAGACCGGGACCGGCAAGGAACGCGTCGCGCGCGAGATCCACCGGCTGAGCGGGCGGAAGGGTGATCTTGTCGCGCTCAACTGCGCCGTGCTGAACTCTCAGCTGGTCGAGAGCCAGCTGTTCGGCCACGCCAAGGGAGCGTTCACCGGCGCGACGGAGGCACAGCCGGGGCTGTTCCGGGCGGCGCACGGCGGAACCCTGCTTCTCGACGAGGTGGGCGAGCTGCCGGCGGCGCTGCAGCCCAAGCTGCTGCGTGCGTTGCAAGAGGGCGAGGTGCTGCCGGTGGGTGCAACGCAGCCGACCCGCGTCGACGTCCGCATCGTCGCCGCCACGCACCGCGACCTGGCGCGGGCGGTGGCCGACGGGTCGTTCCGCGAGGATCTGTACGCGCGGCTGGCGATGGTGGAGCTGGTCGTGCCGCCGCTCCGCGACCGCCGCGTGGACCTGCTCGCGTGGATCGAGCGGCTCGCGGCGGCGTGGGCCGCGCGGCGTGGAACCGACGCGCCGTTGCGGTTCGACGCCGACGCCGCCGAGGCGTTGCTGCGGTTCGCCTGGCCGCTGAACCTCCGCGGCATCGAGCGGCTGGTGCACGAGCTGGGCGCGCAGCGGCCGCCGGCGGGTGTCGTCACGCGGGCCGCGCTGCCGGGCTGGCTCGCCGCCGCGGGCGGCGAACCGCGCGAAGGCGCCGCGCCGGACGACGCGGTCTCGAAAGCGGGCACGCCGGCGCGGCCGCCCGAACGCGATGCCGCGCCGACGCGCGAGGAGTTCACCCGGGCTTTCCACGAGCTGGCGGGGAGCGTGCACGGGCTCGCGAAGCGTTTCGGTCGCGACCGCCGCCAGATCTATCGCTGGCTCGAGGCCTACGAGCTGGCCGAAAGCCGCGCCCGGCGAAAAGACAAACGCGACCCCTGAGCGGGCGGCGGCGGTGACGGCGCCCGGTGACGTCCCCGGGGACAACCGCGACGGACGCCTGTCCCAAGGCCACGGGCGCGCGGACTCGCGGTGGCACGCCGGTTGATGTTCTCCCGGAGCAGCGAGGAGCGGCGGACACGGGCAGGTCGCTCGTGGCTTCGCTGCTCCCATCCCCCAGGAGGAACCGTCATGAACATCCGTCGTCTATCAGCGAAGTTCTGCTTGGTCGTTCCGTTTGCCCTGCTCGCCGTGCCTGCTTGCATCGGCGCGCCGGGCGACGCGGTGGACGAACCGTCATCCATCGAGAGGCGCCAGTCGGCGTACATCTCCGTCCCCGAGGTGGATGAAGGTAACGACGGAGACCACGGCGTCGGCGGCAACACGTCCGGTGGCAGCAGCTCGGGCCCTCCCGCGCTGGAGGTGACGTTCGAGACCTGCACCAACGACACGCGCCGCAACGAGATGAGGGACGCGCTCGAAGACATCCTCGACAACTGGTCGGCGTTCGAGGCCAACCTGAACGCGCGCGGCCTCACCACCGATCACGACTGCATGTACAACCGCCTGACCGACAACGGGAACGTCCACTGCGAGGCGTGCGACGACCCGAACCTCGCGGGCCACTCGGTGCTCCTCGGGCACACCGCCAATGTATGCCGGGCCTGGGCGTCGGGCATCGAGGCCAGGTACCCGAACGCCCCGGAGCGCCGCAAGATCTGCTGGGCCTCGCTGCTCATGCACGAGTTCAAACACTCCTGCATGACCTTCGAGGGTGGCGCCGAAGAGGCGGACAACGCCGCGCGCGAGACGCTCAACGACGTGTACGGCCAGTCGCTCGACCTCGACTCCGAATGCAACCAGGACATGTGAGCGCGCGTTCGACGGGACGCCCGGTGGCCGACTCGATACGAGCGGTGCCGGGCGTCCGGCCGTCATGGACCTCCGCAACCGTTCAAGCCGCTCCATCCCGGACGGCCGGCGGCCGCCCGAGGCAAGCCCTGGCGCGACACGTCCTTCGCGTAACTGAGCGCGCGCTCTTCAGCCTCGGGTCCGATCGCAATGCTGTGTTTGATCGCTGGCCGCGCGGCATATCATCGAGGACATGATCGCGTTGGGACGATGGCTCCCGATCGTCGTCGCCGGCGGCGCGCTGCTCGGTTGCGGGAGCCCGGGCGGGGACGGCTCGGTCGGAGCGGCGGGAGCGGCCGGCAGTGCCGCCGGACGCGGCGGTGGGTCAGCTGCCGCCGGTCGTGGTGGCGGTGGAGGCACGGACGCGGCGACGGGCGGCACGGGCGGCAGCGCGGCGGGCGCTGGTCGCGGCGGTGCCGGTGCGGGCGGAAGCGCCGGGGTGGCGGGCGCCGGCGGTGCCAATAGCGGCGGCGGCGCGACTGGCGCGGGCGGGGGCGGCGGCGCGGGCGGTGGCCGCGGCGGCGCGGGCGGTGTCGCTGGGACGGCGGGCGCGGGGGGCGCGAGCGGTGGTCGCGGCGGCGCGGGCGGTGTCGCTGGCACGGGCGGTGTCGCTGGTGCGGGCGGTGTCGCTGGTGCGGGCGGTGGCGGCGGCACGGGCGGCAGCAGCCCGGCTGGCACGGGCGGCAGCGGCCCGGCCGGCAGCGGCGGCGGCGCGCCGCGCCTGACGAACGTTCAGGCCATCGGCGCGGGCCCCATGACCAACCACACCTGCGCCGTGCTGACGGGCGGCGCGGTGGACTGCTGGGGCGACGGCGGCGCGCTCGGCAACGGCAGCTTGAGCGGATCGTACAAGCCCGTCCGGGTCCTGAACGTCAGCAACGCGCGCGCCGTCTGGTCCGGATTCACGCACGTGTGCGCGCTGCAGACGACGGGCGGCGTGATGTGCTGGGGAAGCTGCAACGCCGGCCTGCTGGGCGACGGCGACGACACGTGCAGCTACAAGCTGGCCGTCCCGGTCAAGGACATCACCACCGCGGTGGGGCTGGCGGTCGGCGCGTACCACGCGTGCGCCGTCCTGCAAAACGGAACCGTGAGCTGCTGGGGAGGCAACAGCCAGAACCAGCTCGGCGCCTCGTCGGTGGGCCTGAGCTCGTACGTCCCCGTCGCCATCCCTGGCCTGACCAACGTGACCGCCATCGCCGCCGGCGCGTACCACAACTGCGTGGTGATACAGGGAGGCACAGTCCAGTGCTGGGGCAATAACGACAACGGACAGGTCGCGAGCACGTTCACGCCGCTGATCGATACGCCCACCCCCGTCGCCGGCGTCACCGGCGCCACGCGCGTCGGCGGCGGCTACTCGCACAGCTGCGCCATCGTGGGCAACGGCGCCGTCAAGTGCTGGGGCTTCAACATGGAGGGCCAGCTCGGCAACATGAGCTACGACCCCTCACGCACGCCCGTGGACACCATCGGCATCACCAACGCCAAGGAGCTCGCCGTCGGTTACTGGCACACCTGCGCCCTGCTGACGACGGGCGCCATGACCTGCTGGGGCGACAACGAGTACGGCCAGCTCGCCGACGGTGCCTTCAATGCGTACCAAAACGTCCCCGTCGCCACCGCCCCCGGCCTCGCAGGCGTCACCTCCCTGATCGCGGGCGGCTTCTATAACTGCGTCCGCCTCAACACCGGCGAAGCCGCCTGCTGGGGCCGCAACCTGGGCCTGGGCAACGGCAACGGCTATGACCAGCGCTCGCCCGTCCCCGTGGTCGCCGAATAATCGAAGTATGATCGGCGCATGGGGTGTCACGGTCGGGGCGCCGGCTTTGGTCTGACGATCTGGTGGGCGCTGGCGGTGGCTGGCCCGGCGTGCGCGACGAACGCGGCCACTCCCGATCCCGGCGACAGGCTCGTGCTGGACTCCGGCGACCGGATCGCCGTACCGCGCACGCTCTCGACCGCCGCCGGCGTGACGCGTACGGTTCGCTACGAGCTCGAGACCACGAGGGAAATCGTGGAGGATGCGGGCACGACTCCGCTCGCGAGCGTCGGTTGCATCTGGATCACCTTCTTCGAACGCGTCGTTCGGGTGAGCGACGATCGCGAGCTGGAGCTGGAGATCGAGGTCGTCGACGGAAGCGATCCGAGCTGCGAGGAGGGCCGGCGGTTCACGGTGACCGCGCCGGTCCCGCCGGCGCCCGCCGAGCAGACGGCGTCGTGGCGCACGAAACTGGGCCCGGTCGAGCTCGCGCACAGGCTGCACGCCCGGCTGGGGACGCCGAACGGTACGTTCGCCTTTTCCGCGCGGGCTCTGCCGTGGACGGGGACCGTCGCGGCCGCTCGTGCCCAGGGCGTCGACTACGTCGCCTACCGCGCCCGCGAACGACACGAGGAGAAGCTCGAAGATACGCAGATCGAGGACAGCTGGGACGCGACGATGCGGCTGCGGCCGCGCGGCCGGAGGCTCGCGTGCGCGGCCGGTCTCCAGCGCTCGCGGCAGACGCAGAACGGCAAGGATGTCATGCGTGTCAGCGTGCGCGAGGCGATCGTCGTCGACCATGGCGATGGCGTGCCGCCGCGCTGCGAGGATTCGCCGCCCGTGCGCCCCGGTCCGAGTCGCCCTTCGATTCTGGAACGCGTGACTCAGCTCGCCGCGATCGCCAAGCAGGCCGCCCGGGGTGAGCTCGGCTGCGGCGAAGGCCCGTTCACGTTGATGACGAGCCGCGGCCCCGTCCGCATCGTGACCGGCCTCGATCCCATCCATGTGTTCGGCGACGCGATCGCGACGGCCGATCTCGTTGTCCTGCTCGAGGCGCGGATCGCGTCGAACCGCAGCGGTGCGCCGGGACCGATGTCGGGCTCGGTGGGAAGGCTGGGGGCGCTGGCGGTTTCGCTCCTCGCCCATTCGAAGGAACCGGAAGCCATCCCATTGGGCGCGGCGCTGCTCACCGATCCCGACGACAACATTCGCGACGCGGCGACGACCGCGCTCTACGAGCTGGGCGACACGCGGCCCCGGTGGCGACCGCAGATCCGAGCGATTCGATTTCCTCCTGAGCGTCGCGGGAAGAGCGTCCCTGCGTGGTTGCGCGAGTAGCGTCTTCCGGCGACCCGCTCGCGTTCTTAAGCGACGGTGTAGCCGCCATCAAGGAGCCATTCCTCAACCCGCCTGCCGAAGGCGAGACGCGAGCCGACTCAATGGACAGCGCTTCGCTTACGGGCACAGCAGCTGCGCTTCGTGGCAGCCGCGCGTGCCGCTCGCCGAAGAAAACGCGCATGCCGGAAGCGACGAGGTGCATTCGGCGTTCGTCAGGCAGGTGTCCGCGGTTGACTGACACTGGTAGCCACGCGCCGGCGGATTGAAGGCGCAGCCACCCCAGCCCAGCGCAGCGCTGGCGCATAGGCTACCGGTCGCGCATTGACCATCGTTCGCGCACGCCGCCGCCCGGCAGATGCCGACCGGATCACCGCATTCGCAGATCTGCCCGGCGGCGCAGTCGGCGTCGCGCACGCAGCCGTAGACGCAGCCACACCCGGGATAGTGGCTGGTCGGCACCATCATGCAGGCGCCGCGCGGGCGGGCGGTGCAGCTCGCATCGTTCGTGCACGGCTCGTCGGCGGTGCCGACGGCGGTACACGCCCCGCCGCCCGATCGCGGCAAGAGGCTCGGACAGTCGGCCGCACGCTCGCGGTGCAGCACGCCCGTTCCACACTTGACGAAGCCGGTGTCCTGCCCGCCGATCAGGAGGGCGGTCGGAGTGGCGCACGCGATGTAGCCGCCCCCCGTGCCGCCTCGTCCGCCGCCGCCGGCTGCCCCGCCCGTGCCCGTGCCGCCACCACCGGCTGCCCCGCCCGTGCCCGTGCCGCCACCACCGGACGCGCCGCCTGTCCCGCCGCGGGCTCCCGTCCCGCCGCCCGTTCCCGCGTTGCCGGCCGCGCCGCCAGTTCCGCCGCCACCCGAGCCCGCGACGCCGCCACCCGCCCCGGCCGCGCCGCCTCTGCCGCCACCGCCCGTTCCGCCTGCTGTGCCCGTCCCCGCCGTACCACCGCTCCCCGCCACGCCCGCGCCACCACCGCCGCCTGCGCCCGCGGCACCGGCCGTTCCCGCCCCGCCCGCGCCGCCGCCACGCCCGCCGCTGCCGCTGCCCCCCCTGCCCGCGCCGGCCGCGCCACCGCCGGCAGGCGAGTCCCCGGAGCATCCGCTCCAGGTGAGCATCGCCGCCGCGGTGACGAGGACCAGCGTCTTCATCTGCAGCGTCAGATTATAGGGCTGCGAGGCCCCTCGTTCACTGCGTCTGGTTCTCGCAGGTCAGGAACGTGTCCGTTCCCGGACCGCCGATGCAGACGTCGTGCAGGCCGCCACCGGTCAGCTGATCGTTGCCCGCGCCGCCTTCCAGTCTGTCGTCGCCGGTCTCACCCACCAGCGTGTCGTTGTTGTTCTCGCCGAACAGACGATCCTGGCCCTGCGCGCCCAGCAGCGTGTCGTCGCCATCGCCGCCGAACAGCTGGTCGTCGCCATCGCCCCCCGACATCACGTCGTTTCCGGTGTTGCCGCTGATGTTGTCCTGCCCGGTTCCACCGAAGATCAGGTCGTTGCCCGTGCCGCCGGTGATGATGTCATCGCCGTCGCCGCCGGAGATGAAGTCGTTGCCTCCGTTGCCGTTGATGATGTCCTGCGCGCCACGCCCCAGGATGCAATCCGAACCGGCCGTTCCGTTCAGCGTGTTGTTGTTCGACGTGCCCAGGATGATGTTGGTTCCGGCCGGGCAGCAGATCGGGTTGTCGCCCAGAGCGACGGTGACGTTGAAGCTGCACGACGCGGCATTGCCACGCCCGTCGTTGACCGTGCAGGTGTCCAGCCGGGTTCCCAGGGGGAACGTGCTGCCCGAAGGCGGCGTGCAGCTGATCGTGCCGACCGAACCGCAGTTATCGGTCGCGCTGGTCGCGAACGTCGCGACCGCGCCGTTCGCGTTGGTGCACATGACGTTGACGCTCACCGGACAGACGAGGACCGGCGGTGTGTTGTCGACCACCGTCACGACGGCGTTGCACTGGCCCGGCGCGCCGCTGGGATCGGTGCAGGTGAGGGTCACGGGCGTGTTCCCGAGCGCGAACGTACCGGTCGGCGCCAGCACGCAGTTGATCGCATCGCCGTCCGGGTCGAACGATCCGTTGTTGACGTCCGCGGCGACGACCGTGCCCTGGCAGGAACCGTTGGCCGACACGGTGACGTTGCGGCAGACCGCGACGGGCGGCTGGTTGACCGCGACGGTCACCGCGCGGGGCGCGGACGGGATGCCGTTGACGACGACGACCAGCGTGCTCGCGCCCAGCTCGATGCCGGCGGGCACGTCGAACTGGGTCGACACCGCCTGCGTGTCGCCGACGGCGACGATGCCCATGCGGCTGTGATCGTGCGTGCGCGCGTAGAAGACGTGCCCGGTCGCATCGTTCCTGATGCGGACGAGCGGATAGTTGCTCGCCATCGCGGCGTCGTCGCCGTAGGTCGCGCCCTCCGAGAACCCGGTGAACAGCGTTCCCGACACCGAGTAGCTGGAACCGGGAGCCACCCGGGCGGGCGCGGTGCTGATGACGGGACGCCAGGCGTCCTGCGGTGTGCCGCCGTCGACGAAGAGCTGCGCACCGAACGCGACGTCCATGGTGGTGAACAACACCTCACCGGTGGGCAGCAGCAGCAACCGCCCCACGAAGGCGACGGTGCTCGCCGCGCCGACCGGCTGCTCGTCGAGGACGGTGAGAGCGTTGTTTTCGAAGCCGACCTCGAAGAACGTGCCCGGAACGTTGAAGGGCCCGCAGATCGGCGGGGGAGGCGGCGCCGGGTTGTTACAGGCCGTGACCGCGACGGGGTTCGCGAGCACCAGCACGTTGCCGTTCGGCAGCAGCGACGCCGGACCGTCGCCCACGGAGAACCGGACGCCGGCCCCCGCGTCGAAGAACGGGAAGTCCATGTTCACATCGGCCGGGGCCCAGGTCCCGCTGGCGGTGTCGTAGAGCCCGTTCTGGCCAAGGGCGTTGCCCGAGAACCAGAGCAGGCGGTTGTCAGGCCGCATCACCGACGGTCCGAGCTCGCGCGCGTTGCCGGTCCCCGCACCGGACCCGCCGAGGTTGACGGGCATGTTCGGGATGTTCGCGGGGTCGGCGGTTCCCGGCTGCGTCCAGATGTTGAAGCCGACGCCGGGATTCGCGTTGTAGATCTCGAAGATGCCGGGGGCGTTGACCGAAACCGACATGAACGTCCCGTTCGGGAGCAGGCTCCAGCCCTCCTCGAAGTTGTTGCCGAACTTGCCGGTCGAATTTCGGCGGGTGAAGTTCCCCGTCAGTCCCGGAAGCAGGTTGAGCTGCTCCAGGTCGGTGCTGCTGGTGCCCGCGATCAGGAACGTTCCGTCCGACAGCACCGTGCATTGCGCGTCGCCGATGCCGCCCGGGCCGAACCCGAGGCCGCCGTTGGTCTCGTCGAGCTGAGGGCCCCAGATGTTTGCGACCGGGTCGTAAAGGAACCCGATGTTCGTGAACGCGAACCCGTTCGTGCCGGCCGTACCGATGAGGGTCGTATTGCCGTTGTACTCGCCGCCCATCACGATCACGCGGCCGTCTCGCAGCACCGCCGACGCGAAGAAGCGCGGCGCGTACATGCAGGGCGTGGCGGCGACGCAGGGCGTGCCCACGCCCGTCGCCATGTTGAATACCTCCAGGCGCGGATCCACGGCGTTCGGCATCGGCGGTATGACGAAACCGGGATCGTCCCAGGTCCCGGTCAGGTAGCTGCCGTTGATGTCGGGCCGCAGGTGGTGCCAGATGTTCGTGCCCGTCTCGAGACACATGACGGTGCCGTCGGTGAGCAGCAGGCACGTCTCGATCGCGGCCATGCCACCGCTGCCGTTGAGCGGCTGGTTGCCCAGCGTCCGCCACTTCTGCGCTTGCGCCGTCCCCGACAAGATGCCGACGAGCACAACCGCCACTCCGAGCCTCGATACGTCACGCATACGCATGTCTCAACCTCCATCTCCGCAATGACCCTGTCCCGCGCTGCGCGACTATCTCATAACGAAAACGCGACGCGCCAGCTGTTTGCGTTCAATTCGTCAATCGACGCGCGGAACGTTTGCAATCAAACGAAACGAGCGGAACGTGTTGGAACACAAACAGCGCGTTCCAGAAACCCGCGCAGACGGTTCGTCAGGGCGCGAGGCTGGTCACGGTCAGGGCGCCGGGAGCGATCTGCTGGCAGTTGGTTGCCGTGCCGACGCAACCGCACGTCGGCGTTGGGAGGCATTGCGACGGGACGGCAACGCAACTCCCGGTCGATCCGGATCGGCTCATGATGATCAGGCAATACTGAGCGTTTACCTGGCAATACAGGCCCGCCATGCAGACAAAACAGCCGTCAGCTGTGGCCAGGCATGCAGGGTCCCCTGTAGTGTCGGAGCCGCCAGTGTCCGCGACTGTGTCGCTGGCCGAATCCGCGATCGAGGCGTCGCTCTTGCTGGAGTTGTCGCTGCATGCGGAGGCTGCCCAGAAGGCGATGGCGGCCGCCGCGACGCCAACGGTTCGTCCATGGCGTTGATTTGCTTTGGCAAACATCATCTGACTCCATCGTTGGGGTTCATGAGCATCCAGGTGACCTCGACCCTTCCGGACACCACCTCCGGGCTCGTCCGGCCCCTCGGCCCTGGCCAGCCCTCGAACGCATCATCCTGAAGAAAGATGGGGTCCGCCGCCGTGAACGCGCTCATGTCCGGGTAAGACACGTCAGCCAAGCAACCCTTTTCGTAGCACTCGACGCGCTGGATCTCGATCTGGCGGGCCAGCTTCGCGGGCACGGCGTGCTTCATGCCCGCGAAGATGGCTGGTGCCGAGCGCGTCCACGCGCTGGTCACCGACCCAGAGGAGGTGATGCTCTCCACGATGAGCCGTCTATTTTCGTGCGGATCCTCCGCGCCGGCCTCGGCGGGCGCGATGCCCCCGTCGGCCGCCGGCGTCGGCCCCTTGGCCGCCACGGCCCCGATCGCCAGCGCGGCGGCCAGCAGCTGCCGCGCCTGCTCCGTCCGCTGCCGTTGCGCAGGGGTTTCGGCGAGAGGCCCGGTCGCGGCAGGGGCCGCCGACGACGTTGCCTCGTCCGCTGACCCCGCCGGCTCGGCGGCCCCGCGCAGCCGGCGCGCCCCCTTCACCGTGACGATGGCGACAATGGACGCACCCAGCAACACCAGCACGAGCAACGTAATCACCTTCATTGACGCCTCCGCCTGACTCGATCAACCCGCGCGAATCCTTTGTAACGACCTCCGCGGCAAAAGAAAACCCGATTTCGCGACTTGCTGCCTTTCGCCGGCGGTGTCGGAGCGGAAATCTGTAGGGGCCCGGACGTTTCGATCGGGGCGCGCTGCGGTCCCGCCGTCGCGGAGACGCCGCCGGGGCGTGTCCGACAACGCCGCTTCCGGAAACTCCGCGCGCAGTCGTTCTGAACCAACCTGTAACTGTTGCACGCGAACACTGTCGCGATACACGTCGGCGCGCGCGCCGCGACTTCCGCGGACGAGGCGCCCGAATCTGCCCTCCCGGCGAAGGGCATGGCCGTTGCTCAAGACGGCGCCCGGAGGTCACCATGCACAGGCACACATCGTCACGACGTTCGCTCATTCGCTCGACGGCACTCTTGCCAACCATCCTCATCTCGCTCGCCGGGTGCGCTGCGCCCGACGGAGAGGAATTCACTGACGAGGACCCAGAGATGGAACACGTTCTGGGGCCGCTGTACGCCAACTCGGGCAGGTTCTGGCCGGGCAGCCCGCCGGTCATTCCCGTTTGCTGGGAGAACCCGACGGCGAGCACGGCCACGAAGCGCGGCTGGGTCCAGCACGCGGTCCAGTCGCAGTGGGGCCGCTACGGGCGCATCAACTTCACCGGATGGGGCACCTGCGCGAAGACGTCACTGGGCATCCACGTGCTGATCACGAACACCTTCGCGGCGACGGGGGACGCCAACGGCGTCAGCGGTTATCCCTGGCTGAACGGCGGCAAATACGACGCGAGCGGCAACCTGACGAACCCCGTCAAGGTCGATCTGAACGTCGCGTGTCCCGACTACGCGAGCAACGAGCACTGCATTCGCGCGCTCACGCTCCACGAGTTCGGACACGCGATCGGCTTCTATCATGAGGAAGAGCGCCCGGAGCTCACCAGCGATCGCTGCGGAAACAACGGCGCCTACTACAACGACAAGCCGCTCGAGCTGGGCGGCTACGACACCGAGTCCGTCATGAGCTACAAGGGCCAGGCCGCGCCCGGCTGCGCGCCCGCGCAGACCCACCCCCACACCTACTGGAAGAACCAGCTCGGCGCGGGTGACATCGCGGCGCTGCAGACGGCATACGGGCGGCGTATCAAGGGCCAGATCGTTTCGATGGGCGGCAAGTGCCTGGGTGCCAGCAGCTCCGCCAACGGCGCGAAGCCCTCGCTCGCCGACTGCACCGAGCCGGGCGGCGCGTCCGGCACCCAGAGCTGGAACAACCCGGGTTACACCGAGCTCGTTCTGCGCGGGACGAACACCTGCCTGGACGTCCCCGGCGGCAACACCGCCAACTCGACGCAGCTGCAGATGTGGCAGTGCCTGCACAACGGCAACCAGCAATGGCGGTTCGAGAAGGTGGCCGTCCGCGGCTGGGGCGGCAAGTGCCTCGATCTTCCGAACGGCAACCTCGTGAGCGGGCAGAAGGTCCAGATGTACGCCTGCCTCGGCGAGTGGGCCGACGTGAACTTCTGCCCGACGGCGGCATCGGGCCAGCCCTGCCGTTATCCGAACGACAGCGCCACGCGATCGAACGCCAATCAGCAGTGGTCGTTCACGGGTGACGGGCGTGTCCACTTCGGCGCGAGCAGCTCGAACTGGTGCCTCACGTACCCGTCGACGTCGAATGGCGCGCAGCTCTACATCGCGGCGTGTGGCGGCAGCAATCAGACGTTCGCGTGGTCCGACGAGCAGCTGTTCGTCGGCTCGCCGACGTCCGGCAAGTGCGTCGACGTCCCCGCGCCGCTGACCAGCCAGTACAAGAGCACGCGGTCGGGCTCGACGCTGCTCACCAGCGGCGCCGGGGTGCCCGTCAACTACGCGATCCCGACCGTGTACAGCTGCGTCTCGAACCAGTTGAACCAGAAGTGGACCATCACCGGCGCGCTCCAGTTCGGCAGCGCCGCCAAGGTCGTCAACCGCGACGGGAACAGCGAGACGACCGGCACCATCCCGACCATCTACGACCGCTGGTCGCCGCTGCCCGCCTCCGAGAAGTGGGACATGTGGTAGGCCGCGGTTGAGCGCGCCCCGGCTCGGACCCGTCAGCTCATCGTCCAGGCGGCCATCCCTGGCGGCAGACGGGTTCGATCCGGGGCCGTTTGCGTTCCAGTCGAGGCGCGGCCCGACGCGCTCATCTTGTCCGCGGGTGCCACGCAACCTGCGCAAGTTGTGCGCCCATCGCCGCGAAAGATCGCGGGGTTGGCCTTGGCCCAGTTCGTGCCTATCCGTGGGCCATGTTCAGCAAAGGAACGACCTGGCCGCCCAAACGACTGGCGCGGACGCGCGCATTTTCCGGATCCCTGCCGCCGGCGCTCAACGACGGGCTCGACGGCGGGCGGCCGCCATCGGAGTCAGCAGCGGTCGCGCACGGTGACAGCCGCCCGACGGAAACCCACTGGGAATCCGTCATCGATCGCGCGACCGACTGAACGCGCGTTCGCTGTCTCACGTCGCCGTTGCGGGGGTGTCAGTCGTAGAGAGTGTCGCCGAGGGCAACACGTACCTGACCGCGACGCTCGCGCGCGCGCTGGTCGACAGCGGCGCCGCTGGCCCGTAGCGGCCCGGTGACCGCCGGGCGCGACCGCGGTGATTGAGTTTCGTCCGTGATAGGAGGAGGCGCTGATCCGGCGCACGCGAGGTCAGGAGTCGGTTCTAGCTCGACGAATCACGGCTCCAGCAGCTTCGCGAGCAGCGTCGCCCGGTTGTCGACGCCCGCCTTGTCGAAGATTCCCTTCACGTGGAACTCGACGGTCCGCTCCCTGATGCCGAGCGCCTCCGCTATCAGCCCGTTCGTCAGACCGTGCGCGAGCCACCGGAGCACGTCCGCCTGGCGCGGGGTCAGCCGCCAGCGCTGGCTCGCCGCGCGGACGGGATCGCGAGGGGCGGGCGGCGGCCGCGGCCCGCGCAGGATCGCCAGGAATCCGCGCTGCTGCTCGGTTCCCTGGAGCGGCGTCAGATCCCAGGTGGCGTCGCCCGCCGACGCGCCCGCGATCGCCTCCGCCAGCGCTCGCGACACGCCCGGGGCGTCGCACTCCAGCAGGATCTGGGCGTTCGTATTCGCATGCAGGACCTCGCCGCCCAGGTCCACCACGATTGCGGGCGCGTCGATCGCGTTCAGCGCGGTGTCGAGCGCCGCCAGCGCATTGGCCCCCCGCAGCCAGCCGCCGCCGTCGGCCCCTCCCGCCGCTGCCTTCGGCTGTCCGTTCCATGATCGCTGCCCCCCGCCCTTCACGACACGCCTCCGACCACCAATCCCGGCAAGACCAACATCGTCTTCCCTCTCTATCGGAGTGCCCTGCGAGCCCGAGGTTCCAATCGAAAAACTCGATGGAACATTCCGCGCCGCAGCCGCCCCGGGCATCCACATGACATTGACCGTTCCAACATCTCTTACAAGCGGTCATGCCTCATCGTGTGACGCTGCAATTAACTGTCGTTGACCCACTTACGAAGAAAAGATCGGCCGTCAGCGCAGTCGCCCCATCTACGATCCGGACGAAGTTTTCGACGGTGTGTCTCGGCTGCAAGGCACCCACGGACCCAGTTCACGGCTCATTTTCCGTCGGTGAATAGCTATCTCGTGTGCGCCATTACAGGAAGCCCCGAGAACCGTCCAGATGGGGGCACATGTCGGTGTGCCATCGCGCACGACGGTGGCGTCCGGCTGTGAACGCACTGTGCAGTTCGTTGCACGGTTCGTTTAACAACGATTCGCATAGGTGATTGGTTAAATAAAAACTGCTTCGTTGTACCTGTGGAAAACCCTCGTTGCCGAGGTTGATCCGACCGGGCATCGTCGTTGGGAGACGGAGACACGGACTCTGAGTCGAGGAGACGACGATGGCGATAGCAGGACTGACAATCATCGGCCGACCATTCGCGCTGTGGCCTGCCACGCTACAAATGATGCCGGGCGGTGTTCTGGACGCCGGCTTCGGCCGGTTCTTCGTGGGCGTCACCCTTTCGAACACCAGCGCGCAAGCCTGGCCCGCCACGGAGGTGCACCTCACCGCGAGGGGCCGGCAAATCCTGGCGGCTGCGGGAATCACCGTCGGCGACGGTCTGTCGCTCGGTGACAGCGCGGCGCTGGGCCAGAGCGCCTCCGGTGAATGGATATCGATACCAGCCCTCGCGGCCGGGGCGTCGCGGGTGGTGTACTTCAAGCTCGATGTCGGCAAGGCGGCCGTCGGGGCTCACGCCCTGGAGATCGAGGTCCGTGATCCGACGGTGCCCGCGACGCTGCTGAAAGCGAGCGCGCCGCTGTTCGTGGCGCGGACGACCGGATCGGGCACCGAGCGGACGTTGTCGTCGATTTGCGACCGGGGCACGCTGACCGCGTCGCTGTCCGCGGTGACGATGGACCAGGAGCTGTTCCGGCGCGTGCTGGCGCGCGCCCGCGCGATCGCCGGGACACCACCGCCCGGGATCCGGACGCCGGCGGAGACGGAGCGGGTGCGCCGACGCCTCAGGGCGGTCCTGTGCGGCGAGGAGAGCGACGTTTGCGCGGTGATGGCGGATCTCACCAGCTCGTGCGCGATCCCGCCCGGGCTGCCGCCTGGACCGCCGCCCGCGGGTGGTCTCGGGGCGCTCAGCATCTTTTCGACCGTGGCGACGGATCTGCGCGATCGGACGCGGATCGCCGACGGCAGCGTGGGGTCCAACGGCACGGTCGCGACCGGAAACGACAGCATCATCAACGGCAACATCACAGCCGGCGGCAACGTGACGGTCGGCGATCGCACGCGCGTCCAGGGCGACGTGACGACGGCGGGCGTGATCAACCGGACGCCGAGCGGCGGTTCGGTGATCACGGGGGCGGCGAAGGAGCGCGCGGTCTACACACCGCTGACCATCGCGACCAAGACCGTGTCCACCAACACGACCAACGTCACGGTCCCCAACGACGCGACCCAGACGATCAATCCCGGCACCTACGGCATCGTCACGCTGTTCGCGCGATCGAAGGTGACGTTCAACACCGGCCTCTACCAGATGTCGCAGCTGATCGTCGAACCCGACGTCACGCTGACCTTCAACATGCCGACCGGCCCGCTGGACATCCGGGTCAAGGACAACCTCACCTTCGGCGATCGCGTGATCATCAAGTTCGGCGCGACGACGGCGCCGGGCGCGCTGGCCCAGTTCTATTCCAACCAGACGACCGAGGTCCGGGTCGGGACGGACATCGCCCTGTTCCCGGTGGCGATGGCGGTTCCGAACGGAAACATCCACGTCTTCTCGCGGACCAACGTCATCGGGTCGCTGCAGGCGAAGAACGTCACGATGGAGCCGGACACCGGCGTGGCACGCGTGCCGGCGGATGACTGGCTCGGGACCGGGGCGAGCGGTCTCGAGTTCCTCGGGTATCCGACCAGCGTCGCCTACTCGGTCCTCCACAAGGAGGGCTTCTTCGGCACCACCGGCCCGCTCGCGTTCGGGGCGCTGCCGTGGAAGACGCTGCTCGCGAATGCGATGCTGCTGTTCGACCTCGGGATTCCGGGTTCCGTCGGCGCCGAGCTGATCTCGATGGCGGCGCAGGCGGTGATCGGGAACGTCAAGACGTCGGTACTCAACGCGCCCACGACGGCGCCGGGCACGACGCCGCCGGCGACGCAGGCCGGATCGGTCGACGCCGCGGTGGCCCGGGTGACGGCGTCACGGGCGCTCGGCTTTCCGCTGTTCGCCCAGCTCGACGCCGCTCCCGGCGAGGCGAACGCGACGCCGGTGACGGCGCTCGGGGGCACCTTCGACACGACCGGGTTGTTTCTGACCAACGCGGAGATCAGCGCCATCATCGCCGCGGCGGGCTCCGATCCGGCCGGTCTCAAGGTGCACAAGTCCGGCGCCGGCACGGGCGTCACGCGCGGGTTGATATCGGCGCTCGTCCCGGTGTCACCCCGTGACGACGCGTCGGGCACGCTGCACTTCATCAACCAGGTCGTGATCGTCCCGGATCCGGCGGCGCCGGCCGCGGGCGGAAAGATCGCGGGGATGGGCGATTCGGGCTCGCTCTGGATCCAGACGCGCTCGGGAAAGGTCGTGGGGATGGCCCACACCGTCGGTTCGAGCGGCGCGGTGGTGTCGCGCATCGAGGACGTGGTCAATGCGCTGCAAATCCAGTTTGCGTGAGGAGAAGGAACCCATGAACGCTGAACACTCAGTCGCCAAGACAAAGACGATCGCCGACGTCGCGTTCGAGGAGGGACGCCGCCTCGCCGACGATCCGAACATTCTCGCCGTCGGTCACGGCGTCAAGTTCCGGTGCGGAATGCCGGACGTCGTCGAGGCCGTGACGTTCTTCGTGCGAGAGAAGCTCCTGTCGCGCGCCGCGATCACCGAACGGGGCAGCTGGCTGGTGCCGCCGACGATCGACGGGTTCGCGACCGACGTCGTCCAGCTGGGCCCCCTGGCCGCGGCCAGCGCCGATCGGACCGCGCCAGCGGGCCAGCGGGGCACGCGCATCGACGATCCGGTGGTCGGCGGTGTCGCGACCATGGGCCTGGGCCCGTCGCCGGCCGGCCCGGGCGGCTTCGGGACGCTGGGGGGGCAGTGCTTCGACAACGTGAGCCGCGCGCCCCTGGTTCTCTCGAACGCGCACGTCTGGGGAACGACGGCGGGGACCGAGGTCGTGCAGCCGATCATGGCGTCGGCCATTCTCGGCGCCCCCGTGACGACGGCAGCCGTCGGGACCCCGGCGGCGGTCGTGCAGACGCGGGTCCCGACGGGACTCGCCGCTCCCGTCGCCTTCGCGAACTCGGTTGGACAGAGCTACCTGATCACCGGCAGCGACACCGATCCGATCCCGACCGGGCAGGCCGCGACGCCGGTGAACGCGACGACGCGCACGGACAGCGAGCAGGTGATCGTCAGCGCGCCCGCCGCCGGGCTGGCGCCCGCGGGCGTCCGGCTGTCGCCGACGGTGGCGTGGGCATATCAGCGTCTGGCGAACACCACCGTCCTCCAGAACACGACCAGCGCGGCGCGCCCCGCGACGAAGATGTTGACCGCGCGGCGGGTGTTCTCGAACGCCGCTTCGTATTCGGGCAGCCAGCCGATCAACCTCTACGCCGAGATCATCCCGGCGCCCGGGGGCGCGCCGGCGACGGCCACGTCACACCACGCGCTCGCGCTGCTTTACCCTGTTGTGACCGGCGACAAATTCATCCCGCGCGTATTGAGGCCGACCGCGCGGCAGACGGTGACGACCGTGACGACCTCGTTCGCGGGGTTTCCGAGTCCGGCACGGGCGGGGACGGCGGTGCTGCCGGCCATCGCGGGCGGCTTCGCCGTCGACAGCGACCTGACCGGCACGTTCGTCGTGCCGCCCGGCGGGTCCGGGCTGCCGGCGGGGACGTTCGTCCTCAGGTTGCCGGCGGGCAACGTGCGCGTCTTCGTCCCGATCGGGACGCAGGTGGTCGTCGACATCAACCTGACCGGCAGCCCCGGGCCGCTGGCGGTGAGCGCGCTCAACAGCGCACGCGACACGGTCGCGGCTACCTTCACGACCGCGCCGGGCCCGTCCGGGCGGACGCTGGTGACCATCTCGGCGTCGGAGATCGTCGAGGTGGTGATGAGCGGCGTCGCGAACGCCCAGCTGTTCGGCATCACGAGCAGGCGCGCGAGCCCGGAGACGGCCGCACCGCTCTGCTACGCGGGCACGATCAGCGCGGCCGATCTGACGCCGAAGGGCAAGTGGGGCGTGAGCCTGTTCGTGCAGGAGGCCGCCGCCGCCACCCCGGAGTCCGCGAACGTCGTCGAGACGGCGATCGCCGGCGCGGCGCTGGTCACCGACTGCACCTTCGACGTGGCGTAAGGCGGGAACCGATGCTCATCGATCCGGCAGATCCCAACAATCTCAATGGCAATCCCAAGCTGGCGCTGCTGGCGCTCGGTGTGGTCGGTGACTATCGGGCGCTGCTGGAGCAGCCGCCGCTGAAGGAGGGCATCCACCTCCGCTGGACGTTCGACCACCCGGAGGAGTTCGACAAGCGGATCGGGTTCCCGTGGTACGGCTTCTACCTCCTGCGGCGGCTGACGCCGGCGGGCGGGGCGGGCACGACCTGCGCGTCGACACAGTTCGGCGGGCTGACGCCCGGGTTGCGATCGTCCAGCCTGACCATCCCGCTCGGGACGTTCGTCAGCGACAAGAACCTGCGTCTCACCGACGACTTCGCGCCGACGGGGACGATCGAGCTCGATCTGTCCGGACGCGACTTCGTCGAGTTCCGGATGGCGCCGACCCAGCCCTGCCGGCGGCTTCAGGTCAAGATCGGCTTCGTCTCCGAATTTCCTCCGCCCGGCGGCGGGACCGGGACGCCGCCGACGACGGGCACGGGCCCGGGCACCGGCACGACCTTCCCGCCCGACGGAGGAGGCGGAGACAGCACGGGCGGCTCGGGCCTCGGGCGCGAGGGGATGGGAGGGGGCGGTTGTGGCTGCGGCTGCGATCATGCCGCGATCGTTCCGATCGCCGAGCGGGTCATCCCGATCGCGCCCGGGCAATACCGCGCGACCTTCGGATACCGCAACGGCGGCGCGACCGCGATCTCGATGCCCATCGGGCCGGAGAACCAGCTCCTTCCCGCGCCCCAGGATCGCGGTCAGCCGACGGTCTTCCTTGCCGGCCGGCGCGCGAACGTGTTCTCGGTGGTGTTCGACGGACGGCCGCTGACCTGGCGGCTCGCCGGGCACACGGTCACGGTTTCGGCGGCCGACGCTTCGACACCGGGTGACGACGTCGACGACGGCACGGACGGCCCGGGCGGGCCGGGTGGGCCGGGCGGGCCCGGTACCGGACCGACCACGGGAACCGGGACCTCGAACGACGGCATCATCATCACGGCGCTGCGGACCGGCATCGAGGTGGCGACCCGGGTGGTCGCGGGACGGGCGGGGGAGATCGTGACCACCACGATCGACTTCGAGTCGATGGACGGCGTCCGCGTGAGCGCTGGACCGGCGCGGCTGGTCGACATCTGCGCGACGCTGGTCACCGACCGTCTCGGCGAAGGCTGGGAGCCGGTGCCGAACTTCCCGCAGCCGATGTGCCTCCCGGTCTTCAGGCCGGACTATCCGTGCAACCGGGGGGTGGAGGACGAGCCGGCCGCCGTGGCGATGGCGGTCGATCGCATCAGCTACGAGAAGACGCGCTGGGTCGGCAACCCCGCGGTCAACGAGCTGTACACGGAGCTCAAGGCGATGGTCACCGGCGGCCCCATGAAGGGGATCACCGAGTTCGTCGACGACGTCGTCATCGCCGAAGACGATCCGGCGGATCCGAGCGCCGATCCACCCGAGGCGGTCCAGCAGTCGTCCCTGGACATGGTGCTGGGCGGATCGATCAACCCGTCGGTGGCTCAGATGCTGGGCCTCTACTGGGTCGACGACACCGCGGTCGAGGGACAGAGCTACGACTACATGCTGGTCGCCGACTACGTGAACGCGGCCGGCGGCAGCCTCGCCACCGTCCAGTCGCTGGTGGCCGCCCAGAATTTTTCGGGCATCGACGCCTACCCCAAGAGCGGCGCGTTCCGCGTCGTCTCGCCGCCGCTCGCGGCGCCGCGGTTCGCGGCGGCCTATTCGCTGCCGGCGGGCGCGCCGCCGCTGGCCGTACCGGGCGACGCGGTGGGGATCGTCGGTTTGACCTGGGACATCCCCCTCGAGACCAACGGGCGCCTCAGCTCCGAGAGCCCGGTCCTGCATCACATCTGGCGCGCGGCGCTCGGCAGCGCAGCGCCCGGCGACGTCGTCCCCGACGGTAGCCACACACGCCTCACCGACATGCCGGTCACCCCGGGCAACTTGCTGTCCGAGCCGCCCGAGGAGGTCCTGACGGGGTGGCCCACGTTCGGCATGTTCGCGACGGACGGACCGCTCGTCGACGGCTGGTACTCGTACCGCTTCAGCGGCATCGACATCTTCGGCCGCTTCAGCGCGCGATCGCCGGGCGCCCAGTGGCTGAAGATCGACGGCGTCACACCCGAGGTGAACAGCTACGCGGTCCGCATCAAGGACGAGATCCCGCCGCCGCCGCCCGCGCAGGTGCAGGCGTGGGTGCTCGATCCCGCCGATCCGTTCGTGGCGCAGGACGACGCCTACGACGACTGGCGTAACCCGACGCCGCCTGTTCAGGGGCGGGCGACCACGGTCGGCCTGCGCGTCCGCTGGATGTGGACCGGAAAGCAGATGCGCCAGGCGCCGGACCTGCGGGAGTTCCGGCTCTACTTCCATCCGGGCAGCCAGCTCCCCGGCGCGATCGACGCCGGGAACTGGCAGACGCGCATCGCCGTCGTCGACCCAGACGACCACATCACGGACGACCTCGTCGCCATGAGGGAGGGGGCGTCGGCCACGGCCAGCGGCAACCAGATCACGCTGGGCGGTTCGGAGGTGCTGGAGGGCCTGGAGCTCTATGGCGCCGAGATCGAGCTTCCCGCCGCGGTCGGCCGCAAGCGGTTCCTGATCCTCGACCTCGACGTCCCCCACCGCATCCTGCTGGTCGACGCCGCGCCGGTGCTGACCGGGTCGTCCGCGTGGACGATCGGCATGCGCCAGCGACTGTACGAGGTGTTCCTGCCGAACGACGGACAGGCCTTCACGATGCCGCTGTCGCCGACACAGGCGACGCCGCTCCTCTACGGCCTGGTCGGCGTCAGCGCCGCCGACGACAAGACAGAGGCCGACGACCCGTGGCCGGGCAGCGGCGCGCTGTCGACCCGCTACGGAAACGAAAGCCCGGTGGGCGGGCCGGTGAACGTCTATCGGGTTTTCCGCGACCCGCCTTTCGCGCCCAAGTTGCCCGCCTTTCCCGACGCGCGGCTGTTCGCCACGCGCGCCGACTTTTACAGCCGGTCGTACTTCAACCTGCACTGGACGCGGACGCCGAA
>Ga0111538_10000331_pt1 | contig 60895 bp, 41 predicted proteins | sample SoiMethybrSBSTD1_FD_79669 | JGI IMG/M metagenome (GOLD analysis project Ga0111538, IMG submission 79669) | Bulk soil microbial communities from a Populus tree surrounding site in Tennessee, USA - Soil MetaG P. TD hybrid SBSTD1 (version 2)... | ecosystem: Environmental > Terrestrial > Soil >...
AAGGTGATCAGCAGCGAGGGCAAGCACGACGGCCTCTACTGGCCCACTGCCGAGAACGAGCCCGAGAGCCCGTTCGGGCCGCTGATCGCGGCCGCCGCTAGCGAGGGTTATGCAACTGCCGGGAGCCGGCCCGAGGGCGAGCCGGTCGCGTATCACGGTTACTGCTTCCGCACGCTGATGGAGCAGGGCAAAAACGCGCCGGGCGGCGCGCAGAAGTTCCTGGACGACGCCGGTCGCATGACGCGCGGCTTCGCGCTGCTCGCGTGGCCGGCCAAGTATGGCAACTCGGGCGTGATGACGTTCCTCGTCAGCTCACGCGGGATCGTCTACCAGAAGGACCTGGGCGAGGAGACCGAGGCGGCCGCCGCGAAGATCAAGGCGTTCGATCCCGACCAGAGCTGGGACCCGACCGGCGGGTAGCGCCTGCGTTCACGCCGGGATCGTGATCACGGGCGATGGCTCGTTGGTGCCCGGATCGGACAGCGTGAACAGCATCATCATGAACGTGAACGCGCGTTTGCTGACCAGGTCGCGGTCGTCGATCCAGAACGTCAGGTTGCGGTAGCGGACCTGTACGAACGCGTCGGCAGGCGCGTTGGCCGCAGCGTGGATGCGGATGAGCCGGCCGACGTCGTCTCCGCTCGACAGCCCGGGCATCGCGCGCCCTTCCTGCACGTCCGTCTCGGGCACGTCGACGCCGAGCGCCATGGCCATCATGATCAGCATCACCGAGCGCGTGGTGACCGCGATCTCGGTGTTGCTCCGCGGCACCGACCCGAACGCGAGCGTGAACTGCTCGGCCTTCTCGTCGAGGCCCAGCAGGCTGCGCAGTTCTTTTCCCTTCGCAACGGCCTCGGGCGACGGCTGGTGCCGGATCACCATCACGACGCTCGGGGCGCCCGACTCGCCGCGCTTCACCGCCATGGAGACGCCGCCGCTCTGCTGGATCTCGCGCATCAGTTGCAGCACGCGCAGGAACCCCGCGTCGGGCGCCCGCGTGCCCTTCGTCGACCACTGCAGGTTGTCGAGACCGTTGATCGTCGACACGGCGGCGAGCAGCACGCTGTCGGCGGGCCAGCCCGCCGGGATGGTCTGGAACACCGCGTCCGGCGTCAGCGGCGTCATCAGCGTACGCACGAACTTGTTGCCGGTCATCGGCACGTAGGTGATCGTCGGGCGATCGGTGAAACGCGCCGAGCCGCCGAGCGAACCGCCGACGCCGCCGATGGCCGCGCCGGGCGGATCGCCGGACACCGAGGCGCCGCCGCTGACGGAGGTCTCGAACGTGTAGCCCGAGACGATCTGGCCGACGTCGACGAAGATCGGCGGATCGCTGTATCGCAGCTTCACGATGTTCAACAGCGTCTGTCGTTTCCAGGAGTCGCTGATCGACGAGCTGTAGTCGAAGCGATCCCGCGCGATCGTATCGGGGCCGATGTTGGTGCAGGCGCAAAGCAGCAGCGAGCAGAGGCCGGCGCGAGACACATGGTGACCGTGGTTCATGAGGGTTGGGTCGCGAGCTGGGTCGCGAGCGCAGCAGGATGCCCGCGCGGACTTCAGCGGGCAACGCGATACCGCTGCCGCTCTTCGTCGGTCAGCGCACGAGGCGCGAGTTTCTGGACCCACGGCAGCAGGTCGAGCGGCCAGAACGTGAACGTGCCGTCGAGAGCCAACACGACGAGCGTCTGTCCATCGGCGGCGAACCCGAGACTGCACGGCAGCTCCGGAGCCGGTTGCGGGAACTCGTGCGTCGCGCTGCCATCCGCACAACGTAGCACGGTGACGCGTCCGAGCGCGGTGCCGAAGGCGAGCCGTTCACCCGGTGCGTCGAAGGCGATCGCGAGGACGCGGTCGCCGGTCGCGTTCGAGGTGCACGTCGCGCCATCCTTCGTGTCGAGCACCGCGACTGCGCCGGTGCGCGTGCCGTAGGCGAAACGACGGCCGTCGTCGGACACGGTCCAGAAGATCGCGTCACCGGGATGTTCGCGCCGCCACAGCGAACGGCCCGAAGCCGCTTCGAGTGCTTCGACGCACGTCTTGCCGATCGCGATCACGACCGGCTGGCTGCGCAGGCATACGTGGCCGATGGCAGTGTCCTCGGTCATGGGCAGTTCGCGTACGCTGTTGCCGTCGAGCACGGTGAGCATGCCTTCCGCCGAACGAATCACGACGCGGTTGCCGGAGAGCGAGGCGAGGCCCACTCGCTTGGTGGATTGATGGATCGTCTGCGTCTCGCCTTTCGCATTGCGGAGCTGGATGCCTCCTCGCATCTCCGAGGAGAACACGCAGGCCCCAGGTTCTTCGAGCCAGGCGAACGAATCGAACCATGTGCGTGGCTTGGTGATGCCGAACTCGCGCGTCGCGATTCGTCCGATGCCTCGGCCGGAGACCGTATCGCACTCGACGGCGCAGTCCGGAACGGCCGCGCACCACGGAATCCATGCGCGCGAGCCATCGGCCGAAAAGAGCTGCCAGAGGCCATTGCGCTGGCCGCCGTGCATGTTGCGCAAACGGACTCCGGTCTCGCTGCTCCAGATCGCTCCGATCTCGCCCTTGCCTTGCAGCATCGTGCTCCGGTTCCCGGCCCCAGACAGCAGGCCTCCGAACCTGCTGCTCATGGTCGCCGAGGCCATCCTGCTGGTCACGTAGCGGCTCACGGCACCCGGAGCTCCTGGTCGCAGGTCGACAACCCAAGGGAGAGTCTCGTCGACGAGACGCAGTCTGATGGCACTCGCGCTGCGCAGGTCCGCTACGCGGGGTTGTTCGCGCCACGACTCGATCCCTCGATCGCCGCGCCGCAGCGTGGCGCCGGCCGGTGAGGCCGCGAGCAACGTCTGCGCCGATTGACCCACAGGGACGACCATCGTGGTGCCGTCGATCGGCGCGACGCAGTGGAGCTTGCCCGTTGGCGAGAGCATCCAGAGTCTGGCATCGGCGTCGGACCAGCGCAGGATGACGACAGGCTCCGCCGAGACGTAGCGCACGGTTCCATCGGTCAGATTCACGATCCTGGCCTTCTGGTCCTCGGTCAGTCCGAGCACACCGGCAGCCTTGCCAAGTCGGATGCGCTGCGCGGCGATCAGCGGTTGGTGCCAGATCCGTCCGCCCGCGAGATCCTGAAGACTGCAGCCCAACTCGTACTCCGCCGTCAGCACCCCGTTGTCGTCGGCGTACAGCGGGAGCCCCTTGCCCCTCGCGATCCGGTGCGCTTCCCCGTTGCGCAGGCTCGCCCAGGACAGGCCGGGGCCGTCCTGCAGCACGATGTAGCCGCTGTCCGCGAACACGCGGAACGGTCCGATGTGCCTGATCACGTCCGTCGGGTTGTCGCGATCGATCGCAGTGGATGACACGACTGGCTCGAGGCGCACGACCGGCTCGATCGCCCGCCGCTCGCGCCACTGCCATCGTTGGACCATGTCGCTCTCGTCCCGGATCCAGATCTGCTGCGCGTCGTAGTCCACGCCGCGGATCCCCTCGACACGCGTTTCGGCGATCGAGCGGCCGTCGGCTTTCGCGAGCACGCAGAGCCGCTGCTGCTCGATGACCAGCAGGTGTTCGGGACCGATGCTGCGCAGCGCAGGAAGCTCGCGAATGGGATCGTCACCGAGGTTCGCGAGATCCACGTTCGTCATTGCAGCGACATGAAGCACCGTCTCTGCCACTTCAGGGGCGGTCGCTGCCATCTGTTCGGCGAAGCCGCCAACCCGGTCCCGCTCCTGCAGCTGTGCCTTGCTCAACAGTGGGAACAACGCACCCACGGTGCCTCGCTGCAGGTCCGCATGGCACGCAAAACCACCCGGTCCGAGCGCGACCACGCCGTCCGGCGTCGGCGAAAAGCTCGTTGCACTTGCGATCGGCAGTTCGACCGCTGCGGTCTCGCGCAGCGTGCACACCATCGCCGCGAGGATGTGGTTTGCATCGAACGAGGGCTGCAGTGAGGCGCCCGCAACGGCAAGCGCCACGGCGAGTCCCTGGTCGGTCTCCATCAAGTCGCGCCCCTGCAACAACAGCCTGACGCTCTCCGACCGAGTGAACTCGGCCTCGAGCGCCTGCTTGCTCTGTCCGAGCTCGCTCGCGAGCTGCTTGCTGCGCTCGCTCTCCTTCTTGGCATCAGCGGCCATGAGCTTGGCCACTGCCGCCTCGTCCTCGGCGCGCCAGAACTGATCGATGCTGAAGCCGAGGCCGACCACGAGACTCAGCAGCAACGCAGCCGCGAGTGCAACGGGCAGCCGGTTGCGGCGCACGAAAACGGACCAGCGATACAAGACGCTCGGGGGGCGCGCCTCGACCGGGCGCCCCTCGAGGTATCGCCGCAGATCCTGGGCCAGCTCCGACGCGGTCTGGTAGCGCCGCGACGGCTCCTTCTCCATCGCGTGCAGGATCACCCAGTCGAGATCGCCGCGCAGCAGGCGACCCCAGTTGTGCTTGTCGCTGCAGCGCTGCCGCGCGACGTCGATGCTGCCCGCGAGCGTCGTGAAGCGTGTGCTCGGGCGGCGTGGTTCCACCTCGCGGATGGTGCGTTGCAGCTCGAGCAGGCCGGCCGAGCGCAGCTCCTTGCCATCGAACGGCAGCGCACCGGCGAGCAACTCGTAGAGCAATACCCCGAGCGAGTAGATGTCGCTGCGCGTGTCGACGCCGAGCGCCGTCATCTCGACCTGCTCGGGGCTCATGTACTCGGGCGTGCCGAGGATCTGGCCCAGCTCGGTGAACATCGTGCGTTCGGTCAGCCGCTGGTGCGTGGCCTTGGCGACTCCGAAGTCGATGATCTTCGCGAACAACCCGCCTTCGCTCTCGTACGCGAGCACGTTCGAGGGCTTGAGGTCGCGATGGATCACGCCCTTGTGATGCGCATGCTGCACGCCATCCGCGATCTGCAGGAACAGGGCCAGCCTGGCTTTCAAGTCGAGGCGTTTCTTGTCGCAGAACTCGGTGACAGGCACGCCGGGCACGTACTCCATCGCGAGGAAGGGCAGCCCGGTGTCGGTCAGCCCCGCTTCGAACACGCGCGCAATCGATGGGTGGTCCATCATCGCGAGCGCCTGCTGCTCCGTTTCGAAGCGCGCGAGCACCTCCTTGCTGTCGAGCCCCGGCTTCAGCACCTTCACCGCCGCCGTGCGTCGGATCGTGCCTCGCTGTTCGGCGAGGTAGACCGTGCCCATGCCGCCTTCGCCGATCCTCTCGACGATGCGATACGTGCCGATCTGCGTCGGCGGGCCGGGCCCGCCCGAGTCCTTCGTCATTGGGCCGGCGATGTTACGCGGCGCCGCGGGCGGAGGCCAATCGCGAGCGCGATCAGCCCTTCATCGCCTGGTGCACGTTGCCGACCAGCGCCGCGTTTGGCTGCTGGATCGTCGTCACTTCGCTCATGTCGACTCTCGCTGGATACGGGGGCGCGAAGTGGTATCCGGGCGCGAGGCGACCCGCACGGCGCGCAGCCAGGCCTCGGAAGCGCTCCAGGCCACGAACAGCGGGCCGATGAGCTCGAGGAACTCCTCGACCCACTGGCTGTAGACCACGAGGCTGTGGCCACGCCACCTGATCCCGGAGTTGGTCGCCTGCACTTCCATCGCCTCGAGAAAGAGCGCGACGCCAAGGCAAGCAAAGCCGGTCAGCAAGCGGACGCGCACCGGGTGGTCATTTGCGAGATGGCGCCAGCAGGCGCGCCAGGCGGCCACGCCGGCGACTGCGAACGGCAGGCCGAGCACGGCGACCCATGGATACACGCCCGTGCTCGCCATGGATGCCCAGAGGATCTCACCGAGGCGTTCGTGCAGCATGAACAGATCGTCGATCGTCAACAGCACGAAGAAGATGCCGGTCAGTGTGATCGACGCGCTGCGGACGGCTCGTCCCCAGCCAAAGCACGCGACTCCTGCCGCGAGCAAACACAGGAAGCCGAACCACGAAGGCACGCTGTAGTCGTACCGCATGTCGAACCACGCGCTGATTGCGGCCGGGACGAGGTTGCGAACGTGCGACAGCGCGAGCAAGCCGTGTAACGCGGCCAGCGTGCACGCGATGCCGATTGCCGCCAGGGCGAGACGCCGCGGCAATGACGACGTTCGGCTGCCAAGGAACCGCGCATCGGCGATGCGCACGGGGCCGGCAGGCTCCGGGCCCGGCGGGTCCTTCAGGTCCCAATGATGATGATGCGCCGGCACGGCAGCGGGCTATCCTCCACCCGAGTCTTCCTCACGATGATCACTGCAATGATATCCCAGGTTTCGCACTCGAGCCGCGCGCTCGTCGTCCCTGCGTTCGTGTTCGTGGCGTTCCTGTCCGCCCAGGAGCCGAAGGTGGTGCCCGTGTTCGAGGAAGGCGAGGCGCAGGTGGTCGCGGCGTGGAAGCAGCGTTCGGAGTGGATCCAGCAGTTCTTGTGGGTCGAGACGACGTTCGACTCCGATGGCGACGGCAAACCCGATCGCATGCACGTCGACCTCTACCGGCAGAAGCAGACCGACACCGATGGTCTGAAGGTTCCGGTCGTCTACGAGACGAGCCCGTACTTCGCAGGCGTCGGCTCGACGAACCCGAGCTACTTCTGGGACCCCAAGCACGAACTCGGCGCCGAGCCACCGCCGCGCCAGCCGATGCCTGCGATCGCGTACGGGACCAAGGCCGGCATGATCCCGATCCCGATGGGGTCCGACTCCGACCCCAGGACCTGGGTGCCGCGCGGCTACGCCGTCGTGCACTCGTCGTCGCCGGGCACCGGCTTCTCGCAGGGCTGCCCGACCGTCGGTGGCGACAACGAATCGCTGGCGCCGAAGGCCGTCATCGACTGGTTGTGCGGGCGCGCCAAGGGCTACACGACGCCCGACGGCAACGAAGAGGTCAAAGCCACGTGGTGTTCGGGCAAGGTCGGCATGATCGGCACTTCGTACGACGGCACGCTGCCGCTGGCCGCCGCGACGACGGGCGTGCCAGGACTCGAAGCGATCATCCCGATCGCGCCGAACACCTCCTACTACCACTACTACAGGTCCAACGGCCTGGTCCGGCATCCGGGCGGCTACATGGGTGAGGATGTCGACGTGCTCTACGACTTCATCAACAGCGGCAACCCCGAGCGCCGCGAGTATTGCAACCAGCACATCCGCGACGGCGAATTGAAGAAGGGCCAGGACCGCTTGACCGGCGACTACAACGATTTCTGGGCCGGGCGCGACTACCTGAACGACCTCGCGCCGATGAAGGCCGCGCTGCTGATGTCGCACGGGTGGAACGACTGGAACGTGATGCCCGAGCACAGCGTGCGCATCTACGCCGCGTGCAAGCGCATGGGCTTGCCGTGCATGGCCTACTTCCACCAGGGTGGGCACGGTGGTCCGCCGCCATTCAAACTCATGAACCGGTGGTTCACGCGGTTCCTGCACGGCGTCGAGAACGGTGTCGAGAAAGACCCGAAAGCGTGGATCGTGCGCGAAAGCAGTGAAGGCAATCGCGTGACCCAGCCAACACCGTACGCCGACTACCCGAACCCGGACGCGTCACCGGTCAGGTTGCATCTCGTGGCCGGTGGTGCCTCGGTCGGCGGCCTCGGCACGGCCGTGGTGCCCGGCCAGAAACCCGAGAGCCTCGTCGACGATGTCGCCGTGAAGGGCGGCGAGCTCGCTGCCGCCGAGAGTTCGCCGCATCGGCTGCTCTACGCGACGCCCGCATTGCAAGAGCCGCTGCACCTGTCGGGAACGGCGCGCCTGACGATCAAGCTCGCCGCGAGCAAGCCGGCCGCGAACCTCTCGGTCTGGCTCGTGTCGCTGCCATGGGTCGAAAAGGCCCGCATCACGGACAACCTGATCACACGCGGCTGGGCCGATCCGCAGAACCACCACTCCCTCACGAAGGGCGAGCCGCTCGTGCCGGGGCAGTTCTACGAGATGAGCTTCGACCTGCAGCCCGACGACCAGATCGTCCAGAAGGGCGAGCGCATCGGCTTGATGATCTTCTCGAGCGACCGCGACTTCACGCTGTGGCCCGCCGCCGGCACCGAGCTCACGGTCGACCTCGGCGCCACGTCGCTGGAGCTCCCGGTGGTGGGGGGCGCTGCCGCGTTCGACAAGGCGACCGGAGGATCCGCCGAAGGCCGCTGACATCGGCCGCTTCGCCGATCGCCCAGCAGCATGCGCGGTTGGTCCGCGGCGACTTGGTAGAATGACGGTCTCACACGAGCCCCCACCATGAACCCCACCGAGCCTCGACCCGAACCAGACGAACAGCCGATCTCCGAACAGATCGGCGGCACCGACTTTCTCGTGCGCGAAGTCGTGAACCGCAAGGCAGCCGAGACTGCTTGGGGCGCGCTCTCGGCCAAGATCATCCACTACCTGCGCACGCGTTTCGCGAACAACTCGTTTCCGCCAGGCATCGAGTTCAACGACTTCGTCAGCGAGGCCATGCTGAAGATCCTGACGTCGATCGAAACGTTCGAGCACCGCGGCAAGGACTCGTTCTGGAAGTGGGTGCAGACGCTCGCGACCAACCTGACGCACGACATGTGGCGCAAGTTCGAACGCGATCGGAAACTCGGCCTGCTGGGCCGCGGCGACTCCGATTCCGGCGACGAGACCCGGCCACCGTCCGCTGCCGAGACGGCACCGGAGACCGGTGAGACGCCGACCCAGGTCGTGCGCTTTCGCGAGCTGCAGAAGGCCGAACGCGAGTGCGCCGCGAAACTCGGCAAGGACATGCGCGAGGTCTACATGATGCGGCGCCAGCTCGACCTGTCGTTCGCCGAGATCTCGGCGCGGATGGGCGGCATCAAGGAAGCGACGCTGCGCAGCCACTACATGCGCGCCCGCGACCACATCCGCGGCTGCCTCGGCAGCAAGATCGACGAACTGGGCAAGACCATCAGCGGCTGGCAGTGACTCTGTCATCGCCGCAACGCGGCGTTCATGAACGGGGCGAAACAGCCGCTGCGCGCCGCTGCGGCGATGAGTCCGAAACACTCGTGCGAGGAGACCCCGCGCCGGGTTGCTCGTAGTCCCCGTCGCCGCGGGTACCGTGCGCGCGGCCGATCGGAACGGGCCGGCGTCACATGTTGCGGCGATACTGGCCGCCGACGCGGTAGAGGGCGTCCGACATCTGGCCGAGCGAGCACACCTTTGCGGCTTCCATGAGGCTCGCGAAGACGTTGCGGCTCCCGATCGCCTGCTGCTGCAGGTCCGCGAGCGCAGCTGCCGCATCGGATCCCGCCGCGCGCTGGAAAAGCTCGAGTCCCTCGATCTGCGCGTGCTTCTCGGCGTCCGTGCTGCGCATGACTTCGCGCACCACTTGGATCGGCGAACCGTCGCGACCCAGGAACGTGTTGACGCCGATGATCGGCAGCTCGCCGGACGACTTCAGCGACTCGTAGAGCATCGATTCGTCCTGGATCTTGCCGCGCTGATACATCGTCTCCATCGCGCCGAGCACGCCACCGCGTTCGGAGAGGCGCAGGAACTCGGCGTAGACCGCTTCCTCGACGAGGTCCGTCAGTTCCTCGACGAGGAAGCTGCCCTGCAGCGGATTCTCGTTCTTCGCGAGCCCGAGCTCCTTGTTGATGATGAGCTGGATCGCCATGGCGCGGCGCACCGAGTTCTCGGTCGGCGTCGTGATCGCTTCGTCGTAGGCGTTCGTGTGCAGCGAGTTGCAGTTGTCGTAGATCGCGTAGAGCGCCTGCAGCGTCGTGCGGATGTCGTTGAAGTCGATCTCCTGCGCGTGCAGCGAGCGACCCGACGTCTGGATGTGGTACTTGAGCATCTGGCTGCGCTCGCTGCCGCCGTAGCGATGTTTGATCGCCTTGGCCCAGATGCGGCGCGCGACGCGCCCGATCACCGCGTATTCGGGATCGACGCCGTTGCTGAAGAAGAAGCTGAGGTTGGGCGCGAACTCGTCGATGTGGAGTCCGCGGCTCAGGTAGTACTCGACGTAGGTGAAGCCGTTCGCGAGCGTGAATGCGAGCTGGGTGATCGGGTTGGCCCCTGCCTCGGCGATGTGGTAGCCCGAGATCGACACCGAGTAGAAGTTGCGCACGCGGTTCTCGGTGAAGAACTGCTGCACGTCGCCCATCATGCGCAGGGCGAACTCGGTGCTGAAGATGCACGTGTTCTGCGCCTGGTCCTCCTTCAGGATGTCGGCCTGCACCGTGCCTCTGACGACGGCGAGCGTCTCGGCGCGGATCTTCGCGTAGACGTCCTTCGGCACGACCTGATCGCCCGCAACGCCGATCAGCATCGTGCCGAGGCCGTTGTGGCCATTCGGCAGCTCGCCGCGATACCCGGGCCGCGGCAGGCCGCGCTGCTGATACAGGTCGTCGATCTTCTGGTTGGCGGCGGCGACCTGGCCGTTCTGCTGCAGCCAGCGTTCGCATTGTTGGTCGATGGCCGCGTTCAGGAAGAACGCGAGCAGCATCGGCGCGGGGCCGTTGATCGTCATCGAGACCGACGTGGCGGCGTCGCAGAGATCGAAGCCCGAGTAGAGCCGCTTCGCGTCGTCGAGCGTGCAGATCGACACTCCGGCGTTGCCGACCTTGCCGAAGATGTCGGGCCTCGATGCCGGGTCCTCGCCGTAGAGCGTGACGCTGTCGAACGCCGTCGACAGGCGCTTGTAGGACTGTCCCGCGGAGAGGTAGTGGAAGCGGCGGTTCGTGCGCTCGGGGCCGCCTTCGCCCGCGAACATGCGCGTCGGATCCTCGGACAGGCGCTTGAACGGATAGACGCCGGCCGCGAACGGGAAGCGTCCGGGTACGTTCTCGCAGAGCAGCCAGCGCAGGCGGTCGCCGTGCGAACGGAACTTCGGCAGCGAGACCTTCGGGATCGCGATGCCCGACAGCGAGCGCGTGTGGTTCGCGATCCGCAATTCGCGGTCGCGCACGCGGAAGACGAAGTGCTCGGACGCGAAGCTGCGCGCTAGCTCGTCGAAGCCATCGAGCAGGCGCTGGCACTCGGGGTCGAGGCGAAGCCGGGCTGCGGCGAGCTCCTGGTCGAGCGCGGCGCGCGCGGCGACTGCGCCCGGGGGCAGCGCCGCTGCCGCCGCCTGCAGCACGTAGCACGTTTCGGCGATCTGGCTCTGCTCTTCGGCCCAGCGGTTGTAGCGGCGGTTCTGCTCGACGATCTCGGCGAGGTAGCGCGTGCGTTCGCCCGGGATCACGTGTTTGGTCTCGGCTTCGCCCTCACGCAGCTCCAACGTGCTCGCGAAGCGGCCGGGTCGATGCGAGTCGAGGGCCTTTGCGACGGCGCGGTAGAGGCGATTGGTGCCCGGATCGGCGAACGTGGCGGCCATCGTGCCGTAGACGGGCATGTCGTCGGCGGGGCGGCCGAAGGCCTTCTTGTTGCGCTGATACTGCTTCTTGACGTCGCGCAAGGCGTCACGCGCGCCGCGGCGATCGAACTTGTTGATCGCGACGAGGTCCGCGTAGTCGAGCATGTCGATCTTCTCGAGCTGGCTCTGCGCGCCGAACTCGGGCGTCATCACGTAGAGCGACACCGTGGCGTGCTCGACGATCTCCGTGTCGCTCTGGCCGATGCCGCTGCTCTCGAGCAGGATCAGGTCGAACTTCGCGAGCTCGAGGATCGCGAGCGCGTCCTGCACGGCTTCGGACAACGCCATGTTGGCGCGCCGCGTCGCCATGGATCGCACGAAGACGCGGGAATCGACCGCTGCGTTCATGCGGATGCGGTCGCCGAGCAGCGCGCCACCGGTCTTCTTGCGCGTCGGATCCACGCAGAGCACCGCGATCTTGTGCTGCGGGAAGTCGAGCAGGAAACGGCGCAGCAACTCGTCGATCAGCGAGCTCTTGCCGGCACCGCCGGTGCCCGTGATGCCGAGCACGGGCGGCAGGTCAACGGCCTTGGCGAGCTGTTCGCGCACTGCGCTGCGGTGCTGCTCGGGGAAACTCTCGACGAGCGTGATCGCAGCGGCGACGGCCCGCGCGTCCGACGCCTGCAGCGGCGGCAGCGGGTCCTCGGCGCGCGCCGTCGCGAAGTCGCAGCGGCGCAGCATGTCGTCGATCATGCCCTGCAGGCCGAGCGAACGGCCGTCGTCGGGCGAGTAGATGCGGCTGATGCCGTACTGGTGCAGCGCTTCGATCTCCTCGGGCAGGATCACGCCGCCGCCGCCGCCGAAGATCTTCACGTGTCCGGCGCCGCGCTCGCGCAGCATGTCGAACATGTAGCGGAAGAACTCGTTGTGGCCACCCTGGTAGGAAGTGACTGCAATGCCCTGCGCGTCCTCCTGGATCGCCGCGTCGACGATCTCGTGCACCGAGCGGTTGTGACCGAGGTGGATCACCTCCGCGCCCGTGGCCTGGGCGATGCGACGGAAGATGTGGATCGACGCATCGTGACCATCGAACAGGCTCGTGGCGGTCACGAGTCGGATCTTGTGGCGCGGTCGGAAAGGCTGCACCGGCGTGCCCGGAGACTCCGAGGGTGTGGCAGCGGATGATGCGGAAGCCGCGGAAGTCACGATGGCAGTTCGTCAGCGACGGACGTCGATCAACGTGGGGCCAATCTACTGGGCGCCAGTGTAGTGGACGCCAATCTACTGGACGCTGGCCCGGCTGCCGAGCGATCGCTGGACGCCTTCGCAGCCCCGACCGCAAACGGGCCGGCCGCTACTCGGCGGCAGCCTCCTCGGCGGACATCGGCGAAAAGTGCTGCGCGACGATCTTCCAGTCATCACTCATGCGGCAGAGCGAGAAAGTGCAACGCCCACCTTGCTCGTGGTTGCGACCCTCGGGGTCGACCTGTGCGAGTCGCCAGCTGCCGATCACGGTTGCGAACTGGTCCTCGAAGATCTGGAAGTCGAGGTCCTTCAGCTCGAGCTTGACCGACTCCAGGTAGCGGAATTCCTGATCGAGCACTTCCTCGAATTCGCCCCAACCGCGGTCGCGGCGGCCCGAAGCGTCGAGGTTCTGGAAGCGCTTGTCGGTCCAGAAATGCGATCGGAAGGTCTTCAAGTCCCGGCTGTTGAACGCCTGCCGCATGCTGCGAAAGAAGTCGTCCAGTTCCTTCAGGCTTTCGACGCTCATGAGATAGATCGTCCTTCAGGGGCGCCGGGCCACCCGGCCCGAGTCTGCAACCGTCTTGTCGGCGCGCAGCACCGGGGGGCGTAACCGGCTAGCGCGCAATGTGCTTGTAGAGAGGCTCTTTTGCCTTTTCGTAGACGACTTTGCCGTTCACAACTGCCGTCGTCACGAAGCTGCTATAGTGCAGCGGGTCCCCATCGAGAATCAAGACATCCGCGTCCTTGCCCGGCTCCAAAGAGCCGACCCGGGAATCGATCCCGAGGATCTTGGCGGCATCTAGAGTCAGTGTTCGTAGGGCCTTGCGGTTGTCGAGCCCGCCGCGGACAGCGAATGCCGCGTCGAAATGCGGCGTGTTCAGGTCCTGCCCCATGATGCCGCCGATGCCAACGCCGGCTCCGCCAAACATGCCACCGGGGCAGGTGACGGCGACCGGCACACCGGCGTTGGCCAGGATCGCTGCGGAAGCGATGTTGCTGCCGGTGCGATCCGGGTCTTGCGGCGATGGTGGAACGCGATCGCGGGGGCTCAGCACGACCATCGAGCCCGTTGCTGCCACTTCGTCGGGGATCAGCCAGGCACTGACGGGCTTCTGCAGGACGACACCCTTGCCGAACAACTTCGCGACTTCGAGCCCCTGGCGAATCGAATCGACGTCCGAGGCGCCACCGCCGCCGCCGCCGCCGCCGCGGCGGCCACCACCGCCGCCGCCACCGCCGCCGAGCGTGATCCACAGCTGAGCCTGGCCGCGCAAGACGGCCACGGTCTTCTCGGCGCCGGCAGGCACCGTGGGTTCCTTGGCGTTCGGATCGGCAGCCTTCTGCTTGGTGAACTCCTCGAGGGCCTTCAGGTATTCGCGCGACTTCTTGACGCTGTCCTCGAGCTTGTCGCGGTCCGCGAGTGTCAGCGGGACCGACAGACCGACGACCGTGTCTTCCCTGAGGACCATGCCCTTCACGTCGCCGTAGGAGAGCTTGATGATCGCGTTGCTGCCGCTCAGCGTGGGCCCGGCGCCGGCCGAACCGGCCATGAACGTCGTGACGCCCGCGGCCAGCGCTTGCTTGATCTCGGGGTCGAAGGGATTGACCGAGTCGGCGAACGGCCCGCTGCGCGGGGCGCCCATGCCGAAACCGAGCACGCACACGAAGCCCGGGCTCACGGCCTTGCCCTTGGCGTCGAGGATCGTCGTTCCCTCGGGCAGAGTCAGGTTGTGTCCCACGGCTTCGATCTTGTCGTCGCCGAGCAACACGGAAGCGCCAGTCATGCGTTGCCCGGTGCCGAGATAGACGTCTCCACCCACGATCGCGAGATGCGTCTTGGGTTTCTTGTCGGCTTCCGTCGCGGGCTGCGGCGCCGACGCCGTTACGGGCTGGGCATTGTCGGGGCGCTGGCCCCGGCGGCCACGACCCTGCGCCGGCAGGTCGCAAACGACGAGGAGACCGATGGCAAAGGCGAACGGGGCGTAGGTGCGCATGGCTGTGCTCGGTGCGGTTCTCGGTTCGGACTTTCCTTCGCGGATGGTCGACATGGTCACGGCTGCTTTGGGACTTCACGCCCGTCGAGCCATACGGCTTCGAGCTGGCCGGTGGGGGACAGTGGGTCGCCTCGGAAGACGAGCAGGTTCGCGACCTTGCCGGTTTCGAGCGAGCCCACGGTGCTCTCGATCCCGAGAGACTTGGCCGGAACCAGCGTGACACCGCGCAACGCGACGTCGGCTGGCAAGCCGGTGCGAACGAGTTCCATGAGACGGAAGAACAGCAGGCGGACCGTTGCCGGGCTGTCACCGAGCACGAAGCCGATCTCGATGCCGGCATCGTGCAGGATCCTCGCGGGGTGGATCAGATGACGCGACCGCGGCAACGTGGTGAGATCGGGCGGCAGCAGTATGGCGCACTTCATCGCCTTGACCTGCTCGAGCGCGAGGTCGATCGTGCCGGCCTGCGTGTCGTGCCGCGTCACGAGGGTTCGCGGGAACTCGATGTTGTCCGCGACGGCCTGCTGCCAATGCAACATGTCGGCAGCCGAGTCGATCTGCACGATCGCCCGCCGCTTGCCTTCGAGCAGGTCCGCGAGGACTTCGATGTTGGGGTCCTTCGCTTCCGGCTTGGCGGCAGCCGCTGGCGCCGGCTGACCCGTCTTGGCATCGGCCTTCGGCTCGGGCTTGGGCTCCGGCTTCGGCTCGGGCTTGGGCTCCGGCTTCGGCTCGGGCTTGGGTTCCGGCTTTGGCTCGGGCTTCGGTTCGGGCTTGGGCTCCGGCTTCGGCTGCTCGGTCTTCGGCGCGTCGGCCGGCTTTGCGTCCGTCGGCTTCGTCTCCGTGGGAGCGGCGGGCTTCTCGGGCGGCTTCTTGCGGGCCGCGACGACCTTCTGCGCCTTCTCGAAGTTCTCCTTGAGCACCTTCTTCGTCTGCTGATCGCGGGCCATTCCGATCTGCACGAACGCGTCGTCGTCGATCGTCAGCTGCTCGAGCGTCTTGCCATCGGGGCGCAGCGAGGCGCCGAGGCCAGGGAACGCCGAGCCGCTCGGATTGAGTGCGAGCGAGGTGATGCCGAGCCGCAGCAGATCGCCGAACACGTTCTGCTTCGCGTAGAGGCTGTCCACGACCTTGGTCGCGGCGCGGTTCTGCGCGCCGCCACCCGAAGGCGGCCCCGTGGGAATCTCGATGCGGTTGCCGCCGCGGCGACCGCCTTGGCGACCTTCGTCGCGCGGCCCCTGTTGCGGCTGCAGCCCGGCGCGCGACGAGGCACTGACGAGACCCGGCATGATCGTCATGCCGGTTGCGTCGACGATGCGGGCGCCCGCCGGTGTGACGACTTCGGCCCCGATCGCGTCGATCTTGCCGTTCTTCACGACGATCGTGCCGCGTTCGATCACGGGTCCCGACACGGTCACGAGTCGAGCGTTCGTGAACGCGACCGGGCGCGTGTCTTGCGCGACGGCGGCTGTCGCTACGGCGAGCGCCAGCAGGCTGGTGAGGTGGGTTCTGTTCATGCTCATCGCACGTCTCCGAGCTGGTGGACCAAGGTTCCTTCGATGTAGACCCGCAGCGGCGAGTTGCGCGGATCGAGAGGATCGCCCGCCGTGACCTGGAAGTCGGCGTCCTTGCCGGCGGTCAGCGAGCCGACACGTTGTTCGATCCCGATCTGGCGCGCAGGCTGGATCGTCAACGCGCGCAACGCGACGTCGTAGGCGAGGCCGAGCCGGATCGCGACCGCCGCCTGCACCTGCAACTCCTCCTCGGCGACGACGGGCGCGTCGGTGTTGATCGACATGTCGTGGCAGCCGACGTCCCAATACGCCTGGCAGGTGCCCTGGAATCGCCCGTAGCGGTCGAACTCGTACATGCGCGGCCCCAGGTTCACGGGCGTCTTGCGCTTCGCGAGCGCGCCGGCCGCGAGCCAGCCGTCGAAGCAGCCGTGCGAGAGGATCATGCGCACGCCGAACACGTCCTGGAACATGCGCGCCGTCGCGATGCAGTCGCGCGCGCCGGCCGTGTGGATCAGCACCGGCACTTCGCGGTCGAACACGCGCCTCAGTTGCTCGAGTTTGGCATCGAACTTCGGCTTTTCGGCCTTGCCTTCGGCGAACGCGCGCCACTGCTCCGCGTACGCCTTGCCGCGTTGCAGCAATTCGATCAGCAGCTCGCTGCTGCCCATGCGCGTGAGGCCCATGTCGCCGCTGCCTCGCTCGGGGTTGAAGCCCTGCGCGACCTTCATCGCGCCGAGCTCGCGAATGACCATCTGCTCGAGCGGCGCGCCCCAGTGCATCTTCAACAACACGCCGAAGCCGCCGATGTTCGTGCCCGAGCCCGGGATGAACAGCGTCGTCGTCACGCCGCCCGCGGCGGCGCGGCGGATGATCCGTTCGTTGGGTTTCACGACGTCGAGCGTGCGCAGCTCGGCGTTCAACGGCATCGTCATGTCGTTGATGTCGCCGCCGCCGCCGCTGATGTGGCTGTGCAGGTCGACGAAGCCGGGGCTCAGCCAGTTGTCGCCGTGGTCGGTGACGACCGCTCCGGGTGGGATCGGGGTCGTCGAGCGCGGGCCGACGGCCTGGATGCGGCCGCCTGCCTCGATCAGCACGCCGTTGTCGATCGGATCGGCGTCGGCCGGCAGGATCCGCGCGGCGAGGTGCGCGTGCACGGGGACGGGGCTGTTGTCCAGTGCCGCCGGCGCCGGCGTCGCTGTTTGCGCGAGCAGCCAGGAACTCGCAGCGGTCATCGCGACGAGTCGCGCGGCGAGCGTTCGCAGATTGTCGTGGAACCGGGGCACGGTGGGGGCCTTGGTTGGTCAGAAGACCGGTCGTTTGGCGTCGCGGCGGTAGCAGATCGTGCCGTTGATGACCATCAGCTCCACGTGCGAGCGAGGATCGATCGGATCGCCGCTCCAGATGCCGAGGTCTGCGTCCTTGCCGACTTCGAGCGAGCCGACGCGGTGCTCGATGCCGGCGAACGTGGCGTTGTTGATCGTGAGCGCGCGCAGCGCGACTTCGTGGGGCAGCCCGAGACGCACCGCGACCGCACCCTGCAGCGGCAGCTGCTCCTCGGGGACCACGGGCGAGTCCGTGTTGAGGCCGATGCCGTCGCGGCCGAGTCCCGGCACCGGGTCCATCCACGAGTAGTACTTGCCACCGTCGTGCCAGACCTGGGCCAGGCCGAGGAACTTCGAGGCGTGGCGGTCGAAGTGGTAGTTGCGCGGTCCGGCTGCGACGGCCATGCCCGCGGCCAGCGCGTTGCCGCTGAGTCGATATGCGTCGAACTCGCCGTGCACGACGACCGTCCACAGCCCGAGCTCCAGGCGCAGTTCCTGCAGCGTCGTCAACACGACCTGGTAGATCTGCGTGTGCACCGAGACCGGGAACTCCTGGCGGAACAGACCGCGCAGCAGCTCGAGCGTCGGGTTGAACTGCGGCTTCTCGCCGCGGCCCTGCTGCCAGGCTTCGTACTGCTGCCAGTAGCGTTTGCCGTCGAGCAGGGTCATGCGGATGCCCTCCGTCATGCCCATCATGTCGGTGCCGAGGTCGCCGCTGCCGCGCTCCGGATTGCCGGCCTGCGCGATCTTGAGGCTGCCCGGGAACCGCACGAGCGCTTCTTCGGGCGAGTGGGCCCACGTCTTCGTGAGCGTGCCGAAGCCGCCCATGTTGGAGCCGGAGCCGGGAAGGTAGAGCGCCGTGCTGATGCCGCCCGCTCGCGCGGTGCGGATCTGGTCGTGCTCCATCCCGATCAGGTCCAGCGTGCGGAACTCGGGGTTCGTCGCATGCACCGTGTCGTTGAGATCGAAGCTCTCGCTCGCGATGTGGCAGTGCATCTCGACGAAGCCGGGCAGCAGGATCGCGTCGCCACAGTCCACGAGCTCGTAACCGGCCGGCACTTTCACGTCCGCGGCGGAGCCGACCGCCTCGATGGTGCCGTTCCTCGTGACGACGATGCCGTCCTGGATCGGCGCCGCCGTGATCGGCAGCACCTTCGCAGCGCGGAATGCGTAGCCGGGGCTCGGCAGGCCGCGTGGACCCCACTTCGCGACCTGGTAGTCCTTCTCGAGAGCAGGGCGGCGCGGATGCCACTGCTGGAACTGCGGTGGCGGTTGCTTCGGCGCTGCGGCCGGCGCGGCCTGTTTGTCCGCTTCCTTCGGGACCGCGCCCTCCTGGGCGAGCAGCGGCGCGGCGAACGCCGCGGCGGCCGCGGCAGCTGCCAAGAACGTGTTCACTGTCGACCCTCCCGGTTGTCCTTGACCACGACTCCGTTGCAGACGACGAGCAGCACGCGGCTCTGCGGTTCGAACGGATTGCCCGAGAACACGACGAAGTCGGCGTCCTTGCCCTTCTCGAGCGAACCGATGCGGTCGTCGAGGTGGAACGCGCGCGCCGGCGTGATCGTGAGCGCTTGCAGCGCGTCGGCGGGGGAGAGCCCGTAGCGGACCGCATAGGCCGCGTGCATCGGCAGATGACGCGCGCCGGCACAGTCGCCGCTGCCGAACATGATCGGCATGTCGCGCTCGCTGAAGGTCGCTGCGACGTTGCGCAGCTCGCCCTCCTTCTGCACGACGACCTCGGGGCCGACGAGGATCGCCGGCTTCTTGCCCTTGACGAGGTTCGGCTCCTCGAGCAGGTCCTCGGCGCCCTGCAGCACGTAGGGGATCTGCTCCTTCTCGAGCAGCGTCATGACGTCGGTGAGCGCCGCGGCCCGGTTGCACCGCACGACGAGCGCTCCGCGCTGTTCGATGATCGCGCGCATCGGTTCGAGGTTCTCGTCCACCTTCGGGGCCTTGGGCTTGCCGTCTTCGGCGGCCTTCGCCTCGACCTTCTTCGGCGCCGACGCTGCGGCCGCGGCGGTCTTGCTCGTGCGCTTGCCGTGCACGGCCAGGTCGCCGAGGCCCGCCATCGTGAGCGTGCCGGTCATCGTGTCGCCTTCGAGCGTCGCTTCGAGCGTCGCGGTGCCGCGCTGGCTGCGCGACTCGAGCTTCAGCTTGCCGCCCTCGAAGGAGCCCGCGCTGATCTCCTGCGCGGGCACTTCGCGCCCGCCGAACGCGACCTTGATCGTCCCGGTCACCTTGGTGCCGTCGAGCTTGAGGTCGAGGACGAGCTTGAGCTGGATCTGGTCCCGCACGTTGATGTCGGCTTCCCACACGCCCGTGACGGGATCCTCGGCCGGTTTGGTCTCGGTCGCGGTCGCAGGAGCAGCTGCGGGTGGCGTCGCCGGAGCGGTCGCGGGCACGGCCTCTGGCTTCTTGCCCTGCTGCCACTCGGCGAGGTCCTTCTCGTACTTGCGCCACGCTTCGACATACTGCTTGCCGCGCTGGATCTGGTCGGCGATCGGCTTCACCGCGTCGGGACCGATCGCATCGTGCGTCAGCCGCTGGCCAGCGATCGCGCGCACGACCATGCTCGCCGCATCGCTTGCACCGGTCTTGATCGCAGTCACGCGGCCGTTCACGGCGCTTGCGTCCTTGCCGCTGACGAGCAGCGTCGTGAGGCCTTCGGCGACGGCGGGCAGGAACATCGGGTCCTGGGGGTCGATCGCGTCGTGCAGGCGCTGGTTCGGCGTGCCTGGTGGCACGCCCGAGCCTTCGCCCGCGAGGCCGAGGTGCGAGAACGCGTCGATGAAGCCCGGCGTCATCACGCCGTCGCGAAGATCGAGGACCTCGGCGCCATACGGCACCGAGAGGTCCTCGCCGACACCCTTGATGCGGCCGTCCTGCACGAGGATCACGCCGTTCTTGTAGACGCGGCCGTTGCCGTCGTGGATGCGACCCGCGCGCACGGCCAGCGCCCTGCTCTCGGCCTTGCGCGCGAACGCTCGGCGGCCGTCGATCCAGGTCGATTCGACCATCGTGCCGACCGACAGCGGCTCGCCGCTCAGCACGAGGAAATCGGCGTCCCTGCCGGGTTCCAGCGTGCCCACTCGCGACGCGACGCCGAGGATGATCGCCGCGTCGGCGCCGATGCTGCGCAGCGCCTTCGCGGGCGACAGCCCGTGGCGAACGGCGATCGCGACGGCCATCAGGTAGTCGCGCAGCGGCACGCCGGCGGCCGGGGCGAGGCCGACGATCATGCCGGCGGCCGACGCCTTTGCGGGCGCTTCGGGTCGCGGTTCGGGCTGCTTCTGCAGCCGGTCCTCGCCACCCGGGTTCGACTGCCCGAACCGGACCGGCACGCGGAACGTCGCGGCGACCTTCTGCGCGGCCGCGAGATTCGCGACGGGTTCGATCTCCTGCGGGTCCTCGAGCACCATGCGGATGCCGAATTCCTGCTGCAGCTGCAACGCGCGGCGCACGTCCTGGCTGCGGAACGCTCCCGCGCGCACCGGCAGCTTGCCGCCGACCACGTCGGCGATCGGGCGCTCGTCGTAGCGGTCCTCGGCCGGCCCTTGGCCACCCGGCTTCTTCACGGCGTCGGTCGCGGAGGCGAACGCGGCACGCAACTCGGCGAGCAGCGACATCCTCGACGTCGGCGTCTGGATGCGCGCGGCCTCGAGCGGTTCGTCGCTCGTCGGGTGCGGCACGGGCTCGAACACGCGCGGTGCGCGCGTCGCGCTGTCGCCGAACTCGATGCGCAGGCACGCGTTCTCGGTCAATACGCGCTCGACCACGTCGCGGCCCGCGAGCTTGACCACCGCGCCCTGGCCCGAGACGAGACGCTGGCGGCCCGGCGACAGGTAGGCCGTCGTGACGCCACCCTGCAGCGCGCTGAGCCACTTGTGGTCGAAGTCGAACGAGTCGACCGCGAGCGCATCGGGCGTGAGCTGATACTCGGAGTCTCCCGCGGTCGAGAGGTCGCTGTCGACCGCGACGATGCCGGGCATCACGACCTTGTTCGTGGCGTCGACGACGGGCAGGTCGGGCGACGGCGCGTCGTTGCCGACCGACAGCACCTTGCCGTCCTTCACGATGAGCCAGACGTCGCGCATCACCGTCGTGCCGTCACCCGTGAGCAGCGTGCTGCAGCGCACGGCGAAGTCGCGCGACGGCGCGTCGTCGGCCCCAACCGCAGGAGCACTGGCCGCAGGATTGGGCGCCGGATTCTGGGCGCTGGCCAGAGCCAGCAGCGTGACGAGCGCAGACGCGCGCGCCAGGACAGAGGCGAGGGCGGCCATTTCCTAGACCTCGCCCTTCTTCTCGGTGCCGCCGCCGGCCTTCACATCCTTCGGTTTCTCGGCCTTGGGCTTCTCGTCCTTCGGCTTCTCGGCCTCCGACTTGTCGGCCTTCGCGTCGATGGGCTTGCCCTGAGGCTCGGTCTTCGCGGGTCCGGCTGCTTTCGTCGGCTTGTCCTTCTCTTCGGCGAACAGGTATTGCAGGCGTGGGTCCTTGCTGCGTTCGTAGACGACGGCGCCCTCGAGCAGCACCGTCTCGACCCAGCTCGTCGCCTGCAGCGGGTCGCCGGTCAGGATCTGCACGTTGCCGAGCTTGCCTTCGGTCAGCGACCCGATCTGGTCTTCGAGACCCAGCAGGCGCGCGGGAACGACCGTCAGCGCTTCGAGCGCGAGACGGCGGTCGACGCCGTTGCGCACGCAGGTGCCGAGCTGCCACCACGGATAACTCGTCGGGCCCGACGTGCCGAGCGTCAGCGCGAACGGCACGCCGGCGTCGGCCAGCAGCTTCGCCGTGCAGATCCTGCGTTCCTTCTGCGTCTCGTCGTCGGTCTCGAAGTACTCGATCACGTCGTCGAGGATCACGGGCTTCTTGAACTTGGGCAGCAGCGTGGCCGCTTCGTCGATGTTCTGTCCGAGCACGATGACGAGGTCGAACTCCTGACTCAGGCGCAGCGCTTCGTCGACTTCGGCGACCGAGGGCACGTAGAGCCAGCCCCTCGTCTTCTTCTGCACGAGGTCGCACGCGGCCTTCTTGGTGCGGTCGATCTCTTCGGTCCACGTCTTGTCGGCGGGGATCGCGCCGGCAGTCTTCTCCTTGTCGAACTCCGCCTTGCGGCGCTCGAAGTCGGCCAGGTATTCGCGCACGTCTTCGATCGCGCGCCGCAGCTGGCGGATCTGCTGCAGGCGGCCGCCGCCGCGCGATGCGAGCGACATCTTGATGCCCGTGTTCGCGGCCACGGCCATGTCCTCGACGGTCCGGCCGACGGGCCGCACGACCATGCCCGAACCGCCGAGCAGCGTGTTGTTGCCCGGCATCACGTGCACGGTGCCCACGCCGTTGCGCAGCGCGTCTTCGAAGTAGAGCGAGGCCGGGTCGACCGCATCGGCGACCGACAGCCACGGCACGTTCTGCATGTTCTCGTTGAGACCACGCTGGCCGCCCTGCGAATGGGCCACGACCCAGGTCGGCATGACCACCTTGCCGGTCGCGTCGATGACCTTGGCCGCCCACGGGATCTCGACCTCGGCGGTCTTGGCGACCTTCTTGATGCGCCCGTTCTCGATCAGCACGACGCCGTCTTCGATCACGGGGCCCGCGATCGTGAGGATCTTGCCGCCCTTGACGGCGACGAGGTCCTGGGAGGCGGCCGAAACCGCCAACAGTGCCGCTGCAGCGGCGGGGAGGAGCTTGGTGTTCATCGGGGAGCGAGCACGGGTTTGCCGTTGATGTGGACCGACTCGGCCATGGCGGCCGGATCGAGCGGATCGTGAGACCAGATGACGAAGTCGGCGTCCTTGCCGGGCGCGAGGCTCCCGGTGCGGTCGCTGATGCCGAGCAGGCGCGCGGGCAGGATCGTGACGGCGTCGAGCGCCTGCGCTGCCGAGAGCCCGTTGCGATGCGCGAACATCGCTTCGCGCACGAGGTCGAGTGCTTGGAGGTTGCTGCCCGTCGTGATGACGAACGGCACGCCGCGCGTCGCGAGCAGCTGCACGGTCGCGCAGCGCGGGTCGGCGCCGTCGGACGCGGCCGTGCCGCTGACCAGGGTCGCGCTCGGCGCGCCGAGCACCACGGTGACCTTCGCGGAGGAGATCTCGTCGAGCACGAGGTAGGAGTCCTGCGCTTCGTCGAGCACGGTCTGGTAGCCGAACTCGGCCGCGATGCGCAGTGCGGTGCGGATGTCCTGTTCGGAGCGCGCCGTCGTGTAGGCCGTGAGCTTGCCTTGGAGCACGCGCTTCAACACCTCGCGGCCGGGGTTCGCCGGCGGCGGCAAAGCACCGAGCGTCGCCTCCATGGCCTGCTTCGTGTCGAAGAACGCCTTGCGGACTTCCCACACGACACCCATGCGCGTGGTCGGCCGGCGGTAGTAGATCGAGTCGACCGTGCCGCCGCGGATCGCGCGGTTGCCCATCGACGGCTCGGCGCCCATGACGATGCGCAGGCTCGCGTCCTCCTTGAGCACCATCGAAGCGGGGTCGGTGCCGAAGGTCTTGACGACGCAGCCGAGGCCGCCGATCACGTTGCGTGTGCCCGGCATCACGTGCACTGCCGTGACGCCCGCGGCGCGCGCGCGCTCGAACGCGACGTCATCGGGGTCGAGGCTGTCCAGCACGTGGACCTGCGGCGTCACCTCGGTGCTCTGTTCGTTGAGATCGCTCTGGTTCGCGCCGCCGCGGAACGAAGCGTCGACGAGACCCGCCGTGATCGTCTTGCCGCGGCAGTCGACGACGGTGGCATCGTCCGGCAGCGGCGTCGTGGCACCGCCGACCGCCTGGATCTTGCCGCCCGCGACCACGAGCACGCCGTGGTCGATCGGGGCCGCACCGCTCGGCAGGATGCGGGCGTCCTTGTAGACGGTCACCTTGTCCTGGGCCGTCCCGGCGGCGACGAGAACGACCACTGCGACGGAGGACGCGACCCGACAGGACAACGCGCGCGCAATCGATCGGAGCAACATCACTGGCCTCCAAGGTTCACGGGCACGGTCGGCGCGGCGGTGGCCTTGCCACCTTCGCCGTAGACGCGAACGCCGTCGACCCAGGTCGCGACGTGCGCCGAAGACAGGTCCAGCGGATCGCCGCTGAAGACCAGGAAGTCCGCGGCGCACGCCTGGCGCAGCGAGCCGATCGTCGCCTGCTGGTCGAGCAGCAGCGCGGGCAGACGCGTCAACGCCTGCAGCGCCGTCTTGCGGTCGAGGCCGTGCACGACCGCGAGCACGGCCGACAGCCGCAGCTGGTCCGGGCTGCCGCCGAAACAGAACGGCACGCCGGCCTGCGCCAACGTGGCCGGCAAACGCAGTTGCTGCAGCCTCGAATCGGGCGACAGCGTGGCGAGCACGACGCTGGCCTTCTGTTGCAGCAGCCGCGGCAGCACCTTCTCGGCCTCGCTCGCGCCGACGAGCACGGGCTCGAGCGCGAACTCCTTCGCGAGGTCGAGCGCGGCGCTGAGCTCCGTGTAGGTGTCGGCATACACGAACAGGCGCCGCGTGCCCTTCAGCACCTGCGCGAGCACCGCGGCATCGGGCGAGGTCTTGGTGCCCGTGCGCGCTGCGGCGAAGGCAGTGCGCAACATGTCCATCGCGCCCATCAGCGACGTCGGCTGTCGTTCGGGATTGCGCGCGACTTGCGCCAACGACAGCGACAGGTGCAGCTCTTGCACCGCGATCGCGCCGCCGGTCTTGCCCGGCTTCACGAGCGCCGCGATGCCGCCCGCGACGTTGCGCGGCGACGCGGACAACGCGACCGACGTGATGCACTGCTTTGGCAGCGGGGTCAGTTCTTCCTGCCAGCGATCGAACGCCTCGGCCACGCGCAAATCGGGCGTGAACGCCAACGCGCCCTCGCCGAGGTCGGCGTCCTGGCCCAGCGTCGATTGCGCGAGCACGAAGCCCGGCACGACGACTGCGTTGCCGTAGTCGACGACCGTGGCGCGCCCGCGCGCATCGGCGGGGATCTCGTTGCCGACGTAGGCGATCTTGCCCTGCCGCACGAGCAGCTTGCCGTCCTCGAGCACCGTGTCGGCGGCGACCACGATGCGTTTGGCCTGCACGAGCAGGTCCTGGCAGCGCAGCGAGCCAGCGCACGCCAGCAGGAGGAGCACGATCAGTCTGGAGCGCTTCATCACTTGGCCTCGAATTCGGTGCGACCCTTGGCGAGCACGAGCAGCGTGCGGCTGTCCGACTGGAACAGATCGCGATCGCGCACGAGCACGTCGGCGAGCTTGCCTGCCTGCAGCGAGCCGGTGTCCTTGCCGACGCCGAGGATCTCCGCAGGAGTCAGCGTGATCGCGCGCAGCGCAGCCTCGGCATCGAGGCCGCGTCCGATCGCGGCGGCGGCCATCAGCGGCAGCAGCCGCGCCCGGCGCGCGCTGCCCGTCGCGATCGCGAACTGCACGCCGGCTGCGTGCAGCTGTGCCGGCAGCGCCGCCACGTCGAAGGTGTCGTAGGTTTTGGGCAGGCTGTTCGGCAGCACGTCCGTCAGCACGACGCAAGCACCCTGGCGCGCGATGTCGCCCGCAACGGCCATCGCGCCGTAGGCCTGCTCGAGCACGAGCACGGGGATCGAGCGCTCGGCCTGCATGCGCAGCGCAAAGCGCAGCTCGTCGGGTCGATGCGCCTCGACGCGCAGCGGCAGCTCGCCGTCGAGCACCGCGAGCAGCGCCTCCTTCTGCGGGTCGCGCGGCGGTGCCTTCGGGTAGCTCGGGCGCTTTGGCGCTTCGTCCTTCTTCTCGGCTGCCGGTGCGGGTGGACCCTGGGTTGCGGGGGCATCGCCGGTCTTCGGCGGGTCCTGCTTCGGCGGGTCCTGCTTCACGGGATCCTGCGCGAGGATCTCGAGCAGCGTCGCGAGTGCTTGCTCGAACTCCTCGTTGCTCGCGCCCGTCGGACTCTTGGTTCCTTCCTTCGGCGGTTCGTTGCCGCCGCCGCCACCACCGCCGCCACCGCCGCCACCGCCACCGCCCGCGCCGCCGCGGTTGCCGCGGCGCGGCCGTTCGCCGGGTGGTGGGGTCGCAGGGCCTGTTCCCGCCGGTGCCGGCGCCGAGGCTTCCGCGGGCTTTGCCCCGGCCTTCTCGGCGTCCTTCTTCTTCTGATACCAGGCGAGGTAGTCGGCGAACTCCTTCTCGTACTTCTTGAGCGCTTCCTCGTGCTCCGTGCGCGCCTTCTTGAACTCCTCGAGGCCTTCGAACGAGGCGTTGGCCGCCTCGAGCTGCTGCTGCCGCTGCAGTGCGTGCGTCGGGCCGGGCCCGTTCGTCATGCGCACCTGCACGGCGGCGCGTTCGTGCTTCTCCCACAGCTCGAAACCGTCCTGCCGCGGCCGCACGATCGCGCCCTGGCCGCGCATGATGCCCGACGGCCCCGGGCCCTGCGCGCTCGAATCCTGCAGCGTGCCCTGCAGCTCGGGCAGCTGAACCGGCAGCTGAATGGGGCCGCGGGCCATCGAGCCCTGCGAACGCACGGCGACGTAGGCCGTCGTGATGCCGGCCTGCACGAGCTCGTCGTCGCGCGAATGACGCAGGTGCAGGTCCAACGCGAGCGACGCGCCCGCGTCGAGGTTGGCCTGCGTGCGCATTGCGGGGTCGGTGAACGCGTCGGTCGACGCGTCGACGAGACCCGGATACGCGTGACCGGTCGGAAACGAGTGCACGACGGCGTCCGCCGGGATCTCGACTTCACCCTTCTTGCCGACCGCGACGATGCGTTCGCCTCGAGTCACGACGACTCCGTTGCTGATCGCCGGGCTCGCGACGGGATGCACGGTGCCCGCTTCGATCACGACGACCTGCTCCGGCGCGCGCGGCGCTTCGGCGGCCGGTGCTTGCTGTGGCTTCGCCGGCTCGGTTGGTGCGGGCGTCGGTTCCTGGGCAACCGCGAACTCCGCGGCAAGCACGAACAGACAAGAAGACACGAACGTCGAGGGCGAACGGTGGCGCATGCTGAGTTCCGGCGTGCCGCCGCGAAGGGTCGGAGGGGGAGGATCTTCTACGGAACCACACAGTACTACTGCCAACCCTTTTTGGGGTCCGAGACGTACCGGTTGCGTATGGCGCCGGGGCTGGCGGGCAGGCGGCGCCGCGGGTTCGAGACGGCGGCGGCTCCTCGGTTCTTCCGCGCGAACCAGCGGCTCGACCATGACCCCGGCATGGCACCGGTCATTGGGAGCCGAGCCAATCGGGCGCCGGCCATCGGGACGCCTCTGATTGAGGGTCGGGCGCAATGTCGGGGAGCACGATGGCTCCCTGGGGCGAGGTCCCACGACTCGCCGGACCACCCCGGCAGGTTTCTCGCCGAGGAACTGCTCTCGGTCTCGGGCGGCTTGTGGTGTAGTGGTGCGCGCCGTCATGAAGGTCACCGACCTGAGAGGCATCCTTCGCTACGTGCCGCAGTTCCGCGAGAAGACGTTCGTCATCGCGGTGGACGGCGCGATCGTGCGCGACGACAACTTCGGCAACCTGCTGATGGACGTGGCCGTGTTGTGGTCGCTGAACATCCGCACCGTGCTCGTGCACGGCGCCGCGGCCCAGATCCAGGACCTCGCCGCCGAGAAGGGCATCGTGCCTTCGGACCTCGAAGGCTCTGGCGTCACCGATGCCGCGACGCTGCAACTCGCGCTGACGGCCGCGAACCGCGTGACGCACGAAGTGCTCGCCGGTCTCAGCGTCTCCGACCTGCGCGGTGCCAGCATGAACGCCGTGATCGCGCACCCGATGGGCATCCTGCGCGGCGTCGACCACCTGCACACGGGGCGCGTCGAACGCATCGACGTCGAACCGCTGCAGACGATGTTGCAGAGCGGCATCGTGCCCGTCGTGCCGCCGCTCGGCGTGGACGGCGACGGCCGCACCTACCGCGTCAACAGCGATGCCGTCGCCGTCGAGATCGCAAAGGCGCTCGGCGCCGTGAAGCTCGTCTACTTCACGACGGCCGAGGGCCTCGTGTTGAACGGGGTCGTGGCGCACCAGCTCGCCGTCGACGAGCTCGCGCAGGCGCTGCAGAAGGGCGCCGTGGCGTCCACGCAGGTTTCGAAGGCGCGCCACGCGGTAGCGGCCTGCCAGGCCGGCGTGCCGCGCGTGCACGTGATCGACGGGCGCGTCGACGAAGGCTTGCTGGCCGAGGTGTTCTCGAACGAGGGCATCGGCACGCTGATCCACGCGAACGAGTACCGGCAGATCCGCAAGGCGCGCAAGAAGGACGTGCGCAGCATCGAGCAGCTGATCCGCGCGTCGGTCGAGAACGAAGAGCTGCTGCCGCGCTCGCGCGCGGAGATCGAACGGCAGATCGGCGACTACTTCCTGTTCGAGGTCGACAAGAACCCCGTGGCCTGCGTGGCGCTGCACGTCTATCCGGGCCAGAAGGGGGAGCTCGCGTGTCTCTCGGTCCGCGGCTCGCACGAGAACCAGGGCATCGGCCGCCGCATGGTGCAGTTCGTCGAGGACCGCGCGCGTGAGATGGGTCTCGAGATGCTGCTCGCGCTCTCGACGCAGACGTTCAACTACTTCCGGTCGAAGGCGGGCTTCGTCGACGGCACGCCGGACGACTTGCCCCAAGAGCGGCGCGAACGCTACGACCAGAGCGGCCGGCGTTCGCGCGTGCTCGTGAAGGACCTCAAGCAGCGGTCCTCGGCCGTGCAGCAGGCGTGAGCCTTCACCCTCGCCGCTTGCAGCGCCCGCGCGCGCAGGTCAGTACGCGCCGATCGTCAGCACGAGCGCGTTCTTGCTCGTCAGCCGCACTGCTGGCAGCGATCGCGGGGAAAGGCACGCGGCGGCGGCGTTGATCCTGTGAGCATCGGCGCCGCGGCGTTCGCACGTTCGTGGTCGGCCGTTCGTCCTCGGGCGTGAGGCGAGTGGCGGGGCCGCGGTTGCAAACCTGCCACCGTGTGGGAATGAGGGAGCCGGTGGCGCCGTCGATGGATGCCACAGTGGCTACCTGCTTCTCTCATCCTGCGGTTCCGTTGGCGATTGCTTGCTGGTTCCCGTCGCTTCGGCGTCCGTCGTTGTTGATCGCGTCCGCACTGTTGTCGGCCGCCCCCGATCTCGACGCGATCGGGTACTTCGCGGGTGTTCCGTACGAGTCGTGGTGCGGTCACCGTGGATGTACACACTCCATCGGGTTCGCGTTGCTCGCGTCCGCGGCAGTGACACCATGGCTCGCTCGACGAACCGGGGTTCCGTCCGCTCGCGTCGCTGCGTTCCTCTTCGCGGCGTGGTTGTCACACGGCCTGGTCGACATGGCGACCAACGGTGGTCTCGGCATCGCCCTGATGTGGCCGCTGTCCGACGACCGCATGTTCTGGCCCGTGCAGCCGATCGAGGTCGCGCCACTCGGAATACGCGCGTTCTTCTCCAAGTGGGGCCTCGAGGTGCTCGCCAGCGAGCTCGTGTGGTTGTGGTTGCCGGCTGTCGCCGTCGGTGCTCTCGGTCTCTGGCTACGAAGGGCACCGCTGCTCGCTGTTGCTGGTGCCAGGCTGCAGCGACGCGACGCTGCGGACGATTCGCCCGCCGCCGGTCGTTGAGTTGGGGCAATCGCACGAGCGTTCTCGCACGCTGCCGGCGTGAACCCTCCAGGCGGCGACGTGGATTCCTGCAACCGCCGGGACGCTCCAGACTATTCTGCTGCGCAGCCCCGAGAACGCTCGCGCTGGGTGCGTCTCCTCGGCGGCGTATTGCCCCAAGAAGAAAGCCGCCATTGGTCGCGATGGCGGCCCCGATTCTCCAAACCCTCTCGATCCGCCATGCACCGATCGTTCGCCGCCGGTCCTCTCGTTGCTTCTTCGGCCGTGGCGCTGCTCACCGCGTCGCTCTCGTCGTCGCTCGCCGCGCAGCTGCAGTGGCAGTTGGTGTCGTTGCCGCAGAGCCCGCCGCCACGCTACGGGCACACGGTCGACGGATGGAACTACGTCTTTGGTGGGCGCGACGCCGGCCAGGCCTTTGCCGATGCATGGGTCTTCGTCAACCCGTTGATCGGGTGGCAGCCGATGCCGACCGCGACGGCTCCGTCGCCGCGCAGCCGGCATGCAATGGCCACGGGGATCTTGTTCGGAGGTGAGGACTTCGCTGGGCAGAAGAATGCGGAGACGTGGGTGTTCACGTCGACGTTTGGCTCCGCGCCCCCCGGTCAGCCGTTCACGAGCTCGTGGACGCAGATGGCTCCCTCGCACGCGCCGTCGGCGCGCAGCGGACATGCGCTGGCGTCGTTTGCCGTCGGGCAATGGCTGTTGTTCGGCGGCGAGACGGCTGCTGGTGTCAGTGGCGAGTCATGGGTGTTCGCCAACGGAGATTGGCAGCAGGTGGTGAGCAGCCAGTCGCCGCCGGCGCGAAGCGGGCACGTGCTGGTACCGCTGTCCGGAACCTGTCTGCTGTTGGGCGGCGGCGACGGCACGCAGGTATTCGGCGACGCCTGGTTGTTCGACGGCCAGCAGTGGCAGTCGCTCCCCGGCGTGCCGTTCGCGGCAACCGGCGCAGGCGTCGCCAACGGTTCCTACGGGCGGTTGCGGCACGCGTTCGTCGGCGGCCGCGATGCCACGGGTGCGTTGCGCACCGTGGTGCAGGAGCGCGGCGATCGGCTCGACGATGGCGTCTGGTACGAGCACCAGGTGCTCGGCGCGATGCCGGCGCGAGAACAGGGGGTCGCCTTCGACTACTTCGGGTTCCCCTACTACGTGTTCGGCGGGCGCGATGCGCAGGGCCAGGCGCTCGGTGACACGTGGCGACTCGCGCCGACGCACGTGGCCTCGTGGGAATTGATCGGCTCGGGTTGCGGTCCCGGTTCGTGGAGCAACGAAGGCCCGGAACTGTGGCTGCCCACGCTGGTGATCGGCAGCACGCGCGACCTGCGCATGTTCACGCACACACCCGGCACGCTCGCCCTGATGGGCCTGCAGCTCGGCACCGCGCCGGCACCGCAGCCGTGCCAGATCACGCTGCTGCCCGACGCGATCGTGTTTGGCCTGTCGTCCACTCTGATAGCCGACTTCAGGATCCCGCTGCACGTCCCGTTCGTCGAGAGCCTGCACGGCCTCGACATCTCGGTGCAGGCGCTCGCCTTCGAGGCGACCGGGCCGGGTGGCATCGCAATCTCGAAGGTCGGCCTGATCCACGTCGGCGACTGACGCCGCGAAGCAACTCGCGAAACTGCCGGGCGCCGCGAACCTGACGACTTCCGGTAGATGGATTCCGGGTGGTGCGGGGCGCAGCTTGGATTCACTGGTTGCAGTGCACGACCTTCGCGGGCGCGAACCCGTTGAACCACGTCGACGACGCCGCGCTGTAGGCGCCGATGTTCTCGCTGTAGAGCAGGTCGCCGAGCTGCAGGTTGCCGGGCAGCTCCTCGGTCATCGACACGACGTCGAGCGCGTCGCAGGTCGGCCCGAACACCGAGCAGACCTGCTTCGCGCCCTGCTTGAACGCGCCGAAGTGGTAGTGGCAGTGATCGAAGATGACGCCCGAGAACGTGTGGTAGACGCCGTCGTCGATGTAGTAGCAGAGCTTCCCGTCGCGGACCGCCTTGCCGATGATCTTGGCGACCGCGGTGGCCGCCGTGGCCACGAGGAACCTTCCCGGCTCGGCGATGATCTCGACGTCGTCCGGAAAGAGCCGGTCGAGTTCGCGGTTCAGGATCTTTGCGAGCTCGGAGAACGGCTTCACCGTGTGGTCGTAGGGCGCCGGGAAGCCGCCGCCGATGTCGAGCAGGTTCATCTTGTCGTAGCCGCGGTCCTTCGCCTCCTGGAACACCGAGGCCGCGAGGCTCAGCGCCTGCACGTAGTTCTCGACGTTCGTCGTCTGGCTGCCGACGTGGAAGCTCAACCCCTCGACGACGAGACCGCGTTCGTGCGCGGCGAGGATCAGATCCACGGCCTCGCCGGGCGAGGCGCCGAACTTCGACGACAGCTCGACCATCGCGCCCGTGTTCGGCACCTTGAGGCGCAGTGCTGTGCCCGCGTTCGGCGCGTACTTGACGATCTTCTTGATCTCCTCGTGGTTGTCGTAGGTGACGAGCGGCTTGTACTGATCGAGCACCATCAGCGTCTCGTTCGCCTTGATCGGGTTCGCGTAGATGATCTTGTCCCAGATCCACTGCTGCCGCTCCTTGTCCGGCAGGCCTTTGATGCAGTCGTGAACGAGCTTGAACTCGGGCAGCGAGGCGACGTCGAAGCTCGCCCCGGCCTCGTAGAACGTCTTGACGATCTCGGGGTCCGAGTTGGCCTTGACCGCGTAGTAGGCCTGCACGCGCGGCAGGTGCTTCTTGAACGTGCGGTAGTTCGCGCGCAGCTCGTCGTGGTCGACCACGAACAGCGGTGTGCCGTGTTCCTGCGCGAGCTTCTTGAGGTGAGTCTTGCTGAGCATGGTGTTCGTCGTCGGCGGTCCCTCGCCTAGTCGCCGTCGGTGACGAGGAAGTTCTTGAACTGCCACGGATCGGCCCGGTCGATCGCGGGGTTGTTGTGGCCCGCGAACGCGTTCACGTAGTGCTGCAACGGCGTCCAGTCCGCGGGCTTGCTGATGAACTTGCCGAGCCAGGGTCTGGCGATCTTCAGCACGTACTCGTGCGGCAGGTCGTCGGGCACGCGCACTCCCATCGCGGGATTCTCGATCATCCAGCTCACGGCCGCGACGACCGAGATCGCAACCTGCATCGTCGTCGCGTTCTGGTGCGGCACGAGCCGGCGCGACTCCTCGATGCTCAGGTCGCTGCCGATCCACCACGACTTGTAGGCGTGGCCCATGATCAAGGCGCCCAGGATGTCGGAGCCGCCGACGATCTCGTCGTTCATGATGCGCAGCTTCGGCTGCAGCGCGAAGTCGTTGCCGCGCAGCTCGTGCAGCGACGCGATCGCGACGTCGGACGGGCAATACGCGTAGTGCACCGTGGGCCGGTAGATCGCCTTGTCGCCGTCCCAGACCGTGAGCTTGTCCGAGATCGTGAACGCCTCGCCGTGGCGCACGACCATGCCGCGGATGGAGTAGTCGGGCACCCACGACACGACGTGCGTGTCGATGCCCATGCGCGCGAGGCAGATCTGGTTCTTCGGCCCAGAATCGTGCTCGACGGCCAGCGGCGGCAGCTCCTTCTCGTGCGTGCCCCAGCCGAGCTCGGCCGTGGTCGTGCCTTCCTCGCGGAAGCCCTCGATGCTCCACGTGTTCACGAACTCGCCGACCTGCTTCGGCCGGTCGGTGATCTGCGTGTCGCGCTCGCTGCAGTGGATCACCTTGACGCCGAGGCGCATCGCGAGCTCGGCGAACGATTGCTCGGCGGCGAGAAGCTGCAGTTCGTCTTTCGCCTGCCCCGCGACCCTCTTGTCCTTGACGAGGCGCTTGCAGATATCGAGCAGGCCCTGCTTCGTGAAATGAGAGATGAGGCCCGGATTCGCGCCGTGCTCGAGCACCGCGGTGGGGCCCGGCGGGCTCCACTTGTGGACCATCGCGCGCACGTTCATGTGCCGCCAATACAGCGTGCGCTCGGTCGGGGTTTTGTCGGCTGCGCCGTCATACGGGTCCCAGACCTCGACCGACGTGTTCACGTAGAGCACGCCGTGGTCGTGGCACCACTGCAGGATCTCGCAGCAGTCGATGTTCCAGGCGAGGTCGATCAACAGGTCGCCGGGGCCCAGATACTTGCCGAGCACGCTGCCGAGGTTGTCGCGCGTGATGCGCTTCTTCGCGAACGTGACGCCGCGCTTCAGCCATGGTGCGAGCAGCTTGCGCCGGTCCTCGAAGTCCATCACCGTGATGTTCTTGCATGGAACCTTCACGAGCTTGCAGAAGACCGGCAATGTGCACTGTGCCACCGCGCCATAGCCGACGAACAGGACCCGCTTGCCGAACTCGATCATCTGTAGTGTGGTGCGTGCCGCATGTTCCAGAGCCCCGATCTACCCGGAACTTGCGGCGGGACTCTCGCATCGCTGCTCGGCTCCGTCAAGCAAAGCGTCGCGTGCCGATGGACTTCGTATGGCGTGCGTCGTGCGAGCTGCCACTCGCTGCTGCGCGGCGGTAGCGTGTGGAGCCACCTGCGAAGCCCCATGAAGAAGCCTCTTCTCGCCGTCCTCGCGTCGTTGCTGCTCGGCTGTTCGGCCCTGCCGCCGGCCCACGGCGAACGCACGCAGCTCGCCGACGGCCTCGCGTTGTGGCGCGACGCGGTCGCCGGCGACGCCGGCCACCCGCAGTACGTCGTGGTGCTCGAGGCCGATCCGAGCGTGGCCGGCGTGCGGTTCGAGCTCGCGCCGGCATCGGGGATCGACGGACGCGGGCTCGACGAGACGAGCGACATGGCCCGCCGCAGCGGTGCTTTCGCCGCGATCAACGGCGGGTTCTTCAGCAAGGAAAAGCAGGCGCTCGGCGCGTTCCGGATCGCCGGACAGGACCTCGGTGCTCCGGCCACGGCACGCCCGGCGGCCCTGGCGCTCGCGGCCGGGGTGCCGGAGCTGCTGCGGGATCCCAAGGGTCTGTTCGAAGGCGTTTCCGACGTGCTGGCCGCGGGCCCGATGCTGGTCGTCGACGGCGCGATCCCGAAAGCGCCGAAGTGGAATGCCGAGCGCCACCCGCGCAGCGCGATCGGCACCACGGCCGACGGTCGCGTCCTGCTCGTCGCCGTCGACGGCCGCGCGAGCGAGGCGGCCGGCATGACGTTCGACGAACTCGCCGCGACGATGTCGAAGCTCGGCTGCCGGCACGCGCTGAACCTCGACGGCGGCGGCTCGACCACGCTGTGGTGTGCCGGCGCGCCGGGCCACGGCATCGTCAATCACCCGTGTGACGACAAACGCTTCGACGCGGCCGGCGAACGCGCGGTCGCCAACGCCGTGCTCGTGTTCGCGGAGCCGCGGCCCGAACCCGCCGTGTCGGCCGCCGAGATCGAGGCGCGCACGGCGCTCGACTTCTCGCTCACGCGCGAGGCGCTGCAAACACAGCTCGAGCGCCGGGTGAGCGGCCTGCAGCCCGGCGAGATCGAGGTCTTCGCCGGCCAGGGTCTGTTCGACAGCCGCACGGTCGGAGGCGTGCTGCGTTACCACCGGAGCGCGGTGTCGAACCTGTTCTTCCGCGACGCTGCGGCACGAGCGCGGCGCACGACCGGTACGACGTGGCGCGAACCGCCGCTCGACACCGGCGCGAAGACGTTCGCGTTGCGCATGACGCTGAGCGTCGCGGCCGATGCGGTGCCCGCCGGCGAGACGATCCGCGCCTGGCTGCCGTTCCCTCAGCGTTCCGACCGGCAGCAGGTGCTGGGTGACGCGGACGCCGACGTGCCCGACGCGCCGATGCGCGCGCGCTTGCTGACCAAGACCGCGGTGGCCGGCGCGCCGACCGTGTTCGAGGTCGCGTGCGACGTCGAATGCCGCGGCATGACACCACCCGAGCTCGATCCGGCGCGCGTCCGGCCGTGTCCGTCGAAGTTGTTCACGGAAGAACGGCCGCCGCACCTCGTGTTCTCACCCGCGTTGCGCGCGCTGGCCGACCAGATCGCGGGGGAGGAGCAGAACCCGCTCGTCGTGGCGAGGCGGTACTACGACTGGTGCGCCGACCACCTGACCTACTCGTATGCGCGTGAGTACTCGACGATCGACTCGATTCCCGAGGAGCTGCTGGCCACGCGCCGCGGCGATTGTGGTCAGAGCACGCTGCTGTTCATGGCCCTGTGCCGGCAACGTTCGATCCCGGCGCGCTGGCAGTCGGGCTGGGTGCTCGCGCCGGGGCAAGTGAACATGCACGACTGGTGCGAGATCCGGATCGAGCCGTGGGGCTGGATCCCCGTCGACGTCAACGCCGCCGTCGAGCTGAACCACGCCGACGGCATCGACGACGTCGTGAAGCGGCGCAACCGCGACTTCTACTTCGGCGGCGTCGACAGCTGGCGCGTCGTGTTCTGCCGCGACCACGGCCGGCCGCTCGTGCCCGCGAAGGCCTGTTCGCGCAGCGACGACGTCGACTTCCAGCGCGGCGAGGTCGAATGGGGCTCGCCGGCCCGCAACGTGTATTTCGACGCGATGGACTTCGAGCTGCGTGCGACGCTCAAACCGTGAGGCGGTCGCCCCTGCGAGGCGCCTGCCTCACTGACCTGCCTGCAGCACGAGGATCGAAACCGACACGGGCTTGTTCGTCGGGCGCAGCACGACGAAGCGCACGACCTCCTTCTCGCCGGCCGACACGTCGAGGCACGGATACCAGTCCGGTGAGTTGTCGATCAACCGCTTGCCGTCCGCCAACAACGCGACCGCATCGATGTCCTCCATGTCCTCCGACATCGCGCAGAACAGGTAGCGGGCCTTTGCGGGCGCCACATACGAGAACTCGCTGCTCGCTACGCGTCCGTCCCACGCGAGCGCCGTCGTCGCGCGTTCGACGATCTCGACGGGCAGGTCCTTGCGCGTCGGCGCCACCCAGTAGCGGAACCTCTCGATCAGCACCTGCTCGAGGCCTTTGCGCGCGTTTGCCACCATGGCCGTGAACGCGGTCTCCCACGTCTTCTCGCGCGACGCCTGCTGGGCGCCATCGTCGAGCACGAGCTCGCGCAGCAGGTCGATGCGCTGCGCGTAGGTCGTTCCGGCGATCGGGATGCGGCGCCCTTCCATGCCGAGCGTGAAGCTTCCGGCATTGATGATGCCGAACACCCGGCCCTGTTGGTCCAGCACGGGACTGCCGCTCGCTCCGCCAGTCACGGGCAGGTCCGTGTGCACGAGCTGCGCATCCTCCGGCGCGGTGGGCGCCATGAAGAAGTCGGACACGGCGATCACGTGCCCGATGTGGGAACGACTCTGCGGCCGGTCCACGTTGAACGCGAGGCCCTCGGCCGGGAAGCCGACCGAAGCGCAGGGCGTGCCGGTCCCGACGGCCTCGAGCTCGGCGGTGCCGAGCACGGGCAGTGCTTTCGCGAGGGTCGCGCGGTGTGCCGTGTCGACCTGCAGCAGCGCGACGTCGCAAGCCGCCACGGTCTTGCTCGCACTGCCGCCTTCGATGCGCAGCGCCTCGCCATACTTGAGGCACAGCTCCGTGTAGCGATCGTAGCCGGGGTGTACGCGCACCGCTGCGATCGGAATGTCCTCGGTCGCGTGGCCCTGGGCGCGCAGGAACGTGCGACCCGGCGCGAACTCCGCCGCGACGTGGCTGTTCGTCGCGACCTGACCCGCATCGCGATCGAGCACCCAGGCGGTGCCGACGTGCCGCCACGTCTCGCCTTCGCGCCGCAGCACGCAGTAGATCGAATCCGACGCGGTGCGCACGACCGCTCCGAGATCCGGCACCGGCCGCGAGCTGCGGTCCACGAGCTCCAACACCGAGGCGCGCTGCTGCTCGCTGAGGTTCGTCGCGATCAGCTTGCCCGTGGCCTGCCGCGTGTCGATCGTGAGCCAGAGACCGACGGCCGCCGAAATGGCGAGCAGCGCGGACACGAGCCAGATCCTCATGCGATGGCCGCGCAGCTCCTCGGCCGTGCGTTGTGTCTGCAACACCATGTTCGCCGTCTGCTCCTGCATGACCTCCTCCAGCGGCACGTAGCCGCGGCCCACGACGACGGTCGAGCGCGGACCGTATGCTGCATCGGGGTCCTTGATGGTCATCAGCAGGCGCGGGCCATTCGGACCCAGGCGCAGCTCGGAGCCGTTCTGCACGACCGAGTCGTCCCATCCCTGCTTCTGCCCCACGAAGACGGGGTTCTCCTTGTTGATCTGCAAGCGCACGCGCCCGAGCACGGCGCGGAGCACGCAATGCTGCCGGCTCACCGAAGAGTAGTCGGGAGGCAGCACGAGCCGGCATTTCGCGGGGTCGCGACCGATCCGCACTTCGCCACCTTCTGGCAGATCGAACTCGAAGTCCTTGCCGGCGAGCGGTCCGTCCAGGACGCGCAGGTTCACGATCATGCAGCGGGCAGGCTATCCAGCAACGCATGTCGAACAAGGGGACGCTGCGCGCAGGAGAATGACGGGCGCGGGGCGCGGCGTGGTGCCCGCTGCTTTGCAAGCGCGCGCAGGTGATCGCGAGCCGCTACGGGCCGATGACCGCCGTTGCCGCGTCCGACATCACGAGACCCGAAGGATTGCCCGCCGCAGGATCGAGCACGATTGCCTGCTGGTGCACGATGAATCCCGCCAGCGCAGCGCTCGCGGGTATTGCCAGCGCATGCGTGGCCGTGCCCGAGGCTCCGATCAGCGCGTCGCTGATGTCGAGACTCACGCGCAACCAGCAGTTCGTGAGACCGAACGGCGTCACGTCGAGCGGCAGCGAACCGGCGGCCCAGCTCACGTTGCCGAAGCCAGTGATCATCACCGCGATGGACTGCGGCAGCGGCTGCACGAGCACGGTCATCGTCGTTCCGACGCGAGGCAGCGTGGTCGCTTGTAGACGCGTCACGCCGGCGCTGCCGGGACAACCAACTCCGAACGTGGTGAAGGCGCCGGCTCGAAGGATGGCGACGGTCCTCGACTCACCGGCGGACATCTGCGCGAAGCAGAGACCCGGCGGCAGCACCGGCACGTTGCACTGGCCCGTTTGATTGTCGCCCCAGGCCACCACACTGCCGTCGCTGCGGCGCGCTACCGTGTGGTTCGCGCCCGCCGCCAGTTCGACGTAGGGCAGGCCAGGCACCAGCACCGGGACGTTGCACTGGCCATATTGGTTGTCACCCCAGGCCACGACGCTGCCGTCGCTGCGACGAGCTGCTATGTGGTGCTGGCCCGCCTCCACGTCGACGTAGGTCAGACCCGGCGGCAGCGGCGGCACGCTGCACTGGCCAAAGGAGTTGTCGCCCCAGGCCACGACGCTGCCGTCGGTGCGACGCGCCACTGTGTGGTCTGCGCCTGCGGCCACTTCCACGTAGCGCAGACCCGGCGGTAGCGGCGGCACGCTGCACTGGCCCTGGCCGTTGTTGCCCCAGGCGGCGACGCTGCCGTCGTTGCGACGCGCTACCGTGTGAGCCGCACCGGCCGCAACCTCCACGTAGATCAATCCCGGCGGCAGCGGCGGCACGCTGCACTGGCCGTAGTAGTTGTTGCCCCAGGCCACGACGCTGCCGTCGCTGCGCCGCGCCACCGAGAAGGTGTGGTACTGGCCAACGGGGCTCCCACTTGCCGCCACCTCGACGTAGGACAGACCCGGTGGCAGCGATGGCACGTAGCACTGGCCATCGTTGTTCATTCCCCATGCCACCACGCTGCCGTCGTTGCGACGCGCTACCGTGTGGTAGATGCCCGCCGCCACCTCGACGTAGGACAGACCGGGTGGCAGCAGCGGCACGTTGCACTCGCCGTTGCCGTTGAATCCCCAGGCCACGACGGTGCCGTCGCTGCGACGCGCAACTGTGTGGTCCCAGCTCGACGAAACCTCGACGTAGGACAGACCCGATGGCAGCGCCGGCACGGTGCACTGGCCAAAACTGTTGTCGCCCCAGGCGACCACGGTGCCGTCGCTACGACCCGCGACCGAGTACTGGCAGCCCGCCGCCACGTCGACGTAGAACAGCCCGGGCGGCAGCGCCGGGACGTTGCACTGGCCAAAGGAGTTGTAGCCCCAAGCGACCACGGTGCCGTCGCTGCGACGCGCGAGCGAGTGGCCGTAGCCCGCCGCCACCTCGACGTAGGACAGACCCGGCGGCAGCGCTGGCACGCTGCCTGACGTGGCGCCCCAGGCGACCACGCTGCCGTCGCTGCGACGCGCGAGAGAACAGTGCACTCCCGCCGCCACCTCGACGTAGGTCAGACCCGAGGGCAGTGCCGGCACGTTGCATTCGCCAAAGAAGTTATATCCCCAAGCAACGACGCTGCCGTCGTTGCGCCTCGCAAGCGTGTGATACCCAGCGGCCGCAACCTCGACGTAGGACAGACCCGGCGGCAGCGCCGGCACGTTGCACTGGCCATCCCAGTTGGAACCCCAGGCCACGACGCTGCCGTCGCTGCGCCGCGCTACCGTGTGGACTCCGCCCGCCGCCACCTCGACGTAGGACAGACCGGGCGGCAGCAGTGGCACGTTGCACTGGCCGGCGGTGTTGTAGCCCCAGGCGGCGACGCTGCCGTCGCTGCGGCGTGCAACCGTGTGCGTGGAACCCGCCGCCACCTCCACGAAGGGTTGTGCGTGCAAGCGGCTGTCTGCCACCATCGACCCCCAACTGATCAAACCCTCCTGGGCAAGCGCCACGTCCGTTGTGGCTGGCAGCGCCAGGAAGGCTGCAAGGACCGAGAACGCAGCAGCGCGCGGTGACGGATTCGTGCGGATCGTTGCGTACATGGCGACTCCCTTCGCGGTGGACCCGCGGCTCGATCATCGGGAGAAATGGCTCGATGACTTCACGCTCGACGCGCTCGAGTTGTGGGTTCCGCGCACCGAGGACATTGGGCGGCGGCCGATGCGAGTTAGGATCCCGTTCTCCGGAGGTCTCTTGCTGCGGCATTCTTCGCGTTCCGTTCTGCTCGTCGTTCTCGCTGCCACTGGTTGTCGCACGGTGCCCGAGGCCGAGCCGCCGCTCTCGTGCACGCTCGTGCTGCTCAAGACCGGCCCGCGCGCCGAGCCGCTGACTGCAGCCGAGCAGAAGGAGGTGTTCGGCGGCCACTTCGCGAACATGCAGCGGCTCGCGCGCGAAGGCCACCTGCTCGTCGCGGGCCCGTATGGCAAGGAGAAGACCGATGCGTCGCTGCGCGGGCTGTTCGTGCTCGACACCGCGGAACAGCAGCGCGCGAGGGCCCTCGCCGAGACGGACCCGGGCTTCCAGGCCGGAGTCTTCGCGTTCGAGTTCCATGCGCTGGAGACCGAGGCGCCGCTGCGCGCCTTCCTCGCGGCGGAGCTCGCGAAGCAGGACGAGGCCGAACGCGCGGGCCGCAAGCTGCAGCCGGGCGAAGGTGGCCGCATGTACACACTGCTGACCGCGGACGACGGCGATGCCGCGGCCGCGGCGCTGGCCGGCAACCCGGCCGTGCTGCTGTTCGCGCGGCTCGACAGGAAGCGCGCGTTCGCGGTGCTCGACGCGAAGGACCTCGAGCAGGCCCGCACCGTGCTGGCGCCCGTCGCGGCGCGGCTCGGCAACCACGGCCTCGACGGCTGGTTCGCGAGCGGTGGGCTCGCGAACCTGCCCAACCAGAAGCGCGCGTGATCCGATGGGCCACGCCGTTTCCGGCCACACGCTGCACGAAGGACTCTTCGACGCCGACTATCTCGCGGACCTGCGCGTGCAGATCCGGAAGAGCCGCTACTTCACGCAGAACAACCTGAACCGCGACTTCGTCGGCACGCGCGGCTTCTCGATCGTGTTCCACCGTTCGGCGCTGCCGCGCGTGCAGGCCGAGTTCCCGTGGAGTGCTTCGTATCTCGAGAAGGCTCTGCGCGGCGACTGCAACGCGTTCTACCTGAACCCGCTGCAGCTCACGCAGGGCTCGCACGTGGCGCCGCACATCGACCGCAGCCTGCGCGCCTACGTGCTCGACATCGATCCGCCGCTGCAGGTCAGCGTGCTCTACGTCGAGGTGCCGAACGCAATGCGCGGTGGCGACCTCGTGCTGCGCCGCGGCAGGAAGTTCCTCGGCCGCGTGACGCCGCGCGAAGGCCTGCTCGTGCAGTTCGACGGCGACCTCGAACACGGCGTCGGCCGCGTCGATTCGGCTGGGCAGCGGCTCAGCGTCGTGTGCGAGCAATACCTGCTCGATCCGCAGGAGCTCGGGCAGGTGCCCGAGTACGCGATCGAGTCGCGCGCGAAGTCGTACTGAACCTTGCGGCCTGCGGCGTTGCGCCGCGCGGTCACTGCGCACGTTCGCGGTAGAACGCGGAGAGGTCCATGCTCTTCGGCGGCGGCGCGCCGAGTTGGCGCACCATCGTCGTCAGCTGGCCGCGGTGGTAGCTGCCATGGTTGACGACGTGCTGCAGCATCTGTTCGTACGAGAGCGTCGCGAGCTGACCGTTGAACGCGCGGTAGGTCAGCGTGCGCGCAAGACCCGCCGCGTCGAGGCCGTGCACGAACGCGCGCATGTCCGGATCGAGCTTGGCCCATGCGGCGCGCAGCGCAGCGAGGTCGGCGAACTGCTGGGCCGGCGGCAGGCCACCCGGCGTGCCGCCGCGCCAACGCTGCAGCCATACCTCGTCGGCGCCATACAGGTGAGCGACGGTGTCGCGCACCGACGCGAAACTGCTGACGACGTCGCGCACGAACTGCTCCGGCGTCAGCGCGGCGACGGCCGCGAGCGCGCGTTCACGCGCCCAGAGGTGGTAGTCGAGCAACCGGCGGGCTTCTTCCGGGGTCATGCCGCGAGCGTGCCACGGTGCGCCGCGCGGCGCCAGTCGCACCTTGCGTATCCGGAATTGCGGTGCCGAGGTGAGATTCGATCGGGACCGGGGCTACGCGATCACGCGCACCCTGCCCTGCGCGTCCGCGACGACGACGCGGCCCGCCATGCCGACGAACAGCCCGTGGTCGACGACGCCCGTCGTCGTCTCGAGCAGCTGCGCGAGTCCGGCCACGTCCTGGATGCCGTCGTACTTGCAGTCGAGCACGTAGTTGCCGTTGTCGGTGACGAACGGATCGCCGTTGCGCTCGCGCCGCGTCGGTTTGCAGCCCGTCGCGGCGACGCGCCGCGCCGTGTGTTGCCAGCCGAACTGCAGCACCTCGACGGGCAGCGGGAACACCACGCCGAGCACGGCGACGAGCTTCTTGTCGTCGACGATCACGATCAGCTCCTTCGCCGCCGCGGCGACGAGCCGTTCGCGCACGTGCGCACCGCCGCCTCCCTTGATCAGGTTCTTCTTCGGATCGACCTCGTCGGCACCGTCGATCGCGAGGTCGAGGCCTTCGACGGCATCGAGCTCACGCAGCGAGATGCCCGCGCGCGCCGCGGCATCGGCCGTGCCCTTGCTGGTCGGCACGCCGGTGAAACGCAGACCCTGCGTGCGCATGCGTTCGGCGAGCCGGTCGATCACGTGCAAGAACGTCGACCCGCTGCCGAGACCGATCGTCGTGCCGTTCTGGACCAGATCCGCGGCCGCGTAGGCCGCGGCGCGCTTGGCGACGTCGACGTCACTCATGGCCGGCGACCTTACCGAGCGAACCTCGCGGCGCCACGCGAAACCCACCGACTCCCGAGTGCATTGCAATTCTCGGAGCGAAGCAGGCGCTGGCGCGTCTCGTCGCGGTACTGTGCCCGCCATCGTGGACAACTGCATTCTCCGGCTCACTCTGTTCGCCGCTGGCTCCCTGGCAACCCTGCAGCTCTTGTCCGCGGGCGTCACCGAGCACTGCTTCGGTGAGCGCACGGCGCTCTACATGGAAGACGCGCCGATCCCGCGGCCCGTCGCGTCGGTGCGCGCCAAGGTCGTTGCGAGCGGGGCGGACCTCCACCTCGTGGTCTCGGTCTCTGCACTCGGCGCGGGCATCGATCCGCTGCCGGGCCTCGAGGGAGTCTCGGGCGCCAACCTGCGCACCGCGGAGGAGCTGGATCGCCTGCTGCGCGAACAGGGCCTGCAGCTCGTGACGCGCATCGACGGGCGCAGCGAGCCGGGCACGCTGCTCGCGGTGCAACACGCTCGGCTGCCGGCGCGGCGGGTGCGACCCGATGGGCACCTCGAGCTGCGAACGGAGACCGAGGCCACATGGCCGGTGAGCGCCACGTTCGCGACGAGCAACCTGCCCGAGGGCGAATCGTGGTGCTACCTCGAGGCGGATTCCGTGCCGCGGCTCGCGGTGCAGGTCACGCGCACCGGTGCCTTCGCGCGCGTGCTCGCGGTCGACAGCTTGGGCGAGCCCGCGCCCGTCGTGCGCACCGGAGGCCCGCAGTGATCGGGCTCGCGCGGGCGCTCGGCCTGCTGTTCGTTGCCGCGCAGCTCGCCGCGGCGCCGCTCGCGCAGGCGCAGCCAGCGCCACCGAAGGTGACTCCGGCCAGCCTGCCCGCGGACTGGGCCGAGCGCGACCTCGAGGGCAAGTGGGTCGTCTACCGGGCTGCGGTGGACGGCAACCCGAAGGACACGACCGTTCCACAAGCGTGGGCGCTCGCGTTGGCGCAGAGCCGCGACTTCGAGCTGCTCGAGTGGATCGGGATCTTCGAGGGCTGGCGCTGGGCCGGGCCGCAGCTGGTCAAGGCCGATGCGCCGCAGGTGATGCGCGTGGCCGTCTGGAACGTCGGGGCGCCCGATTCGCACAACAAGGACACGGCGCGCAAGGCGCTGCTCGATCGCGGCGACGTGGCACTCGGCTGGTTTCAGGCCAATCCGGGCGCGGCCACGGGCAAGGCGGCTGCCGTGCACGCCGAGCTCGTCGCGTCGGGCGTGAAGCCCGCGCCGGCCGCTCACTACCTGCCGGCGCTCGATGCGATGCAGCTGCTCGTGCCCTGGCTCGACGCGCCGGCCGAGCTCAGCGAGTGGGGGGACCGCCAGAAGCAGGACGCGAAGGTGCGCTACGTGCATCAGGTGACGCGGGCGCTCAGCGGTGTGATCGTGCACGGCGCGAACGACGACCTCGTCGTGACCAAGGTCGTGGCACTGACGAAGCACGGCAACGTCGCGGTGCGCACGACGGCGTTCAAGACGCTCGCCGCGCTGCCCGGAGGGTGCGTGCCGCTCGAGGCGCTGCACAAGATGGCCACGAGCGGGGCCGAGGACGCCGAGCAGCGGCGGCTCGCCACGATGGCGCTCTCGTACAGCACGCATCCGCGGGTCGTGGAGCTGCTGGCCCCGATCGCCAAGGACGCGACGCATCCCGGTTGTGACGTCGCGGTCGACCGCCTCGGCGAGATCGGCGACCCGTCGACGTCGGCGATGCTCGCGCGCATCGAGACACGCGATCCCGAACGGTTGCGTCACATCGCGAGCTCGATCAGCAAGATCCAGCAGCGCCAGCGCGCCGCGGAGTTCCTGCGGCCGGTTCCGCTGCGGCGCCAGCTCGAGCGTGTCGCGTGGCTGCGGGTGACGAAGGACCCGGACGCGGCCAAGGAGGCCAGGTCGACCGAGGAGTTGCTGCGCCAGCTCGCGCCGCAAGGCCAGCTCGGCACGGTGCTCGAAGCGTTCCTGAACCTGCCCGCGCCGATCAGTCCGTTCCGCGGCGCGGAAGTCGAACGCGTGGAGCAGGAGCTGCGCGCCTACGCGAACGAGCTGCGCGGCCGCTGAAGCCCCGGCGCTCGGGTGTGCTCGGTTGCGAACGAACCGAACGAACGCAGGAGGCTTGCATCCACGCACGCTGCTGGTAGAGACACCACGCGCCGATGTTGCGTGTCCTCGTCTGCCTCGCGTTCTGCGCCGCGTCGCTGGCCCAGGTCCAGCTGCCGCAGCGTTACCGCGACGCCGGGGTGCTGCGTTGGGCGTCCGATGCGGAGGGAGGCGCGCCGTTCGTGTTCCTCGACCCGTCGCGTCCCGACCGCGGCGAGATCGGCTTCGAGGTCGACCTCGCGCAGGAGCTCGGTGCCGCGCTCGGCGTGCGCATGGAGCGCGTGCAGACGCAGTTCGCGAACCTCGTGCAGTCCGTGACGCGCGGCGACTGCGATCTCGCGATGAACGGGCTCGAGCCGACCCAGGATCGCCGTGAGTACGTGCGCTTCACGCGGCCGTACTACATCTTCCTGCAACAGCTCTCGGTGGGGCCCGGGGTCACCGGCATGCGCACGCTCGCGGACTGCAAAGGCCGGCGCGTCGGCGTGCTCGGCGAGTCGCTGAGCCACAAGCTGCTGCAGGAGCGCGGCGACGTCGAGATCGTCGTCTACGAGAGCAACGTGCTCGCCTACCAGGACGTGGTCAACGGCCGCACCGACGCCTCGCTCGCCGATCTGCCGATCGCGCGCGCGCTGCGGCCGATGTTCCCGCAGCTCAAGGACGTCGGCGAGCCGTTCCATCCGTTCTACTACGCGATCGCGGTGAAGCTGGACGCCGCGGATCTGCAGCAGGCGGTCGACGACGCGCTCGGCCTGCTGTTCAGGAACGGCACGCTGGAACGGATCTATCGCAAGTGGGACCTCTGGGTCGACGACGAGAAGCGACTCGGCGACGCGGACGTGATCGCGGCGTCGAAAGGCAAGGGCGCGAACGAGCTGCAGTGGGGGCCGGCGCTGGGTCTGCTCGGCAGTGGTGCACTGCGCACGTTCCTGATCTCGGTCGCGTCGTTCGTGCTCGCGGTGCTGTTCGGTCTCGTCATCGCGCTCACGCGGCTGCACGGGCCGGCACCGCTGCGCTGGTGCGCGCTCGCGTATGTCGAGGCCTTGCGCGGCACGCCGATCCTCGTGCAGATGCTGCTGCTCTACTACGGGCTCCCGGAGATCGGCCTGTCACTGGACGCAGTCACCGCCGGCATCCTCGGGCTCTCGCTCAACTACGCGGCGTACGAGGCCGAGGTCTATCGCGGTGCCTTGTCGGCGATCCCGCGCTCGCAACGCGAAGCGGCGTTGGCGCTCGGTTGCACGGGCGCGCAGACGATGCGCTACGTGGTCGTGCCGCAGGCGCTGCGGCTGTCGCTGGCGCCCTCGACGAACGACTTCATCGCGCTGTTCAAGGACAGCTCGATCGTCATGGTGATCACGGTCGTCGAGCTGACCAAGCAGTACAGCATGCTGGCCCAGGCCTCGGGCCGCTTCATCGCGCTCGGCTTCGTCACGTCGGGGCTCTACCTGGCCATGAGCCTGCCGCTCGCCTGGCTGGCGCGGCGCTTCGAGCGGCGGCTCGACAAGGACCGCGCATGATCCGGCTGCGCTCGATCAGCAAGCGGTATGGCGGGCGGACCTTGTTCGAGGGTCTCGACCTCGACCTCGTGCCGGGCAAGACGACCGTCATCATGGGCAAGAGCGGTGCTGGCAAGAGCACGCTGCTGCGGATCTGCAACCAGCTCGAACGACACGACGCGGGCGTCGTGAGCCTCGAGCCGATCGAGATCCCGGCCGCGCTGCCCGAACGCGAGTGGCAGCGACGCGCCACGGCACTGCGGCGCCGCACCGGCATGGTGTTCCAGGGTTACCAGTTGTTCCCGCACCTGACGGTGCTCGACAACGTCACGCTCGCGCCGCGCATCGTGCAGCTGAAGCCGCGCGAGGTTGCCGAGCAGAAGGCGAAGGAGCTGCTCGAGCTGGTCCGCATGGCGGGCGCGGTCGATCGCTTCCCGGCGCGCTTGTCGGGCGGCGAGTCGCAGCGCGTCGCGATCGCGCGCGCCCTGGCCACCGAACCCGAAGTGCTGCTGCTCGACGAACCGACCTCGGCGCTCGACGCGGAGAGCATGGAAGGCGTCGTGCAGGTCATCAGCGACCTGCGCCGGCGCGGGTTCACGCAGGTGCTCGTCACGCACGATCCGGTGCTCGGGCGCCGGCTCGCGGATCATCTCGTCGAGCTGCCGCAGAAAAGTCGGTGAGGAGGCGGAGCAAGGACCTCAGCGTGTCCAGCGGTCTCGCGACCTGGGGGGACACCGGGCCTCCCTGGTCAGCGCCGCCCTCACATGCCGCCGAGCGGGGCGGGTGGAATCCCGCGCGGCCCGCCCTGTTACTCTGCCGCCTGCGCGTTTTCCGGCGCACGCCGACGCGTCGGTGCAGAGCAGCGGCATGACCGAGACCCCGGAACAGTCCTTCGCCAGATTCCGCCGCAGCGGCGACGCCGCGGCACTGGCGGCCGCCTTCGACGCCACGGCGCCCGAGCTGCTGCGCGTCGCCGCCTTCCTGCTGCCGCGCGACGAAGTCGAGGACGCGCTGCACGACACGTTCGTGATCGCGATGGCGCGCAGCGAGCGCTTCCGCGAAGGCGAGCCGCTGCTGCCCTGGCTGCTCGGCATCCTGGCCAACGAGGCGCGCATGCGGCGGCGCCGCCGCCGCCAGCGCGAGCGGCCGCTCGACCTGCCGGTGCCGCCGGCTGCCGAGGATCCTGCCGCGGCGGCGGCCGCGCGGGAAGTGGCACAGCGCGTGGAGTCGGCACTCGCCGCGCTACCGCGCGACGACTCGGCGCTGCTGCGGCTGCACCTGTTCGACGAGCTGAGCTGCCGCGAGATCGGCGACCGCCTGCAGCGCAACCAAGGCACGGTGCGCACGCAGGTGGCCCGCGCGATGAGCCGGCTGCGCCAGCGGCTGCCGGCCCTCGCCGGCGCGGCCCCCTTCGACGGCGCGTTCGGCAGCCTGTTCAGGAGCCTCGACGCGACCACGCTGGCCGCGGTCCGCGACCGCGTGCTCGACAGCGCGGCGCGTGCAATCAGCGATGGCGGCGGCACCGCTTCTGCCAGGCTGCTGCGCCGTACGACAGGCATGGGCGCGGCTGCGACCGCGCTGGTCGTGCTGGCGGGCGCGATCACCTGGCTGGCCTGGCCGTCGTCGCCCGAGCGCGACGCACAGGATCGCGTGGCTGCCGCGGAGTCCCCGCGGCCGGTGCCGCCGCAGCCCGGCACCAACAACGCTGCGGGCCACGGCAGCGACGCCGACCGCCCGCTGGAACGCACCGTTGCCGACACGGCACCCGCGCGCTGGCAGCAGCACGGCCGCGTGCACGATCCCGACGGCAAGCCAATCGCCGCGGCCCGCGTCGTGCTCCGGCGCGGCGAGCTCGAGCCGGCGCTGGCGCAGGCGCTGGCGGACGACGACGGGCGCTACACGCTGGATGTCTCCTTCTGGCAGCGGCGGCCGGCGCTCGACCGCCGCCAGGCGGGCCTGTTCACGACGGTCAGCGCGCGCGGCTACCACAGCAGGGGGAACTTCGGCAAGTTCCCGGACGACGCCGATCCCGCCCTACCGGTCGATGTCGCATGCGACTTCGAGCTGAGTGTCTATCCGACGCTGCACGGGCGCGTGGTGGACCGGGACGGCAAGCCCGTGGCCGCCATGATCAAGGTCCTCGGGCCTGCGGGCGACACCCTCGACCTCTCCCACGCCGAGGCGGACGGCATGTTCCACATCGTCCTCGCCGGCATCGACGAGGGCGACGTCGTCGTGGATGCCCGGCACGCGACCGGCCAGTCGCAGCAGGTGCGCGTGCACGTGGCGACCGGCACCGGCGCCGACGTCGGCACGCTGCAACTCGCGGGCGGATACGAGGCGACCGGCACGGTGACGCTCGGCGACGGCTCGCCGCTCGCCGGCTGGAAGCTGTGGGCAGGCAGCGAAGCGTTGCGCTGGTATGTCGAGCCCGAGACCGACGAGCGCGGCCGGTTCTGCGTGTTCCGGCCGGCCGCGACGCCCTGGTCGGTGCACGTGCGGGGCGTCTACGGCCTCGATGGAACGCGCAACGCACCGGACCAGCAAGTCGCCGCCGATGCGAGCGACGTGCAACTCGTCGTCGACGGCGCGCTGATCCACTTGCGCTGGTTCGACCCCGCCGGCAGCGAGCTGCTGCCGCAGTCGTGTTCGCTGGATGTGTTCCGGCCCGACGACGCGCATCTGGCGCGCGCGGCCCAGCGCGGCGACGCAGCGGCCGCAGAGAAAGCGATCCTGCAGGAGTCGACGCGCGACGCGTACACGATCGTGCCCGCCGGCAGTCACCTCTGGTTGCGCTCTGCTGCGCGCGGCGGACTGCAGGTCGACGAGGTGTTCGACGTGCCGGCCGGCGGCGTGCGGCACGAGGTCGCGCTGCGCTACCGGGCGGTGCCGCGGGCCGAGCTCGAGGTGCAGGTGCGCTTTCAGGACGGCACGGTGCCGGCTGCGTTCAGCTGCCGCGCGCGTTCCCGCAGCGGCAGCGCGGTGGGCGGCGAGGAGCTGGCGCGCGCGCCCGGGAGTTGCCGCATGATGATGCCGCTCGGCGACGTCGAGGTGACGGTGAGCGCGTACCCCGAGCATCTCGACGGCGGTGAGGAGACCAGGGCCGCCAGGGTGGAAGCGACCGGAGCGAACGTGTGCGAAGTGGTGCTCCAGCGCCGCGGCCGCTTCGCGCTGCTGCTGAGGGATGCGGCGCAGCCGGACCGCTTCGATCAGAACAGCATCAGCGCCCGGGTCACCGCCGGCGGCGAGGAGATCGGTCTCTTCCAGTACGAGGACGGCGACTCGGAGATGACCAGCAGCGAACCGCCGATCGGGCGGCGGGCCGAGACGTTGACACTGCTGCCGGTCGGGCGGCACCGTGTCGACATCGCGGTCGAGGGCTTCGAGCCGGTCACTGCGTTCGTCGACATCGCCGCCGACCAGATGGCCGAGGTCGCCGTGCTGCTGACCCGCAAGCCGGCGCCGGCGCGCAAGTGACCGCGACCGGGTCGGGTGGCCTGGACCCCGGCAAGAATGCCCGGCGTGGATTCTCATCGCTGCGCGTGACGCTATCGGAGCATTTATCCTTTCTGGGCAGCTCCCTACCTGTCTCCGCGCTCCCGACCTGCGAACCCGACATGCTCGCCACGCTGATCTCCACGGTTGCTCGCCTCCTGATGCTGGCCTCCATTCCCGCCGTACTTGCGGCGCAAGGGGCGGTGCAGCCGATGAGCGTCGCCCTCACCGGACTGATGGCGAACGTCGCCAGTTCGCGCCCCGCCATCACGCCCGACGGCCGTTGGATCGTGTTCTCGAGCCATGCGTCGACGATCGTTCCGGGCGACACCAACGGGTTCGCAGATGTGTTCGTGCGCGACCGACTGACGGGGGCTACGGAGATCGCGAGCGTGAACAACTCCGGCGTCGCCGGCAATGCCGACAGCTATGCCGGTGCGATCTCCGCCGACGGACGGCGCATCATTTTCACCTCCTATGCGACGAATCTGGTGGCGGGGGACACGAACGGCTATGCGGATGCGTTCGTCCGGGATCGCATCGCCGGCACGACGGTGCGGATCAGCGTCAATGGGGCCGGACAACAAGGTCTCGCGGATTCACAGGGGGTCAACATCAGCGGCGACGGCTCGACGGCGGCTTTCTACTCCGCGTGGCCATTCGTGGCCGGGGACACGAACGGAGTCGAGGACGTGTTCGTCGTCACGCTCGCAAGCGGCGCATTGGAAGTTGCCAGCGTGTCGAGTACCGGGGTGTGGGGGAACGGATCGAGCTTCAGTCCGTGCATGTCCCACGACGGTCGGATCGTGGTCTTTCATGGTCTCGCGAGCAATCTGGTGCCCGGCGACACCAACGGGGGACGCGATGTCTTCGTGCGTGATCGGGCGATGGGCACGACCGAACGTGTGAGCGTCGGCCCTGGTGGCGTGGAGGGTAACAACCAGTCCGAGCAGACGTCGTGCAGTGCTGACGGCCGCTTCGTGGCGTTCTACAGTGCCGCAAGCAACCTTGTTGGCAACGACACCAACGGCGCGGTGGACGTGTTCGTCCACGATCGGCAGTCGAGTGCCACCGAACGCGTCAGCGTCGCGTCAAGCGGCGCAGAGGGCACGGGCGGGTCCCTTGGCACCATCCCGCTGCCGTCGATCAGTGCCGACGGGCGCTACGTCGCGTTCGCGACCAACTTGCAGGGGCTGGTCGCTGGCACGCTCGTGACGATCAACGTCTTCGTGCGCGACCGTGTGCTGGCGCGCACGGTGTTGGCCAGCCAGGACTCTCTCGGAGCGAGTGCCAACGGAGCCAGCGCCGTCCAGGTCAGCTACGCATCGTTCTTGGTCCGCGAGCGCGTGGCGATCGCTGCGAACCCACCGATCGTGGTCTTCAACAGCGTGGCGACCAACCTGCGGCCCGGAGACGGCATCGGAGCCGATGTGTTCGCCATCGACGTCGGGCTTCGTGCAGCGTCGCTCGGACCGGCGACGGTCGGCGGCACGATCGCCGTCGGCCTCGCGTCGCCCGCGTATCCGAGCGCCTTCTTCGCCAGCACGTTCTCGCCGTCCTCCGCTGCGGGGCTGTTCCTACCGGGCATGCAATGGCTGCCGCTCGACCTCGATCCGCTGCTGTTGATCAGCCTCGCGCTTGGTCAGTTGGACTCGGCGGGAACCGGCGGTTGGAGCGTACCAGTTCCGGCAAACCCAGCACTGTCCGGCTTGCAGTTGTCCACTGCCGCGTTGCTCCTGGACTTCGCAGGCCCATCGCTGTTCCCTGCGATCAGCAACGCCATACCGTTCGTCGTGCAGTGACTGCTCGACGGCCCGGGGCCGTGGCTCAGGGCAACCGCCCGCCACACTCGTAGGGAAGCAGCGGGAACATGGGCGGATTCTAGCGGTGCGTCGGAGAAGAGGAGCTGAGGTCACGTGATGTCCTGCAGTCGCAGGCAGGCCCAAGTCGGCAACCGGAGCCAGCTGCGCCGAACTAGAGCTCGACCTCGAGCACGCCGTACTCGGGCACGGACTTCACGGTGAACTTGCGGCGCCACCAACCAGCCTTGTAGTAGCACCGCGCGGGGCCCTTCGTGAGCGCTTGGCCCATCCTGAGGTGTCCTGGCCCGCGATACGGCATGTATCGGTAGCGCCCGGAGGTTCGCGGGTACTCGGGCTCCTGGAAAACGCCGACCGGCAGGCGCTGGAACCAGAACTCGAGTGTTTTGTCCATGTCGTCCCTCACCCGTCGTCGTCGTCCTCGTCCGACGGCGCACACGGCAGCCCGCCGCGCTTCTGCACGCCGGCGTCCTCGGCGTGCACGTAGGTCGGGTCGCCGCGGCGGCCGCGCGCTTCGTCGCGGCGCGCCTGCAGCGCGGCCTTCGGCGGGTTCGCCGGAATCAAACAGCTCGGCCCGTCGCCGATCAGGTCCTTCCTGCCCGCGTCGAGCAGCGCGCGATGCACGATGAACCAGTTCTCGGGCTTGAAGTACTGCATCAGCGCACGCTGCACTTCGCGGTCCTTCAGCTTCTTCACGGTCTCGACTTCTTGCATCGTGATCGGGTCGAGGCCCGTCCAGTACATGCACGTCGCGATGTCCATCGGCGCCGGGATGAAGTCCTGCACCTGGCGCGGCCGGTAACCACGCTGCTTCAGGAACACCGCGAGCTCGATCATCTCGCCGACGCCAGAGCCCGGGTGCGACGCGATGAAGTACGGCACCAGATACTGCTCCTTGCCGGCGCGCGCGCTCGCGGCCGCGAACTTCTCGGCGAACTCGTCGAACGTCGACGTCGCCGGCTTCTTCATCAGTGCCAACACCTTCTCGCTCGTGTGCTCGGGCGCGACCTTCAGCTGCCCGCCGACGTGATGCTTCGCCATCACCTCGAGATACCCGTCGTCGAGCCGCGCGAGATCCATGCGGATGCCGCTCGCGACGCGAACGGTCTTCACGCCCGGAACCGCCCGCACCTTCTCGAGCAACCGCTTCGTCGGGCCGTGATCCACGCCCAGCAGCTTGCAGACCGTCGGGTGCACGCACGACAGCCGGCGGCACTTCGCTTCGATCTCGGGCCGGCTGCACCGCATGCGATACATGTTCGCGGTCGGCCCGCCGACGTCGCTGACGTGGCCCTTGAACGAAGGATCCGCGGCCATCTGCTCGACCTCGCGCACGACCGACGCCTCGCTTCGGCTCTGGATCGCGCGGCCCTGGTGCATCGTGATCGAGCAGAACGTGCAGCCGCCGAAGCAACCGCGCATCGTCGTGACCGAGTCCTTGATCATCACGTGCGCTGGGATCGGCTCGGTGTAGCGCGGGTGCGGCTTGCGCGTGTAGGGCAGGTCATAGATGCGGTCCATGCCCTGCTCGTCGAGTGCCTGCGCCGGCGGGTTCACGACCAGCACGCGCTCGCCGTGCCGCTGCAGCAGGCGGCGGCCGTTCTTCGGGTTCGTCTCGTGATGCAAGAGGCGCGTCGCGTTCGCGAACGCGACCTTGTCGCTCTTGATCTGCTCGAAGCCCGGCAGCTCGACGTCCCGATTGTCGCACGCGGCGTCGTGCCATTCGTGCGCGGGCAGCGGCTCCTTGCCGCCGAGCAGATACGCGACGCCGCGCAGGTCGCGGCAGTCGGCGATCGGACGGCCCGCGGCGAGGCGCCGGCAGATCTCGACGAGCACGCGTTCGCCCATGCCGAAGCCGACGAGGTCCGCCTTGCTCGTGACGAGGATGCTCGGCCGCACGGTCTCCGACCAGTAGTCGAAGTGCGCGACGCGGCGCAGCGACGCTTCGACGCCGCCCGCGATCACAGGCGTGCCGGGGAACGCTTCGCGGCAGCGTTGCGCGTAGACGTTCGTCGCGCGGTCGGGCCGCAGGCCGATCCTGCCACCGGGCGAGTAGGCGTCGTCGTTGCGACGCTTCTTGTTCGCCGTGTAGTGGTTGATCATCGAGTCCATGTTGCCGGCGCTGACCGCGAAGCAGAGGCGCGGGCGGCCGAACTCGCGGAACGCGCTCGCGTCGTGCCAGGTTGGTTGCGGCAGGATCGCGACGCGGAGGCCTTCGGCCTCGAGCACGCGGCCGAGCAGCGCCGCGGCGAAGGACGGGTGGTCGAGGTAGGCGTCGCCGCTCACGAACACGACGTCGACCGTGTCCCAGCCGCGCGCCTTGCACTCCGCCATCGTGGTGGGAAGGAAGCGCTGCGGGTTCGTGCTGCAGGGGGAGGCCATCGGGGCGACGATGGTAGCGGATGGCGGGTGGAGCGTGTGTGGCTGTGCTCGCTTGCGGGTGTTGCAGTCGCGAAAGCGTGCATCCGCTGGCGATTCCACGCCCCGGTACCGTGCAAAGTCTGCAGGCACGATCCGGCGGCAGCCGGAGGGGTACGGTTCTGTACCGGCGGTACTACACCAGACTCCTGGGGACGGCCCGGAGTTCGCGCCCGTGCTGGGCAAGGATGCCCGGCATCGCCGTGCTCGACTGCGCTTCGATGGTCGCACCGCGCCGCGACCTGCAGGATCTCGTGGTACGCTCGGTCGCCTGCGTATCCTGCGCGCCACGTGACGACGTCCTCGACTGCAGCGCGACCTGTCTCGCCGTTCCGGCGCGCGCTGCGTGGCGTGTTCGCGGTGCTGGCCGCGATCTGGATGGTGCTCGAGGAGTGGCTGTGGGACGGCCTCGTGCGCATCACGAAGTGGGTCGCGCGATTGCCGGTGTTCCGCGCGATCGAGGCGCGCATCCAACGCTTCGGCCCGAAGACCGCGATGGCGATGTTCGCGATGCCGTGGCTGATGCTGCTGCCGGCGAAGGTGCTCGGGCTGTGGCTGATGGGCACGGGCCACTTCGCATCGGGCGTCGCCGTCTTCGTCGTCGCGAAGCTGATCGGCACGGCGATGCTCGCGCGGCTGTTCACGCTGACGAAGCCGGCCTTGCTGCAGATCGCCTGGTTCCGACTGTTCTACGGCTGGTTCACGAGCCTGCGCGAAAGGCTCTACGCGTACGTGAAGGCGATGCGTGCATACCAGGCCACGCGGCGCTGGCTGTCGGCGGTACGCCTGCGCGTGCGACTGCTGTGGCGAGCACTGCGGCGCCGCTGACCGACGGCACAGTACGGCAGGTACGGCGCGAGCGCCTCGCGCATCTCGTGTTCGCTCTGAGCGGCGGTGAACTCCGGTGAACCCACGCTGCATGTAGTCGGCGAAATACGCGCGCAGTTCGCGCTCGACCACGCGCTCACGTCGAGCAACGCCGCGACGGGTGTGACCCGATTCTGATCGGGGCCTGACCACGGCCGCAGCGCCGGTTACCATTCGCCGGCGGAGGATTGCCATGCTCGTTGCACGCGTCGTGTCGGTGGTGCTCGTATTCGCGGGTTCGGTGATCAGCCAGACGATTCCGGTTGCGGGCGGCGGCAGCGCGTTGGCGAGCGCGGTCGCTTCGGCACCGAGCGGGGCGATCCTGGTGGTGGCCCCCGGGACCTACTCGGCGGTGTCGGCGACGCGGAACGGCGACCTCACCATCGTCGCGCCGCAGGGTGCGACCGTGGGCGGCATGGACATGACCGTCAGCTCGCCGTGGCAGCTCACGCTCGTGGGCCTCGCGATCGCCGGCCCGCCCGTCATCGGCGGCGGGCTGTCCGTGCTCGGGAACCTCCGCGTCGAATCGTGCACGGGTTGGTATCTGCGCTGTGCGGGCTCGCCGACGATTGCGCGCCTCTACGTGCGCGACTGCACGTTCGGCGGCGTCGACAGCAACTACGTCTGGAACGTCGACGCGGTGCTGTTGGACTCGACGTTCACCGGCTCCCCGAATGCGTCCGGCCAGGTCGGCAGCAACGGCTTCACTTTCGCCGCGACGGGGTCGCTGCGCGCGGAGCGCATCCACGTGACCGGCGGCACGGCGTCCGTCCTGCCGGGCGCCGGGCTCGTCGTCAGCTGCGACGCGTGGCTCGTGGACAGCACCTTCACCGGCGGCATCGGCCCGATTCCCAACTCTCAGCTCGCGATCGCAGTGAGCGGCCCGCCGCCGACGCTCTCCAACTGCGTGCTCGCCGGCGCCGTCACGACCACACCGACGCTGCGCACGGTGCCGAGCGCGTCGTGGGTGAGCGCAGCGTGGATTCCGGGCGGCACGTCGACCGTGCGCTTCCGCGAGAACCCGAACGAGATCTGCGCGGTGATCGCGAGCCTCGACGTGACGCCGTGGTCGACGCCGCTTGCCGCCGAGCGGCTTTGGGTCGGCCAGACGCCCTGGTTCGTCGTCGCGCTCGGCGTCACCGGTGCCGGTGCCGACTTCGTCGCGCCGTTCACGATCCCTAACTCGCCCGCGGTGCAGTACGCCTCGCTCTGGCTGACCGGCGCATTCGTGGATCCGTTGCCGCTGCGCACGACGTGCCCGCTCGGCGGCTTGATCCGGTGACCACCCAGAACTCGAGGTGACCGTCGCGATCGGTCGCGCCCTGCCACGCGCGTCCCGCGGCCGGCAGCGATCACCGCACACTGCGGGTCCGCGCGGCCATCACTGGATCGTCGTGCCGAGCACCTTGAGGAACTGTGCGAGCCACTCAGGGTGGGCGGGCCACGCCGGCGCGGTGACGAGGTTCCGGTCGGTGATCGCCTTGTCGATGCCGATCGCCTCGTAGGTGCCGCCGCAGGTCTTCACGTCGGGACCGACGGCCGGATACGCCGTGCAGACGCGGCCCCTGAGCACGTCGGCCGTGACCAGGATCTGGATCGCGTGGCAGATCGCCGCGACGGGTTTGTTGGCGTTGAAGAAGTGGCGCACGCAGTCGAGCACCTTCGGGTCGAGCCGCAGGTACTCGGGCGCCCGACCGCCCGGCAGCAAGAGGGCGTCGTAGTCCTTGGCCTTGACGTCCGCGAACGTGGCGTTGAGTGCGAAGTCGTGGCCGCGCTTCTCGCTGTACGTCTGGTCGCCTTCGAAGTCGTGGATCGCGGTGCGCACCTTTTCGCCGGACTTCTTGCCGGGGCATGCGGCGTGCACCTTGTGACCGACCATGAGCAGCGCCTGGAACGGCACCATCACTTCGTAGTCTTCGACGTAGTCGCCGACGAGCATCAGGATGTTCTTGGCTGGCATCTGCGGGCTCCTCGAGTTGGGGGAGCCGGCAGTGTACGGCGACGCCGGGGCCGATGCAGCGCGCTCGATCGCCGCGCGAACGCGTCAGCGCGGCGGCAGCTCGGGCACGCATTCCGAACCGCGCGGCGAACAGGTGGCGAGCTGTCCTCGCCGCGGAGGTCGACCGTCGTTTGGCGAGCAGTCTGGCGCGACGATCCGCGCGAGCTCTGGGGGCAAGTGACTCGAGCAGCGTCCCGGCGTCCCGGACCCCTGCGGCGCACACGCCGCGCCAGCGGTAGCCTTGCCCCAATGGCGCAGCTCCCACTCCTCACCGTGCTCTGCCTCGGCGTGCTCACCCTCACCTGCCGCAGCCAAGAGGCCGCGGCGCCCGCGAAGCCGAAACCCTGCAACCTGTTGATCCTCGTCGCCGACGACCTCGGCTACGGCGAACTCGGCTGCTATGGCGGCAAGGACGTGCCCACACCGCACCTCGACAGCCTTGCCAGGGACGGCGTGCGCGCCACGAGCGGCTACGTGACGTGCCCGGTCTGCGCGCCGACGCGGGCGGCACTGCTCACGGGCAGGTACCAGCAGCGCTTCGGCCTCGAGTTCAACCCCGGCAACGCGCAGCGGGCTCCCGCCGACTACGGGTTGCCGAAGGACCAGCCGACGCTCGCGGAACGGCTCGCACCGGCCGGCTACGCGACGGGCATGGTCGGCAAGTGGCACCTCGGCTACCGGCAAGGGCTGCGGCCCTCGGAACGCGGCTTCCAGGAGTTCTTCGGCTTCCTGGCCGGAGCCCACGCCTACCGGCCGGCACCGCGCGCCGGCGCGAGTGACCCGGTTCCGGCGGACCCGGCGGCTGGCGAGCCGACGGGGCCGAATCCGATCCTGCGCGGCACGACGGCAATCGCCGAACCGCAGTGGCTGACCGCAGCACTCGCGCGCGAAGCGGCGGCCTTCATCGAGCGGCACCAGAAGGAACCGTTCTTCCTCTACGTGCCGTTCAACGCCGTGCACGCTCCGCTGCAGGCTCCGGCCTCGCGTGTGGCGCGCTTCCCGAACCTCGAGGGCAAGCGGCGCACGTTCGCCGGCATGCTGTCCGGGCTCGACGAGGCCGTCGGCACGATCCTCGACAAACTCGCCGCCTGCGGCCTCGCGGACGCAACGCTCGTCGTGTTCCTCAGCGACAACGGCGGCCCGACGCCGACGACGACCAGCGGCAACGGCCCGCTGCGCGGCTTCAAGGCGCAGGTCTGGGAAGGCGGTGTACGCGTGCCGATGCTGCTGCGCTGGCCCGGCAGGTTCACGGCGGGCACGGTGTGCGACGCGCCGATCGCCACCATCGACCTCGCTGCGACGATGCTCGCCGCGGGCGGCGTGAAGGCCGAGGGGCTCGACGGCCGCGACCTGCTGCCCTACCTGTCGGGGGCCAGCAAGGAACCACCGCGCGACGAAGTGTGCTGGAGGTACGGCAGGCAGCGTGCGATCCGTCAGGGAAAGTGGAAGCTCGTGACGATCGACGACGGCCCGCCGCAGCTCTTCGATCTCGAACAGGACCTCGGCGAGCAGCGGGACCTGGCCGTGGACGAGCCCGACGTCGTGAAGAAACTGCTCGCTGCGTGGCAAGCGTGGGACGCAGGGAATCAGCCGGCGCGCTGGACGCGGCGGTGAGCGACCGTCGGTGCGCCGTTCGCGAGGGCCCGCGGTGCGGGGCGCGCACCGGCCGAGCGATCGGCGGCGGCGAGAACCCACGAGCCGCCCCGCCGGAGTGCGGATTGACAGCGCGGGCGTGGACGGCGACGGTGCCGGACACGGGCCCGACCGGCCCGCGCCCCGGACCCCGGGGGGAGCGAGCGATGGCGACGACGAAGGTGCTTTGGGTTCTCCCGGTCGCGATGGTGGTGCTGGCCGGCTGCCTCGAGAACAGCGAAGTGATCGAAGTGCGCGCGGACGGCTCGGTGAAGGTGACGCTCGCGGCGCAGGGTGATGCCGGCGATCTGGCCAGTGGTTACCCCGTGCCGTTCGGCGGGCCATGGCAACCGCAGGGCGACGACACGCTGCGCTGGCTGGCGACCGTCGGTCCGGACACGGGCAGTGCGGGGGTGCAGCGCGCGATCGCCGCGGGCCCGTGGCTCGATGCGGCCGGCAAGCCGCGCCAGGTCCGGCTCGCGGTCGTGGCTGAGTTCGCGAACGCCGCCTCGATCCCCGAGTGGCTGGCCCCGGCCGGCGAACCGCAGCGCGCCGCGTATTCGCGCCGCAGTGCGAGCCTGCGGGTCGAGCAGCACGGCGGCCGCACGGTGTTCACGTTCGAACGGGTGTTCCGCGCCCGCGACTGGCGCAACCTCTCGCCGTCGGAGTGGATCGACCGGCACCTGCCGCAGGAGATCCGCGACCAGTTCGAGCACCAGCAGCCGCTGAGCGAGGTGCAGTGGGATCAGCTGTTCGCGCTCGTGCAGGCCGGTCTCGACCGCAGCGCCCATGCGCTGGTCGAACGCACGCTGCTGGGGCTCTGCAGCGACGGCGGTGTGTGCATGCCAGCGGCGAAGTGGCGCGCGGTCGGCGGCGGCACCGTGCGTGCGGCGATGGCGCCGTTCACGCGGGCGCGGTTCGACGCGATCCGCCGCCACGTCGAGCAGAAGGGCGAAGGCGAGGCGAAGGCCGGCCCCGAGCCGTTCGCGGCGCTCGAGCAGGAGGTCCGGACGGCGCTGCGGCAGGGCTTCGGCGAGCAGCTTGCTGGCGCCGGGATCGGCGACGAACCGCGGCAGGCGGCGCTGGCGCTGCTCGACCTCGAACTGGCGGCACTCGGCCACACCGACGACCTCGGCGACGAGACGTTCAAGGTCGAAGTGCGCATGCCGGGCGTGATCGTCGCCGGCAACCACGACGCCGCCGACGGCAACGCGGCGACGTTCACGTTCGAGGGCAAGGACCTGCGCGATCGGGAGGTGACCCTGCGCGTGGTCTCGGTCGTCGAGTAGGCGCCGCCGTGCCGATGGCGCGACCGCCTGATGGAGCGGCTGGGCGCGCCCTCATGGCCTCGGCGTCGGCTCCAGGGTGCGGAAGAACCACCACTTGCCGGCTTCGGTCGCCACGAGGTACGCGCCGACGATGCCCAGCGCGGTGGCCAGCTCGACGATCGAGAGCGGCACGAAGCCGAACAACCGCGACGCGGCCCCGAGATACGGGACGGCAAGGGCGAAGACGGCCGCGGCGGCGGTCGTCCACAGCAGCAGCGAGCTCGGCCGGCTGCGCCACGCCGGCCCGCGCGTGCGCAGCACGAGCACGACGCCGAGCTCGGTCAGCAACGACACCAGGAACCACGTCGTCTGGAACTCCGCCTCGCCCGCCCGCAGCAGCAGCAGCAGCGCGGCGAAGGTCAGCAGGTCGAAGACCGAGCTGAGCAGGCCGAAGACGATCATGTAGCGCCGCACCTGACGGACGTCCCAACGCTGCGGGTG
>Ga0111538_10000332_pt1 | contig 60836 bp, 57 predicted proteins | sample SoiMethybrSBSTD1_FD_79669 | JGI IMG/M metagenome (GOLD analysis project Ga0111538, IMG submission 79669) | Bulk soil microbial communities from a Populus tree surrounding site in Tennessee, USA - Soil MetaG P. TD hybrid SBSTD1 (version 2)... | ecosystem: Environmental > Terrestrial > Soil >...
AACTTCAGGCGATTATCAAAGGAGCATCGTCGTGATCCTCAACGTCGTGTCAGTCCTGGTCTTCATCGTGATTGCCGGAATCGGCATCGTGCTGACGGCCGCTACCGGATCGCCGACGTGGGTTGCCGGCGCCGCGGTCATCGGCGTCATCGCCGCCCTGTCCCCTCGCGTCGCGCAGCAATGGGAGCGCGCCGTGGTGCTGCGGCTGGGGCGATTCGTCGGGCTGCGCGGCCCTGGCCTGTTCTGGATCGTGCCGTTCATCGATGTCGTGACCCGGTCAATCGATCAGCGGATGATCACCACCGCGTTCGCCGCCGAGCAGACGCTCACAATGGACACGGTGCCCGTCAACGTCGATGCGGTGCTGTTCTGGGTGGTACACGACCCCGAGAAGGCCGCGCTCGAAGTTCAGAACTACCCCATCGCCGTGAGCTGGGCCGCGCAGACGGCGCTGCGCGACATCATCGGCCGCACGTCGCTCGCCGACCTGCTGCGAGGGCGGGAGAGGATCGAGCAGGACCTGCAGACGCTCATCGATCAGCGCTCGACGCCGTGGGGCGTCAGCGTCCAAGCCGTCGAGATGCGTGACATCGTGATTCCCAGCTCGCTTCAGGAGGCGATGTCGCGCGAAGCGCAGGCGGCCCGCGAGAAGCAGGCGCGCATCATTCTCGGGGAAGCCGAAGTCGAAATCGCTCGCTCATTCGAGACAGCGGCGTTGTCCTACCGCGACAACCCCACCGCGCTGCACCTTCGCGCGATGAATATGCTGTACGAGGGACTGAAGGAGAAGGGCGCGTTGATGCTGATCCCGAGCACCGCTGTCGAGTCGATGGGCATGGGCGGCATGCTTGGCGCGGCGGCGCTACAACAGGCACGGCTGACGGGCGGAGGTGAGGAGAAATGAAACGAGTCACCCTCGCTGCGCTGCTGTTGGCCTCGAGCGCCACGTTGATCGGGCAACAGCCAGCGTCTCAGCGAGGTTTCGACGTCGTCTCTATCAAGCCGAGTCAATCGAATGTGGTTGGCGGGGGCGGGCTTCGCTTCAACCCGAGCGGACGCGTCGAGTGGACAGGCACGACGTTGAGAAGCCTTGTCCGGATGGCGTATCAACGCTTCGGATTCGACCCGCGCGACGTCGTCGGCGGCCCGGCATGGATCGATTCCGAACGCTTCGACATCATCGCCACCGCGGAGCAATCACCGCGGAACAGGGCCGACGGATTCCCTGAGGAACTGCTCGCGATGGTTCGAGCCCTGGTGGAAGATCGGTTCAAGCTCAAGGTTCATAACGAGCAGCGCGAAGCGTCAATTTACGCGCTCGTGCTGACTCGCGACGGAAAGACTGGTCCCGCGCTGCGCCGGGTCCCAGACGCATGTGCCGATGCGATGAAGGCCTTGAGCGAAAGGACACCGCGCAGCGGACCGCCACCGTGTTCCTTCGGAGGCGGCCCTGGGAAGTTAATCGGGACGGGCGTGACGTTAACGATGGTCGGAAATGTGCTCTCGAATTACGTGGGAAGGAATGTCGTTGACAAGACGGGAGTCAGCGGGAGCTACGACTTCGAATTGACGTTCGATCCTTCGTCGGCGGCGAAGGCCCCACCCGGCGCGCCGCTTGGCCCGACGACGCCTGATGACACTGTGCCGTCGATCTTCACGGCGCTGCAAGAGCAGCTTGGTCTCAAGCTCGAAGCAACGCGCGGCCCGATCGATGTGCTGGTGATCGATCACGCCGAGCGTCCGACGCCGAATTAGGAAGGCGGGTCTAAAGACCCGCCTCTACGACGTTACTTCTCGGGGCGTTCGTCTGGCGCGCCGGTACCCGACGATCCGACAAACAGCTTCTTGCCATCCGGGAACGTGATGTCGCGTCCGTTCGCGCGGTTCGCACCATCCTTGGCCTGGAAGCCCTCGACCAAGATCTCGGTGCCCTCGGGCAGCGAGTTCTTCGTCCAGCCTCGGCGGAGCAGCGCGTTCGGCGCGCCGCCTTCGATCATCCAGCGCTCGACCTTGCCAGTCTGTGGATCCTTCACGTCCATGTGGATCCACGAGTGCGGGTTGATCCATTCCATCTTCACGACCGTGCCACGCAGCTTCACCGGACGCTTGGCGTCGAACTCCGCCGCGAAGGAATGATGCGCGCGCACCGGCGTGGCGGCGATCGCGAGAATGAGCGCAGCACCAGCAGCGACACTGACGACCTTGGTCACCATCGATCATCTCCTGCACATCGGCCAACACGGGGCCGACATCTGATCTTACGACCCCGACCACAGGCCCGTTTCTTAAGATTTGATGAAACTCAACGTATGAACACGCTGATCATCTCGACGTGCGCTGTATTGGGAAACAGATCGAGTGCCGTCATCGGCCCGAGTACATAGCCGCTGTCGAGAAGCGCTCTCGCATCGCGCGCTAGAGTTGCAACGTCGCACGACACATAGATCAGCCGCGCCGGCTTCATCGCGACAATTCCCGCGATCGCCTCTCGCGACAGTCCGGTTCGCGGCGGATCGACGATCACCGTTCGCGCCGGCGCCGTTCGAGGGCGTGTGAGAAATTCCTCAACACTGCTCCGCTCGACTCGTGCGTGCGCTCGAAATGGCTCGGCATTGGACTGCAGGTCTGCGCCGCTGACCGGATCCCCCTCAACCAGCGTCACGTTGTCCGCCCCGGCGGCGAGCAGCGACAACCCCAACAATCCCCCGCCCGCATACAGGTCAAGCACTGGCCCCTCATCCACGTGGACGATGACGTGCTGGACCAGCGACTCGATGAGAAATCGATTGCCTTGAAAAAACGCGCGCACGTGTCGCGTGAGACGAAGCGGCGGCACACCCTCACGCACGTGGATGACATCGGTGACGCTGGGTGTTCCGGCCAGCGTTTCTGCGGCCAGCCAGTTCGCCGGCTGTGCCGTGAGACCGGTAAGCCCTGGGGCGAGCGCGGAATAGTTCGCGGGGTTCACGTCCTCGCGCAACTCGAGATGAACGGCGCGTTCATCTCCGCCGATGTTTTCGGCAATCTCAACACCAGTGACACCGGCCGGACCGGCACCGCGGATGATTTCCTGTGCGGTCGTGATCCACGCCGCGGTGCCGTCGAGCAGCTGCCCGGTCTGCGCCGCGTCGCACAGCTCGTGGCTCTCCTCGCGATAGAACCCCAACCGCCCATTCACAGCATGCAGGCGCGCCCGCATGCGATACCCCCGTTCGGGCGATGGCACCACGTCCGGATCGCGATCCAGCGGAATGCGGCCGATGCGTCCGAATGCGTCGCGAACGATTTCGCTCTTGAGACGACACTGCCGGTCGTACCCCACGTGCGCGAGCACGTTGCCGCCGCACCGGCTGTCACCGCCTGGGGCTCGACGATCGGGTGACGGCGACAGCACGTCCACCGTCGAGGCAAACGCGACGCTCTTGGTCGTCCGGTCAACTCGCACCGTGACCCGCTCACCGGGGATGGCTCCCCAGACGAGCACCACCTGCCCGTGATGCCGGGCGAGCATGCGCCCGCCGGCAGTGGGCTTCTCGATGTCGAGTGTGAGGATCGACCCGGCCTGAATCATTCAAAGACGACGATCGGAAGTTTCCTCCGTTCGCGGAGAAGCCGATCGACTGCGGCGCGGCGCGACTGTGCGTAGGCGTCTGGCGCCATGCGGCCGCGAAATGGCGCCAGGTCCTCGTCCGCTTCCGCGACCAGCGCCTCCATCGTCTGCGCGTCGCACTGTGCGCGGGCGGCGTCGAGCAACTGCTGGTCGATGGCGCGCAAGCGGCCGATCAACGTCTGTCGGGCTTCGCCGCGGATGTGTTTGGCGCCGGCGCGCGCGACATCGATCTCGTGGACGATCTCGTCGAGCGTCGTATCCAGCGAGCGATCCTCCCCAGCCCGAAGAGCGGTCAACCGCGCCACCACTCGCTCGAGGTGCGCCGGCAGTGACTCGTGACGACGATCGTGTGTGGGCGAGGCATCCGTGTGTGCGGGCGACGCTTGCGTCGCCACTCCGTCGCTCGCTGTGATCCCCAGCGCGCGACGCCACTCGTCGAACACGTCGAGCACGTCGGCCTCGCAGAATTCGATGCGCACCGGCCGGCGGCGCGGCCCCTTGGCGTAGTAGCGATCGAAGTACCGGTCGATGCCGCGCTGGGCCACCGTGATCGGCACACCCCGTGTCGCCCAGCCGCACACCTGCTCGAACGCCGGTCCAACAATGCGAATGAGGTGGCCGTCATTCTTGCGGCACAGGTACGACTCGACCTGGCGGCAGTAGTCTTCTACGCCAGCCACCGCACTTCTCCTGAGATCACACGCGCTCGCGTCGTCCCGTCGCGGACGAGCAGCGCGCCAGTGTCGTCGATGTCTTCAGCCACGCCGTGTCTCGTCACACCTGCGACGTCCCATTCAACGCGGCGGCCGAAGGTAGACACGGCGCGGTCGCGCCACCGGCCGATGACGACCGTGTGCGCGTTCGACTGCAGCTCCCCGTAGCGAGCCTGCAACGCTGCCAGGCACTCGACCAGCAGCAGGCCGCGATCGATCGGCCGGCCCAGCTCCGATTCGATAGACGTCGCACGGGCGGCCACGTCTGATGGATAAACCGCTGGCATCAGGTTGATGCCGCACCCGAGCACGACATGCTGCACACCGGCCGCTGACGTGCCGGCCTCGGCCAGGATACCGGCGAGCTTGCGTCCGTTCATGTAGACGTCGTTCGGCCATTTCAGCTGCGGTTGCAGACCCGCCGCCGCCTGAATGCCGTCAGCGAGCGCCACCCCGGCGGCGATGGTCAAGAGACCGATCGCATGCGCCGAGGGCCGCATCACGATCGACATATAGAGACCTGCGCCTGGCGGCGACGCCCAGGCGCGCCCGTGTCGCCCGCGTCCGGCCGTCTGTTCGTCTGCGATGACGAGCGTCCCCTCCGGCTCGCCGCGATCGGCGAGCGTCGCGGCGACGTCATTCGTCGAGCCCACTTCCGCGTACCACAGGATTTGGCGGGTGAAGATCCCGATGCGATCCCCCGCCACTGCCAACGCCATCGAGAGATCCTCGGGCAACGCCATCGGCGTCAGACTCCGATCTCGAGACTCAAGTCTGCCGCGGGCGCCGAATGGGTCAGCGCGCCGATCGACACATAGTCCGCGCCCGTCGCGGCCAGTTCGGGAAGCCGGGCCAGCGTGACGCCGCCGGAGATCTCGGTCTTCGCGCGGCCGCGACATTCACGCACCGCATCGATGATGTCCGGCGTCGAGAGATTATCGAGGAGGACGATGTCCGCTCCGGCCGCGAGCGCGTCGGAGACCTCGCTCAGGCTTTGTGCCTCTACCTCAATCGGCAGTCCGGGAGTTGCGGCGCGCATACGTGCGACCGCTGCTCCTACTCCACCGGCAAGACGGACATGGTTGTCCTTGATCAGCACGCCGTCGGCGAGGCCGAACCGGTGATTCACGCCGCCGCCGGCGCGGACGGCGTACTTCTCGAGCGTGCGCATGAGCGGCGTCGTCTTGCGCGTGTCGAGAATGGTGATGCGGCCGGCTGCGGCATCGACGAACTGACGGGTCAGCGTCGCGATGCCGGTCATGCGCTGCATGAAGTTGAGCGCGGTCCGCTCGGCGGTGAGCAGCGCAGCAGCGCGCCCGTGAATCTCAGCGATGTCTGTTCCCACATCGCAGCGGGTGCCGTCGCGATGGTGAATGCGAATGGTGACCCCAGGATCGAGCTGGCGAAAGGCTTCCGACGCCACATCGAGACCGGCGATCACGCAGGGCGACTTGGCAAGGAGGACGCCGCGCGCCTGGCAGCTGTCATCGACGGTCGCTCCCGTGGTGACGTCACCGGTTGCCACGTCCTCGGCCAGCGCGCGACGCACCAAGTCTCGATACGACTCGGGAGCGAGCGGTTCGAGTGAGGGCTGGCTCACGCGTGTGATTCAGGCGGCGGGGCCTCGTCGTGGAACGTGAGCTCCATGCCTGGCACGTCGCCAAACGTCAGATCGCGGACGTGGGCCGCGGCTCGGAAATCGTTCACCGCCGGCATCATCTGCTCGAAGTGCTTCGGAAAGACAACGCTTACTGGTGCCTTGATCGACTTTTTCTGCAGGGCTTTTCCCTTGCGGACTTCGCCGAGCGCTTCGCGCGTGACACTGAATACCGGCACCGCCCTGTCATCGCCGCCGCTGATCGACTCCACGACTTCTTCCGGCGTCGGCCATTTCGCGCGGTGCACCGACCCCGGCTGCCACCACGACCACACTTCCTCGGTGACAAACGGCAAAAACGGCGCAAACAGCCTGAGCATCGTGGACAGGGCCACGAGCATCGCGCTGTTTGCCGATGCGGCGCCCTCGACCGTGAAGTCGCCGTAGCGCCGGGACTTCACGAGCTCCAGATAGTCATCGCAGAAACCCCAGAAGAACGTCTCGGCATTCGCCAGCACCCAGGCGTAGTCGTAATCCTCGAGTCTCGCCGTGGACTCGCGCACGAGAGAAGCCAGGTTCGTCAACATGCCGCGATCAAGCGGTTCGGTGATTGGGCCACGCGGCTCGGCCTGCATCAGCGCAAATTTCGCGGCGTTGAGCAGCTTGATCGCCAGACGCCGGCCGACCTTCATCTGCTGCGCATCGAATGCGGTGTCGGTGCCCGGACGGCCGTTGGCGGACCAGTATCTGACGCCGTCGGAGCCGTGCTCCTCGAGCAGCGCCATCGGCGTGATCACGTTGCCCTTCGACTTCGACATCTTCTTGCGATCGGGATCGAGGACCCAACCCGAAAGCGCAGCGTTACTCCACGGTAGCGAGCCGTGCTCGAGATGCGCGCGCAGGACGGTGTCGAACAGCCACGTGCGGATGATGTCGTGGGCCTGCGGACGCAGGTCCATCGGGAACACTCGCGCAAACAGTTCCGGATTGTCGAGCCATCCCGACACGATCTGCGGCGTCAGCGAGGATGTGGCCCACGTGTCCATGATGTCGGGATCGCCGATGAACCCGCCCGGCTGATTGCGCTGCTCGGCTCTGTAGCCATCCGGCACGTCAGTGGACGGATCGATCGGCAGCCTCGATTCCTCCGGCACGAGACGATGCTCGTGGTCCACCGAGCCGTCGGCACGCACGGGATACCACACCGGGAACGGCACCCCGAAGAAGCGCTGCCGGCTGATGCACCAATCCCCGGCGAGACCGTTCACCCAGTTCTCGTACCGAACCCGCATGTACTCCGGATGCCACTGCAGCTCGCGCCCTCTCGCCAGCAGCGCGTCGCGGAACTCCATCGTCTTGACGAACCACTGGCGGCTGGTGACGATCTCGAGCGGACGATCGCCCTTCTCGTAGAACTTCACCGGATGCGTGATCGGCCGCGGCTCGCCAATCATGTCGCCGGACTCGCGCAGCAACTCGACGATCCGGGCACGGGCCTTCGCGGCCGAAAGGTTGGCCAGCTGGTCGTAAGCGCCCTGGGCACGTGACGCGTCGCGCGACTCCCACCCCTGAGAACCCCACGTCACCTGTCGGAACGCGCCGTTCGGCATGATCACCGCGCGGACCGGCAGCGACAGCTCGCGCCACCACGTGACGTCGGTGAGGTCGCCGAAGGTGCAGATCATCGCGATGCCGCTGCCCTTTTCGGGATCAGCCAGGCTGTGTGCCTTGACCGGAACGGGCACGTTGAACAGCGGCGTCAGCACATCGCGGCCAAACAACGGCTTGTACCGTTCATCGTCTGGATGCGCGACGAGCGCGACACACGCCGGGATCAATTCGGGCCGCGTCGTCTCGATTTCAACGTAGCCACTCGCCCCGAGCCCAGTCGAGGGGTCGGACTTCCCGAAACGAATGCGATGGTAGGCGCCGGGCTGCTCGCGATCCTCGAGCTCGGCCTGCGCGACCGCGGTCCGGAAATCGACGTCCCAGAGCGTGGGCGCTTCGAGTTGATACGCCACGCCCTTTTTCAACAGACGGAGGAACGCTGTCTGCGACGCTTTCTGTGCACGACGGTCGATCGTCGCGTATGTGCGTGCCCACTCGACGGACAAGCCGAGGGTTCGCCACAAGTGCTCGAACGCCTTCTCGTCTTCCCCCGTCAGCCGTCCGCACAACTCGATGAAGTTCGGGCGCGACACGGAGATCGGCTGCTTACCAGGTTTCTCTGGCGGAACGAAATTCGGGTCGTACGGCAGCGACGGATCGCAACGCACGCCGTAGTAGTTCTGCACGCGGCGCTCAGTGGGCAGGCCGTTGTCGTCCCATCCCATCGGATAGAGCACGGCCTTGCCGCGCATGCGTTGGAACCGCGCGATCACATCGGTGTGCGTGTACGAGAACACGTGGCCGACGTGCAGCGAGCCACTGACCGTCGGTGGCGGTGTGTCGATCGAATAGATCTGATCGCGCGGGCGATCGCCGGGTTCGAAGCGGTAGGTTCCATCCGCTTCCCACTTCGCGGTCCACTTCGCCTCGAGGCCTTCTAATGCAGGCTTCTCTGGAAGGTGTATGGGGTGTGCCAACGCTCTATCGCTTCGTGTTCGCCGCTGTCTTGATGCGCGCGATTTCCTCTTTGATCAGCCGCTCTGCCACTTCGCCGACCACCTGCTTGACCAGATCGCGCGCGGTGCCTGGCGCCAGCCGCTCAATCACGCGGCGCGCGACCTCGTCTACGAGCTCGTCGGTCACGGCAACAGGCGCCGAGGCCGGGGCATTCGAGCGCGAGACCGGTCGCGGCTCGCCCTCCTCCATTGCGAGCAGCGCGTTGAACTCGTCGAGGATGACGTTACCGCCGTCTCTCGGCGGCGGCGCAGCGGCCGGCTCGGAGCTCCGGCCGTGAGCGCTCAACGCATCCATCATCGACGACCCGAACGCGGCGGCAGCGAACGGCGGCTCCGCGGGTGCGTTCGTCTCACGCAGCGGCGTCGAACCGAGGAGCTTCTCCAGCGTTGGCACCTCCGACGCTCGGAAGTCATTGAGCTCCGGGGGCATTGATGGCCGGGTCTCGACCTTGTTGTCGAGCCCTGCCAGCGCGGCATCGAGACCCTGAAAGTAGTCGTCCAGCTTCGATTCCTTCCGTGGCGCCTCCGCAGAGACGGGCTCGGCCATGGGCCGCTCTCTCGCACCGTTCACGAGCTCGCGAACGCGCGACACGACCTGCTGCGGCTCGAACGGCTTCACGAGCACGCCGTCGCACTTCACCTGCTGCGCCCGGGCATCGTCAACCGGCTCGAAGGCGCCAGCGAGCAGCAGCACCGGAATGTGCGACAGGTCCGGCCGGCCTTTCACGAATGCGGAGACGTCGTACCCGCTTCGCTTCGGCATCCCGATGTCAGCCAGCACGATGTCAGGCCGTTCGATGGGGATGCGCGCAATGGCTTGTTCGCCGTCACCAACGGTGACCACCTGCACGTCTTCTCCCGAGAACGTCAATTCCACGACGCGCTGGATGGTTACGCTGTCATCGGCGAGCAGGAGCTTGTGCGGCACGGTCCCCCTTAGAGCGTGCCCGCGCGTTGGCGGGCGTTCCCGTTGATGAAGTCTACGATCTCTTGCATCGCCGTGCCGGGCTGAAAGATCCCGCGCACACCGACCGCATTCAGCTTTGGCACATCGGCATCCGGGATGATGCCGCCGACGACCACTAGCACGTCGTTCAGACCCTTCTCGCGCAACAGCTCCATTACCCGTGGGCAAATGTGCATGTGCGCGCCGGAAAGGATGGACAAACCGATCACGTCGGCGTCTTCCTGCAGAGCAGCACCGACGATCTGCTCAGGCGTTTGGCGAAGGCCCGTATAGATTACCTCCATGCCGGCATCTCGCAGCGCGCGGGCGATGACTTTCGCACCGCGGTCGTGACCGTCGAGTCCCGGCTTGGCGATAACAACTCTGATTTTCTGCCGCATTTTTCACCGCGGGGGCTAAAGCCCCCGCTCTACGAGAGCCTCAGATGACCGGCGTCTCCACATATTCGCCCCAGACCTCGCGGAGGCTGTCGCACATCTCGCCGATCGTGGCGTACGCGCGCGCCGCGTCGAGGAGGAGCGGCATGGTGTTGGCGCCCTCCTTGACCCCGGCCTGGAGCGCCGCGAGGGCCTTGCGGACCTCAGCTGCATCGCGCCGCGCACGCAGTTCTTCGAGCCGGGCAAGCTGACGCTCACCCGCCGTCTCGTCGATGTACAGCGTGCCGACACCTTCCCCGCCTGACTCGACGAAGTCATTGACGCCGACGATGACCTGGTCCTTCGCTTCAATGGCCTGCTGGGCCCGGTAAGCGCTCTCGGCAATCTCGCGTTGCGGGTAGCCGCGTTCGATGGCCGCCACCATGCCGCCCATCGCGTCAATCCTCTCGAAGTAGGCGAGTGCTTCTTCCTCGAGTTGGCGGGTCAGCGACTCGAGGAAGTAGGACCCGCCGAGCGGATCGGTCAGATCGGTGACACCGGTTTCGTGGGCGATGATCTGCTGCGTCCGCAGCGCCAGCGTCGCGGCTTCCTCGGTCGGCAGCGCCAGCGCTTCGTCGAGCGCGTTGGTGTGCAGCGACTGCGTGCCGCCAAGCACCGCCGCCATCGCCTGGAGTGCCGTCCGGACGACGTTGTTGTACGGCTGCTGCGCGGTGAGCGACACACCGGCCGTCTGCGCGTGGAACCGGAGCTGCCAGGACCGCGGCGACTGTGCCTTGAACCGGTCGCGCATCACCCGTGCCCAGATGCGACGCGCGGCGCGGAACTTGGCGATCTCCTCGAAGAAGTCGCTGTGCGAGTTGAAAAAGAAGGAGATGCGCGGCGCGAAGTGATCCACGTCCAGGCCGGCGTTGATGCCGTACTGCACGTACTCGATGCCGTCGCGCAACGTGAACGCCAGTTCCTGCGCCGCGGTCGCACCCGCCTCGCGGATGTGATAGCCACTCACCGAGATGGTGTTCCACCGCGGCACGTGCTCAGTGCAGAACGCGAACACATCTGTCACCAGCCGCATCGACGGCGCCGGCGGGTAGATGAATTCCTTCTGCGCGATGAATTCTTTCAGGATGTCGTTCTGAATCGTGCCTGACAGCATCTTCCAGTCGGTGCCGCGCTGCTCGGCCAGCGCCAGATACATCGCCAGAATCATCGACGCCGGGCCGTTGATCGTCATCGACGTGGTGATGGCGCCGAGGTCGATGCCGGCGAAGAGCACCTCCATGTCGGCGAGCGACGTCACGTTGACGCCGCACTTCCCCACCTCGCCGAGCGACAGTTCGTGATCGGGATCACGGCCCATCAACGTGGGCAGATCGAACGCCACGCTCAGCCCGGTACCGCCAGCCTCCAGCAGGCGCCGGTAGCGCTCGTTGGTCTCTTCGGGCGTCCCGAACCCGGCAAACTGCCGCATCGTCCACAGCTTCCCGCTGTAACCGGTGGCATGAATGCCGCGCGTGTAGGGAAACTGTCCTGGGTCCGCCAGGTCGCGCGCGTAGTCGATCGACGCGACGCTCTGCGGCGTGTAGAGCCGCTCGACAGGCCGCTTGGCATGCGTGTCGGCCGGAGTTCCCATGTCTGGATTATAGGTCTTCGGTCTTAGGTCTTCGGTCTTAGGTCTTTGGTCTTTGGTCCGCGTTCTCCACCGTAGACCGTAGACCGCAGACCAGAGACCAGAGACCAGAGACCAGAGACCGTAGACTAAGATGACCCCATGTCCGAGCATGGCAGCATCTTCGGCGCGATGCTCAAGGAGTTCGACGGCGCCGCCCGCATCCTCAAACTCGACGCCGGCATCTGGCGCATCCTGACGCATCCCAAGCGGCAGATCATCGTGTCGTGTCCCGTGCAGATGGACAACGGCGAGATCGAAGTCTTCACCGGCTATCGCGTGCAATACAACATCACGCTTGGACCGGCCAAGGGCGGCATCCGCTATCACCCTGATGTCTCGCTCGACGAGGTGACGGCGCTGGCGGCGTGGATGACGTGGAAGTGCGCAGTGGCCCACATCCCGTTCGGCGGCGGCAAGGGCGGAATCGTGTGCGATCCGACGAGGATGTCGAAGCGCGAGCTGGAAGCGCTGACGCGCCGGTATGTCGCGGAGATTATCGACGCGATCGGCCCGGAGAAAGACGTGCCAGCGCCCGACGTCAACACCAACGATCAAGTCATGGCGTGGGTGATGGACACCTACAGCATGCACGTCGGCCACACCGAAACGGCCGTCGTCACCGGCAAGCCGATCGAGATGGGCGGCTCGCTCGGCCGCCGCGAGGCCACCGGCCGCGGCGTGATGATCGTCACACGCGAAGCCGCAAAACATCTCGGCTTCGACATCAAGGGCGCGACGATCGCCGTGCAGGGCTTCGGCAACGTCGGATCGGTGTCCGCGGAACTCCTCAACGCGATCGGCGCGAAGATCGTCGCCGTCACCGACTGGAAGGGCGGCGTCCAGAATTCGAAAGGTCTCGACATCCCCACACTCGTCGCGCACACCCAGCAGCACAAGACCGTCGCAGGATTCGCCGGTGGCGATCCGCTCGACACCGACGACTTCTGGGGCCTCGAGGTGGACATCATGATTCCCGCCGCGCTCGAGAACCAGATCACGATGGACAACGCGCCGCGCATCAAGGCCAAGGTGCTTACAGAAGGCGCCAACGGTCCGACCACACCGGACGCCCACAAGCATCTCCACGAACGTGGCGTCTTCGTGATCCCCGACATCCTCGCCAATGCCGGCGGCGTCACGACGTCCTACTTCGAGTGGGTGCAAGACCGCTACGGCTATTTCTGGGAGCTGGACGAAGTCAACACGCGCCTGGAAAAGAAAATGGTCGAGGCGTTCGACGACGTGCTGCAGACGTCCCTCAAGTACAAAGTCGATCTGCGAACCGCTGCCTACATCGTCGCAATCTCGCGCGTCGGGAACGTCACGCGGCTACGCGGTATGTACGCCTAACCGCGTTTACACCTTACCTCGCCTTTGACCTTTGACCTTTGACCTTTTGACCTGACTAGGAGCCCAACCTGAAGGGCACCAGTTCTTTCGTCTCGTTGCCGGCGCCCTTCGCCGTAATCTCCACGAGGTACTCGCCGGCGGGGATCGAGGCGAGACCGAGATCGATCTGATGCGTCGTGCCTGCGGTGCCCGGCGCAATCTGCACGTCCGACATCTTCTGCCCCGCCCGGTTCATCAGCACGGCGGTCACCTCTGGCTTCTCCGTGCCGGGGCCATAGGCGTCGAAGCGGATCAGCAGCCGTTCGGTCCGTGAGAACTCTCTGCCGGGTTGCGGAATCGCGGCCGCATCAGCGGCCAGCGTCTGGAACTCGCGCACCGTGCGGGCGCGATAGACGCGCGGCGTGCTGAGCGCCACCTGTGGCGCGGTGAAGTCGGGAACGGTGAAATCACGAATCTCGCTGTCGAGCGTGCCACCGGAGCCGGCCGCTTCAACCGTCATCCGAAGCTCGATCTTTCCCGGCGGCGAGTCGAAGACGAGGCGCTGAGGCGCGGTCGCGGCCGCCGCCGAGGGCGAGCGGCCAGATGCTGCACCAGTGTCGTTGGGCCCCGGGGCCGGGCCGGCTGACGCGAGCGCCGCATCAGGCGAGCGACCGCGGAAGACGAGATCACCCTTGGCAGTGGCCGCCAGGAGCGAGACACGGCCTGGCTGCTCGCGTCGGACGCTGGCGCCCGGCGCCGGCAGCGGTTCCCAAATCAGCGTCACGCGGGTCTTGCCGTTCTCGCCGCGTTCCGTGCCAATCCAGGTCCGCACGTACTTGCCCGACTGCACCGACGTGGCAATCGACGCCAGCGCGGTCTGCACGGGCTTGGTCACCTCAGGCGCCGGCTTGCTGATCTTCTCGACGTCGGCAGCGGTGAGCGCCCAATATCCCTTGCGAGACCGCACGTCCACACCGCTGCGCTTCACCTTCACGGAAATCTGGTGGAACTTGCCGTCCGCGCCTGTGTTCTTCGAGGTGTACCCGAGCAGGTAGTAGTAGCTCGAGTCGCGCATCATATCGGCGAGACCTTTCTCGAGCGTGTTGCGGTTGACGATCGCCCGACCGTCGGTTTCTTCAGAGAGGACGCGCAGCGTGTCCTGCGTCATCTGCAATGCGCGTTTGTCGGTGGCAAAGCTCGGCGGCGGCCCGAAAGGTATATCGTCGAACCCGTATTCGAACGGCGCCAGCCCGCGCGGGTCGAGCGAGTACACCGCCGTGTTGTTGCGATTCGCGACGTCGTAGACATCGCGTAGCCGCGAGTACACGTCCATCTGACCGAACCACTCGTTGGTCAACTCGCGCGAGGAATCCGCCACGCCTGCCGCGGCCGCGGTCTCGATCGGGTTCGCCGGCTGCGACGCGTCCATGCGGCGCATCTGCGGCGGCAGCATGGCGGTGAAGCCCTCGCTCACGTAGATGATCGACTTGCGTCCATCACGCAGCGATCCGAGTCGAACAGCGAGACCCTGCAACGCACCCATGACCACGTCGTTGCGAATGCGCTCGACCTGGTCGGTCGAATAACGCGCGTAGTTCTGTTCGACGATGTTGCGCGGCGTGTAGTCGAATTTGCGGCCTTCGAACGTGTTGATCGCGTTGGCGATTTTCTCGTGATCGCGTGTCAACTGCAGATCCGACACCGGCTGCAGCGGATACATGATCCCGATCATGTCGGTCGGTCGCAGCTGCTGCTGGATGAAACGAATCAGCGTCGGCCGTACCGACATCGAGTTGGCGCGCCGCACATGGTAGTCATCCATGAAGAACACGAAGATCCGCACATCGTCTCGAGCGGCTTCGAGCTCCTCGTCGTTGCGGTTGCGAATCTGCTTTGGCGGAGGCCCACCTGGCACGGGGTTCCCATCGACCTTGATCAGCTTGAACTGCTCGATCGAAACCGGCTTCCCGTCTTCGAGGACCTCGAAGTCGTTCTGTGTCAGATTGGTGACGGGCTGGGCTTTCTTGTCGGAGACGATGACGTCCACGCGGACGAAATCGATGCCGCCGCGGAACACCGGCTGCTGCTGGTCGCCCTGTTGTCCGTTTCCGCTCTGATTGCCCTGGCTGGCCTGGCCTGTCTGACCCTGGCCTGTCTGACCCTGGCCTGTCTGACCCTGGCCTGTCTGACCCTGCGGCGCGGGCGTGGCCGGTTGCTGCTGTGCGGTCCCAGTCTGGACCACCGCGAAACAGACGAGAAATGCGGCCGAAAGTCGCAGTCTGAGCATGGTGCGCCGCCTCTGTGAGGATCTTAGCACTCTAACGATAATAGGCTCGTGGCTGATCCGACCGATTCCCCATCAGCTCTTACGACGCTCTCAGACGAAGAACGGCTGATCTACGACGGCGTTTACGAGTTCGCCGACAAAGAGATTCGTCCGCTGGTTCGCCGCATGGACGAGGAGTGCAAGATCCCGCGCTCGCTGCTGGACCGGCTCTTCGAGCTCAACGTCATGGGGATTGAGATTCCCGAATCGGACGGCGGCGCCGGCGGCACCTTCTTCCATTCGGTTCTCGCCGTCGAAGCGCTCTCACGCGTCGATCCGTCGATCGGCGTCCTCGTGGACGTGCAGAACACCCTCGTCGTCAACGCCTTCCTGCGTTGGGGCAGCGACGCGCAGAAACGGTCGTGCCTTCCCCGGTTGGCTCACAAGAGCGTTGGCGCGTACGCGCTGTCAGAAGCGGGATCTGGCAGCGACGCGTTCGCGCTGACGACGCGGGCGACCGAGCGCGGTGATGGATACGCGATCACCGGCCGCAAGCTATGGATTACCAACGGCGGCGAAGCCGACGTCTTCATCGTGTTCGCGACGATCAATCCCGAGGCGGGCTACCGCGGGATCACGGCCTTCGTCGTCGAGCGCGGGATGGCGGGCTTCACCGTCGGCAAGAAGGAAGACAAGCTGGGAATCCGCGCGAGCAGCACCTGCGAGCTGATCTTCGAGGACTGTCAGGTGCCGCGCGGCAGCGTTCTTGGCGAACCCGGCAAGGGCTACAAGGTCGCCATCGAAACGCTCAACGAAGGACGCATCGGCATCGGCGCGCAGATGCTCGGTCTCGCTGACGGTGCACTCGAACACACGATCCGCTATACGAAGGAGCGCAAGCAGTTCGGCAGCGCGATCGCCGATTTCCAGGGCGTGCAGTTCCAGATCGCGCGCGCGGCGACCGACATCGAGGCGTCGCGACTCCTCGTCTACAACGCCGCGCGTCTTCGCGACGCAGGCCGGCCGTTCCTGCGCGAGGCCGCCATGTGCAAGCTGTTCGCCTCTGAAGCCGCCGAACGCGTCACGTCGCTGGCGGTCAATCTGTTTGGCGGAAACGGATTCGTGAAGGACTACCCCGTCGAGAAGCTGTATCGCGACGCCAAGATTGGGCAGATCTATGAAGGCACGTCCAATCTGCAACTGCAGACGATTGCGAAGCAGATTCTCTAGTCTCTGGTCTCCGGTCTCCGGTCTCCAGTGCGTTCACTGAAGACCAAAGATCTGAGACTAGAGACCGAGTACAATCAATAGATGCAGGTAGGCATCATCGGCTGGCGCGGTATGGTCGGCTCGGTCCTCGTGCAGCGCATGCGCGAGGAGCGGGACTTCGATCTGATTGATCCCGTCTTCTTCTCGACATCCCAGGCCGGCGCGACCGGGCCCGAGATCGGTAAGCGCACGCCGGCCGTCAAGGACGCCAACGACATCCGCGAGCTGGCGGCCTTCGACGTCCTGATCTCCTGCCAGGGCGGCGAGTACACCGCCGACATTCACCCCAAGCTGCGCAAGGCTGGCTGGACCGGCTACTGGATCGACGCGGCGCGCCAGCTGCGGATGGCCGAGGACGCGGTCATCATTCTCGACCCGGTGAACCGGCCGGTCATCGATCGCGCGCTCGATCGCGGCATCAAGGACTACATCGGCGGCAACTGCACCGTCAGCCTGATGCTGATGGCGATGGACGGTTTGTTCCGCGCCGATCTCGTCGAGTGGATGACCTCGATGACCTACCAGGCGGCGTCAGGTGGCGGCGCGAAGACGATGCGAATGCTGCTGATGCAGATGGGGCTCGAGCACGCCTCGGTCGCGGATCTGCTTGCGGATCCGAATTCATCGATCCTCGATATCGATCGCGCAGTCATCGGCACGCAGCGCGGAAGCGAATTCCCGGTCGAGGACACACAGGGCTTTCCGTTGGCCGGAAGCCTGCTGCCGTGGATCGATGCCGACCTCGGCAACGGTCAGAGCCGCGAGGAGTGGAAGGCGCAGGCCGAGGGCAACAAGATTCTCGGCCGCTCAACGCAGCCGATTCCGATTGACGGTATGTGCATCCGCATCGGATCGATGCGCTGCCACAGCCAGGCCCTCACTGTGAAACTGCGCCGCGACGTGCCGCTCGGCGAGATCGAGCGCATGTTGGCGACGGCCAACGACTGGGTGAAAGTCGTCCCGAACGAGAAGTACGCGTCGCTGCGCGAGCTGACGCCGACGGCCGTCTCGGGCACACTGCAGGTGCCAATCGGCCGTCTGAAGAAGCTGTCGATGGGTGGGGACTACCTGCAGGCCTTCACGGTCGGCGATCAGCTGCTGTGGGGTGCGGCGGAACCGCTCCGGCGCATGCTGCGCATTCTGCTCGATGCACGCGCCAGTCAGCAGCCTCAGTTGAGCGCGACCGCTCAGCGGTAGCTGAGCGGCGCCCAGGCGCTGAAGGCGGGCCTGAAACGACCCGCCTCTACTGCAAGGAAAACTGAATCGTCAGCGTCATCCTCGCTGGCGTTGCTACACCGTCGATGCGCCTGGGCGTGTATTCCCACTGCTTGACGGCGTCGATCGCCGCTTCATCGAGCTCAGGAATCGAGCGCACGACACGCACGTCGGACACACGGCCATCGGTCCCGACTTCTGCCTCGAGAATCACGGTGCCTGCGATCTTTGCCTCGCGCGCGGCGGTCGGATACACGGGCGAGACGTGCTTCACCTTGGTGGCGGGCGTCGCATTCGGCGAACCGATCTGCGGAGAATCGATCTGGGGAGAGGGGCGTCCAATTCCAGCGCCCTGTGTGATCACGTCGCCGTCGCCTTCTGATGTGAAGCCGATGACGACGTCGAACGCGATCGGCGCGTCAGCCGGCGGATCGTAGAGCCACTGCCCCACCGCATCCTTCGCGGATTGCACGAGCGCCAGAAGTCCGGCTCTGAATGCACGCTGATCGGTCGGTGTGGCGGGCGCCATCGCGCCGAGTATCGGCGTGCCGATCGTCCGCGCTTCGCGGACGGTTCCCAGATGATCGAGCGTCACGCGGAGTGTGACACTCGCTCGTGCGCCAACCGCAGCGGCCTCAGGCGGATACGGCGGCCGGACCAGGCGCGTCCGACGAGGAATCGGATTCTCGAGAGTGATGGGCTTGGCGTCCCGCTCGAGAGGGCCCGCCTCGCTCCTGGGAAACGCCCCAACGAGCTGCCAACCCTGACCGGGCACCGGTTCCTGCGCTGTGGTGACGGCCGTGCTCGTCGCCAGCAGCACGAGACATGCGGAGGATCCGACCAGCCATCGTCCTGGCGCCATCGTGGTGTCCTCGCCGCCTCGCCCGAAGGGCGAGGCCCACATCGATTAGACACCGGCGTGACGCTCATGTTCCAGCGCTATTGCAGGTTGAACTGAACCGTCACTGTCATGATCACCGGTACCGGCGAGCCATTGAGAAGCGTCGGCGTGAACTCCCATTGCTTGACGGCGTCGAGTGCTGCCTGGTCGAGGAGCGGAATTGAGCGCAGGATTCGTGCATAGCCGACACGCCCCTCGCGATCGATGATCGCCTCGATGATCACCACCCCTTGGACACGCGCCGACTGCGCGATGGGCGGGTAGACCGTAGGCACGTGCTTCACTTTTTGTGGCTGCGAGATCTGACCGCCGATGCGCACGGCATTCTGCAGTTCCGCTGGCACTGGAGGAGGAGGTGGTGGTGGCGGTGGAGGTACCGGCGCAACACCTCCGACTACGCCTCCTACGACTCCGCCGATCACACCTCCGCCCACTCCGCCGCCAACACCCCTGCCCACTCCGCTGCCCACTCCAGGGCCGTGCGCGACTAGGCGCGGCTCAGCGCCCGGTGTGAACGCGAAGCTCACATCGAACGCGATCGGACCATCGGCTGGCGGATCGTACTGCCACTGCCGCACCGCATCGACCACCGCTTTGTTGAACGCCTCACTGGGCGGTGGCGGAGGCTGCGATGTGGGCCCCAGTCCACCATCGCGGACGACGCCAAATCCGATGTTGCGAGCCTCAGCCACTCGGCCCTGTCGATCCACGACGACTCGAACCGTCACCATCACGGCGCCGCTCGTGTTGTCAGAAGGGTTTTGCGGAGTGACTGCGACGGTTCGCCGCGGGATCGGGTTCTCAGGCGTAATCGGCTTGGCCTGCCGTTCGAGCGGGCCCGCCGGGTTCTGCGCGGGTGCGGGCGCAGGAGCAGGGTTGACCGCGCCCGCGCGCCCCTGCGCGATCACCGTCTGGGTCAGCCTGAGCGGAAACACCGTCTGCGTCAGCGGAAACACAGCCACTGACAACCAGACGCCCGCGGCGACGACGACCGTCATGGCCGTCACCGACACCACTACTCGCTTCGACGACATGACCGCCTCCTTCGAAATCAACACCATCCGTCTGAACAGGTGCCGCCGCCGCGCGAACGCCGCCGCCGGCGCCTGTGTCGGCGCGTCGGCGAAGACCAGCAGCGCCTCGATGTAGGCGCGGCGCTCGGACGTGGCCAGCACCGTCAACTCGTCCACCATCTCCTCGCGCGCCTGCCGCACCCGCGAGATGAGCCACCAGATCGCCGGATGAAACCAGAGCACCGCCTTGACGATCTCTTCAGCAAGGACCCAGATCCAATCGTGCCGCCGCACGTGAAAGAGCTCGTGGCACAGGACGACGCGTTGAATCTGCTCTGACTGCGACCGAAGCATTTCAGGCAGCAGTACAACGGGGCGCCTGAATCCGAACGTGACTGGCTGCCCGCTCGGCACGTAGCGGATCTCGGCTCTGGCTCGAACGAGCTCCTGCATCTCGTCATGGAGGCTGCACGCCGGAGCGATCCGCCCGGTCTGTCTGAGACGGTGCAGTCGCCACAACCCGAGGCCGACGCCGCACAGACGGAACGCAACACCCGTCACGAGAATCGCCGCGACGAGCGCCATCCAGTCCATCGGCGCCGTCGATGTCGATGCTGCAGCGACGGCAACGGGCGCACTCTCAATCGGCGCGTTCGTCACAGACGGCGAGACGATCATCGGCACGACGATCGAACGGCGCACCTGCAGCCACGGCAGAACGAGGCACAACGCAAGCAGCGCACGCCAGTACAGGTAACGCACATCGGCGACGTCCACGCGAATCAGCGCCGCCAGCGCGGCGCCGACAGCCACCACGCAGACGACTTGTGAGCTGTAGGCGATCAGGTCCCGAAGCAGGCTTGTCTCGATCACTGCTCCGCCTCCTCGATAAGCTGCTTGACGATCCGGCGTTGTTTCTCGGTGAGCTTGTTGTCTTTGGCGAGGTGCACCAGCAGGCTGTCGGGTGCACCATCGAAGACGCGGTCAAGAAAGTCCCTGACCATCGCGCCAATAACCTGCTGCCGGCGCTGCGCCGGCTTGTAGACGTGCGCCCGATCGACGAGCGTCTTCTTGAGGTACCCCTTGTCCTCGAGGATCCGCATCATCGTCATCACCGTGGTGTAGGCCACGGGGCGCTTCTCGCGCATCGCCTCGTAGACGTCGCGCACCGTGGCCTTGTCGCGCGACCAGACGACTTTCATGATCGCCAGCTCTTGCGGGGTGAGCGTCGGGTGAGGCGTTCTCATGTGTAGGCGCAACGCCGTGCGTTGCGCCTACTACTAATAAGTTAGTACTAAAAGAATGTCAAGCGCGAGGCAGCGTGTCCATGGCGACGGCCTCACGCAGCGCTTCGGTCCGGCCGGCGAATAGCTCCAGCGCGCGCACGTCCTGCGCCAGCCGCTCGACGATGTGACCGGCGCGTAAGGAGTCAGCGCCAACGATTTGCGTGGCGCGCGCGACGGCGCGTTGTGTGGCTTCCGTGGCCAGCAGCTTCGCCATCGACGCGTCAGCCAGGGACAACGTGGAGGCAGCGGCGGCTTTCCACGTCAGCATCCGCGCGGCGTCGAGCTCGGTCGCCGCATCGGCGAGCAGGCCCTGCACCGTCTGCTCGCCGCCAGCGCCGCGATCGCGATGCTGCCGGGCCACCTCGAGCGCTTCGTGCAGCGCCCGTCGCCCCATGCCGAGACCCGCGGCGGCGAGCAGCACGCGGGCACGCGACATGAACGGCTGCGTCGCACCGGCCGGCGCAAACGGCGTGCGCTCGAAGCGGACATGGCCGCACACGAGTCCCCCTAGACCGGCGGTCTCGACTGGCTCCTGCGTCACGCCTGCCCCGTCGAGACGCACGAGGGCGGCAACGAGCGAGTCTGCGTCACGCACGCCGACGATCGCGAGCCCGCGATCGGTCAGCGGCGTGACCCACGACGCGCGGCCGAAGAGCGTGTTCTGATGGACGGCCGGCACTTCGTCCGACGACAGCGCGATCGCGCCAGCCATGTTCCCGCGGGCGAGCGACCTCATCGCATCGTTGTCGGGGAGGCCGTTCGTCACGGCGGTGTGCAGCGCAAGCGCGACGGCCGCTCCCGCTGACTCCCACGCCACGGCATCGACGGCGACCACAGCCGACAGCAGATCGACCTCGAAATCGACGAGTCCCGCGCGCGCTGCCGCAGCGACGATCTCGGACGCGCCGGCGCGCGACGACAGCTCGCGAGCGAGCGCCTGCGCCTTCTGCTGCCAGTCGAGTTGCTGTGCCGAGAGATCGAAGTCCATGACGCGTCTCGATTGTAAGGCGGGACTCGACTGCCGGGCGGGTCTAAAGACCCGTCTCTACGACGTCTGTGACAGGCGTTCGAAGATCGGCTTGAGCCGCTGCGCCGTCATGCCCAATTCCTCGGGCAGCACGCGAGTCTCGCCGATCACGGTCATGAAGTTGGCGTCACCCACCCAACGAGGCACGAGGTGGACGTGCAGGTGGTGCTGAATGCCGCCGCCGGACGGCTTTCCCAGGTTGAGGCCGACGTTGATTCCGCCAGGCTCGTACGCCTCGCGCAACACGACCTCCGATCGCTGCGTGAGCTCGGCGATCTCGTGCAGTTCCTCGATCGTCAGCCCGCTCAGCGTGGCCACGTGCCGGCGCGGCACGACCATGAGATGGCCGTTGTTGTACGGATACCGATTGAGGATGACGTAGGCCGTGCGGCCCAGATGCACGACAAGCGGATCGACGACGTGCGTATCGACCGGCTGACCAGCTGCGGCGGAAACTTCAGCAGTGAGGCAGAAGACGCACTCGAGCTCGGACCTGTTCGCTTTCACGTAGTCGAGCCGCCACGGAGTCCAGAGGCGATCCACCTCTGTCGGTTCAGGCCTGGACGGCTGGCTCCGAGCCGTCGGGCCCGGCTGCCGCGGCAGGAGTCTCGGCGTTCTCCTCTTCGCGGTTGATCAGCTCTTTGAGTTCCTTGCCTGGCTTGAAGTACGGCACCTTCTTCGGCGGCACATCGACCTTGTCGCCAGTCTTGGGATTGCGGCCCTTACGCGGCTCGCGTTTGCGCAGCCGGAAGCTGCCGAACCCGCGCAGCTCGATCTTCTCGCCTCGATGCAGCGCGTCGATGATGCTCTTGAATACCGTGTCGACGATGACTTCCGAATGCTTCTTGGTAAGGTCGGAAACCCGCGAAACTTCCTCGACGAGCTCCGCCTTCGTCATGCTGCCGCCAGGTGTATTCACTCTGGTGCTCCTTGCGGGCGCAGGGCCGCGGGCCTCAGACCTCAGTTGCCTGAGGCCTGAGACAGCCCTGAATCCTGATACCTGATTCCTGGTCTACCGATTTCTAAAGTGATCACCCAGTGTGGCCGTGCCCGAGCCCTCGCCGTCCTGGTACGCCTCCCAATCGGCGCGGTACTCGTCGCTCTTCATCGCACGAATGCTCAGACCGATCTTCCGCTCCTGCGGGCTGAGCTTGATGATCTTCATCTGGTAGGAGTGACCCACCTGAAGATCGATCTTTTCACCGCCATGCGAGTCGTCGAACTCCGAGACGTGAATCAACCCCTCGATGCCCTCATCCAGCTCGACGAAGGCGCCGAAGTTCGTCATCCGGGTAATCTTCCCCTCCACCACGTTGCCGACGTTGTGACGCGAGAAGAAGTCATCCCAGATATCGGTCGCGAGCTGCTTCAACCCCAGTGACAGACGCTGATTTTCGGCGTCGATGCTCAACACCATCGCCTCGACCACGTCGCCCTTCTTCAGGACCTCGGACGGATGCTTGACGCGCTTGCTCCACGACATGTCGGAGATGTGGATCAAGCCGTCGATATCCTCCTCGACTTCGACGAACGCGCCGAACTCAGTGAGGTTCCGCACCTTGCCCTTGATCTTGGTGCCGACCGGATACTTGTCACCCAGCTCGTGCCACGGGTTGCTCTCAACCTGCTTGAGGCCGAGCGAGATGCGCCGTGCCGACGGATCCACGCCGAGCACCATCGCTTCAACGGAGTCGCCGACGTTGAGAATCTTCGACGGGTGCTTGACCCGCTTGCTCCACGACATCTCGCTGACGTGGATCAGTCCCTCGACGCCGGGCTCGAGCTCCACGAACGCGCCGTAGTCAGTGAGGCTGACCACTTTGCCGCTCATGCGCGCGCCGACGGGATAGCGATCCTGCACCGTCGCCCACGGATCCTGCACGAGCTGCTTGTGGCCGAGCGAGACGCGCTCGGTGGCCGGGTCGTACTTGAGGACGATCACGTCCACTTCGTCGTTGACCTTGAACAGCTCGGACGGATGTCCGACGCGGCCCCACGACATGTCGGTGATGTGCAGCAGGCCGTCGATGCCGCCGAGATCGATGAACGCGCCGTAGTCCGTGATGTTCTTCACCGTGCCACGCAGCGTCTTGCCTTCGGCCAGCGTCTCGAGCGTCGTCTTCTTCTTCTCGGCGTTTTCTTCCTCGAGCAGCGCCTTACGAGAGAGAACGATGTTGCCGCGCTTCTTGTTGACCTTGATGACCCGCATCCGGAGCTCCTGCCCCTTCAGCGCGTCGAGGTTACGAACCGGACGAACGTCGATCTGCGATCCGGGCAGGAACGCGCGTACGCCGATGTCCACGGCAAGGCCACCCTTGATCCGTTCGATGACCCGCCCGATGACCACTTTCCGATCGGCGTAGGCCTTCTCGACCTCGTCCCAGATCTTCATCTTCTCGGCCTTCTCGCGCGACAGCACGATGTGGCCTTCCCGATCTTCCGTGCGCTCGAGCAGCACATCGACTGTGTCACCTGCCTGCACAGTCACGTTGCCGCTTTCGTCGAGGAATTCGTGGATGGGGATGAGACCTTCGGACTTGTATCCGACGTCAACGACAACCGCGGCGTCGGTCACCTTGAGCACGGTGCCCTTGACGACTTCCCCTTCCGCCATGTTGCGGAAGCTGTCGTCGTAAGCCTCGAGCATCGAGGCAAACTCTGCCGGGTCCATATCTTCGTGGTGCATGGGCTTGAACGCCGGTCCAGCCGGCTTGCCGGCTCGAGTGCGTCCAGGTGCCCCGGGCTGTCCGCCCGTCGATTCGGGCGACACCAACCCGTTTTCTGCATTCGCCATTACGTGCGCGTCCTCCTACTTACCTAATTGCCGTGACTCGCCGTGCACTGCACAGCTCGTTCAGGGCTCTGCCGGTTTCTGTTGCGGGGACCGGCCCCCCGCGGCTATAACGGCGATGGAGAAATGCTGGTGGGCACCGCCCCGTCTTCCTCGAGGGCGGATACGTGAGGGCGGCCGAGGGTCGCATCCACTCCCCCTGCATGGGATTGTCCTTCGCCGATAAGCATTAGACTTTACGACACTTATCGGTCCACTGTCAAGGTAAGCTCGGACTTGGTTGGGGCGCAGAAAGGAAGAGGACACTATGGCCAAGGGCGCCAAACGGAAGGCGGCCAAACGGAAGGCCGCGGGGCGGAAGGCCGCCACCACGCGCCGTAAGGTCGGACGCACCCGGTCTGCCGGCAAGCGAGCGGCGTCTGCCGGGAAGAGGAAGGCGTCCGCCAAGAAGCGAACAGCGTCAGCCCGATCGAGATCGGCGGCGTCTGCCCGAAAAAAGGCGACCAAGCGCGTGGCAACGAAGCGCGCCGCTGCGAAGCGGACCGCCACAAAGCAGGCCAGGGTCGTCGCTAAGGCACGCAAGCCCGCGCCGGTGGCCAAGAAGGCGGCGGCCAAGAAGACGGTTGCGAAGAAAGCCGCGGCTCCCGTTCGCACCGCACCAGGACTCAATCGCGAGCGCCGCACCATTCGCGACGACGACATCGTCCAGACACCGCCCTCGTCGCTCGACTTCGATCGTTCGGCATCATCCGCGCGATCGGGCCGCCGCGAGCTGCGCGAGAAATACGACGAACACACCGAAACCAGTCCGGCGCTCACCGGCGGTGACATCGACGCTGATTGGGAATCGGCGTACAGCGTCGGCGACGAAGCGCCCGGCGGTGACAACCCGACGCCCGATCAGGATCTCGTGGACGACATCGGCCGGGCGGTCGGCATCGAGTATCAGGACAACGAGGAGCTCAAGGGCGAGGCGAAGGTCTCCAAGCGCGATCGCAATCGCTGGGAGCTGGATCCAGCCTCGTCAGACGATTGGGATGAACGGTGACGGTGTTCCCGTCACTGGTCTTTGGTCTTTAGTCTTTGGGTCGCGACCTTCCACTCCTGCAGCCGCGCTCGCGTCGTGCATGGCGAGCGTGGCTGGAGAAGCATCACAACACATCGTCCGGCATCTGGCTGGTGTACGCGAAAAAGCACACCGGCATTCCCTCCCTCACCTATGCCGAGGCCGTCGAAGAAGCGCTCTGCTTCGGCTGGATCGACAGTCTGGTTCATCCCGTAGACGACTCGCTCTACAAGCAGGTCTTCACGCCCCGCAAGCCCTCGAGCGCGTGGTCCCCGCTCAACAAGAAGCGGGTCGAGAAGCTGATCGCCGCCGAGCAGATGACGGCAGCGGGTATGAAGATGATCGATCTGGCCAAGACGAACGGGCAATGGGAGGCGCACGCACAGACCGAAGCGCTGACGATGCCGCCGGAGTTGAAGAAAGCGTTGAACGGAAACGCGAGCGCGAAGAAGAACTGGCCGACCTACACGGTCAGCCAGCAGAAAGCGTTTCTCCGCATGTTGCACGATGCGAAGACGCCGGACACGCGCGCGAAGCGGATTGCCCGCATCCTCGACATCGTCTCGAAGCGCATCACGTTCTCGCAGCTGCTGGGAGGCGGCGCGTCCAAAAGGACGCGCCCTACAACTGCTTCGCGCGCACGAGGCTCAACACCTTCGCGACGACCTCGGTGATCGGCATCGACGTCGTGTCGATGTGCACGGCGTCAGCCGCCAGCGTCAGTGGTGACACACTGCGCGTGGTATCTGACGTGTCGCGCGCCTGAATCGCCGCGGCCACCGCGGCCTGCCCCGCCTGACTTCCACTGTGCGCGGGATCGCTGGCTCGCCGGCGGGCGCGCTCCTCCGCGGACGCATCCAGATAAATCTTCAGATCCGCATTCGGGAACACCACTGTCCCGATGTCGCGGCCTTCCATGACGACGCCGCCCTCCACGCCGAGCGCACGTTGGCGGGCGACGAGTACCTCACGCACGCGCGGCAGCCGCGCAACGGCCGTGGCCGCCTTGTCGATCTCCGGCGTCCGGATGGCGCGGGTCACGTCGTGGCCGTCGATCGACACCACACCGCCCTCGACGACGATCGCCGCGCGCTGTGCAAGCGCGGCCACTGCCGCTTCATCCTCCAGCGGAATGCGCTCGAGAAGGGCCATCCAGCCAACCGCGCGGTACATGGCGCCGGTGTCAACGTGCCGGTAGCCGAGCGTTTCGGACAACGTCCTCGAAATCGTGCCTTTGCCAGCCCCGGACGGGCCGTCGATCGCGATCACCAATCTCTTCATGTCGTTCGGAACGTTCGGAACCGACGATCCGAACGATCCTATCACCAGCTGTAGATCGCGCTCGCGAACGTGGTGTGAATCAGAATCGATAAAGCAGCCGGACGTACGTGGTGTGACCCGTATACGGCCGATTACCGTACCCAAGGGTCAGTGCGCCGAGCCAGTCGATACGCGGCGTGCCGGTCTCGGGCGCGAAGCCGACGGGCCCGTTCGTATCGATCGTGTTGAAATCCTCGACGTCGAGCGTCTCGAAGTAATAGCCGCCTCCGACGCCGGCGCGCGCCGTGAAGAAGTAATTCACATCTGCCGTGACGCGATGCCATCGATTATCGACGTCGGGCAGGGGGATGAACTGGTTCGCCGTCGTGAGGGCCGCAATGCGCGGGCCGCCGTGGACGAAGCTGTTGGTCGAGTCGCTGTAGTCGTAGCCGAACCTGATGTCCGTGTTTCTGATCGCCCGCAAGAGATCCGCGTAGGCACTGAAGCTATTGATGCGATCGTCATTGTCGAGTGTCCAGTCGCGACTCGGGTCGGTGAAGCTCGGATCCGGCGGCGGGTTCGCATTGCGGGAGAGCTGCAGCGAGCTGTAGCGGTCGCGCCCGTAGTTGGCGCCAACCAAGAAGACGTCCATAGGATGGAAGTTCGCTCCGACGTTCCAGCTCATGACGTCGGACTCGTGCAGTCCGAACAGCTCGCCCGGGCGGCTGACTGGCACTGAATCGTCGGGCAGATACCGGTCCTTGCCGCCCGCGAATTGAAAGTAGAAATCGACGGTGTCGCGAGGAAACACTGTGAACAGCAGCGATCCACGCGTGCGATCGCGATCTGCCTCGTCGTAATAGCGCAGCGTCGGCTGTGTGCCGCCAGGTCCGAGCTCGTAGTCAACGCCGGTCTCGACAAAGCCTTCGCCGCGGCGGCGCCCGACATCGAAGCCGGCGCGGACCGTTACGTATCGACTCGAGAACGTGTCGTACGACAGACGGAAGATGTGCTCGTCGACGTCGCTGAAGCCGCGACCATGCCGCTCGACGGCTTCATGTCCGTACCCGACGCGCACCGTTCCCCACCCGCCAGGGGTGAACGACACTCCTGTATCGAGCAAGTGGCGGGATGTATCGAATTGCTCGGAGATACCCTCTTCGATCTCCTCCGGTACCGCATCGAAGCGCACGTACTCGGTGGCGTCGAACGGCGGCGTCTGGACGTCCCGCTCGTTGTAGCGGTAACGGGCCGTGAAGTTCACGACGCGAGTCGCCCGGGAGCTCAGACTCACGAGCGCGTTCACGCCCTTCGCCTCGGCCTCCGCCGTGGGGCGGGGGAGCTGGGTGAGATGTGGGAACGCGGCGAGAACGGCCGGCGTGTTGATGACCGAATTAATGGTCCACGGAATCAGCGTCTCATCCTGGTTCTGGGACGTGAACTGCACCGTGCCGTTGAGCGTCGTGCGGTGGGCTAGCTTGTACATGCCCGTGCCGCTGACGACATTCATGGTGTTATTCGGCGCCAGGGCCTGGCGTCCCTGCGCCGGGCCGTTGCCGTTGCTGTACCCGCTCGGATCATAGGGTCCGTTTGGTGGCAGCAGGCCGTTGTTGAAGTCGGTGATGCGAATCGGGTTGTCCCAGGTCAGGCTCTGGAAGTTGTTGTTGAACCAGGATCCGTCCCAACCCAGTCTGAACATGCCGCGCGGATTCGACCACGACGTGCCCACCGACAGATCGTTGGTCCGCTGATCGATCGGCTGTGGCAGCTCCACAGCAGTATTGAACGCGAAGGATGCGCCCCACGGCTGCTGGCCCTCGCGCGCCGACGAGGTAAACCGTGCGTCAACGTCGAACGCCTTGGTCGCCGCGTAGTTCAGGCTGACGTTCGCGATATCGCGGACGTGCCGCATCTCGAACGGGGACGCGAGCGTGTCGTAGATCGATCGGTTCGCCAGGGCTTGTGCGACCTGCGTGGCGTTACTGCACGCGGCCGGTGGCGCGCCAGGAGCGCAGGGCACACCGACGGCCGTGCCATCGTTCGTCGCGTTGGTCGGACCCTGCACGGCCGCCTGCGCGTTGTTGTCGAGCGTGAGTGTGCTGCCGTTGGTCACAAACGGCGTCCGCACGATGTAGCTGTAGTTGAGCGGCACCGACACCCAGTCGAACGCGACATTCATTCGCTTGGTGAGCAAGGTCGCGTCATAACGCTGATCGCGATAGCCGGGGTGCAACGCATGCGCGCTGAACATCGACGAAGACGTATCGCGATTGACACTGAGGTTCGAATACACGCCGTCGCGGGTATCGCGGTACCGCTCGTAACGCGCTTCGTCGCCGTCGGTGGTCGTGAAAAGGCCACCGAAATCGACGCTCCCCTGAAACGGCGACCTCGCCGCAGGCTGTCCCGGCTGGCTGGGCGGTGTCTGTGCGGAGGCCGCTGTGGCGGTCAACAGCAGCGCGGCAATCGTCAAGAGTCTGTTGCGCATCGCTCTCCTCCTGTCAGCGCAACAGCGCCTTGCCCGACGGTGCATTCGACCCATGCACCATCTGGTGACAGATGGTGCATGACCGTGCGTAGACCTTGTTGGCGTTTGACGAGTTGTTCAACACAAACCCGTCGTACACCGTCGGAGGATGCCGTGACGTCACGTGACACCGCTGGCACAGGAACGGCAGCTTGCTGATCAGCATTCGGTCGTTGTTCGACCCGTGCGAGTCGTGACACGTCGTACAGCTCTCCGTCACCGGCGCGTGCTCCCACAGGTACGGTCCGCGCTTGTCGGCGTGGCAGCTGGTGCAGCTCTCGTCGATCGTCGTGCCGGCGCGTAGTAGCTTGACGTTCGTGCTGCCGTGCACGTTGTGACACGATGAGCAGGTCAGCGCCCCCTCGCGCACCGGCATGTGGTTGAACCGGTGCTGCTTGTTCGTCACGTTCCGGTGGCACGTCGCGCACAAGGTCATCTGATTCGTGGCGACGAGCTGCGGCTCGCCTTTCGGCGAGTGAACGCTGTGACACGTGACGCAGCTGATGTTTCGTTGATCGTGCTGGCTGCCGTCCCACAGCGCGTGCGACGCGCGGGTGTGGCACGACGTGCACGTGTCGCTCGCCTGCGACGGCGTCAGCTTCCGCGGGTTGCGAATCAACGAAGGGTCGCCGCTCTCGGCGTGCTTCTGACCGGGCCCGTGACAGCTTTCACACCCCTGCCCCGCCGCAGGCGTCCGCGCGTTGAATGCGTGGGAATGTTTCGTGCCTTGATACGACTTGTCGTCATGACACGCGAGACACGTGGACTCGCCCACGTATCCGGTCTGGGCTTGTGCAGCCTGTGCCATCGCCGGGCGTGGCGCGCCAGCTCGCGAGGCCTTTGCTGGAGCCACGTCGGTCGCAGACACCATGGTCAGCGCCAGCAGATAGCTGAGGCCGGCAGTGAGGAGGAAAAAGGGCCTTACTCGATGGTGTGGCACAGCTCGCACTCCTGCCGAATGACGGCGCCATCGGCGGTCTTGTGACTGTCGTCGTGGCAGCGGAAGCAACCGGGCGTATCCACGTGGCCGAGGTGATTCGGATACGTACCGAACTTCACGCGCATGGGCGGAAACACGTTGCGGGACCAGACATCCTGCGTCGAGGCGATCGCCTGCCTGAGGAGCATGGCGTCGGTGCCCGCGCGTCCGGCATAGAACTCGGTCAGCCGCTTCGCGATCGCCGCGAGCGCTCGGTCGCGATCGGTGTATTCGGCGGTGACGGCTGCGACCGCTTCGCGCCGGACGAACGGTAGTTTCGCGGGAATGCGCCCTGAGGCAATCGCCGCATCGATCGCGCGCTCGGGTGTGAATGACATCGTGTGCGCCGGCCGGTTGTGACAGTCGGTGCAATCCATGCGTCGGCGGACGCCGGTGGCGATCTGTGTCTCAGTCACGCCCTCAGCGATGTATTCGCGCGTACCGTCGGCTCCCCTGACGCGCACGTACGGAATCGAGTCGCGGCTTGCGCTCGTGGCGACGTACTCGATGTCGAGGGCCACGTGACGGTGAATGCCTGCGCGGTCTGCCGCGCCGCCGACGTGCAGCGTCAGCGTGGTCACGGTTTCGCTGTTGCCTTCGTCGTTGGCGTACTCACGGATCGATTTCTGGCGATCGCCGATCTGAGACTCCATCCGATGACAGCTGCCGCACGTCTCTTCCGTACGCCCGAGCGCTCGAACCGGCGTCGGAACCGGCTTAGGTACTTGGTTGGTCGCAAGGTGGTAGAGCTGTCGGGTTCCGGCAAGCTTGGCCTCAACAAACGAGCCAGCACCTGAGCCGACGTGGCAGCTGACGCACGACACCTGCGAATGCGGCCAGGCCTGATGCGCCACAAACTCGGGCTCCATCGTGGTGTGGCACACCTGACCGCAGAATTCAGTCCGCTCCATGTAGTGCACGGCGCCAAAGCCGGCCGCCGACACGATCAGGACGTTGACGAACGTCAGCGCGAGAATGCCGAGCACGATCTGGCGTTGCCGCGGCTGTCGCAGGTCGATGACAGGCCATTCCGCCTCTGGCTTCCCTGCCCGTCGTCGTCGCGCGTTCCACCAGACGCCAATTGGAATCAGCAGGAGGCCGGCGACAAACGCCAGCGGCACGGAGACAAACACCAGAAGACCGACGTATGGATTCGTGAAGTAACCAAAGACCTCGAGGACCAGCAGCGCGAGAAACAGCCAGGCCGCCGCGGTCGCGACGGTCATGCCGACCAGCGAGATCGGATTCCGGACGGCAGCCGGAAGACTGAATCGCACGACGCCAAGCCTGCCGCGTTACTTCTTCAGGCTGGCGAGGTAGGCCACCAGACCGTCCAGTTCTTCCTTCGGGAGTGTGTAGGCCTTCATCGCCGGCTTGCGAGTGGCGTTCGCCTTGGCGGTCATTGCCGGCGCGTCAGTGATCCACTGCCGGATCTGATCGGCCGACAGCTTGACGCCAATCCCGTCGAGCGGACCTTTCTTATTGCCCGTGCCACCGATGGAGTGGCACACGGAGCACTTCTGCGACGTGTAGACCTTCTGTCCCGCCTGCGGGTCTTGCGCGTACGCTGACCTGGCAAGGAAAAGCACACCAAGGGCAAGCGTGATCGGTAGAATGCGCAGCATGTTCGTGAGCCTTCCGACGCCCTCTGTGCGTCCGTTGCACAGAGGCCCCTCGAAAATGAACTACAGACCATGACGAGTCAATGGGGAAGAATTCGCACCCCGATGAATTCCGCATAATATGCAGCGATGGCCCGCCGTCTCCTGACAATCGCGACGATCGTCCTGATCGTCGGCCTCGTGGTGATTTTCGTCACAACTCCTTACGTGCGAGCGGCTTCATTGGTCGTGCGCGCAGCCAATCTCGGTGGTCGTGCCGAAGCCTACGCCGACGAGTACGCACGCACTGTGACGGTCGAACCGGCGCACATGGTTCCGACCCGCTACGGGAACGTGCCGGCCAAGTTCTATATGCCCGACGGCGAGACGACGCGCGCCGTCCTGCTCGTGCCCGGCATCCACTCGATGGGCATCGAGGAGCCGCGCCTCACCGCGCTCGCCAAGGACCTGGCCGGCACCGGCGTCATCGTCATGACCATGGCGTTGCCGGATCTGCAGGCGTACATGATCACCCCGCGGGCCACCGACGTGATCGAAGACGCCGTCTCGTGGATGGCGCAGCGTCCCAACCTTGCACCAGACGGACGCATCGGCATTGTCGGCATCAGCTTCGCCGGTGGACTATCGATCGCCGCAGCCGGCCGACCCGCGATCCGCGACCGCGTGGCGTTCATCTTGTCGTTCGGCGGTCACGGCGATCTGCCGCGGGTCATGAAATACCTGGCGACGGGCCAGGCGCCGCAGGTTCCCGGCCTAGCGACGCACCCGCCACATGACTACGGCGTGTCGGTGATTCTCTATGGCCTCGCCGACAACGGCGTTGTGCCGTCCGACCAGGTCGCGGAGCTGCGGGAAGGCATCAAGACCTTTCTGCTCGCGTCGCAGCTGACGCTGGTCAGCATGGATCAGGCAAACGCGATGTTCAAGAAGGCGCGCGAGATGGCCAAGGTGATGCCAGAGCCGTCACGCACGTTCATGAACTATGTGAACGATCGCGCCGTGGGCAAGCTGGGACCGGCGCTCGTGCCGTTCCTCGATCAGCTGGGCGCGAGCGACCCCGCGTTGTCCCCCCAGCGAGCGCCCGATCCACCGTCGGCAGCGGTTTATCTGCTGCACGGTGACGACGACACGGTGATTCCGGCCGCCGAGTCGGCACTGCTCAACGACTACCTGCGCAGCAAGGGTGCCAACGTGCATCTGCTGTTGAGCAACTTGATCACGCACGCCGAGGTCAATCGCGCGGCCACTGCCTCCGACGCCTGGAAACTCATCTCGTTCTGGGCAAGCCTGCTGCGACAATGACACGCGCACGCTGAAGCGTGCGCGCTACGATTACCGGAGAGCGGAGGCTTCAGCCGCCGCGGACCCGCATGATCCGACTCCAAAAGATCCTGTCGCAGGCCGGCGTAGCCTCCCGCCGTGCGGCTGAAAAACTGATCGCCGACGGACGCGTCACGGTGAACGGCCGCACCATCCACGAGATGGGTGTCAAGGCCGATCCCGCGGCCGATGACATCAGAGTTGACGGCCGCCGCATTCGCGCGGCCGAACGGCTCCGTCACATCCTGCTCTACAAGCCAAAGGGATACGTGACCACGCGCTCCGACCCGCAGCGCCGCCGCACCGTGATGGATTTGCTGGGCGGAGTTCGCGAATACGTTTACCCGGTCGGTCGGCTGGACTACGACAGCGAAGGTCTCCTCCTGCTGACCAACGACGGCGACCTCGCGGCACGGCTCACGCATCCGCGGCATGGCGTCGAACGCACCTACGAGGCGCGCGTGGCCGGCACGCCAGGCGAAGAAGCCCTGGCCCGATTGCGCAAGGGCATTCCGCTCGACGGTCATCGCACGCTTCCGGCAACCGTCGTGCTCGTCCCACCGCGACGCCGCGACGAAGATGCCGTGCTGCTGCTGACGATTCGCGAGGGACGCAACCGGCAGGTGCGGCGCATGTGCGAAGCCGTCGGCCATCCGGTGCAGACGCTGAAGCGAATCAAGGTGGGTCCGATCGCCGACCGGCGATTGAAGCCTGGGGATTGGCGTGAACTGCGAGAAGACGAAGTAGCGGCGCTTAAAAAGGCTGCGGCGAAACCGGCGAGCGCGTCTAAGACACCAGGCGGGTCTAAAGACCCGCCTCTACGCAACTAATCCACACTCTCCACTTTTCCACTGTCGAAGTCTTCCTCGGTCAGCGGCAGCACGTCCTCGCGCGGTGATTGCTCCGTGAGGCCCGCTGGCGGATCGAAGCCGAGCGCTTCAGCCATGTCCTCGATCTTCGGCAGATCATGCAGATCCTTCAGGCCGAAACGAATGAGGAACTCCTTGGTCGTCGCGTAGAGGAACGGCCGGCCGACGACGTTCTTGCGGCCGACGATCTTGATCAAGTGGCGCTCGAGCAGCGTCGAGAGGACGCCGGTCGTGTTGACCCCGCGGATCTCGGCAATCTCGAGCGCGGTGATCGGTTGCTTGTACGCGATCACCGCCAGCGTTTCGAGGCCCTGCACGGTCAGCTTCTGCGACGACCGTTCGTGGAACAGCCGCCGCACCCATTCGTGCAAGTCGGGTCGCGTGACGATCTGATAGCCACCGGCCACTTCGACCATCTGCAGACCGGGGCGGTTCTCGTAGTCGGCCTTGAGCGCCGCAATCGCTGCGCTGACGTCTTCCTTCGGCTCGTCGTTAAGCAGCCTGAACAGCATCTTCGGCGTGATCGGCTCGGGCGACGCGAAGATCAGGGCTTCGACGACGGCTTTGACTTCGGCGGAAACGGCCGCTGGCGTCGGTTCGTGAATGGTTTCGGTCTCGTTGGTCATGTTCATGGACAGCGTAGGGCGGGTGCTGTTCTACGGACCCGCCGTCGGATCGTCGATCGGATGCGGTGCATCGGCAGGCCGCGCGCGTTTGTAGACGCGAATCGGCCCGACGCCGCCAGACTGGAAGACGCGAATAAGCTTCAGCCTGATCATCTCGAGGATGGCCAGGAAGGTGACGATCATGAACGGCCGCGAGCCGTCGCCGTCGGCGAACAGATCTTCGAAGCCGATGGCTTCGGTTTCAGAAAGCCGGCTGAGCACCTGCCGCATGCGATCCTCGATCGAGATCTGCTCGGGCGGGAGGACCATCGGCGGCCGCCGGCTGGCGCGCTCGAGCACGCCGCGGAAGGCGGCGAGCAGGCTGAACAGATCGACTTCGAGCTCCGGCTCGTAGTCCTCGCCGGCGGCGTCGGCCACGCGGGTATCCGGCCGGACGTACTGCGCGCTGCGCAGCGTCTCGCGCTCGTGGAGCAGTTCGGCGGCAGCCTTGAACTTCTGATGTTCGAGCAGACGACGCACCAGCGCTTCGCGCGGGTCCTCTTCCGGGCCGGCGTCCTCTTGCGAGGGGTCCGGCCGCGGCAGCAACGTGCGCGACTTGATGTGAATCAACGTCGCCGCCATGACCAGGAACTCACCCGCGACATCGAGATTGAGCTCCTGCATCAGCTCGATGTACTTCAGGTACTGCTCCGTGATCATCGCGATCGGGATGTCGTAGATGTTCACCTCGCTCGTGCGAATGAGGTGCAACAGCAGATCGAGCGGGCCCTCAAAGGCGTCGAGCTTGACCTGGTAGGCGTCGGGCGAAGATTCGAAGTCTATTTCAGCCACTGAGAGCACGCTTGGCTAATACCGTAATTTGATCGCATCTCGCACACGCTCCATCGTCGCCTGTGCGATCACGCGCGCTTTGCGCGAGCCTTCATGCACGATCTCGCGGATCTGGCCGGGCCGAGTGAGCATCTCGCGCCGCCGCTCGCGCAGCGGTTCGAGCACGTCGTTCACCGCTTTCGCGAGCTTGGTCTTGACCTCGACGTCGCCGACCTTGCCTGCCCGGTAGCGCGCCTTGAGATCGTCAACCTCCGCGCGATCGGTGTTGAATGCGTCATGGTACATGAAGACCGGATTGCCTTCGACGGTTCCAGGAATATCGGCGCGGATCCGCTTGGGGTCCGTGTACATCTGCCGCACCTTCTTGGTCACCGTCTCGGCATCATCGCTGAGGTCGATCGTGTTGCCGTAGCTCTTGCTCATCTTCCGGTTGTCGAGGCCAGGAAGACGCGACGTCGGCGTCAGCACGGGCTGCGGCTCGGCAAGGACCTCGCCATAAAACCCGTTGAAGCGACGCACCGCCTCACGGGAAAGCTCGAGATGCGCGACCTGATCCTCACCGACTGGCACGAGGCGCGCGTCGTACATCGCCACGTCAGCTGTTTGCAGCAGCGGATAGGCCAGGAAGCCAAGATTCGAGAGGTCCTTGTCAGTGATCTGCTCGCGCTGCTCCTTGTATGTCGGGACCCGCTCGAGCCAGCTGACCGGCACCACCATCGACAGCAGCGTCGCCAGCTCGGCGTGCTCCGGCACCATCGACTGCACGAAGATCGTGCTGCGCTCGGGATCCACACCAGCCGCAATCCAGTCGGCCACGTTGTCGAGACCGTTGGCCGGCAACGGCGCGGTGTTCGCAAACTCGCTGGTCAGCGCGTGCCAATCGGCGACGAAGTAAAAGCAGTCGTGCTGCTCTTGGAGTGAGACCCAGTTCTTCAGCGCGCCGACGAGGTGACCGATGTGCAGCTTGCCCGTCGGCCGCATGCCCGAGACGACCCGTAGCTTTGCCATCAGAGGAGAACGGAGAGGATCGCCCGCTCAAACGGCGCAATCACCGACCACAGGATGCCAGTCAGCAGCAGCGCGTAGATGATGAGGAAACCGTACGGCCGGAGACGGTCGAACGCCGCCGCCGCCGGGCCACTCAGAAGGCCCGCCAGCACGTTGCCGCCGTCGAGCGGAGGCACGGGCACCAGGTTGAAGAGGGCCAGCAGCACATTGAGTTCGATGACGAACAGCAGGATACGCCCGGCCAGGCCTTGCGTGACCTCAAATGGCGATCCGCCTGAGATCACGCGCAGCACGACCGCGGCGACGGTCGCGATCAGGAGATTGCTGATCGGCCCTGCCGCGGCGATGAGCATGAACTTCTGGCGCCAATTACCACGCAGGTACTGAATGCCCACGGGCACAGGCTTCGCCCATCCGATCAACGGCACGCGAGCGATCATGGCGATCAATGGAAACAGAATCGTGCCGATCGGATCAACGTGCACGGCGGGATTCACCGACACCCGGCCAAGCAGCCGTGCCGTCGGATCGCCGAGCCTGTCCGCTGACCAGGCGTGCGCCGCCTCGTGAATCGAGAGCGACATCACCAGCACCGTAAATTGGATGAAGATGTCCGCGAAATTGAGACCCTGCAAGGAAATGTCAGCGTACCACAGGGCCGGGTCATACTCCGCACGGCTGCGGAAGATTCCCGGGCCTCGGCCCGCGCGTTCGTGACCAGCCGCCGTAATCAACACGGTGCACCACCACCTCCCTGGCACGTGTCCTGATCGACAATGTGGCTGTGATTCCTCCACGTTCGATTCTTGCTGCCGTCGATTTTTCGGAGTCGTCCCGCGTCGCCTTGGACTTCGCCGCGCGACTGGCGAATCAATGTCACGCCACGCTGCACGTGCTGCATGCCGAGGATCCGCTGTTGGCCGCAGCCGCCCGGGAGCAGGGGCTCGAACTCTCGCGCGAGACGCGTGAGGAGCTCGCCCGTTTCACCGCCGGGTCAATCGCGGCTGGTGCGTGGACGCCGCTCAACCACCACGTCGTGAACGGTCATCCGACGCACACGATCTGCGAGATCGCCGCACGCGAACAGGCCGACCTGATCGTCCTGGGAATGCACGGGATGTCCGGCGCCACACACGCGCTGTTCGGCTCGATTGCCGAAGGAGTCCTCGAGCGCGCTGACAGACCGGTCTTCGTGATTCCCGATTCCTGGGTTCCCCCGAATCCGGTGACGCGGGACCTCTCCGGCATGGGCCCGGTGATCGCGGCGATTGAACGCCCGCACACCGCGGTCGCCGGCGCCGCGGCTCGGCTGGCTGACACGCTGAAGACGTCCGTCACAGCGATTCACGTGGTGCCCGAGTTGCGTGTGCTCGAGCGGTGGAAGCCGCACGCTCAGGCCGCGGTCGCTGAACAAATCGCACAGGCCCGAGTAGAGCTCGGGGCGACACTTGTGAGTGCGAAGACCGATCTCGACATCCCGTTGAGCGTCGAGACCGGCTCTGTCCCCGAGCAACTCGCCGCCGCTGTCGCGCGGTCAGGATCGCATCCGATTCTGGTCATGGGCCGTCACATCCGCGGCAGCCGCCGCGGCGTGCCCGGAGCGACGGCGTACCGCGTGCTCGGCCGCACCCACGTCCCCGTGCTTGTGCACTGCCAGCCCGAACAAGACCTATGAGGCCACCATCCCTGCACGTCGAGCCAAGCGGTGCCGCGGCGACCGCTCGTCACTACATCCGCGATCTGGTCTACGGCGCCAACGACGGTCTCATCACGACCTTTGCGGTCGTGAGCGGCGTCGCCGGTGGTCAGTTGTCGCAGCTCGCCGTGCTCGTGGTGGGCGCGGCCAACCTGGCCGCTGACGGTGTGTCGATGGGCGTCGGCAACTTCCTGGCGATCCGCGCCGACGAGCGCGCCCGCGAAGCCGACGGCTTGCCCGAGCTCGAACGCCATCCCTGGAAGCACGGGCTTGCCACGCTCCTGGCGTTCGTCGTCGCCGGCGCGGTGCCGCTCATGCCGTATCTCTTCGCTGGCGCATCGTCCCGTCAGCTAGTGGCGTCCACCGTCCTGACATTTGCGACGCTGTTTCTGCTCGGCGCGGCACGCGCGGTGATCACCAGAGACCGTTGGTGGCGCAGCGGACTCGAAACGCTCGTACTGGGAACCATCGTTGCCGCCGCCGCGTACGGCGCCGGATACCTGGTGGCATCAGCCGTGCGCTTACCGTAGCCGGCAGAAATGCCGTGCCGACGCCGCGTCAACTGCGCGGCGTCGGCACGACGAGCACGGGACACGTCGCGCTGCGAATCACGGCGTTCGTGTTGGAGCCGAACACCATCAAATCCACGGCGCCCCGCCCCTGGACACCCATCACGATGAGGTCGGCGTGCTCGGCGGTAGCGATACGTCCAATCTCCCGCGCAGGTTTGCCCTCGCCGACGTGGCTCGTCACCGTGCAGTAGGTTCGTGCCGTCGCGGGAACCAGCGCGCGCAGGCGTCGCAGATACTCGGCTTCGGCAGCCACATGCAGACGATCGACATCGGCGTCGGTGGAGAACACGATCTCGCGCAACGCGTGGGGGAACTCGATCGCATGCAGCAGCGTGAGTCGCGCGTCGGCCTCCTGGGCCAGCGCGAGCGCGAGTTTCAAACCAAGCAGCGAGCTCGTTGAGAAATCGACGGCACACACAATCCGTTTGAATACCGGGGACGCTCCCTCGTCCACGTTCGCCGCGTGTGGTGGCACAACCAGTACCGGGCACAGGGCTTTGCGCAGCACCTTTTCGGCGACCGATCCGAGCAGCATGTGCTGGATGCCGGATCGCCCATGCGTACCGATGACGATCAGTGTCCCCTCGTGCGCCGCCGCTTCCTTGAGGATCTCGGCCTTCGCGTCTGTGCCTTCGCTGACGACCACGTCAATCGCCGCGTCCCCGATTTCGGTGTTGGCGAACTGGCTCACGGCGACGCGCCGGTGCGCCAGCTGCGCCTCCTCCACCACCGCGGCGGTGGACGCCGAATGGCCGAACGGCGACCCAATCTCGAAGACTGGCAGGTCCACGCACACGTGAAAGACGGTCAGCGGCGCGTCGTACCACGAGCTGAGCGCCTTCGCATACCTGAGGGCGTGCCGGGATGACTCCGAGAAATCGATGGGACACAGAATGCGTTGCAGCGTCAGCATGATCGTCTCCCGGCGCTCGGCGGGTCAGGCCGACCGCGTTTGCACGAACGTCTTGTCCCTCAGCACCAATTGGCCAGTGCGGACCAGGGATGTCAGCACGCGCTCGCACCGATCCGTCTCGAGGTGAAAGAGCCGTGACGCTTGCGGCAGGGTGAGCCTGAGCCCTGGCATCTCGGCGAACTCCGCACGGACACGGAACAAGACCATGGCGTCATCGGGATTGTGTGCTCGCATGAAATGCAACTCCTCGTTGACGATGACGGAGCAATCGGCGTGCCGTGAATGTCGGCCGAATCGGCCGGGCAAAGGGCGCTGACGCCTGGGGACGGTGGGGGAAATTTCCCGTGGATTTGAAATTTCCCCGACCCCCCAATATCACGAAGGGCACGTCCAGACGTCGCGTCGTCAGTACTCGACGCGACGCCCACGCGTAGATGGCCTTGACGCCTCGATGCGCACCCGCACGTCAGCGACGCGTGCGCCAGAGGCAAGCACGATGACCGGATTCAAATCGAGCTCGTGAATCTCCGGAGCAACACCGATCAGTTCGGAGACGCGAAGGAGAACATCGCGCAGGGCCGGTTCGTCGGCCGGTGGCGAGCCGCGGTGACCGCGCAGCAGCCGTGCTCCCCGGAGTTCATCGATCATCTCGGCAGGGTCCGACGCGCTCAGTGGATGGAGTCTGAACGCCGTGTCGGCGAGCACGTCGACCAGGATCCCCCCGGTTCCGCAGGCGACCACAGGGCCGAACACCGGATCGTGAAGCGCTCCGACGATCATCTCGACACCTGGCGGCACCATCTGCTGGACGAGCGCTGCCGTCATATCGGAGCCGAAGCGGCTCGTGAAGTCATCGTAGGCCGCCAGTGCACCTGACGCGTCGTGAATGTTCAGGGTCACGGCCTGTCGCTCCGTCTTGTGAAGCAGCGTCGGGCCCAGCGCCTTGAGTGCCACCGGAAATCCAAGTTGTGAGGCGACACGAACAACCTCCTCGCGCGCGGTCGCGACGCGCGCGTTGGCCGTCGCAATACCCGCAGCGGCGAGCAGCGCCTGCGCTTCGTCGGGCGATGCCCACCCCGCACCTCGCTTCAGTACGCATTGGACAATCTGCCGAATCCCATCTGCGTCAAACCTATCGAGCGTCGGAGCGTGAGCAATCGGCCTCGACCGCCACCGTCCGTATGCGGTCACCCGCGCGAGCGCGTGAGCCGCGGACTCCGGAAACGCGTACGACGGGATCGGCGACAGCGCAGCAGGAGCGCCCTCCGATCGCATGAACACACCGAGCACCGGTTTGTCGCGTTCATCCGCGACGGCGGCGGCGATCGCCGCCGCAACAGCCGTGGGCTCCGTCACAAGCGGCGGGATAAAGATTGTGATGACGCTGTCAACCGACTCGTCGCGAAGCAGCAACGCAAGCGCGCGGCGATAATGCTCCGCCGGCGCCGACGCCAGCATGTCCACGGGATTGTTGACGCTGGCCGCCGCCGGAAGAAACGAGCGCAGCTCCGACCGGGTGGCGTCGCCGAGCGGCGGAAGTTCCAGGCCGTTGGCCTCACAGGCGTCGGCGGCCAGTATGCCTGGCCCACCGGCGTTCGTCAGAATGGCGACGTGCGGGCCGCGCGGAATCGGTTGGTGCGCCAGCAGCGCCGCGACATCGAACATCTCCTCGAGACGCTCGGTCCGAATGACGCCGGCTTGTTTGAATAGCGCGTCAATGACCACGTCGTTGGTCGCCAGCGCGCCGGTGTGCGACGCCGCCGCCCTCGATCCGGCCGTGGACCGTCCAGCCTTCACGGCAACGATCGGTTTGGTTCGGCCGACGCGCCGGGCGATCTCGGCGAACTTCTTCGGGTTTCCGAAGCTCTCGACGTAGAGAAGGATGACCGAGGTGTTGGGATCCTCGGCCCAGCACTGAATCAGATCGTTTCCCGAGACGTCGGCCTTGTTGCCGACCGAGACGAAGCTGGAGATGCCAATGTCGAGGCGCCGGGCGTAGTCGAGAATCGCCAGCCCGAGGGCGCCGCTCTGCGTGGACATCGCCACGCGTCCCCGCGGCGGATACACAGGCGAGAACGTCGCGTTCAACCGGACCGCCGGATCGGTATTGAGCAGCCCCATGCAATTGGGCCCGATCAGGCGGCAGCCCGCCCGCCTCACCTTGTCGAGCAGCACGGCCTCTCGTGCACGTCCCTCGTCGCCGCATTCGCTGAAGCCGGCGCTGATGACACAGATCGCAGGGACATGCTTGCTGATGCAGTCATCGACCACCGCCAGGACCTGATCCGATGGGACGACGATCATCGCGAGATCGATCGCAAACGGCACCTCCGTCACGCGCGGATAGGCCGTCAATCCGGCCACCTCGCGAGCCGTGGGATGCACGGGGACCACGGTGCCCATGAATCCAGCGGCGAGCAGGTTGTTGAGAATCTCCGATCCGATCTTCCCGCGGGTCTCGCTGGCGCCAACGACAGCAACGACCTGTGGCTCGAAGAACGCGCGCATGGATGCGGCCGCGGCGGTCTGCGAGCGCGACGCGGCCTGCTCGACGAACTGGTCGGTGACGGCGAGGGACAACACGACATGGCACAGCCCGCCCTCGAGTCGAATCGTCTCCGAGAAACCCGACTTGCGAAACACCTCGAGCATCTGCCGATTGGCGGTGAGCACGTACGCGTCGAACGTGGTGATCCCGGCGTCTCGACCGATCTTGGCGAGCTGCTCGAGTAGACGCGTGCCGATGCCGTGGCCCTGGACCTCGTCGGAGACGGCAAAGGCCACCTCAGCTCGATCCGGTGTATCTCGATGCGGGTAGTACCCGGCGAACGCCACGATGCGCCCGCCGGACTCGGCGACGAGCGTCGTCGCCGCGCGGCCATTTGCGCCGATCAGCGTTCGCACGTCGGGTTCGGTGAGCGCCGGGAGCCCATGGAACCGGTAGTACAGACTCTGCGGGGACAGCCACTGCAGGAACTGCAGCAGCGCTGTGATATCGCGTCCCTGGGCTTGTCGTACGCACACCGTCGATCCATCGCGTACGACGACGTCCGTCATTGCTGTTGCCATCGAAATCAGAAACCTGCATCAGCGATGCCGGATGGATGGCCTCCCAGGATCGCGTCTGTCGCGCCAGACTCCCCGGTTCGGCTGGGGATTTTTTCCGGTACTGCGAAAATTTCGCGCGAACGCGCCGTACCCTGCGGCCCGCTCGACGCACGATGGGGTGGGCATTCAACATGCTTCCAAAGCATGTGATGCCGATCGACATCCTGGGACTCTTCATTGCCGCCCTCGGCGGTACGGCCGTCGGTGTCGAACGCCAGTGGTCCGGACATGCCGACGGTGCCGCCGCCCGATTCGCTGGCGTACGAACGTTCACCCTGCTCGGAGGGCTCGGTGGCCTCGCCGGTTGGTTGTGGGTGAATGGACTCACACTTCCCGCGACAGTGCTCGTCGCCGGCGCGGCCGCAATCGCGGCTGCGGCTTACGTCGCCCGGATGGGGACCGACGTTGACGGCACAACCGAGGTCGCTGCGCTCGTCGTCGTCGCCGCAGGCGTCGTCGCCGGCACCGGCGCGCATCGCCTCGCGTCGGGTGTCATCGCCGTGACGACACTGCTGCTGGTCGAGAAGTCGCGGCTGCACGCGCTGGTCGAGCGCATTGATGACATCGGGCTTCGTGCCGCGGCCCGGTTCGCGGTGATGGCGCTGGTCGTCCTGCCGCTCCTGCCGGAAGGACCCTACGGACCTCTGGGCGGGGTTCGCCCGCGAGAGTTGTGGGCACTGGTGCTGTTCTTTTCGGGGCTGAGCTTCGTCGGGTATTTCGCACGTCGTGTCGCAGGATCGGGCCGTGGCTATCTCGTGACGGGACTCATCGGCGGCCTTGCCTCGTCAACCAACGTCACGTTCACGTTTGCTCGTACCAGTCACGCGGACGAGACCTCGGGCCGCGCGTTGGGATTCGGTGCGGTGGCGGCGAATGCGATGCTCTATCCGCGCGTGCTGCTCGCCACGGCGGTGCTCAATCTGTCGCTGCTGCCACATGTCTTGCCGTATCTGGCGCTCCCGGCGCTGGTGGCGTTCGCGATGACCTGGATCGGCGCTCGACAAACCGACGGCGACGACGCCACCGAGCAGCCGGTGGCGAATCCTCTGCAGCTTCCGGTGGCCCTGCAGATGGCTGCGCTCTTTCAAGGAGTCCTCATGCTCGTGTGGGTTGCGGGCCGCTTCTGGGGCAACAGCGGGATTCTCGGTACCGCCACGGTACTCGGCTTGACAGACGTCGATGCGCTCACAGTTTCCATGGCCCGTCACGTCGCGCCGGCCGTTTCGCTCGAGACGGCGGCTCTCGCCATCGCGATCGGCGTCTTGTCGAACACCGTGCTGAAGCTGACGGTCGCCCTCTTCTTCGGCAGCGTCGGCTATCGCCGCGTCGCCGGTGGCACGCTGCTCGGAATGGTGGTCGCAGCCGGCGCGTCTCTTCTGTTCCGGTAGTGCGTCAACGAGCGTGTCTGGCGCCGCACGACTGCCTTTCTGATCTCTTCGAATCCCAGCATCATGACACCGAGCGGCAGCACCCCTAGCCACACCCACCAAGGCACTGGTGCCGTCCCGAACCACTGGTTTCCGATTGCGGTGTAGGCGATCAAGAGCGCCACGCACAGCTCCACGACAATGCCCGCGGTGATCAGGCGGTTTCCCAGCAGCGGGATGGTGAACAGCGAGGCTCGGCGACTGCGGCACAGGTGCACGTTCACGACCTGCATGAGCACGATCGCGATGAGACACGCCGTCGTGGCCTGGCGGTACAGCGGGTCTGTGGGGGACAGATCGCCGCCCCAGTGCCATCCGCCTGCAACCAACACACTGACAAACGCCGCCATCGCCACGGCCGCCTCCATGACTCCCAGAAACACATAGGCGCGGACCAGCAGCCCCGGCGTCAACAGACGATCCTCACGAGTGCGCGGCGGCCGCTGCATGAAGCCCGAATGCGCCGGCTCGGCTCCAAGACCCAGCGCCGGCACCATGTCGGTGCCGAGATCGACGGCAAGAATCTGGACGACCGTCAACGCCAGCGGCAGACGGGCGAACGCGAACGCGAGATACGGCACCAGCTCGGGAATATTCGACGTCAGGATGTAGGTGAGGAACTTGCGGATGTTCTCGAAGACCGCCCGGCCCTCTTCGACCGCGGCAACGATGCTGGCGAAGTTGTCGTCGAGGAGCACGAGGTCGGAGGCCTCGCGGGCGACGTCGGTTCCCGACAGCCCCATGGCGATGCCGATGTCTGCCGCGCGCAGCGCGGGCGCGTCATTCACGCCGTCGCCGGTGACCGCCACGATGTGGCGCTTGCGCTGAAACGCCGTGACGATGCGGAGCTTCTGCTCGGCCGTCACCCGCGCACAGACGATCTCCGGCGCATCAAGCGCAAGCTGTAGCTGCGTGTCTGACAGGCGGGCGAGATCGTCGCCGGTCAGCACCGTCGCACTGCTGCTCCGGACCAGGCCAACCTCGCGCGCAATGGCCAGTGCCGTGTGCGGGTGATCGCCGGTCACCATGACGACCTTGATACCCGCGTCGCGGCAGCGGCCAACCGCGGCGGGAACCTCGGTGCGCGGCGGATCCTCGAACCCGACGAGTCCAGTGACGATGAGATCTTGTTCCGCCTCCGCGAGCACGTACGTCGAAGGCAGCACGCGATAGGCAAAAGCCAGGACGCGCAACCCGCGATCGGCCATCTCGGACGCCGTCCGGGCAAGGGTGCTGTTCCACTCCGCTGTGAGCGGCCTCGGCTGGCCCTCGACCTCGATCCAGCGTGCGCATGGCAGCAGCGCCTCGGGAGCGCCCTTCGCAAAGAGCACGACAGTGTCGGCCATGCGGTGAACGGTCGCCATGCGCTGGCGCTCCGGCTCGAATGGGATCTCGTCGATGCGTTCGCACTTCACCGGGCCGCCCAGCGCATCCGCGGCCATCCGCGCCAGCGCCTGCTCCATCGGATCGCCAATCCACTGCCCTGGCCCCTTGTCGCTCGAGCGCTTGAGGTCGTGACAGCAGGCTGCGCATTCCAGCAGACGACGGTGCGGATGCGCGAATGTGGGGACACGAACGGCCGCAGGCTCGATGAACCCACTGGGGACATAGATCGAACGGACGCTCATGCGGTTCTGGGTCAGCGTGCCGGTCTTATCGGTGCAGATCACCGACGCCGCGCCCAACGCCTCCACACTGGGCAAATGACGCACCAGGGTGCGCCGTTTCGCCATGCGCCGAGCGGCCATCGCCATCGAGAGCGTGACCGTCGGGAGGAGACCCTCGGGGACGTTCGCGACGATGATGCCGATCGCGAAGACGAGACTGATCGACACCGGAAGACCGATGAACCTGCCGATCACGAAGACCGCCAGCCCAATGGTCAGCGCCAGTGCGGCGATCAGGCGGCTCAGCGCGGCGATTTCCTTCAGCAGCGGCGACGGCGTATCGACCGTCGTTTGCGTGAGGGCGGCGATCTTCCCAAACGCCGTGTGCATCCCCGTCGCGAACACCACGGCCTTCGCTTCCCCGCTGGTGACCGATGTGCCCGTCAACAGCACGTTGCGGCTACGCAGCAAATCGGTCTCCGTGGACGGACGGGTCTCGCGTGATACCGGCCGCGCTTCGCCGGTGATCGTGGCATTGCTCACGCGCACGCCGAAGGCTTCGATGAGGCGGCCGTCGGCCGGAACGTCGTCACCGGCGCTGACGAAGATCACATCGCCGGGCACGACATCCTCGGCAGGAATGACGGCGACGGCACCATCGCGCAGCGCTCTGACCTGGTGCGGAAGGAGCCGCTGCAGTGCCGCCATGGTCTCCTCGGCGCGATACTCCTGCCAGAACGAGAAGACGCCGTTGACCACAATCACCGCAACGATCGCAATCGCCAGCGTCGCCATGCCCTGACCGGGCATACGGAGATCGGCGACAAGCGCGAGGAGTGCCGCCACCCAGAGCAGGATGGCAAAGAAGTGCGTGAACTGACCAGCGAAGCGTAAGACGAGCGGCGTTGATGGAAGACGTTCGATGCGATTGGCGCCGAACTCTCGGCGGCGAGCGAGCGCATCCGCGTGCGACAGACCAGCCGGCGAGCTGCGGAGGGTGGCGAAGGCGGCGTCGAGGGAAAGCTGGTGAATCAACATCGCGCCTGCCATTCCACGGCCGGGATGGTGCTGACTTGCACTGTTTCAGCGAGGCTGTCGCGGAAGCCGATTGCGTCGCGGGATGTCTGCGTGACCATACTCCTGATGCCGTTACCAATGTGCAATGGTGGTACCGGCAGTCTGATGTCAGCGTGTGCGGATGGGCACCTGCGTCGGTGCATGGCTGGGAGATCTTCCAGGCCCGCCGGTGATTTTCCCCACGCTGCGATTCAGCGCTGGAACGAGGACAACCGATGCGCGCGATGGCAGTGACACGACCTGACGCTCACCGCGTGGAACCGATCGAGCTGGGCACTCCGGCACCTGGCGTTTCGGAGATTCTCGTGCGCGTCATGGCCTGCGGCGTCTGCCGCACCGATCTCCATGTCGTAGACGGCGAGCTCACTGGAGCGCCGATGCCGATCGTGCCGGGTCATGAGATCGTGGGCCGCGTTGAACGGTGCGGTGCTGGCGTCACCGCGTTCGAGCCCGGCGCGCGCGTCGGCATCCCGTGGCTGGGCTGGTCGTGCGGCGAGTGCGAATTCTGTCTCGCCGGGCGGGAGAACCTGTGCCGGAGGGCCCGCTACACCGGCTATCAGATCAACGGCGGCTACGCGGAGTACGCCGTTGCCGACGCGCGATTCTGCTTTTCGTTGCCCGCGACCTATGACGACACCCACGCAGCACCCTTGCTCTGCGCCGGGTTGATCGGATACCGCGCGTATCGGATGGCCGGTCCGGGTCCGCGGCTCGGCGTCTACGGCTTCGGCGCGGCGGCACACGTGATCGCTCAGGTCGCCGTGCATCAGGGCCGCGAGGTCTACGCGTTCGTGTCGCCCGGCGACGATCAAGCGATGCGTTTTGCGCGAGACGTCGGCGCAAGATGGGCCGGTCCGTCGAATGAGCCGCCGCCCGTCCCGCTCGACTGCGCCATCATCTTCGCGCCGGTGGGCCGCCTCGTGCCCGAGGCCCTCCTGCGGACGAAGCCGGGCGGCGTCGTCGTTTGTGCCGGCATCCACATGAGCGACATCCCGTCGTTTCCGTATCGCTTGCTCTGGGAGGAACGCGTCGTTCGATCGGTTGCGAACCTGACCCGCAGAGACGCGGAGGAGTTCCTGTCGCTCGCCGGCGACCTTCCGTTGCGCACCCATATCCAGACCTATCCGCTCGCTGAGGCCAACCAGGCGCTCGACGATCTGCGCGCGGGACGCATCTCGGGCGCAGCGGTGCTCGTACCGTGACGCGCTTCAGTGCGCGGTCGCTCCTTCAACCGCCAAGACGGTATTGGGCTCGACGTCCGCCTCAGGAACGGTGGGATATTTCGGGACCTCGCGAAAATCTCCGCACGCTCGGATTGCGGTTGGCAGACCAACGGCAGATTCAGGCGCAATCCGGTCGGTTATCCGCGTCAGCGGCCGGTACGGAGTCTGCTCTTCCGCGCAGTGGAGGCTTCTATGCGTGGACCCGGTCGCGTGGGGTTGTTGGTCGCCGTGCTGATGGTCGTGTCGACCTCGCGCCTCTCACTGCAGGCGACTCCGGCTCAATCAACGTCCAGTGAACGCAGCGTCTTCCACGGCGTCGCCCGGCAGCAGAATCCTATCGTCGTCGCCATCAAGACCACGACGTGGGTCGATCCAGCCTCCAGCGAGGATGCCGACGCGTACGAGCGCCTCTTTGAACGTATCTTCCGCCGAGGTCCACAGCGCGAGATCGCGTCGGGAATCCTCATCAGCTCCGACGGCGACATCCTGACCAACGACCACGTCGTGGCCGACGTCGATGTGCTCGAAGTTCGATTGCTCGGGCGCGAGACGACCGCGTACCGCGCCACGGTCGTCGGCCGCGATCCAGCCTCTGATACCGCAGTGATCAGGCTCATCGGCGGGCCACGTAATCTTCCAGTGGCCACTCTCGGTGATTCCGACGCGCTCGAGACCGGCGACTGGGTGATGGCCATCGGCAACCCGTACGAACTCGGGCATACGGCGACGGTTGGCGTCGTCAGCTATGTCGGCCGCAGCTTCGAAATCAACGACGGACATTGGCAGAAGCTGATTCAGACGGATGCGTCAATCAACCCCGGCAGCTCCGGCGGTCCGCTGCTGAATGCGCGCGGCGAAGTCGTCGGCATCAACCTGGCGATGCTGGCCGACGATCTCGGCGAGACGATGGGCATCGGATTCGCGGTCCCGATCAACGTCGTCAAGTCGGTTCTTCCAGGTCTGCGTGCGGGCCATGTCGTCCGCGGCACCATCGGCGTGCGGCTCAGGCACACGCTGATCACCGACAACGACGCCAGGGCCCTGGGATTGCCGGCCGCACGCGGCGCGTTAGTCACGGCCGTCGAGAAACGTTCCTCGGGAGACGCAGCCGGTTTGCGGCCAGGCGACGTCGTTGTCGAGTTCCTCGGAACACCGATCGATACAGCGGACGATCTGACGACCCGCGTCTCGTCGTCGCCGCCTGGCGTTCGAGCGCGTGCGGTGGTCGTTCGCGATGGCCGCATGCAGTCCATCGACGTCAACATCCGGGAACTGCCGGTGCCGGCTCCTCAGAAGGCGCATCGCCCCACTGCCAACCGCATCGGCGACCTCGGGCTGACGTTTGTCGATCCGCCACCATCAGCATTGGCGCCGGTGGACGGCGCCATCGTCAAGCGCGTCGAACGCGGCAGCATCGCGGCGACGGCGGACCTCGAACCGGGCGACGTCATCCGACGGATCAACCAACAGGCGGTTCGCACTGCCGCCGAGGCGGTGTATGCGCTCCAGGGCATTCCGGCCGGGAGCACCGTGTTCCTGCTCATCTGCCGAGAGGGCGAGGACCGGCTCATCGAGCTGGAGACAGAGTGAAGGGAGTCAGCATGACTACTGCAAGCATTACCGGAACTGATCTTCGCGTTCGAGGGGCCGTCGTGCGTCAGCTCGATTGGGACCCGGAAGTTGACGCCAGCGCCATCGGCGTCAGCGCGGGCGACGGCGTCGTTACGCTGACTGGCTTCGTCGATAGCTACGCCGAGAAGCTCGCCGCCGAGCGGGTGGCGAAACACATTCGCGGAGTTCGCGGCGTGGCCAACGACATCACCGTGCGTCAGATCGTCGGCAGGACCGATTCGGACATCGCGCACGACGCAATCGTCTGTCTGAAGACGCGGCCCGTTTTCGGCGACGCGGTGCAGGTCGTCGTGCATCGCGGACACCTGACACTGACCGGACAGGTGGAATGGCTGCTGCAGAAAGAAGCGGCCGAGCGCGCCGTCAAGCACGTACGCGGGTTGCTGGGCATCTTCAACCACATCACCGTCAAACCACGAGCCGCACAGCGCGATGTTCAACGGCGCATCGTGGCGGCGATGCATCACCACGCCGATCTGGATGCGCGGCAAGTCCGGGTGACCGTGCGCGACGATCTCGTGACCCTCACGGGAATCGTGAGCACCTGGTTACAGCGTGACGCGGCGGAGCGCGCCGCCGGCAGCGCGCCCGGCATCACGCGCGTGGACAATCAAATCGTCGTCGAACCGGCAGAACCACATGAAGTCGAGCCGATCGACGAGATGTGCTGATCTACGGCGCTGACCGCTGCCACGCCGAAAGAATGGCCGCCAGGTCGAGGTCCGGCGCGATCAGGCAGATGTGGCCGTGGCCGCCCAGGACCCGGACGGCCGCGCCGGGTACTCGGGCGGCCATGTACTGCGCCTGAGCGACCGACGGCACGAGATGGTCGAGTTCGGATGCGAGAAACAACGTCGGCACGCGGATGTCGTTCAGCCGGTGCCGGACGTCGTACTTCATGAGCACCTGCAGACGATTGCAGTACCCGTCGCGGCTGGCCGACGCCGTCAGATCGAGAAAGCTGCGGATCTCGGCACGGTGCGTGTGCCTCGAGTGCAGGCGCCACGCGGTCAGCCGGCGGGCGAGCGCCATCGCGCCCCACGGCAGCGCCCGCAACGCGAACCGCGCGAGGTGCAGACGATTCTGCGGCGTGAAATGAGAAAACGAATTGAGGATAACGAGCCGCTCCACCTGCTCCGGCCGCGCGAGTGCAAAGCTCAACGCGAGCGCTCCGCCAAAGGACTCCCCTACGATCGTTGCTCGCCGTTCCTGCCCTGCCACGACATCGACCACTCGTCCGAGATCGGCGACGAGCTCCTCCATCGTCGTTGCCGCGTCGCGCAGCGCATACGTCGCCACACGATACGACCGAGCCAGTAGTGGCACCTGGCGATAGAACAGCTTTCCGGTACCATCCATGCCGGAGACCAGCACCAGTGGCTCACCACTGCCCTGCACGGCAAGGACGTTATTGTAGGCATCGTTCGGAGTGGCCATGATGGATGCTCGATCCAGCAACCTGCGCGCGTCTGCCGCGGTGGTCTGGCGCGTTGGCTGCACGGTGGTGGCCATCGTCGTTGTCGAGACCGTCGTGTGTGCTACGGCCGCCCTGCCGGTCGTCGCGTTCTGGACGGCGCTTCTGACGCGAATCACGCCGGACTCGCTGGGACGCGCTGCGGTGTTCAGCGTCCTGCTCGTCCCATCGTACATCGCGTTTGCGCTCTGCCTGATGGTCGCGTCTGCACTCGCCAATCGTGTCACCGGCGCGCACTCACCGGCCGACGCCACGATGCGCATCTCAGACATGAGTTGGCCATTGATGCGCTGGTCGCGGTACATGGTGGCCTTGCACCTGGTACGTGTCCTCGCTGGCAGCATCTTTCGCGGCTCTCCGATCTGGACCGGCTATCTCCGTCTCAACGGCGCGACAATTGGCAAACGGGTGTACGTGAACTCGCTGTTCGTCAGCGATCACAACCTGCTCGAGTTCGGTGACGATGTCGTGATCGGAAGCGAAGTGCACCTGTCGGGACATACCGTCGAAGCTGGCGTTGTGAAGACGGCTCGCGTGTGTCTCGGACGGGGTGTCACGATCGGACTCGGTTCGGTGATTGACATCGGAGTGACGGTCGGCGACGGTTGCCAAGTCGGCGCGATGAGCCTGGTGCCCAAGCACTCGACCCTGGAATCCGACACCGTCTACGCCGGCATACCAGTGCGACGCATCGATCGCGCGTCGTCCGCTGCAACTTAAGCGCGAAGGGCGGCGTACAGTGCATCCCTGAGCGCCACGTCCCGCGCGTCGCCGGTCAGCGTGGTCCCCATCCTGCTCGTCACGTAGGCGTAGCCGACGCCCGACGACGGGTCGGCGAATCCGATCGATCCGCCAGCGCCGGGAGACCCGTAGGACGCCGGCGAGCCAAAGGGCCACACCGCGCTCGGTTTCATGAAGCCGAGTGAGAACTGCACTTCCCCTTTCAGGCATTCGTCGAGGAATCCGTTTTTCGGAGGAACGGCAGGAGCGGCGAGCAGATCCAGCGTCTCGCGGCGCAGACCCAGCTCGCGTCCGCCGCTCGCGAAGACGCTGTAGGCACGCGCGATCGCGCGAGCCGTGCCGACGGCGCCGCCCGACGGCACCTCGAAATTGCGCGCGTAGATGCGCGTGACATCGATTGGCAGCTCGGATCCTCGCAGCGTTTGAGCAATCTTCGAGTGTGGATTGAGCGCGCTCAACATGAACCGCGGCCCGAAGCCTTGGAGCATCTCCACCATTCCCGGCCGAGACAGCGTGGCCAGGCGCGAGTCGGGTATCGACTCGGGCAGCCGTATGTAGACGTCCAACCCGAGCGGGGCGGCGATTTCATCGTCGAAGAAGATCCCTACACTCCGGTGCTGCGGATCGATGCGACGCAACAGCTCGCTCTCGTAGAACCCCAGCGTGATGCCATGGTAGCCCTGGCGCGTCCCGGGCTCCCAGGCCGGCGTCTGCCGCGCCAACACCACTGCCAGGCGATCGAGATCGCTCACGAGGGCACGATCGAGTGGCACGTCGAGGACGAAGAGACCGGCCTGGTGTGCGAGCAGCTGGCGAACGGTCACGTGTTCCTTGCCGTGCTGCGCGAACTCGGGCCAGTACCTGGACATCGGCGATTCGTAGTCCAACCAGCCGCGCGAATGCGCGAGCGCCAGCGTCATCGCCGCGAGGCCCTTGGTGGTCGAGTGGACGAGCACCATGGTGTCCTGCTCCCACGGCTCGCCGGTCTGCTGGTTGCGGATGCCGCCCCACAGATCGACGACTTTTACGCCGCGGTAGTAGGCGCAGCAGGCGCCGCCGAGTTCCTCTCGCTGTTCGAAGTTGTTCACGAAGGCGTGGAGCACGCCTTCAAACCCAGGACTAACGTGCCCGTGAACCGCGGTGTGGGTGGGAGCAGTGACCAGCATGCTTCGAGTACGAGCAACGCTCGTACCGCGCCGCACCGCTCGTCTTGCTTGTGTCTTGGTTCAGGCCGCGGTATGTCGCGACGACCTGCTGCGGATAACTCCGCAGCAGAGCGGAGAATCACCACTGCCCCATCATCGGCTCGTTGAGAACCTAAGAGCAGCCGCTTCGCCAGTCTGGCACGCTCAATGCTGTCTGCACAGTAGATGGACTCACGCTCGGGGGAGAACGGCCATGACTGAATCAATCAACCGGATTCTGGTTCCTGTCGATTTCAGCGCGCACTCGAACAGGGCCGTCCGCTATGCCACGACACTCGCCAACAAATTCGGCGCGCGGGTCTCGCTCCTGCACGTGGTCGAGGATCCATTCGTAACTGGCGCCTGGCAAGCCGACGCGTTCGCCGCGAACATTCCTGAGCTGCTCAACGAACTCACCAAGGCGGCACAGGCGCAACTCCACGAGTTGAAGAAGGACCTGGCGGCGCACGGATTTGTGGCGACGACCGAGGTGGTTCACGGATCGCCGGTGCCGACGATCATCGAGCACGCGGCGACCGGTCACTTTGATCTGATCGTGATGGGAACGCATGGACGCACCGGCGTGGCCCATGCATTGATGGGCAGCGTCGCCGAGCGCGTTGTGCAAAAGGCACTGTGCCCAGTGCTCACTGTGCGTGACATGGCTCCGGCGGAGCCCGAGACGGCCACTACGACCGCTGGCTTCGCCCTCCCGGTGCGCTAGGAGGGCGTCGCCTGGTTTCCTATGAGCTGGCGGTCGGCAGCGCGTCCGGCAGGACGTCGATGATCACGTCGGCGTCTACGTCCCACAACAGCAGATCGTGATCGACGAGGCGGTACTGAATCCCCTCGGGCAGTTGCGGAAGCGCCATCAGAAGCACGACTGGCATCTCGTGTACCGCCCAATCCGGATACATCCCGTTCACCAGCGGACGATACCCGGCAGGCATCTCGCAGTCCTCATACAAATCGACGAGGAGTCCTTCGACGTCCAGGCCGTTCAGCGCGTTGGCAATGACATCCCGCACGGCCACGGCAACCACCGGATCGAAGATGTCGCCTTGCCGGGCATTCGAGCGCGCCGCCCTCATCAACCAGCCAAGAGACTCTCGCCGGCGGATGACATCGTTGACATCGTCCGAGGGCTTCGCCGGAGGGACGCGCGCGTCGAGCCGTTGATGCAGCTCGGCGTACGACGCGACTCGCGCAGCGAATAGTTGCAGGCCGTCGCGGCCGCCGACCGTAGGCATCGCGGCCGCGCCAATACCCACAGAACTGGCGGCGAATGCGCCGGCGACGATCGCACACAGCACAAGGCGTTTCATCGTGACCCCCTTTCACGGGTGGTACGCGAAGGTGTGCAGCAAGACTTCCGCCAAGGCAGGTGCCGCGGTGGCATCGCGTGCGGCTGGTGGTTGCGCAATGACGCGGGTGGAGAGTGGGCCCTTTCCCCCACCAGGAGCGAATTAACCCTGGACGAGGCTCAACTCACCCCGCAGCCGGTCTGTGGCGTTCGACAGCACCGCCTCCGGCGAGTGCGACGCGTCGATGCGCGACCACTGCATATGTCCGATGTCCCGGTCGCGCTGCGCGCGAATGACCGCTGCGTCCGCATCTGACGGATCGTTTCGGCGTCCTTCGACTCGGGAGATCAGCACCGACTCGGGCGCATCCAGCCACAGCCCCATAAACGGCACCGACGCAGCACTCGCAACGTGCTCAATCGCCGTTCGAGCCTCGGGACGCGCAAACACCGCATCGACGACGACGCTGTGACCACCGTGCAATAGAACGGCCGCCCGCTCCGCCACTGCACCGTAGACGCGCTCGGACATTCGCGGCGAGTATGCGTCCGCGCCGAGGCGCTCGAGGACAGGAACGCCGGCGAGTTGCTTTCTCGTCTCGTCGCTCCGCAGAACGACTGCGCCCGGCACTGCGCCAATCGACGGCGCCACTCCATACGCCAGCGTGGATTTCCCAGATCCCGAGAGTCCGCCGACGGCAACCAGGCACGGGCGCGGCGGGTGCAGGAGTCGAGCGGCCATCGCCAGATACTCACGCGCCGTCGCAGCAAGCTCATCGCCCCGCGGCTCATCGCTCTGAAGCGAGGCGGCCGCCGTCGCGCTGGTCTTCGCGCGGACTGCGGCGCGACAGCTGAGAAACAGCGGCAGCAGACAGACCGCCTCGAAGTCCCCCGTCTCGGTCAGGTATCGATTCAAAACGGTATTGGCATGACGCGGCAGCTGCCGCCGCCACAGATCCATCAAAAGAAACGCGAGATCGTAGAAGACGTCCGTGCAGGAGATCCTGTCGTCGAATTCGACGCCGTCGAAGAGCGTCGGTCGTCCGTCGAGCAGCACAATGTTCCGCAGATGAAGATCGCCGTGACACTGCCGGACGAAGCCCGTGTCGCGGCGCCGTTCGAGCAGCGCGGCGCGTCGATCGAGCTCCTGCACGGAGTCGGCAATCACGCCGGATGCCTCGGACGAATCCACGAACCGGCCCCCGAACTCCTTGAAACCGGCGGCATTTCCTTCGATGACCCACGCCATTCCGGCTCTTCCCCCACGGTTGGTGTGGCGTTCAGCGGAGACGTGGAAGCTGGCAATCGCCGCCGCCAGCGACGACATCAGTTCGAGCTTCAGACTGTTGGCGACCGCCAGACGATCGAACAACAGATCCTGGCTGAAGCGATTCATCTCGACGAGCCAGTCAACGGCTGTGCCGCGGCCACGAAGCGCGAGCCGCCCGTCTGCCTCACGAGTGACGGGAAGGACACCGCGATAGATGCTGGGCGCGGTCCGCTGGTTCAGGCGAACTTCCGCCTCGCACATCTCGCGTCGCCGCTCGGACGTCGAGAAGTCGAGGTAATCGAACCGTACTGCGCGCTTCAACTTGTAGGCGAGCTCACCGGCGAGGAACACCATCGACGCATGTGTCTCGAGACGATCGACTGCCGCGCCTCCGTGCGTGGACGACGCAGCGAGAAATTCGATGGTCGCAGTCTGGTCCTCGGTGATCATGGACCTCAGCGCGGCAGACGCGCGATGATCTTCGTCACGGCCTCATCGATCCTCGCCTCCATCCAGCGCTGGTTGTCAACCACATCGTCTAGGCCTCCTTCAGCCCAGCCACGCCAGGCGAGACTGGTCGTGCGCCTGTCGATGACGTCGACGAACAGCGCAGCTGGTTCCTCAGGGGTCGCTCCTCGATCCGCCCTCACATGAATATGGATCAGCACATCGGCGGCGGCCGGGCTGGTCTTCTCGAACCCCCTCCCCGCCAGTTGCATATCCATCGCGTCTTCGACACGTTGACTGAAGAAGCGGTTGTTGTCGAGCCGTGGATCGCCGGTCGCGAACTGCGCCGGCTCGACCCACGCGTACGAGCGATAGTGAGCGAAGTCAGCGTCGCGCGCGAGATAGGAGTGCACGCCCAGCGTGGCGCACCCGGAGAGGATCAGAGCGGCCGTCGCACACGCGGCGATTGTTGTGAGTCGAGTGCATCGGAACATGGTCGGTCTCCGCCCGAGCTACTGTGCTTGCGGCAGGCTTTCGAACATCCGACTGACGCTCTCGTCGATGCGGCGGCGCAGCCGATCCCGATTCCCCAGCACGCCTTCGACGTTGCCCTGGGCCCAGCCGCGCCAGATCAGAACGTTGCTCGCTGCATCAACGATGTCCACCACGAGCGTGTCGGCTTCGTAGCGCGAGACGCGTGGGCGGCACTCCGCGCTGCCGCACGCATTGTCTCGTCGCTCGGTGTCCTCGACATCGAGCCGCTCCGCGATGGTGGCGTGATAGTGAATCAGCAGATCGGGGCGCCCGCCGACCGGCGAAAGCACAAAACCTCGCGCCGCCATCGCCTTTTCGATCGCCCCCTCGGTTTTGTCCTCGAAGTACGGATCCTTCTCGAGCCGCGGGTCGCCGGCGGGCAGCGCATCAGCCGGGCCCCAGTCGAACGTCTTGTATTTCGACCAGACGAGCGCCCGATCGGTGTGCGAGCTGACGCGAAGCGTGGCGCAGCCAGCGAGGAGCAGCGCTGCGGCGACAACGGCGGTTGAACGCAGGAACTGTGGGCGCATGGGAATCTCTCCGAATCGCGCCGGTGCGAACGTGATGCCATCGCACACCAGCGCGCGTGCCGGCACCCGATGTGGGTGGTGCGGAAATTCCACGCGACGACGTGTGAGAAATCTCGCAGTATCACGCGGATATTTCGTCTCAGCAACGCGTCCTGTCTTGGTCGTCGCTGGCACGATCGCTGCTCGTCTCCGGTACAGGAGAACCGTCATGACTGCCATCGCTCGGATCGTCGTTCCCGTGGACTTCAGCACGCATGCGGACCGCGCCATCGACTATGCCGTCATGCTGGGTCAACAGTTCGGCGCCTGCGTGGAGCTGTTCCACGTCGTGGAAGATCCTTTCGGCTCGGGCGGCTGGGGATCGGAGGTGTACGTCTCGGACCTCGATGGCCTCCGGGCGCGCGCGCTCGAGGAGTCCAAGAGGCGCCTCGAGGCCCGCCGGTCGATGATTCCAGCTCCCGGCCTTCCCCTCGTGGCCACAGTGCGCATGGGCCACGTCGCGCAAACGATCGTTGACTACGCGAAGGACGTGGGTGCGGATCTCATCGTGATGGGTACGCACGGCCGCACCGGCCTCGCGCACTTCATCATTGGCAGTGTCGCCGAGCGTGTGGTCCGAGTGGCGCCCTGCCCGGTGCTGACCGTGGGTGGCGCGTTCGCCGGGCGCGCACACGCCGCAGCCTGAGCGATGGCCTCAGGGGGTCTTTGGTCTCGGGTCTCGGGTCTTTGGTCTCAGGTCTTTGGTCTCAGGTCTTTGGTGTGAACTGGAGACGAAAGGCCAGGGCGGGGACCAGAGACCAGAGACTGGAGCCCAGAGACCAGGACAAGCGACGGTTCAGAACGCGTTGCCGATGAACGGCAGCATCCGCCCCCAATAAATCACGAAGAACCACGACACGATCGAGACAATCGCGATGGCGCGATAGACGGGCGAGGTGGCGTCAGCCGCAGTACTCGCCTTGACGGCGGCGCCATAGAAGAACTCGAAGGCGATGGCGTTGAGCCCGGCGATCAGGAGGAACGTCAGCTTGCCGTAAAAGGCGACGTTGTTGATGTACTGCTCGGGCGCGCCGATGAAGAACGTCACGCCGGTCACCGCAGCCATCGCAAATCCGAGCTTGCCCCACGGCATCAGCGACCAGGCGGCGTTCAACGGCACGCGCCGGAACAGTCCGAGCAAACGAAGATCGAAGAACCCCACCACACCGACAAGGAGCGACAGACCCACGAAGTGGGTGATCTCGCACCATGGCCATAACCACGGCGACGACCGAATCGCGTCGGATACGGCTGTGGCGTGAAGCCACGTTGCAAACGCATCAAGGGTAGCGCCCATCGCCCCTCCTACACGTACGCCATATAGCGGCCGGTGATGAGGGCGGCCAGCCACAGCGCCAGCGACACCGCGGCCAGGGTCTTCACGGTCGTCGGCGTGGCGCTGGCAACCGGCTCACGGCCGAAGACCGAACGCTTGATCAGCGCCAGCACAATGACGGCAACGGCGATGATGGCGAGCTTGGCCATGAACACCATCGTCGTGCCCTTGGTCGTCGCGTCGGTGATGAACAGCAGAACACCGGAGATCGCATTGACCCAGAAACCGGTCCACATGATCGGGAACAGCCGCCGCAACGGCTCGAGAGGCATGTGCGGCGCGGCGCCGAGCAGACGCAGATCGATCACCGTGCTCGCACCCACGAGCACGCCCAGCCCCAGCGTGTGCAGGGTCAGGACCGCGGGGTAGGCCCAGATCGAACCGGACTCACGCAGCCACGACGCGAATTCAGAGCCTTCAATCGACGCGAGGAGCTCCATCATGCGCGCCTGCTGTGCAAGGCAGCCGCCAGCACCATGCACGAGGGACGGAGCAAAGAATCAGAGGTTCTAAACGTGTTGTCGGGAAACGATCGGTGTCGGCGCGGATTATTCGATGAGCGGTGCGGAAAAACACGCGGTCGACGGGCACGGGGGCCATCCCCCGTGCCCGTCTTCTCTTCAGGCGGCTTTCACCGTCTTTTTGTTCTCGGCACCGGTGATCTCGACTTTCTTCGGTGCCGCGGCCGCCGGCATCTCGGGCAGCGGAACGGTGATCTCCAGTACACCTCCCTCGAAGGCCGCCTTGATATCGGTGATCTTCACGCCTTCCGGCAACGGAACGGCCCGCACGAACTTGCCGTACGTCCGCTCGTTGCGATACCACTCGTTCTTCTTCTCCTCGTTCTCGAGTTTCCGTTCGCCTTCAATCGTCAGCACTCCGTCGGCGAAGGTGACCCCGATTTCCTCTTTCTTCATGCCGGGAAGCTCCACACGCACGGTCAGACGATGATCGCGCTCGAACGCTTCCACAGGTGGCATCCACGCAAAGTCGGCGAAGGGTTTCCCCAGGCGGGCGACCGGCCAGTCGCCCGTTTCGAAGAACCGGTCGAAATCGCGGAACACACGCCGCATGAAAGCGCGCGGTTCGAAGCGTGTCAGTTCGGCGTTGTTGAACATCGCGCACCTCCTGACGATCGGTGAGCAACGGTCGTACCTCGCTCCGTCAGGCCGCCCGTGCCGCAATTCGTCAAAGTCTCCGTCGCGAAGGGGGCGCCAGCACGCGAGTCTTTTCGCGGGCGGTGCGAAGGAACACGCGAGGATCAATGAAAGCGCGGCCAGCGTTCCCGCGGTTGCCTGAGCACGAACGATCCCTCGCTGAGACGGAGTGCGCCCGACACCACCAACTCCGCGAGCAGGCGCTCGCACGTGGCGACATCGACGTTGAACAACCGCGACGCCTGTCGGAGTGTCAGCTTCAACCCGGGCATCTCCTCGAACTCGGCCTGGATGCGGCATCGAAGATCCGGGTCATTGGCTCTGCCCGCCGCGGTCTTCTGCAGAACGGATGATTCGATTGCCATGGTCGTCTCCTCGAGTCGCTGCCGGTCGAAACGACGAGATCGACGGGAAACGGCAGCGTCCAGACAAGAAGATCGGAGCAACGAGTGTGCCTTGGGCCATTCTCGTTGTGCGTCCGGTCACGCATCGCCGATGCTCTGGGCGCCATGCAGGCCGCGAAGCTTTCCGCACGGCCGCGAATTTGTCCCCCACACGGATCGCCGTGTCGTTGGGCGCGCTGACGGTATGAGTCGAAAACACGAGACCGGCGCCCCACTCGAGGCATGGCCGCTCGCTTGCAGAGATGCCCGAAAGGAGGGACGTCATGTTCGACCTGGTCACGGGCAAGGCGAGACATCTACCCAGTCACGCATCGCTGCCGATCGTGCTCTCTACGATCGCGCAGGCGACGGTCGTGACGGCACTGCTCGTGATCCCTGCCTTGTTCGTCGCAGAGCAGAT
>Ga0111538_10000334_pt1 | contig 60734 bp, 47 predicted proteins | sample SoiMethybrSBSTD1_FD_79669 | JGI IMG/M metagenome (GOLD analysis project Ga0111538, IMG submission 79669) | Bulk soil microbial communities from a Populus tree surrounding site in Tennessee, USA - Soil MetaG P. TD hybrid SBSTD1 (version 2)... | ecosystem: Environmental > Terrestrial > Soil >...
CGCGGGTCGACGCCGTCTTCGCCACTCTGCGCGAGGCCTGGGAGCCGGCGGCGCGCTGGTCGGCGATGAAACAGCTCGGCGACCTCCTGGCCGAGACCTGCCCGATCATCCCGCTCACCGCGCCCGATCCCTACGGCCTGGTCTCCCGCCGCGTGAACGGCGTCAACGTGCGCAATGGCTGGATCGCGCTGCCCGCCCTCTCCCTCGCCCCCGCCGCGAAGTGACCGACCCCGACCCCGATCCCGATCCCGGAGCGGGGACTCTCCGCCGCGAGCTCTCTCAGCGGGCGTAGCGGGCTTCGACGGTGAGCTCGAGGCCGCGCGCGGTCGGCGAGGCGCGCACCGCGAGCTCCTCGAAGCGGTCCATCGCGCGGCCGTCGATCTCGGCGAGCTTGCCGGCCAGATCCTGATCGATCTCGGCGAGCGCCGGGTCGGGCGGGTCGGCACGGGTCGAACCGAAGAGGGAGGCCACCTCGCGGACGTGCATGTCGAGGTAGAGGAGCGGCGGCTCGCCGATGGGCGGGGCGGCCAGGAGCTCGACCAGCTCGGCCTCGTGACCGCCGGCCGCGAAGCCGAGCGCGCGCGCGCCGAGCGCGACGTGGATGGGCGAGAGCGGCAGGCCGACCCCGCCGCCGACCACCACCGGGGCGTCGCCCGGGTTGAGCGTGGTCGGGATGCCGATCGGCAGGAGGCCGGAGATCGCCTGGAGCAGCGCGCCCGGTTGCTCGGTCCCGAGCAGGATCACGCCGCCAGCCGGAACTCGCGGACCGCCGCTCGGGTCGGGCGCGTCGCCGGCGAAGACCAGCGCGGTGAGCCCGTCGACCTTGCCGAACGGACTGGCGGCCACCCAGCCGAGGCTCGAGCCCTGGTCGCGCGCCAGCCGGTTGAGCCCGTCGAGCGCGCTGCAGGAGTACGGGTGCGCCGTGACCTGCTCGAAGGCGTCGTCGAGGACGGTCGAGGCCTGGGCGACGTCGATGGCCAGGCCGAGCGTGAGCGACGCGGCGACCTGGGCGTCCGGCTCCGGGCCGGGCAGTTCCCCGCGCATCCTGTCGAGGGCGGCGGCGACGTCGCGCCGGAGCTCGACCAGCGACACCATGCGGATCTGGCGGTTGGAGGCGGCGCGCACGCCGAAGGAGACCCGCGGGGCCAGCCCGGCGAGCGCGGGCAGCTCGCTGGCGCAGGCGGCCGGCATGCCGGCCGCGCGATGAGCGGCGAGGCGAACGGTGTCGACGTAGCCGATCGACCACGGGGCGGCGCCGATGTCGCCGGCGACCTGGTCGAGCGTGCGCTCGCTGGCGAGGCTCTGCGCCGGCTCGCGGACGGCCAGGGCGACGGCGAGCTCGGCGTCGAAGCGCTCGCGCGACAGGATGGCGACCACCAGCTCGCCGCCGCTGATGGCGAAGGCCCAGCGGCGGTCGTCGTCGGCCACCACCCGGACCTCGGTGCCGCCGACGGTCTTTTTCTCGAACGGAGCCAGCCAGGCGAGCAACCGGTCGAGCGCCGCGGCGGCGCGCGCGCGGTCGCGCAGCTCGACCCGGATGACCGGCGAGGCGCCGGCCCCGTAGAAGATCCAGCGCGGCGAGCGGTCGAGGCCGACCGCCTCGAGCGCGGCGGCCACCGGGCGATTGCCGAGCTCGGCGACCAGCGCGGCGCTCAGCCGGTGGCTCACGCTGAGCCGGGCGAATTTTTCGGGCTTGTCGCGGCGCAGGCGCGCGAAGGCGTCGGCCAGCGGCTGGTAGGCGGTGACCCGCGAGAGGTACTCGCGGTCGAAGTAGGCCGGCGGCATGGGAGCCAGCGCGGCGAAGACGTAGGGGGTGTCGGCCGGGACGCGGCGCAGGAAGCCGGGCCGCGGCAAGCTCCGGCGTGCCTCTCCGTCGTCGCCCGCGCCCCGGCTCGAGCCGGCCGGCGGCTGGCCGCGCCCGCAGGCCAGGAGCGCGGCACACGCGAGCACGGCCGACCTCACTCGACAAGGGTGAAGAAGAAAGTGCAGGCGAGCAACCGGCAAGGGGAAACCGGCAGCCGGTAGCCGCAGTTGGCTAGGGGCGCACGGCGCGGGCGATCGACGGCGCCTGCTTTCCGGCGATGACGTGGACCAGGCCGTTGTTGACCCGCATGACGCCGCTCGCTCCCAGTCGCTCGAGTGCCTCCTCATCGACCCGCGACGCGTCGAGCACCTCGACCCGGACGCGAGTGGTGGCAACGCACTCCGCGCCCCGGATGTTCCGCTCTCCTCCCAGCGCCGCGATCCAGGGGCCTCCGTCGATCGCCTCCCCACCATCATCCCGACCCCGATCCCGATCCCGATCCCGATCCCGATCCCGACCCCGACCCCGATCCCGATCCCCATCCCGATCCCCATCCCGATCCCGATCCCGATCCCGATCCCCGGAGCGCAGACTCGCGCGGATTAGATCCGCCACCTGATCGGCTTCCGGCCCCAGCACCACCTGGACGCTCCCGGCTGCCGGCCGCACCACCCCCTTGGCGCCCAGCCGCCTGAGCGCCGCGTCGTCGACCCGCCCGGCATCGGCGACCGCGAGGCGCAGCCGGGTGGTGCAGGCGTCGACCGAGCGCAGGTTCCCGGCGCCGCCCAGCGCCGCGACGAAGGCGCCCGCGCGATCCCCGCCGCCGGCCGGCGCTTCGCCGACCGCCTCGTCGCCCGCCGGCTCGCGGCCGGGCGTCGGGAGATCGAGCTGCGCGATGAGGACGCGGAAGGTCACGTAGTAGAGCAGGGCGAACCCGAGGCCGACCGGCACCAGCAGCCAGCCGTTCTCGGCCAGCTTGCTCGACAGGAGGGCGTCGAAGGCGCCGGCCGAGAAGGTGAAGCCGAGCCTGACGCCGAGGAGGTACATGAGCGCCATCGCCGCGCCGGTGAAGATCGCGTGCAGCGCGTAGAGCAGCGGGGCGTGGAACATGAAGCTGAACTCGGCCGGCTCGGTCACCCCGGTGACCATCGAGGTGAGGCCGCTCGACAAAAGGACGCCGCCCGCCCGCTTGCGCCGCCCCGGCGGCGCCGCGTGCATCATCGCGAGCATCGCCGCCGGCAGCCCGAACATGAGGATGGGGAAGAAGCCGGCCATGAAGTAGCCGGCGCTCGGGTCGCCGGCGAAGAAGCGGTGCAGGTCGCCGGTCACCACCTTGCCGTCGGCGGCGACGAAGCTGCCGAAGGCGAACCAGATGAAGGTGTTCAAGATGTGGTGAAGGCCGGTGACGATGAGCAGCCGGTTGAGGACGCCGTAGACGAACAGGCCCAGCGCGCCGGCGCCGATCAGCCAGCCGCCCAGCGCGTCGATGCCGCGCTGGATGGGCGGCCAGATCGGCCAGAAGAGGAAGCCGAGCGCCAGGCAGGCGAAGCCGGTCGCGATGGCGGCGAACCGCTTGCCGCCGAAGAAGGAGAGGAACTCGGGCAGCCGGATGTCGCGCGTCCGGTTGTACAGCGTGCCCGCCACCAGACCCGAGACGATGCCGGCCAGGACGCCCATGTCGATCGACGGGTCGAGCGCCTCCAGCACCGAGTCGAGCACCAGGTAGCCCACCGCGCCCGACAGCCCGGCCACGCCGTGGTTCTCGTGGGCGAAGCCGACCGCCACCCCGATGGCGAACAGGAGCGCGAGGTGATCGAAGATGGCCTTGCCGGCGCTCGCCATCGCCGGCGCGTCGATCAGGTCCGGCTGGCCGAGCCGGAGGAGCAGCCCGGCCACCGGCAGGACCGCGATGGGCAGCATGAGCGCGCGCCCCAGCCGCTGCGCCTGCGCGAAGATCACGGGGGCCACACCTCGCGCGCGCGGGCGCGCACCGCGGCGGCCGAGGAGAGCTCGCACAGCGCCTGCGCCTCGCGCCGGCACTCCGCCGCGTCGAGCGTGCGCACCCGCGCCTTGACGTCGGGCACCGCGCGCGGGCTGACCGACAGCTCGGCGACACCGAGCCCGACCAGGACCGGGACGGCGTCGAGATCGCCGGCCAGCGCGCCGCACACGCCGACCCAGGTGTCGTGGCGCGCCGCGCCCGCCACCGTGTCGCGCACCAGCCGGAGGACCGCCGGGTGCAGGCCGTCGCACAGGGGCGCCAGGGCGGGATGGGTGCGGTCCATCGCCAGCGCGTACTGGGTGAGGTCGTTGGTGCCGATCGACAGGAAGTCGGCCTCACCGGCCAGCTGATCGGCCAGGATGGCGGCCGACGGCACCTCGATCATGACGCCGAGCTGGGGCACATCGCCCGGCGCCAGCTCGGCCAGCCGCGCGCGCACGCGGCGCAGCTCGCCGAGATCGGCCACCATCGGGATCATGATCCGGCAGGCGGAGGCCGGGCGCACCGCCGCCAGCGCGCGCAGCTGGGTGTCGAGCAGCTCGGGGCGCGCGAAGCTGGTGCGGATGCCGCGCAGGCCGAGCGCCGGGTTGGGCTCCGGGTCGAGCGGCAGCGCGCGGAGCTCCTTGTCGTTGCCGACGTCGAGGGTGCGGATGATCGCGGTGCGGCCGGCCAGCGCGTCGACCACCGCCTGGTAGGCGTCCCGCTGCTCGTCGGCGTCCGGCAGCGTGTCGCGCTCGAGGAAGAGGAGCTCGGTCCTGAGCAGGCCGACCCCGTCGGCTCCGTTCTCCACCGCCTCGTGGGCGTCCGCCTCGGTCGCGATGTTGGCGCCGACCTCGATGCGGTGCCCGTCGCGGGTGGTCGCCGGGGTGGCGGCGGCGGCGGCGCGGGCGGCGCGCTTCTCGGCGCGCGCGGCGATCTGGCTCCGGGCCTGCGCCAGCCGTGCGGCGCTCGGCGCCGGGTCCACCTCGCCGGCGTCGGCGTCGAGCAGGAGCTCGGTGCCGTGCTCCAGCTCCTCGATCCGGCCGCCCACCGCCACCAGCGCCGGGATGCCGAGCGAGCGGGCCAGGATGGCGACGTGCGAGGTGGCGCCGCCCCGCGCGGTGCACAGGCCGACCAGCCGGTCGCGCGGCAGCCGGGTCAGGTCCGACGGGCCGACGTCGTCGGCGACCAGGATGGAGGCGGGGTAGAGCTCCGGCGCCGGCGCCGCCGCACCGATCATCGTCCGCAGCACGCGCCGCTCGAGGTCGCGCAGGTCGGCGGCGCGCTCGCCGAGCAGCCGGTTGCCGGTCGCCTTCAGCTCGGCGCAGCGGGCGCGCACCACCCGGCGGAAGGAGTGGCCGCCGCTCTCGCCGTCGGCGATCCCGGCGTCGAACTCGGCACCCATGTCGGGATCGTCGAGCAGCGCCGCGTGCGCCTCGAAGATGCCGACCTCCTTGCGGGCGCCGCGCGCGCGCGCCGTGCGGATCGCCGCGGCGATCTCCTCCTGCACCGCGGCGATCGCCTCTGCCAGGCGCGTCCGCTCGATGGCCGGCCCGCTGCCGCGCTCGGGCAGCTCGATCTCGTCGTGGTCGAGCCGGACCGCGTGGCCGATCGCCAGCCCCGGCGAGGCGCTGACCCCGGGGACGCCGCCGCCGCCGGCGACGGAGGAGGTCGCGGCCGGGCGCCGGGGCACCTCGGGTGGCGCCGGGTCCTCGGCGCTCACCATCTCGACCGCGCGCACCACGGCGGCCAGCGCCTCGGCTGCATCGACTCCGGTCGCGCGCACGATCACCGGCTCGCCGCGCGCGGTCGCCAGCGCCATCAGCTTGACCACGCTCTTGGCGTCGGCCGACCGCTCGCCGCGGTGGATGGTCACGTGCGCCGCGAACGGCCGCGCCGCCTCGCGCACCAGCGCCGCCGGCCGGGCGTGCAGCCCGCCTCCGTGGCCGACCGTGGCCGCGCGCTCGATCACCTCGGCCGGCGGCGGCGCCGCCGCGGCATGCGCCGGCGCCCCGCCCTCCTCGCGCACCACCAGGAGCCGGCTGCGTCCCGCCTCGACCACCCCCGAGGCGCGCCACTCGATCCGGTGGTGATCGCCGTTGGCGATGACGATCATCGTCTGCAGGCTGGGCGCCGCCCGCGCGACCTTGTCGGCGTCGAACGAGACGAGCCGATCGCCCGCCCGCACCCGCGCGCCCTGCGCGACGTGCGGCCGGAAGCCGCGCCCGCCGAGCGACACGGTGTCGATCCCGATGTGGAGCAGCACCTCGGCGCCGCTCTCGGCGGCGATGGTCAGCGCGTGGCCGGCGCGGTGCAGCTGGATGACGGTGCCGTTGCACGGCGCCAGCAGCGTCTCGCTGGTCGGCTCGATGGCGATCCCGTCGCCGAGCAGCCGCTGCGAGAACACCGGATCCGACACGCCTTCGATCGCGCACACCGGCCCGGACAGGGGCGCGATCAAGGTGACGTCCCGCTCGGGCATCACCGCATGATATGCGCGAGCGCCCGGCGCGGGTATGCTCCCCGCACATGAGCGGCCCCTTCGCCGGGCGACCATGTCGATCTCGGGCAGGCGCGACGCGCGTCGGGGTAGCACCCGCGACGAGCCCGAAACAGCGAAGGGGAAAACAATGACCGAAGTGGGGACGGTCGGCGGGGTGGAGCGGGGGCGGACCCGGCGATGGATCGACCGCATCGCCCGCGTGGCCGCCGCGCTCCTGGTGCTGGCGGCGATCTGGCTGTTCGCCGTCCAGGCCTGGCGCGTCCGCTGGCCCGAGATGCTGGTCGCGTTCGTCGCCATCGGCTGGACGCTGGCGGTCGCCGCCTGGCGCCCGGTGCTGCCGTCCGGCTGGCGCTGGACGCTCGGGCTGGCCGCCGTCCTCGTCTGGATCGATCTCCTGCTCGACTGGTGGCTCGACAGCCCGGCCGACCGCGAGCTGGCCGCCGCCCAGTGGGAAGCCGGCAAGATCGTCGCCATGGTGGCGGCGTCGTTCATCTCCGCGCGGCTACCGCCCAGCCTGCGGGTGCGCCGCGCGCGCGCCGCGCTGGTCGCCCTGTCCTGCACCTTCACCGCGCTGCTCGCCGGGCTGATCCTGTTCGTCGCCCTCGCCGGCCCGCGCGACCAGACCGGCAAGGCCGACGCCGCGCTGGTGCTCGGCCGCGAGTTCTTCCCCGACGGCTCGCTCAGGCCGGAGATGATCGCCCGCGTCGATCGCGCCGCCGAGCTCTACAAGAGCGGCCTGGTGACCCACCTCGTCCTCACCGGCGGCGCCGGCGTCACCAACCCCGCCGACCCGCGCACCGAGGCCGGCGTCATGCGCGAGCTCCTGCTCGGCCGCGGCGTGCCGACCGAGGCCATCAAGCTCGACATGCGCGCCCGCTCGACCGAGGAGAACTTCGCCTGCTCGGTCCCGATCCTCGCCGAGCTGCACGCGCGCCGGGTGCTGGTGGTGACCGATCCCTGGCACATGCCGCGCGCGCTCTACCAGGGCTCGCGCTATGCCGGCGACATCGAGCTCCTCGCCGCGCCCGCCATGGCGAGCCCGGAGTGGCAACGGGGCCGCGCCCGCGCCCAGCACCTGGTCTCCGAGGCGGTCGCCTACCTCTACGAGCGGGTCCACCGCATCCACGGCTCGCCGGCGACCTGTCCCCTGTAGCTCAGGTGGTGAGCGTCACCTTGGCCAGGCCGCGCGGCCGGTCGGGGTCGAGGCCGAGCGCCTCGGCGACCGCGAGGGCGAGGAGCTGGCAGGGCAGGATGGCGACCAGAGGCGAGAGCCACTCGGGCACCGCCGGGACGGCGAGCGCGATGTCGGCGCGCGCCAGCAGGTCCTCGCGATCCGACACCATCGCGACCGGCGCGCCGCGCGCGGCGAGGGTCGCCGCGATCTCCGCGGCGTCCACCGAGGCGGCGCCGCTCGGCGCCACCACCAGGACCGGGGAGAGCCGGTCGAGCATCGCGATCGGGCCGTGGAGGAAGTCGGCCCAGGAGTAGGGCTCCGCGGCCAGGTAACAGGTCTCCTTGAGCTTGAGGGCGGCCTCGAAGGCGGTGGCGAAGTTGAAGCCCCGCCCGAGCACCGCCATCCGCACGGCGCCGGCCATCCGCCGAGCGCCGGCGCGCGCCGCGTCGGCTGCCGCCAGCGCCGCCCGCATGGCGTCGGCCACCTTCTCGAGCTCGCTCCAGCGCTCCTCGCCGTCGGACATGGCCGCGCTCAGCATGGCGAGCGCCGCCAGCTGCGCGGTGTACGTCTTGCTGGCGGCCACCGCGGTCTCCTCGCCAGCGCCGAGCGGCAGGCACAGCGTGGCCGCGCGGGCCAGCGGCGAGTCGGTCTCGTTGGTCAGCGCGATGGTCAGGGCGTTCTGCCGGGTCCCGTCGGCCACCACCGCGACCACATCGGGCGACTGCCCCGACTGGCTCACACCGATGACCAGCGCGTCGCTCACCTCGGGCGCGGTGCGGTACATGGTGTAGAGGGCGGGAGCAGCCAGCCCCACCGGCAGCCGATGGTGCACGCCGAACAGGTATTTGGCGTAGCGCGCGGCGTTGTCGGAGCTGCCACGAGCCGCGATCAGTGCGAATCGTGGTCGGGCGGCCCGCACCTCGGCCGCGATCGCCTCGACCCGGCCGCGTTCGCGCGCGACGAGCCCTGCGATCACGTCCGGTTGCTGGCGGATCTCGCGTTCGAATGCGGTCTCCACACCGACGACAGTATCAAAACGACGACAAGTGTCGCGCCCGTGAGACGCCTCACGAGCCGGCAACGTCGTGCCACCTCACGGTGCCTTTTTCCCAAGGAGAGGTAGAATGCGCGACTCATACGAGCGTCGATAGTCGACCCGGAACATCCGGAACCACGGAGGAAGCATGCGAAGACTGACTTCGCTCCTGGCGGCAACCTGCTTGCTGTCATGGGGCCTCGGCTGCGAGGAAAAGAAGGAAGGTGAGGCGGGCAAGGAAGGTGCGGCAGCGACCGCGCCGACCGACAAGCCAGCCGAGGGTGACAAGCCGGCCGAGGCGGCGCAGCCCGCCGAGGGCGAAGCGGCCGAAGCGTCTGCCGAGGATCCTGCGGCCGGTCAGCCGGCCGAGGTCGCCGAGGACGTGAAGGACGTCGGCGTCGAGCCGGGCACCTTCGAGTACGAGGACGAGGAGAAGGACGGCGAGGCCGCCATCTCTGCCGTCACCGGCACGGTCGAGGTACGCCGCGTCGGCAACGAGAACTGGGAGGCCGCCAAGGCCGACGATCCGCTGCACCCGGGCGATCAGGTCCGCGCCGCCGACGGTGGCCAGGCAACCGTGACGCTCGCCGACGAGACGACGGTCGAGGTGGCCGAGGAGAGCGCCATCGCGGTCGGCTCGCGCGAGGCGACCGAGGACCCGGCCTCGTCGGTGGCGGTCCTCTACGGCATCGCGCGCTTCTCGGTCGCGCCGCGCGCCGAGGGCGAGGGCCCGTTCCTGGTCTACGCCGTCAACGGCGTGGTCGCCGCCAAGGGCACCGTCTATACGGTCGGCACCGCGGCGTCGGGCACCACCCGCGTCGGCGTCGAGGAGGGCTCGGTCGATGTCTCCGGTGGCGCCACGCTCGATGCTCCGGTCGCGGTCGACGCCGGCAAGGCCGTCGTCATCGCCCCCGAGGGCCAGCCGGGCTCGATCGAGGCGGCCGGCACGGTCGACTGGGGCACCTGGCGCGACGAGGTCGAGGCGAAGATCAAGGCCGAGGAGGCCGCCAAGTACCACGCCGACCGGGCCGAGAAGCTCGAGGCCGAGCTGAAGACGGCCTATGCCGAGCTCGAGGCGCAGACCAAGGCGGCGCAGGAGGCCGAGGAGAGGGCCAAGGCCGCCGAGACGGCGCAGGACACCAAGGCATACGAGGCGGCGGCGCCGGAGATCGGCGCATCGGTCGACGCGTCCTACGCGCTGTCGAACCGCCTGCAGTACCTGACCTACGCGATGCTGGCCGATGCGTACATCGCCGACTCGCTGTACGTGCGGCACCCGGCGGTGGTGAAGATCCTCGATCCGCGGATGCGCCGCCTGCGCCGCGCCATCCTGTGGCAGAAGAAGTACCACTACGTGACCTACGCGTACCTGCGGCCGCTCAGGCCCTGGTACTACGTGCACACGCCGATGGGCCGGGCGCGCGCCCGCTTCGTCGCCTACACCATCCCGCCCTGGTACGCCCGGGTGAACCTGCGCTACCGCCCGATCGACTGGCGCGCGCGCGTTCGGGTGCCGGTCTTCCGCCTGCCGGTCTGGAAGGTGCGGCGCGGCTACAAGAAGACGATCTGGGTCGAGGGTCCGCGCGGCGGCTGGTACGCCACCGTGCGTCCGCGCGTCCGTCCGGCCCGCGCCCGCGTGGCCTGGTACGTGCGGCCGAAGGCGCCCAAGGCGAGGATCATGGTCGGCATGCGCGCGACCCCGATGAAGGCGGTCTTCAAGGTGCGGCCGCCGCGCAAGCGGGTGGACGCGGTGGTTCGCTTCGGCGGCCGCATGCGGGTCCGCGACAAGGTCGGCGGCCGCGCTGGCGTTCGCATGAAGGCCGGAGTCGATACGCCTGACGTCAATGTCGGCGGCCGGGTCAAGGCCGGCGTCGACGTGAAGGGCGGCGCCGGCGGCGCGGCCATCGACGTGCGCGACAAGGTCGGCGGCCGCATCAAGGCCGGCGCCGACGCGGTCGAGGTCAAGGGCGGCGCTGGTGGCCGGGTCAAGGCCGGCGTCGATGTCGGCGGTGGCGTCGACGTGAAGGCTGGTGTGGGCGGTCGGGTGAAGGCCGGCACACCGGTCGAGGCCAACCCGGGCGGCGGACCGGATCGCCCCGGCAAGGGCGCCGGCGGCGGCGGTGGCGCCGGCAAGGGCGCCGGCGGCGGCGCTGGGGCTGACGCCAAGGCGGAGCGCGAGGCCAAGAAGGCGGAGCGCGAGGCCAAGAAGGCGGAGCGCGAGGCCAAGAAGGCGGAGCGCGAGGCCAAGGGCGCCGGCAAGGCCGGCGCCGGCAAGAAGAAGAAGGAGAAGGAGGAGGGCGGCGCCGCTCCGCAGTAGTCGATCCCCGGTATGATAGGACCGGTGGGGGAGCCTCGGCTCGCCCACCGGTTCTTGGTTTTCGGGGGGACATCATGAGACGACTCTTCCTGGTGGCGGCGCTCGCGCTCGCTCTCGGCAGCGCCTGCGGCGGCGACGACGACGGCGACAGCGGCGGGGTCATCGACGCCAGCTCGGGGGGCGACGGAGGCGGTGGCGGCGGTGGGGACGGAGGTGGCGACCAGGCCGACGCCCGCCAGGGCGGGGGCGGGACCCAGGGTCCCAACCAGTTCTGCGAGACACTGGAGAACGGCGGTCCCCACTGCATGGAGGGCCTCGAGTGTTGCGACGATCACGTCTGCCGCTACGACGGCGACTGTCCGGGCGACACCCAGTTCATCCCGTGCGACTGCACCGCCGAGTGCCCGACCGGCCTCTGCTGCGACGTCGGCGGCGCCATGGACGAGTTCTGCACCAAGCGAAGCGCCTGCAACGACTACGACGGCGAAGAGGACACCACCTGTCCCTGATTCCTTGGATCCTTTCGGCGTCCGGGTCGTTCATTCGCCGTCATGGACCGACGCCGACCCCGCGTGGTAAAGCGGTCGTCCATGCGCGGGGTGCTGGTGCTCGTTCTCCTCGGCCTGGTCGCGCCGTCGGCCGTGGCCCAGAAGAAGCCGCCCGCGCCGGCGCCCGACCGGGACGCACAGGCGCTGGCCCGGCTCGAGAAGGAGCTGCTCGACCAGCAGATCAAGGGCGGCTTCGTCCCCGCTCTGCGCACCGCGCGCAAGATCCACGCGCTCAAGGAGAAGAAGCTCGGGGCTGACCACCCCGAGAGCATCCGCGCTCTCGAGGACGTGGCGCGCTTCATGAGCTCGACCGGGGATTTCCTCGGCGCCCTCAAGATCCACCAGCAGCTCCTGGCCCGCGCCGAGAAGAAGCACGGGAAGGACAGCCCGGCCACGCTCTCTTCGCTCGAGGGGCTGGCCACCGCCTACTGGGTGGCCCAGCGCTTCGACGAGGCGGACAAGCTCTACCAGCGGATCCTCGCGCTGCACAAGAAGCAGGACGGGGCGGAGAGCGTCCTCTACGCCACCTATCTACAGATCTACGGCGGGCTCCTGTGGGGCCGCGGCTCGCTGTCGAGCGCCGAGCAGTACTACCTGGAGGCCCAGAAGATCCAGGACAAGCTGAGCGGCCCCGACGACATGCAGCAGGTCGGCATCATCATGAGCCTCGGCCACATCTACTGGGCCCAGGGGCAGAAGACCAAGGCGAAGAGGTTCTTCGACAAGACCCTCGCCATCACGGAGAAGTTCTACAGCGAGAAGATGAAGGACCCGTCGCAGGCCGCCTCGATGATCCTCGCGGTCGCGCAGGTCTACTCGCTCGGCGGCCAGACGGACTGGGCCAGGCCGCTCGAGGCGAAGGGGGAGAAGCTCTACCGCGAGGCCATCGCCACGATCGAGAAGGAGAGCGGCCCGACGGACTGGCGGCTGGTCGGGCCGCTGGTCTCGCTGGCCGGCCTGCACAGCGGCCGCAAGGAGTTCGATCAGGCGGAGAAGCTCTACCGCCGCCTGATGGCGATCGAGGAGGCGCAGCGAAAGACCCAGAAGGGCCCGCAGAGCTCGCTCGGCTCGGTCGGCTGGATGTACCAGCTCGCCTACCTCGAGCGGCGCCGCGGCCGGCCACAGAACGCGGTGCCCCTGTTCACCAAGGTGCGCGACGCCTATCAGAAGACCTACGGCGGCTACATGGCCGACACCGTCGACCAGCAGATCGCCGACGTCTGGCGCGAGATGGGCAAGTACAAGCAGGCCCGCACGCTGCTCGAGCGCGTGGTGAAGAGCACGCGCAAGACCTGGGGCCCGCGCCACCCGATGCTGTCGTACCAGCTCGAGAGCCTGTCGCTCCTCGATCTGGCCGAGGGCAAGACCAAGCCTGCGCTCGGACTCCTCCGCCAGGCGCTCGACATCCAGGAGCCGAACCTGGCGCTGGTGCTGGCGACCGGCACCGAGTCGGACCACGCGACCTACTTCGGGCGGATCGCGCACCAGCTGTCGCTGGTGGTCTCGCTGAACGCCCGCTACGCCCCCAAGGACCCGGCGGCGGCCGAGCTGGCGATGACCACCATCCTGCGCCGCAAGGGCCGCATCCTCGACGCCGCCGCCTCCTCGGTGGCCGCCCTGCGCGGCCAGCTCAGCGCCGACGACCAGAAGCTGCTCGACCAGCTGGCGGCGGGGCGCGCGCAGCTGGCCAAGCTGATCCTGGCCGGCCCCAAGGCGACCGCCACGCCCGACGAGTACACCGCCGAGGTCGCGCGGCTCGAGTCGGAGGTCAAGCGGCTCGAGGACCAGGTGCGGCGCAAGAGCGCGGCCTACCGCGCGACCAGCCAGCCGATCGAGCTGGCGCGGGTGCAGAAGGCGATTCCGGCCGACGCCGCGCTGGTCGAGATGGTCCTCTATCAGCCCTTCGACGCCAAGAAGTGGGGCACCGACGTCAAGCTGGAGCCGCGCCGCTACGCCGCCTACCTGGTGGGGCGGAGCGGGGCGCCGCGCTGGATCGACCTCGGTCAGGCCGACGCCATCGACACCGCGGCCGACCGCTTCCTCGAGGCCCTGGCCGACCCGGACAGCGCAGACGTCAACAAGCTGGGTCGCGCGCTCTACGACCGGACGATGAAGCCGGTGGTCGCGCAGCTCGGCCAGTCGAAGACCACCCGGCTCCTGGTCGCGCCGGACGGCCTGCTCAACCTGGTCCCGCTCGGCGCGCTGGTCGACGAGGGCGGCAAGCACCTCATCCGCCGCTTCACCTTCACCTATCTGACCTCGGGACGCGACCTCCTGCGCATCGGCGCCGGCGCCAGGCCGAAGGCGGCGCCCCTCATCATCGCCGACCCGACCTTCGACGCCGCCGGCGACAAGGACGACGCCGGCAAGGGCGGCTCCAGCACCCGGGCCGCCGCCGCGCTGGCCACCCGCGGCCGGCGCTCGCGCGACCTGCGCAACATGAAGTGGCAGCGCCTGCCGGGCACCGCCGAAGAGGCCGACGCGCTCGGCAAGCTCCTGCGCGACGCCCGCATCCTGCGCGGCGCCAAGGCGACCGAGACGGCGCTCAAGAAGACGAGCGGCCCGCGCGTCCTGCACATCGCCACCCACGGATTCTTCCTGCCCGCCGAGCCGCCGCCGGTGGTCGAGATCGCCGCGGTGAGCCCGGGCGGCCCGCCGACCGGGGTGTTCGCCGCTCAGGCGATGGTCGATCAATCGGGGCCGGAGAATCCGCTCCTGCGCTCCGGCCTGGCGCTGGCCGGCGCCAACAAGCTGTCGAGCGGCAGCGACGACGGCATCCTGACCGCGCTCGAGGCGGCCGGCCTCGACCTCTGGGGCACCCAGCTGGTTGTGCTGTCGGCCTGCGAGACCGGGGTCGGCAAGGTCACCGAGGGGGACGGCGTGCACGGCCTGCGCCGCGCGCTGGTCATCGCCGGGGCCGAGACCCTGGTCATGAGCCTGTGGCAGGTGGACGACAAGGCGACCCGCGAGCTGATGACCGGCTACTACGAGCGGCTGGGCGCCGGCGAGGGGCGCAGCGAAGCGCTCCGCCAGGTGCAGCTCAAGATGCTGCGCAGCGAGCGGCGCTCGCATCCTTATTACTGGGCCAGCTTCGTGCCGACCGGGAACTGGGCACCGCTGTCCGGAGGGCAGAAATGACGAAACGCATCCTCATCGCAGCCGTCATCGCACTGGTGGCCGAGGCGCCGGCGGCGGCGCAGCGGCTCGAGATGTACGGCGGCGCGCCGACCACGCCGAAGAAGCGGACGAAGAAGGACAAGCAGATCGACCGCCACCTCTTCACCGCCGAGTACTACCTCCTGCGCGAGCGCGATCTCGACGCCGCCGGCGCCGAGTACCGGAAGGTGCTGGCGCTCGACAAGGCGAACGTCTACGCCGGACTCGCGCTGGCCGACATCGAGATCCAGCGCAAGAAGCCGAAGTCGGCGGTCACCGTGCTCGAGAGGCTGTCGAAGCAGGCCCGGAGCGACGGCTCGGTCTGGCGCGCGCTGGCCAACGCGCGCCGCCTCGGCGGCGACGACAAGGGGATGAAGGCCGCCTGCGCCGCGGCGCTCAAGATCAACTCGCGCGACGGCGAGGCCCACTGGATCCTCTTCGAGCGCGCGCTGGCCCGCTTCAAGGGTGGCGACGCCTCGGCCAAGGGCGAGCTGGCCGCCGCCGCCACCGGCTACCTGTCCTCCGGCTACCTCGCGATGGGCGACCACGCCCGCCTGGCCGAGCGCACCCTCATCGAGCTCAAGGGGGACGACGTCGCGCTCGCCGTCTACGACGCCAAGCTGGCCTACGAGGCCGCCTTCAACGAGCAGGGCTTCGCCAGCATCAACCAGAAGGTGGCCGACGCCCGGCGCGGCTTCGAGAAGTGCGTCGCCGCCCAGCCGGACCGACAGGAGTGCCACTACTACCTCGGTCGCGTCTATGGCTCGGTGAAGGCGTCCGACCAGTACAACGTGAAGAAGGCGATGGAGGAGCTGCGCAAGGCGCCCGACCTCGCCGAGGCGCACGTCGAGCTGGCCCGGCTCTACCGGGTGGACGACAACCTCGATCAGGCGGCCAGCGAGCTCGGCAAGGCAATCAAGCTGGCTCCCGGCATGGCCGAGGCCCACGTCGAGCTCGGTATCGTGCGCAAGCTCGACGGCAACGACGACGCCGCCGTGAAGTCGTTCGAGATGGCCTACGACGCCGACCGCTACTCGGCCTCGGCCGACCGCGCGCTGGCCGAGCTGGCCAAGATCCGCCCGAAGCACCCGCTGGTCACCGGCGCCATGATGGTCGGCGACATCAAGGGGGACGTCTTCTCGACCGACCGCTTCAAGGCCGCGGTCAAGATGGTCGAGGACTCGCTCGGCGGGGTCGACGATGCGGCCCCCGAGAAGCCGGTCCTCGAGGCGATCGCCGCCCGCCTGCGCAAGGGAAGCGACATCGACTCGCGCTTCACCTTCCGGGTCGCGGTGCTGAAGTCGACGATGGTCAACGCCTTCGCGCTGCCGGACGGCAGCCTGTACGTCACCCGCGGCCTGTTCGACTTCCTCAAGCGCAAGTGGCCGAACCGGAAGATCGACGCCGGCAACGACGTCCTCGGCCACATCATGGGCCACGAGATGGCGCACGTCATCCGCCGCCACACCGTGCAGACCCTCATCTACAACGAGGCGATCAAGGACTCCTCTCGCATGCTCGATCCGGCGGTGCTCACCCACGTGACCCGCCTGCACGAGATCGAGGCCGACCGCGAGGGCATCGTGCTCGCCTTCCTGGCCGGCTATCACCCGCGCGGCGGCATCGAGTTCATGGAGGCCTCCGGCAAGGAGATGGAGATCCCCAGCCACCTCGACCATCCGACCTACGAGGAGCGGGTCCACTACCTCGAGGAGTACTGGACCAACGACGTCAAGTACGCCTTCGTCTCCTTCCGGCTCGGCATCGACAGCCTGGCCCGGGCCAACAAGCTCGAGACCAGCGGCGCCGGCGGCGCGCGCGACGCCTACGAGGAGTCGGCCGACCACTTCAAGCGCTTCCGCAACACGGTGAAGGCGAACAAGCAGGTGCTGAACAACCTCGGCATCGCCTACGCCAAGGTCGGCCTCATCGCCATGGCCGACAGCGAGTCGCCGCTCCTGCGCTGGCAGACCCGCTTCTCGATCGAGCACGACCAGGCCATCGAGTACCGCAGCCTGGCGCGCGACGAGGAGAAGGAGGCGTCGGGCGGCACCACGCGCGGCGGCAAGCTGCCGAAGCGCAAGATCGCGGTGCCCTGGCAGATGCGCGAGGCCCGCTCGGTGTTCGAGGAGGCGCTCGGCCTCGACAGCGCGTATTTGAAGGCGCGCCTCAACCTGGCCATGGTCGAGCTCGCGCTCGGCAAGACCAGCGACGCCGACGTCCAGCTCGACAAGGTGAGGGTGGCTTCGGGCGAGGCCGATCTCCTGCGCGGCATCGTCAGCGCCGAGCAGAAGCAGTGGCCGGCGGCCATCGCCTCCTTCCAGCGCGCGCAGAAGGTTCGCGGCCTGGGGCGGGCGGCCCGTTACAACCTGGCCCGCGCCTACTGGCTGTCGGGCAAGAAGGCCGAGGCGCGCACCGAATTCCAGGCGTATGTGAAGGACGATCGCCAGGGGCCGTGGAACAAGGCGGCGCTGAAGCTTCTCAAGCAGCTGTAACGTGTTGCAGGGGGCGATCCCCTCACACTTCTTCACGAAGGTGTCGGTTGGACACCGTCGGGTTTGGGGTATCGTACCGGCCGGCCAATGTCCGACCGGTTGTCGTCTGACCTCGCGTCGCTGCGCATCGACCGCGACGCCGCCCCGCCGGGTGGCGGCCGCATGCGCCTGCTCGTCATCGCGGGGGTGGTCGCGGCGGCGGTGGCGGTGGCCGCCTACTTCGTGGTCCCCTACGTCAAGAGCAAGGTCTTCAAGACCGAGATCGCGGTCACCGAGATCTCGCTCCTGTCGCCGGCTCAGTCGCAGGTCCTCTTCACCTCGACCGGCTACGTCGAGCCCGAGACCCTGTCGCAGGTGGCCGCCAAGGTGGCGGGCCGGGTGACCGAGGTCAAGGTCAAGATCGGCAACGAGGTCAAGAAGGGAGACGTCCTCCTCGAGCTCGACCGGGTCAACCAGATGTCGGCCATCCGCACCACGCGCGCTCGCGTGTCGGCGGCCCAGGCGGCCTCCCAGACCGCCCGCGCCCAGGTGATCGAGGCGGAGAACCAGGCCCGGCTGGCCAAGAGCATGGCGGAGCAGGGGGTCGGGGCCAAGGCGCAGGCAGTGGACGCCGAGGCGCGGGTCAACTCGCTCAAGGCAGCGGTGCGGGCGGCCGAGGCCCAGGCGCGAGCGATCCAGCAGGAGGTGGCGGCGCTCGAGCTCGATCTGGCGAACTACACCGTGCTGGCGCCGTTCGACGGCACCATCCTCAACGAGCCGCCCGAGGTGGGCGACGTGGTGGGGCCGGCCTTCGGCGGAGTCGCCTCGCAGGTCGGGATGATCGAGATGGTCGACTTCTCGTCGCTCCTGGTGAACACCGACGTGCCGGAGGCGCGCCTCCACCTGGTCGAGCCGAAAAAGCCGTGCGAGGTCATCCTCGACGCCTACCCGGACGAGCGCCACCGCTGCCGGGTGAAGGAGATCCTCCCGCGGGTCAACAAGGCCAAGGCGACCGTCGCAGTCCGGGTCTCGTTCGTCGACAAGGTGCCCAAGGCGCTGCCGGACATGTCGGCGCGGGTCAGCTTCCTGTCGGTCGAGCTCGACGCGGCGGCCATGAAGGAGCCGCCCAAGAAGGTGGTGCCGAAGTCGGCGGTCCTCAAGCGCGACGGCGCCGCGGTGATCTTCGCGGTCGAGGACGAGCGCGTCCACATGATCCCGGTCCAGCTCGGCCCCGCCATGGGCGACGGCTACGTCTTGCTGAGAGGGCCCGACCCGGGCACCAAGGTGGTCGCCAACCCGGCCGACGATCTCACCGACGGGCAGAAGATCAAGGAGAAGGGTGATCAATGACTGTCCAGTGAACTACCTCGTCGACGACCGAGAGCAGGGAAGAGGGCGTCTACCGCGGGACGGTGGAGCAGAAGGCGATCATCCGGTTGGTCAAGGTCGGCCGAACCTACTGGCGCGGCAAGGAGAAGATCGAGGTGCTCAAGGACCTCGACCTGACCATCAACGAGGGCGCCTTCGAGGCCCTGATGGGCCCGTCGGGCTCCGGCAAGTCGACCCTGCTCAACCTCATCGCCGGACTCGACAGTCCCAACGCCGGGACCATCACGGTCGGCGGAGTCGATCTCACCGGCATGTCGGACGCCGCGCGGGCCAAGTGGCGCTCCAACAACATCGGCTTCGTCTTCCAGACCTACAACCTCCTGCCGGTCCTGACCGCGCTGCAGAACGTCGAGCTGCCGCTGCTCTTGACCAGGCTGTCGGGCGGCGAGCGGAGGAAGCGGGCGCAGACCGCGCTGCGCATCGTCGGGCTGGAAGACCGGATGAACCACTACCCGCGCCAGCTGTCGGGCGGGCAGGAGCAGCGGGTCACCATCGCGCGCGCCATCGTGAGCGACCCGAAGATCATCGTGGCCGACGAGCCGACCGGCGATCTCGACCGCGAGAACGCCAACGAGATCCTCAACCTGCTCGAGCGGCTCAACCACGAGTTCAAGAAGACCGTCGTCATGGTGACGCACGACCCGGCGGCGGCGGAGCGCGCGCACCACCAGCGGCATCTCGACAAGGGGAAGCTGGCATGACGTTCGCGCGGGTCGCGTTCAAGAACGTGCTGCGGAACAAGTTCCGCACCGGCATGACCATCGCCGGCATCACCTTCGCCCTCATCGCCTTCCTCGCGGTGCGCACGGTGGTGACCTCGTGGGAGAGCGCGGTCGACTTCGCCGCCAAGGACCGGCTCGGCACCCGTCACAAGGTCACCTTCGTGATGCAGCTGCCGAAGAAGTACGTCGATCAGATCCGGCAGGTGCCCGGGGTCACCAGCGCGACCTGGGCCAACTGGTTCGGCGCCAAGAACCCCAACGCCGAGCAGGAGTTCTTCGCCACCATGGCGGTCGATGTGCCGTCGTTCATCGACGTCTACAAGGAGATTTCGCTCGATCCGCAGGAGGTCGCGGCGTGGAAGCAGAACCGGCGCGGCGCGGTCATCGGCGACGTCCTGGCCAAGAAGTTCGGCTGGAAGGTCGGCCAGAAGGTCACCTTGCTGGGCACCATCTACCCGGGCGACTGGGAGTTCGAGATCTCCGGGATCTACGAGGCGACCGCCCGCTCGGTCGATCGCTCCTCCTTCTTCTTCCACTGGGACTACCTGAACGACACGCTGCGCGCCGAGGACAAGGATCACGTCGGCTGGGTGGCGAGCCGGGTGGACGACCCCAAGAAGGTCCCGGAGATCGCCAAGCGCATCGACAAGCTGTTCGACGATCAGGACACCCAGACGGTGACCATGAGCGAGAAGGCCATGCAGCAGTCGTTCATGGGCTTCTTCTCGACCATCCTCACCGCGCTCAACGTCGCGTCGGCGGTCATCCTCATCATCATGATGCTCATCGTCGGCAACACCATCGCGATGGGCGTCCGCGAGCGGACCAACGAGTACGGCATGATGCGGGCCATCGGCTTCCGGCCCGGCCACATCGCCGGGTTCGTGGTCGCGGAGGCGGCCTTCGTCGGCCTGATCGGCGGCGTGGTCGGTCTCGCCCTCGGCTACTCGTTCGTCAACTTCGGGCTGGGCGGCTTCCTCGAGGAGAACATGGGGGCCTGGTTCCCGTACTTCCGGGTCGCCCCGACGACCGCGGGCATCGCGCTCGGCGGCGCGGTCGTGCTCGGCGCGGTGGCGGGTCTATTGCCCGCCTGGCGGGCGTCGCGGCTCGACGTCATCCAGTCGATCAGGAAGATCGGATAGGGAGCGGCCATGATCCCGATTTCCTACAACGTCCGCAGTCTCCTCAACCGCAAGACCACCACCATCGCGACCGCGCTCGGCATCGGCCTGGTGGTGTTCGTGCTCGCCTCCGTGATGATGCTGGGGCACGGGCTGTCCCAGACGCTCACCGCCTCCGGGCGCGAGGACAACGGCTTCGTCCTGCGCAAGGGCTCCGACGGCGAGCTGTCGTCGACCATCGACAGCCAGTCGGTCGGGCTCATCCTGTCGGCCCCCGGGATCAAGAAGGACGACAAGGGCCGCCCGCTGGGCGTCGGCGAGGTGGTGGTCGTCATCCTGCTCGAGCGGCCGGGCGGCGAGGGCAAGCTGGCCAACGTCACCGTGCGCGGCACGACCGAGAGATCGATCGCGGTCCGGCCCAATCTCAAGGTGGTCGACGGTCGCCCGCCGCAGCCGGGCACCGACGAGGTGATGGTCGGCCGCGGGCTGCTCGGGCGCTTCGACGGGCTCGAGCTCGGCAGCTCGTTCGAGCTGAAGAAGAACCGGCCGGTCAAGGTGGTCGGGGTGTTCGAGGCCGGCGGCTCGGCCTACGAGTCCGAGGTGTGGGCCGACATCGATACCGTCAGGACCTCGTTCGGCCGGACCTCGATGGTCTCCTCGGTCATCGCGCGACTGGAGTCGCCGAGCAAGTTCGACGGATTCGCCCAGACGGTCGAGACCGACAAGTCGCTCGGCCTCAACGCCATGCGCGAGACCGAGTACTTCGACAAGCAGGCCGGCCCGATGCTCGGCTTCATCATGGCGCTCGGGATCTCCATCGCGATCCTCTTCGCCATCGGCTCGATGATCGGCGCGGTCATCACCATGTACGGCGCGGTCGCGCAGCGCTCGCGCGAGATCGGCACCCTGCGCGCGCTCGGCTTCTCGCGCTTCTCCATTCTGACCTCGTTCCTCCTCGAGTCGATCGTGCTCGCGCTGGTCGGCGGGGGCATCGGCGTGCTCGCGGCGCTGGGTGCGGGATTCCTCGTCGGCGACGTCTCGATGACCAACTTCTCGACCTGGTCGGAGATCGTCTTCCGGCTGTCGGCGACCCCGAACATCATGATCGGCGCGCTCGTCGTCGGCGCCCTCATGGGGCTCCTGGGCGGCTTCTTCCCGTCCATCCGCGCCGCCCGCATGTCGCCGATCACAGCCATGCGCGACTGAGAAACGCCTGGCGGATCGAGTAGCCGGCTACTGCGTCCGCCAGCGCGTTCTCTCCCCTGGGTGCGGCTTTTTGTTGCACGGCCGTTGCGATATCGGCTACAGGTTGCCCCGCTGTCCCAGACGGCAGCGTCTGTCAACAACGTGCAATGGGGTCGGAGCTATGAAAATGCGGCATGGACTGGTTGGCTGCCTCGCCCTCGCGCTGAGCGCCTTTGCGTTCTCGTGCGGCGGTGATGGGGACAGTGAGGAGAGCATCAGCGGAGTCATCCCGGGTGAGCTGTTCGTCGGCCGCAGCGGCGACGTCCTCATCATCGGGAACGGCACCAGCTGGGAAGAGGGCGTGCAGGTCAGCCTCGGCGAAGGCGTCACGGTGGACTCGGTCACCGTCGCCAGCCCGACCGCGCTGCTCGTGACCGCGACCGCCGACAGCGCGGCGGAGCTCGGTGTTCGCGACGTCACGGTGGACGACCTGTCGTTCTCAGACGCGTTCGAGCTGGCCTCGCCGGTCCAGGTCAAGGCTATGCAGGGCCAGATGGCGCAGGGCTCGGTCGCGATCGTCAAGCTGCAGAACCTCGACTTCGCGAACCCGTTCGACACCACCACCACCGGTGACGGCTTCTTCACCCCGCTCGAGTACGTCAACATCGCGGTGACCGCGGGCACGGGCGCCACCGCCCAGATCTCCTCGGTCGAGCCCTACTCGATGGAGCTCCTGCTCCTCACCGACGTGACCGCAGCCGCGGGCGCGGTCGATCTCGAGGTCCTGAGCGGCCCGGCGGGCCAGCAGCAGAGCTTCCGTTACCCGGCCGCCTGGGAGGTCGAGGCGCGTGAGGCGCAGTCCATCTCGAGCGGCGACGCCGTCACCGCCTCGGTCGACGAGCCCTACCAGTCGCTGCTCTACTCGGTGACCGCCGAGGAGCTGTCGATCGTGACCGCCAGCACCTACGCCGACTCGCCGGACGCGGCGCCGGCCTTTGCGCTCCTGCCCGCCAGCGGCTCCTTCGCCGAGCTCATCACCTACAGCAACGCGGCGACCTTCGTCGGCGACGACACCTACTACCTGGTCTACTGGGACGGCAGCGGCGTGAGCGGTTACTCGTTCCAGATCGGCGCCGACATGCAGGCGGCGATGGCGATGGACGAGGCCGAGCCCAACCAGGGCACCACCAAGGCGCAGAAGCCGGCGACCCTGCCGGTCGTGCTGATGGGCGCCTCGCTCACCGACTCGGACGAGGACTGGATCCGCGTGAAGGTCCCGGCCGGCGCCAGCAAGTCCATCCACGTCTTCACCTACGGCGAGGACCCGCTGACCGACACCTGGGTCGAGATCCTGGCGTCGAACGGCACCTCGTCGCTCGGCCGCAGCGACGACCTCGGCTTCCACGAGGACTTCTACAGCGCGGAGATGGGCCCGGGAACCTACTACGTGAAGGTCTTCCCGTCCGACTACTTCGACCCGGCGCACAGCGGCTACTCGGTCGCCGTCGCCCTCGAGTAGTCCCGGCGCTCGATTCTCGATAGCCTGGTTAGGAGCCCCTTCGGTCAGCCGGAGGGGCTCGCGTGTTTTCGGTCTCACTCGAGGGCCCCGGCGGCGCGCTGCAATGTGGTGGCCACCACGCCGGTTGCGGCTGCGCAACTCTCGTACTTTCCGAAGGAAAGCTGGGGAGCTGCATCGCCAGGTGGGGGGTCATCCCCACAGGCCACCGCAGGGTGACGCCGCCCGAACGTCACGTCACCTGGTGATCCGGTTGGTGGAACATCGCTTGCACTTGTTCCGCCGCAATGTGCGTCGAAAAGCCAGGCCGCCCGGCCCACTCGACTGAGACCTCGGCTTCCGCACCGCGCCGCAAGCGAGCGGTGACCGAGAGGCTCCACGTATTTACGCCGTCGGCGCGGCTGGAGGTGCAGCCTGTGGCGGCGCGGCCCGCCGCCCCTGCGCGCGCACAGGCCGCGGCACCAGCGGAGCCGAAAAGGCTACAGGTGGCCGGGGATGGCGCCGGCCAGGCCCGGCAGACGCTCGAGCAGGCCAAGACGCTGCCGCTTGCCGAAGCGCGGCAGGCTGCGCTCGGGCTGGCCAAGACCCAGCCGCTCGCGGCAGTGGTCGAGCCTCCCGCGGCGCAGCAGCCGCGGCGGGTCCGGCCGGTGGCCCCGCTCCCCACCAAGCCCATGGCGGCGGCCGCGCCGGTGCAGCCGGTGGCGCCGCCGGCGCCGGTGAAACCGATCACGCCGCTGGCGGCCGCCAGGCCGATCGCGCCCATCGCGCCGCCGCCGGCCATGCCGATCGCGGCCGCGCCGGTCAGGCCGGTCGCCTCGATCACTCCGATCGCGTCGGCGAAGCCGGCGCCCGCGCCCGCGCCGGTGCAGGTCAGCGCGCCGGCAGTCCGCGCCGGTATCCTGCCGGGCGCGGCGGTCGACGACGGCTGGAGCCAGGGCAGGAAGCGCAGCCGCGGTGAGCCGGCCCGGCCGCTCCGTCCGCTCAAGCTGGCCGAGGGGACACAGCCCGGCGTGAGCAAGCCCGCCACGCCCGCGGTCGCCGCCGCGCCGAAGGCGGGCGGCAAGCACGCGACCCCCGCCCGCGCGACCGCACCCGCCGTGAAGGCGGTGCCGGTGGAGCGCCCCAAGCTCGCCGAGGGATCGATCCCGCCGCCGCCGGCCAGCACCACGGGCAAGCCGCTTCCGTCGCTGTTCAGCGTCATCGACGCGAAGAAGCCGGAGCCGCAGTCGGCCGGGTCGGGCCGGCTGCCCGGACTGCCGCCGCCGCCGCCGGCGCGGCCCAGCATCGGGCCGAAGAAGGCCATGTCGACCGTGGTGGCGGCTGCCTCGCTCGGCAGCGCTCAGATGGCGATCGCCGCGACGCGGCAGACCGGAGAGCACGCCCTGGTCCCGCAGCCGGCCCAGATGCTGCTCGACGACGAGTTCGAGGAGATCGAGGAGCTCGAGCCCGATCTGCCGGATTTCGTCCCGTCGAGCTCGCAGGTCGCCAGCATGCTGATGCGCGCCAAGAGCAACCCGGCGCCGCTGTTCGACGCCCCGCCGCGCGCGGTCGCGATGCCGCCGGCCGCGCATCAGTTCAGCGCCGCCGAGGCCGCGTTCTTCGCCGCCGGCGAGGAGATGGACACCATCGACATGGAGCCCGGGCAGGACAGCTTCGACGACCTGCCCGGGATCGAGCGTCCGAGCTTCTGGAGCCGGCTCAAGAACCGCGCGAGCGCCGGCCACTGAGCCGGCTCGCCACGGTGGGATAGAGCGCGAAGGCCAGCCCGAAGACGAGGTGCGCCGCCCAGCTCCAGTGGGCGGGCACGTTGTCCGCCCAGAGATCGTGGCCGTGCAGCGCGCGCATGATGGGCGGCATCATGAGGTTGACGTCGACCAGCTGGCTGGCGAGGCCGACCACGACGCCGAGCCCGGCCGCGGCCGGCGCCGTGCGCGCGCCGATCCTGGCCGCCGCCAGCGCGAAGACCAGCGACCAGAGGAGCGCGGCGCTCTGGTGGACCAGAAGGCCGGTCACCAGCGCCGGCAGGTGAAAGCCGGCGAGCGCGGCGTCGCCGAAGGCGATCGATCCGATGACCTGGACCGGAAAGAGCGGCCCCTTGCCGAGCAGGGTGAAGACCGCCATGACGACGACCGCCATGACCAGGCCGGCGATCTGGCCGGTGACCACGGCGGGCAGGATCTCGCGGCGCAGCGAGGCGCCGGCGGTGAGGTTCGAGGTGAGAGCAGCGTGTGACATGTTCCGTCCTCCTTGCCCGTTGGAGGGCGGAGGACGTGGTCGCGTTACGCTCGATCGATGGCGAGCATCACGCGCGCCGCGATCCGGTCGCAGCGGATTCCGGCGAAGCGGAACGCGTGCGGCATCGAGACGCCGACCGCCTCGCTGAGCGAGGACTGCATCTCGCGGCGCGCGCGGTGCAGGCGGACGCGCACCGTCTCCTCGCTGACGCCGAGGCACGACGCGGTCTCGGCGGTGGTCATCTCCTCGACGTCGCGCAGCACCAGGACCTCGCGGTAGATGTCGGGCAGGCGATCGATGTGAGCCTCGAGCAGGCGGCCGAGCTCGCCGTCGGCGGCCTCCTCCTCGGGCGAGCGGCCGAGGGCGGCGGCCTGGGCGTCCTCGCTGATGATGGCCAGGTGCTCGCCGCGCTCCCGGCGGCGCCGCCGGCCCAGTGCCTCGTTCACCACGATGCGGGTGAGCCAGGTGGTCAGCGCGGCGTCGCCGCGGAAACCGGCCAGCTTCTGGTACGCGGCGACCCAGACCTGCTGCACCACGTCCTCTGCCTCGTCGTCGTCGCGCACGATGGCGCGCGCGGCCCGGAACAGGCGCTGGTTGTGCCGGCGAATCAGGACCTCGTAGGCGGCCTTGTCGCCGTCCAGGACCCGGGCGACCAGGTCGGCGTCGTCAGCGGCGGCGGTGGCGGCGGTCGTGCTCATGACCATTCGATGTCCGGAACCGCACCGCGTTACAAATGTTGAACCGCCAAACCCGCCAAAGTCGCCAAATGTGTTTCTGGTTCTGAATCTGAACCCAGAAAAATCTGATTTGGCGTTCTTGGCGCCTTTGGCGGTTCGAACTCCTCTGGAGGCTGCCTCAGGGGGTGGGGCTGGGACTGACGGTCGATTTCGACAGGTGGGAGTCCACTGCCCGGGCCACCTCGGCGCCCTTTTTTGCGTCGCCCGGCCAGATGACGCGGGCCAGGCAGTCGAGCTTCGAGGGGTAGAAGAAGACGTGGTCGTCGCGGGCGTAGGCGGCGCGCCCGACATGTTCGACCGCGGTCTTGCGCCGGTCGCGGGCCAGCTCGTCGGCGAAGTCCCAGTTGCGCTTCCGCCGGTGGCAGAAGAGCGAGACGCTGGGCCGGACGGTCCCAGCCGGATCGGTGAAGGCGCAGGTGGCGATCGGGTCCTCGATGATGGGCTCGACGGTGAAGCCGGCGAGATGCGCGGCGCGCACCACCTCGGGCACGATGCGCGCGCAGTCGAGCGACAGCCGGGCCGGCAGGTCGGGCTCCGAGGCGGGCGAGGGCGGCACCGACGGCTTCCCGCTGGCTCCGCCGGAAGGCGCTGGCCGGGCCTCGGTTTCGTCCGGCTTCTTCTTGCCCTTGCAGGCGAGCGTGCCGGCGAGGAGCGCGCAGAGCACCAGCCGCCCTGCCTGCATCATCCGCGGGCCAGCCTGGCGCGCAGGAGCTCCTGCACCTTCTCCGGGCTGGCCGCGCCGCCGGAGGCCTTCATCACCTGGCCGACCAGGAAGCCGAACAGACCCGTCTTGCCCGCCTTGTAGCGCGCGACGGCGTCCGGGTTGTCGGCCAGCACCTTGTCGACCAGCGGGCCGAGGGCGGTCGCGTCGCTCACCTGGCGCAGGTTCTTGCGCAGCACGATCTCGGCCGGATCGCCGCCGTTCTCGATGAGCTCGGCGAGCACCTCCTTGCCGCCGGCGCTCGACACGGTGCCCGCCTCGACCAGGCCGACCAACCTGCCGAAGGTGTTGCCGCCGAACGCCAGCGAATCGATCGGCCGGTCGCGCAGCTGGCCGAGCAGCTCGTTGATGACCCAGCGCGCGGTCGACGCCGGCGCGTTCGAAGCCGCCACCGCCGCCTCGTAGAAGGCGGCGAGGTCGAGGTCTCCGGTCAGGATCGCCGCCTCGTCGGCGCCCAGCTTGAGCTCGCCGGTGAAGCGGGCCAGCTTGGCGGCGAGCTCGGGCGACGTGGCCCGCGCCCGCTCGCGCACCTCCGCCTTCGAGCGGCGGGTCGGCCGGGTCTCCGACTTGAGGTTCTTCGGCTTCTTGATCTGCCCCTGCGCCGCGGCGCCCGCCATCTGCCCCTCGGCCTGCTTGCCGTACGAATCGCGCAGCGCCACCACCCGGTTGAAGATCGGCGCGCCGCCCGGGCCGTTGCGCGAGTCGAGCGCGAAGTAGCCGACCCGCTCGAACTGGAACCGCGCTCCGGGGACCGCGTCCACCACGCTCGGCTCGATCCGGCAGCCGCTGAGCTGCTCGTGCGAGGTGTGGTTGAAGCAGGTCATGAAGTCGGCCGCCTCGTCCGGCTTCTCGGCGGTGAACAGCCGCTCGTAGAGGTTCACGTCGCAGGCCAGCGACTGGTCGGCCGACACCCAGTGCACGATGCCGGTGCCGGGCGGCGGCGACTCGCCCGGCGCTGCCGACCGGTAGGTGCAGCGCAGCTCGACCACCTCGCCGTTGCGGTCGCGGGTGACGTCGGTGCAGCGGGCGTAGCCGGCGAAGCGCAGCCTGACCTCGCGGCCGGGAGCCAGCCGGTGGAAGCCGGGCGGCGGATCGAGGTGGAAGTCGTCGCGCTCGATGAAGATCACCCGGGTGAGCGGCACGCGCCGGGTGCCCGGCTTGCCCACGTCGGGGGGAAAGCTGGCCGCCTCGATCTCCTCGACCTGTCCCTCGGCGATTCCTTCGAGCACGACGCGGAGCGGACGCAGCACGCACATGACGCGCGGCGCCCGCCGGTTGAGATCGTCGCGCACGCAGAACTCGAGCTTGCCGATGTCGACGGTGCTGTTGGCCTTGGCCACCCCGATGCGGTCGCAGAAGGCGCGGATGGCCGCCGGGGTGACGCCGCGCCGCCGCAGGCCGGCCAGGGTCGGCATCCGCGGGTCGTCCCAGCCCTCGACCTGCTTGCCCTCGACCATCTTGAGCAGCTTGCGCTTGCTCATGACCGTGTAGCCGAGGTTGAGGCGGGCGAACTCGATCTGCTCGGGGCGCGCCTCGGTCTCGCACGCCTCGAGCACCCAGTCGTACAGCTCGCGGTTGTTCTCGAACTCCAGCGTGCACAGCGAGTGGGTGATCCCCTCGATGGCGTCCGACAGCGGATGGGCGTAGTCGTACATCGGGTAGATGCACCAGCTCTTGCCGGTCCGGTAGTGCGGCTCGTGCCGGATCCGGTAGAGCAGCGGATCGCGCATCTTCATGTTGGCGGCCCCGAGGTCGCACTTGCCGCGCAGCACGTGCGCTCCTTCGGCGAACTCGCCGGCGCGCATCCGGCGGAAGAGGTCGAGGTTCTCCGAGATCGAGCGCTCGCGGTACTGGCTGGGTCGGCCCGGCGTCGTGAGGGTGCCGCGCAGCTGGCGGATCTCCTCCTCGCTGGCGCTGTCGACGTAGGCGCGCCCCTTCTCGATGAGCTTGACCGCGTAGAGGTAGAACTTGTCGAAGTAGTCGGAGGCGTAGAACAGCTTGTCGCCCCAGTCGAAGCCGAGCCAGCGGATGTCCTTCTGCATCGACTCGACGAACTCGACGTCCTCGGTGGTCGGGTTGGTGTCGTCGAAGCGCAGGTGGCAGACGCCGCCGTAGTCGGCCGCCAGCCCGAAGTTGAGGCAGATGGCCTTGGCGTGCCCGATGTGGAGGTAGCCGTTCGGCTCGGGCGGGAAGCGGGTCACCACCCGGGTGTGCTTCCCGCTCTCGAGGTCCTGGTCGATGATGTCGCGGATGAAGCTCTGCTGCCGCGCGCTGGACTCGGGACCGATCATCAGTCCAACGATATAGCACGCCCGGGCGCCGAGAAAACGAGCACCTTCAGGTAGTCGGCCTCGGGGAAACCAACCGGGTGATCGACCTCGGGTGGGATGCGGCGCTCGAAGCGGAAACCCTTGCCCAGCCCGGTCACCACCGCCCGCTGGAAGCTCCGCGCATCGATCCGCGAGGTGCAGCAGCAGGCGACGATGCGCCCGCCCGGCGCCACGTGCGGCGCGGCGGCCCGGTACAGGCGCCGGTAGGCGGCCAGGGCTCCCTCGACCTGCGCCACCCGGCTGGTCATCGGCGGCGGATCGGCGACGACGAGGTCGAACGTCTCGCCGCGGCGCAGACGCGGCAGCCACTCGAAGACGTCGGCCACCTGGTCGTGCGCGCCGCCGCCGTGGAAGCGGGCCGCCACCTCGAGCGCGCGCCGCGACGAGTCGACGTTCCACACCTCGGCAGCGCCGGCGCGGCGGGCGGCCAGCCCGAGCGTCCCGGTGTAGCTGAACAGGTTGAGCATGCGCGCGCCGGTCAGCTCCTGCGCCAGGATCCAGCGGCGCAGGCCGCGCAGGTCGAGGTAGGCGCCGCTCTTCTGTCCGGCCAGGTCGACCCGGAAGGAGAGCGGCCCCTCGCGGATCTCGATCGGGTCGGGCGGCAGGTCGCCGAAGAGCGCGCGCAGCGCGCTCGGGCCGCCGGCGGCGCGCCGGTGGGCCGGCTTCCACAGCGAGCGGACCAGGCCGAGCTGCCGGCAGACGCGCGCGGCCACCAGCCGGCCGAGCGCGTCGGCGCCGGTCGCGTAGGTCGCCAGCACCGCGGTGTCGCGATAGACGTCGACCACCACCGCCGGCAGGCCGTCGTTCTCGCCGTGCACCGCGCGGAAGGCGTCGGTGTCTGCGCGCAGCCCGGCGCGGCGGGCCAGGGCGGCGTCCACCCGCTCGGCCACCCAGGCCGCGTCAGGCACCCGGCCGCCGCGCTCGAGCACGCGGATGGCGACGGCGCCCTGCGCCTCGAACATGCCGTGGCCGACCACCTGGTTGCCGCCGTCGACCAGCTGGAGCCACTGGCCGTCGCCGAACACCGCGGCCGCCGAGCTCAGCTGCCCGCGGAAGATCCACGGGTGACCCGACGCGACCACCTGGACCGATTCCTTGCGCAGCTGATAGCGGCGCGCCTTCACGCCGGCACGCCGTTCTCGGGCAGGATGAGGAAGTGGCCGTGGGCGACCGCGATCGGCCGCTGGCGGTCCTCCTGCCAGGCCTCGACCCTGACGCTGGCGACCCGGCGACCCTGGCGGGTGAGGATCGCCTTGGCCCAGCTGTCGACCGGCCGGCCGGAGCGCAGGTAGTCGACGGTGATGTCGATCGTCTTGGGCAGGACGACGGTCTCGGCGTCCCACAGGAGCTGGAAGATGGCGGTCGACTCGAGCAGCGCGCCGAGGGCGCCGCCGTGCAGCGCGGGGAGCGCGGCGTTGCCGATCAGCATGTCCGAGTAGCGGAGGACGCCGAGCAGCTCGCCCGCCAGGTGCTGGACCGAGATGCCCATCCAGCGGCAGTAGGGGATGAGCTCCGACAGGCGCGCCGGTTCGCCGTGCTCCTTGGCCTCGGCGATGAGCTCGACCAGCTTCACGGCCGCGCCTTGCTGGCGTGGGTCGCCAGCATGAAGGCACCGGCGGCGGCGGCGATGGGGTCGTCCTCGCCGGTCTCCGCGTGGTACGCGACCCCGCGCACGAACGCGACGTTCCGGGTCAGGCGGAAGCAGGTGGCGAAGGCGAGGACGTCGCGGCCGGCGGTGGCGGGCTTGAGGTAGTCGATGCGGAGGTCGAGCGTGGCGATGGGCACCGGCGAGGGCAGCTTCATGAAGACCGCCGCGCCGCAGCAGGCGTCCATCAGCGTGGTGATGGGGCCGCCGTGCAGGACGCCGGTCTCCGGGTTGCCGACCAGGTCGAGCGAGTAGGGCAGGCGCATGCGCGCGGCGCCGTCCTCGAGCGCGACCATCTCCATCCCGAGCGCCTGGTTGTGCGGCACGATCCGGTTGAAGTTGCGGTTGAGCTGAGCGAGGAGGGCCACCTCCTCGGCCCGGGTTCGCGGCGGCGCGCTCACGGCGGTCATCTTACGTTACAAATCAGGGGTGGAGGCGATCAGCCTGGCCGAGCTCGAGGCGCAGGCCGACGAGATGGATCGGCTCGCGCTCGCGGCGCCGGACATCGACGCCTTCTGCTCGTCGCCCAGCTGGATCCTGCCGGCCGCCGCCGCGCTGATGCCGCCCTGCGAGCCCATCCTCTACCGCGGCGAGGCCGGATTTCTGGCCGCGGGGCTGCGCCTGCACGAGGACGTCCGCGTCGTCGAGCCGCTCGAGGCGATGTGGGGGCTCGCCTCGCCGCTGGTCGGACCGGCTGCCGATCCGCTGGCCTCCCACGCCGCCGACGTCGTCCGCGCCCGCCAGATGGACTGGGACGCGGTCATCTTCACCGGCCTGATGGTCGACTCGGCGCTGCTCCAGGCGCTGGTCCGCCGGCTGGGCGCGCGCTACCGGATCGCGCTCGGGCCGCAGACGATCCGGCACGTGGCGTCGCTCGACGGCGGCGCCGGCGGCTTCCTCGCCCGCCGCTCGCGCGGCACCCGCAAGAGCCTGCGCCAGTCGGAGCGGCGCGCCCGGGCCGCCGGCATCGGCTTCGAGGAGGACAGCGCGCGCGACCTCGCGGGCGCCGAGCGCCTGTTCGAGCGGATCCTGGCGGTCGAACAGAGGAGCTGGAAGGGCAGGGCGCGGATCGGGCTCGACACCGAGGGGATGCGCGACTTCTATCGCCTGATGACGCAGCGGCTGGCCACCGCCGGAAGGCTCCGCGTGCTCTTCGCGCGGCGCGGCGACGAGGACGTCGGGTACGTGCTGGGCGCGGTGTTCGGCGACACCTATCGCGGGCTCCAGTTCGCCTTCGACGACCGCTTTCGCGCGGTCGGGCTGGGCAACCTGGCGCAGCTCGAGCAGGTCCAGCGCCTCGAGCCGGCGATCGTCCGCTACGACCTCGGGACCGGGGGCGAGTACAAGCGGGCCTGGGCGGAGCTGGAGGTCACCTCGGTGGCCCTGATCGCGGTCCGCCACTGACAAGTGGCCGGAACGACGGGAGGTGGAGTCCGCCATGGTTTGAACTTTTGTCTGGTGTCCCGGCGCGGGCCGCCCCTACGATGCGCCCCTCTCGACGTCTCGGAGGCAACATGCGCAACACGCTCGCCGCTCTGCTCGCCGCCCTGGCCCTCTCGTCCGCTGGCTGCGCCCCCGACTCGGCCGATGGGCCGGACGAGGGCGCCGACGACGTCGGCGCACCGGCCGTCGCGCGGCGGATGTGCGGCACGCGCACGCCGAGCGCCGACGAGGTGACGCGGGTGGCCGACGAGATCCTCGCGGCCTCCGCCCGCCGCGCGCACGGCGGCGGCACGACCTCGGTCACCGGCGGCGTCATCGACGTCTACTTCCACGTCATCACCTCGACCAGCGGCGAGGGCGCGCTGTCCGGCCGTGACATCAGCTCCCAGATCTCGGTGCTGAGCGACGCCTACGCCCCGGACGGCTGGAGCTTCCGGCTGGTGGCGACCGACGTCACCGCCAACGACACCTGGTTCAACATGACGGGCGGCGGAGCCGAGTCGCAGGCCAAGGCCGCCCTCCGCCGCGGCACCGCCGACGACCTCAACATCTACACCGCCAACCTCGGCAACAACCTGCTCGGCTGGGCGACCTTCCCCAACTCCTACGCGCAGAACCCGAGCAACGACGGCGTGGTCATCCTGTACAGCTCGCTGCCGGGCGGCAGCGCCGCGCCCTACAACGAGGGTGACACCGCCACCCACGAGGTCGGCCACTGGATGGGCCTCTATCACACCTTCCAGGGCGGCTGCGGCGGCCAGGGCGACCAGGTGGACGACACCCCGTCGGAGAAGAGCCCCGCCTTCGGCTGCCCGGTCGGGCGCGACAGCTGCAGCGGCAAGCGCGGCGTCGGACTCGACCCGATCGAGAACTTCATGGACTACACCGACGACAGCTGCATGGACGTCTTCACCGCCGGCCAGGACGTCCGCATGGACGGCGCCTTCTCGACCTACCGGTACGGCAAGTAGTCGCGGTCAGGAGTCACGAGAGGTAGCGGGCGAACCACTCGCGGATGATCTCGAGCCGCTCCACCCGCGAGCGCGGCGACCCGTTGCGCGACAGGTCGTGGGTCCCGCCGGGGAACAGGACCATCTCGCACGGCTTGCCCAAGAGGCGCAGGGTGACGAACAGCCGCTCGCCCTGGTCGGCGGGCGTTCGCTGATCGGCGAGCCCCTGGGTGACCAGGAGCGGGGTCTCGATCGCGCCGGCGTAGGAGACCGGGCTCATGCGGGCATACCACTCGGGGTCCTCCCACGGCCAGCCACCCAGCTCGGGGCCGAGCGTGGAACCGAAGTCGGACCAGATCATCGCCTCCATCGAGCTGACGGTGCGCTGGGCGCAGGCGGCGCGGAAGCGATTCGTGTGGCCGATCATCCAGGTGGTGAGGTAGCCGCCGTAGCTGCCGCCGAGCACCCCGAGCCGATCGCGGTCGATCGGCCAGCGCTGGCAGACGTGATCGACGCAGGCCATCAGGTCGGCCATCGGGCGGGTGCCCCAGTCGCGATAGATGGCGGCGGCGAACTCCTCGCCGTAGCCCTGGCTGCCGCGCGGGTTGGCGGCCAGGACCGCCCAGCCCTCGGCCGCCCAGCAGGCGAGCTCGTGGAAGAAGCCGCGGCCGTACTGCACGACCGGGCCGCCGTGGATGGAGACCAGGAGCGGGAACGGCCCCTCGCCGGCGGGCAGGTAGAGGAAGCCGTGGATGCGCGCGCCCTCGGTCGAGTCGACCTCGATCTCGACGGGGAGCGGGAGATCGACCTCGGCGCAGTAGCCGGCCATCGGCCAGGCGATCTCGCGGCGCGCGCCGCCGCTGCGCTCGAGGACCTCGATGCGCCCCGGCTCAGCCGGGCGGTTGGTCAGGAAGGCGATGGTGCCGCCGCTGGCGCCGGCGTCGAAGTCGACCAGATCTTCGATCAGCCGGTCGACCCGCCCGCTCGGCCGCCCGCGATCGTCGAGGCCGATGGCTGCCAGGAAGGTGCGCCCGCGGTCGGCGACCGGGACCAGCACCGTGCGGCCGCCGTCCACCACGGCGGGCGGGTGCATCCAGTGCTCGAGCCCCCAGAGGTCGTCGATGGTGAGGTTCATGGCGCAGCGGTCGAGGTCGGGGGTGAGGCAGACCTCGTCGCCGCCGTCGGTCGGGATGCGGTAGAGCCGGACGTTCCTTCGCGACAGCGCCTCGCCGGGCGGGCCGAAGTAGGCGGGGGCGGCCAGCCAGCTGCCGTCCGGCGCCCAGGCGGCCGGCATCACCGCGGCGCGCCGGCGGGTCAGGCAGCGCGGCTCGCCGCCGGCCGCCGGCATGACGTAGAGCTCCAGGGCTTCGGCGTCGAGATCGCGGTCCGGCCGGCGGTTGGACGAGAAGGCGATGAGCGCCCCGTCGGGCGAGAAGGCCGGGTTCGTGTCGTCCCAGTCGCCGCTGGTCAGCGGATGCAGAGCGGGCGCCGCGAGATCGACCCGGTAGAGGTGGAAGCGATCCTGCGGCAGGTAGCCGACCCCGTCCTCCTTGTAGTGCAGGCGGGTGATGCGGATGGCGAGGACGCTCTTCTCCCCCTCCGGCACCGGATCGGCGCGGCGGAAGGCGACCACCAGGTGCGAGCCGTCGGGTGCCCAGGTGGGCGGGCCGAGCTCTCCCACCTCCTCGACCAGGACGCGGACGTCCCCGCCGCCGGCCGGGACGACGCAGAGCTGCGCCGCCGGCGGACGATCGCCGCCGACCGCGCGGCGCACGAAGGCCAGCTGGCTGCCGTCGGGACTGGGGCGGAGGTGGACGTCGGCGACCGGGCCCGAGGTGAGCGCGCGCGGCGGCGCGCCCGGCTCTCCCCGGTGGATGTGGCAGACCGCCTTGCCGAGCGCGCGGTCGACGGCGCGCTGGGTCCAGAAGAGCGTCGTCTCGTCGCGAGCAAGGCGGACGCCGGTCGGGACCTGGAACAAGAGGAGGTCCTCGATCCGGACGGGACGCCTGGCAGATTGCGCGGTCATGGCTGCAGTCTACCGGGATCGCGGATAATCTACTGCCCGTGAGTCTCGCCCTGCTCGCCGGGCTGTTCCTGGCGGTGATCGCGATCGCCTATCGCCTCTACGGCGGAATGATCGCGCGGCGCTACCAGCTCGATCCGGCGGCCGAGACGCCGGCGGTGCGCAAGCAGGACGGGGTCGACTTCGTCCCGACCGGCCCCTTCTATCTGCTCGGCCAGCACTTCTCGGCCATCGCGGCCGCCGGACCCATCGCCGGACCCATCATCGCGTGCCAGCAGTTCGGCTGGTTGCCCTGCATCCTGTGGATCGGTTTCGGCGTGGTGTTCATCGGGGCGGTGCACGATTTCTCGGCGCTGGTCGCCTCGGTCAGGCACGAGGGGAAATCGATCGCCGAGGTGGTGCGGGCCAACCTCGGGCGGCGCGCCTGGCTGGCGATCATGGCCTTCATCTGGCTCGCGCTGGTCTACGTGATCGTCGCGTTCGTCGATCTGACCGCCGGTGCCTTCGCCAGCAAGCCGGGCGCGATGGCACCCGGGTTCGATCGCGGCGGGGCGGTGGCGCTGGCCTCCACGCTCTACCTCGGCCTGGCGGTCTTGATGGGCTTCATCGACCGCTTCCTCAAGCCGCCGCTGTGGCTCCAGACCATCGTCTTCGTGCCCGCCACCCTCGGCGTGGTCTGGCTCGGCACCGAGGTGTCGGCGGTCCTGCAGCTGGGATGGACCGCGTGGGTCATCCTCATCCTGGCCTACTGCTTCGTCGCGTCGCTCACGCCGATGTGGGCGCTCCTGCAGCCGCGCGGCTATCTCGGCGGCTTCGTCCTCTACATGGCGCTGGCGGTGGGGGTGATCGGCATCTTCTTCGGCGGCTTCGAGGTCCACCAGCCCGCCTTCACCGGGTTCGAGTCGAAGAAGCTGGGCTACCTCTTCCCCTTCCTGTTCGTCACCATCGCCTGCGGCGCCTGCTCCGGCTTCCACGGCCTGGTCTGCTCGGGGACCACCTCGAAGCAGATCGCGCGCGAGGACCACTGCAAGCCGATCGGCTACGGCGCCATGCTGCTCGAGGGCTTCGTCGCGGTCATCGCGCTCGGCACCATCATGATCGCGACCAGCGGCGAGGTGGCCGGGAAGAAGGCGGACGAGATCTACTCGCTCGGCCTCGGGCAGTTCCTGACCGCGATCATCGGCGAGGACCGGGCGCTGTTCGCCACCACCTTCGCCGCCATGGCGCTCACCACCTTCATCTTCGACACCATCGACGTCGGGACCCGGCTCGGGCGCTACATCCTGCAGGAGCTGTTCCGCTGGGAGGGCAGGGTGGCGGCGGTCGTCTGCACCGGGCTGACCGTGGTGGCGCCGCTCGGCATCATGATGGCGACCGACCGCGGCTCCTTCCTGACCTTCTGGACCCTGTTCGGCACCTCCAACCAGCTCCTCGCCGGGCTCACGCTCCTGGCGGTGACCGTCTGGCTGCGGGTGTCGAAGCGACCCAGCTGGTACACGTTCTACCCGATGCTGTTCGTCCTGGCGGTCACGCTGGTGGCGCTGACCATCCAGGCCTGGGGCTGGCTGGCGCACGGCACCAGCGCGCTCGACCGGGTCAACGGGGTGGTGGCGGCGCTCCTCCTCCTGCTCGCCCTTCAGCTCATCGTCCAGGCGGTACGCGCGCTGCGCGCCGCCCAGCCGCCGGTCGCCCGCGTGGTCGAGTGAGCATGGGGACGCGCGATCGCACGCCGCGGCCGCCGTCGTCGGGCTACATCACGCCGGAGGGCGCGCGCCGCCTGCGCGCCGAGCTCACCGAGCTCTGGTCGGTGGAGCGGCCGCGCGTCACCCAGGAGGTCGCCGAGGCCGCCGCCCAGGGCGACCGCTCGGAGAACGCCGAGTACATCTACGGCAAGCGGCGCCTGCGCGAGATCGATCGCCGCATCCGCTTCCTCGCCAAGCGGCTCGACGCCCTCACCGTGGTCGAGCCGACCGCGCGCTCCGACGGGCGGGTCTACTTCGGCGCCTGGGTCACCCTCGAGGACGACGACGGGGCCGAGGTCGAGTACCGGCTGGTCGGCCCCGACGAGGCCGACGCCAAGACGAACCTGGTCAGCATCGACTCGCCGGTCGGCAAGGCGCTGCTGGGAAAGAGCGAGGGGGACGAGATCAGCGTGGCCAGGCCCAAGGGCCGCGTTACCTTCAGTATCGTCGCCGTCCGCTACCAGGGAGGCACGACATGATGGAGCTCGGAATGATCGGTCTGGGCCGCATGGGGGCCAACATGGCGGAGCGCCTGGCGCGCGCCGGCCACCGGGTGGTGGGCTACGATCCCGACGCGGCGGCGCGCGAGCGGATCCACGCGAAGGGGGCCGAGGCCGTCCTCTCGCTCGAGGCGCTGGTCGCCGCGCTGGCGCCACCGCGCGCGGTCTGGCTGATGGTCCCGGCCGGCGAGGTCACCGACAAGAGCATCACGCAGCTGTCGCCGCTCCTGGCCGCCGGCGACACGCTCATCGACGGCGGCAACTCGAACTACCAGGACACCCTGCGGCGCGCGGCGGCGCTGGCCGGACGCCGGATTCACCTGGTCGATTGCGGAACCAGCGGCGGGATCTGGGGCCTGGCGGAGGGCTACAGCCTGATGATCGGCGGCGAGGAGGCGGTGGTCGAGCGCCTGCGGCCGATCTTCGAGGCTCTGGCTCCGGCCCGCGATCGCGGCTGGGGCCGCGTCGGTCCGGTCGGCGCCGGCCACTTCAGCAAGATGATCCACAACGGCATCGAGTACGGCCTGATGCAGGCCTACGCCGAGGGATTCTCGATCCTCCAGCACAAGCGCGAGTTCGCCTTCGACCTCCACCAGGTGGCCGAGATCTGGCGGCACGGCAGCGTGGTCCGCTCGTGGTTGCTCGAGCTCACCTCGGCGGCGCTGGCGGCCAACCCGAGCATGGCGGGCATCGCCCCCTGGGTGGCCGACTCGGGCGAGGGGCGCTGGACCGTGGAGGCGGCGATCGCGCTCGACGTGCCGGCGCCGGTCATCACCCAGGCGCTCATCGAGCGCCTGCGCTCGCGCGACGACGACTCCTTCGCCGACAAGCTCCTGGCCGCCATGCGCAACCAGTTCGGCGGACACGCGATCAAGAAGGAGTGACCGGCGGCTCGGGCGGCGGCCCTTCCGCCACCGGGTCGTGCCAGCCCTCGTCGCCCGACACCACCCGGCGGGCGGCGGCCGGCCCCCACGAGCCGGGCTCGTACTCGTGGAGCGGCGGCGACTCGGTGAGCACCGGTTCGATCACACGCCAGGCCGCCTCGACGCTCTGGTCGCTGATGAAGAGCGAGGCGTCCCCCTCGAGCGCGTCGCCCAGCAGGCGCGCGTAGGGCGCATCCCGGCCGGGGCGGCCGACGTGGCGGGCGACCAGCTCGACCGCCTCGCCCTTCAGCTCGTCGCCCGGTACCTTGACCCGCGCGCCGATGGCGATCACCACCTCGGGGCCGAGCCGGAAGCGGAGATAGTTGGACCCGCTCGCCTGGTGCTCGTCGAACAGGAAGAGCGGAGGCCGCTTGAGGTCGACCACCACCTGGGTCGCGGTGATCGGCAGGCACTTTCCGGCGCGGATGTAGAACGGCACCCCGGCCCAGCGCCAGGTGTCGACGTGGAGGCGGAGCGCCGCGAAGGTCTCGACCTCGGACGTCTTCGCAACCCCCGGCTCGCTCCGGTAGCCGCGAAACTGGCCGCGCACCACCTCGGCGGGATCGAGCGGTCGGATGGCGCGGAACAGGCGCAGTTTCTCGGTGCGCCGGCTGGCGGCGTCGTTGCCGACCGGCGCGTCCATCGCGAGCAGCGCCATCACCTGCAGGAGGTGATTCTGCACCACGTCGCGGATGGCGCCGACCTCCTCGTAGAAGGCGCCGCGCCCGTTCAGGCCGAAGCTCTCGGCCATGGTGATCTGCACGCAATCGACGTGGTCGCGGTTCCAGATCGGCTCGAGGAACGAGTTGGCGAAGCGGAAGTAGACCAGGTTCTGCACCGCCTCCTTGCCGAGGAAGTGGTCGATGCGGAACACCGCCGACTCGGGGAAGACCTGGTGGAGGGTGGCGTTGAGCTCGCAGGCGGAGGCGACATCGCGCCCGAACGGCTTCTCGACCACCACCCGGGCGCCGTCGCCGGCGCAGCCGGCCTGACCGAGTCCGCGCACTACGGTCGCGAACATGCTCGGCGGGATGGCGAGGTAGTGGAGCGGCCGGGACGCGCCGCCGAGCGCCGCCCGCAGCCGGACGTAGGTGTCGGGTTCGTTGTAATCGCCCTGGATGTAGCAGAGGCGCGCCGCCAGGCGGGCGAAGGCCTCCTGGTCGACGCCGCCGCGCTCCGCCACGCTGTCGCGCGCGCGCTTGCGGAGGTCGTCGGTCGTCCAGACCGCGCGTGCGACGCCGACGACGGGCATGTCGAGCTCGCCGCGCCGGGTCAGCGCCTGCAGCGCCGGAAAGATCTGCTTGAAGGCGAGATCGCCCGACGCACCGAAGAAGACGAAGGCGTCCGATCGCTCTGTCACTCGGGTCCCCCGGTGTGAGGTTCGTGCAGCCGCGCGGCGGCCGCCCGGTCGAGGCGCCATCCGACGTCGGCCCGGCCGGAATCGATCATCTGGGCGGGATGCCGCTCGGGATCGCGCGGACCCTCGAGGGCGTCGGCGACCGCCACCGCCTTGTCGCCACCGGCCACCAGGAAGCGAACCCGCCGGGCGGCGCGGAGGACCGGCATGGTGAGCGTGACCCGCTCCGGCACCGCGAACCCGGCGGGAGCCCGGGCGGCGACCGCGTAGCGGCTGGTCTCGGCGAGGGCGGGGCTGGCCGGAAACAGCGACGCGGTGTGGCCGTCGGGGCCGAGCCCGAGCAGGCAGAGGTCGAGGACCGGCGGCGTCCCCAGCGCGCCCTCCAGCGCTGCCTGGTAGGCGCGCGCGGCAGCCTCGGGGTCGCGGAGCTCGCCGGCGATCCGGTGGATGCGCCCGGCGGCCAGCCCGAGCGGCTCGATCAGCGCCTCCCGCGCGCGCCGGTAGTTCGACTCCGGGTCGGACGGCGGCACCATTCGCTCGTCGCACCACCAGATGTCGACCTGGCTCCAGGGCAGGGCGCCCGCTCCGCGCTGGGCCAGCAGCTGGAACAGCCGCTCGGGAGTCTTGCCTCCCGAGAGCGCGATGCTCGCGCGCCCGCGCTCGCGGACGTCGTCCGCCGCGATCGCCGTGATCTCGTCCGCGACGGCGCAGCTCAGCGCCTCGGCATCGGCAAAGCACCGGACAGAGAGGGTCATGCGAATCGGCGAGCCAAGAAAGTGGTGTTCGGCTGTAACGCCGGCGGCAGGAGCCGACTCCCTTGCACATGCGAATCATGTCCCTTGCAGCCTTCCTTGTCGCCGCCTGTGGCTCGTCGCAGAGCGCGGACACCACACCGGCAGCCGCTCCCGAGCCGGCGGCCGAGCCGGCCGCCGCCGAGCCCGCGGCCGCGCCGACCGCGCCGACCACCAGCGCGGCGGACGAGGCCACCCGCGGCGCCACCCTGTACGGCGCGAAGTGCGCCGGCTGCCACGGCGACGCCGGCCAGGGCGGCAAGAAGGCACCGCCGGTGGTCGGCAAGGATGCCCTCCCGCTGGAGCCGCGCTCCGGATCCAAGCGTCAGGGTCAGTTCAAGACCGCCCTCGACGTCTTGAGCTACGTCAAGACCACGATGCCGGGCGACGACCCGGGAAGCCTCGAGGACGGCGAGTACCGGGCGATCGTCGCCTTCGACCTGAAGGCGAACGGGGTCGATCTCACCGGCAAGGACGTGTCAGACCAGACGCTCGCCGGCATCGCGCTTCACTGAGGATCGCGCGGCTTCAGGTGGAGCTTCTGCGCGATGGACGAGACCAGCGCGTCGATCCGCTTGCGGAACTTGCTCGGGCGCGTCTTGAAGTTGGTCTCGATGCCGTCCACCGACACGCCGCGCCGGTCGAGCTCGGTCAGGACCTGGCGCATCTTGCCGGCCCGGTGTCCGTAGTGGCCGCTCTTGTTCGTGATCTTCTGCACCACGCCGTCGACCACGACGATGGTGCCGGCGGCGGCGGTCGGCGCCCCGTGCAGGAAGCTCGAGTGGTGGAGGTTCTGCGCGGTGCCGCCGTTGGGCGCCGCGTAGAGCGTCCCGTCCTTCGCCATCACGAAGATGTAGGTCGCCTTCGGCGCTCCCTCGACCGGGTGCTCGGTGTTCATCAGCTCGCCCTTGTAGTAGAGCCGCCCGTCCACGACGGTCACCTCGTAGGCCTTGCGCTCCTGGGCGGAGAACATCGGGATGCGCCGGGCGGGCGAGACGAACGGCAGGCGCGAGAGCTTGTCGCCCAGGCGCGGCAGGAGCCGCATCCGCTTGGTCTTGTACGCGACCGCCTTCCGGGTCGGGCGTCCCACCGCGCTGGCGGTCCGGGCGCCGGCCCATGCTGCCTGCGGAACGGCGACGGACCCGGAGACCAGAAGACCCAGGAGTGCAAACCGGAGCGCGCGGTCAGACGACATGGATGCCGGGCAATTGCACGAAGCGTACCCGCCGCCGGGCTCGTCAACCCGCCGCCTTCCGCCGCGTGACCGGTCAACCCGGCTCGCCAGGCAGCTCCCCTCGCCGCCAGCTAGAGCTCGATCTGGGCGCCGAGCTCGACCACCCGGTTGGGCGGCAGGTGGAAGAAGGCGGTCGCCGGCCGCGAGTTGCGCGACAGGAAGGAGAAGAGGCCCTTGCGCCAGCGGGCCATGCGCGAGCGACCGCTGACCAGCAGGCTCTCGCGGCCGAGGTAGTAGCTGGTGTCGGCCTGGTCGATGGCGAGGCCGGCCTCGGCGCAGCGGGCCAGGAGGCGCGGCACGTTGGGGGTCTGCATGAAGCCGTAACGGGCGCGCACCCGGAAGAACCCCTGGCCGAGCTCGCTGACGGTGAAGTTCTCGTCGAGGTCCACCTGCGGGACCTGCTCGTTCATGATCGAGAGCAGCACCATCTGGTCGTGCAGCACCTTGTTGTGCTTGAGGTGGTGCAGGAGGACCGGCGGGATGCCGCCGGCGGTCGAGGTCATGAAGACCGCGGTGCCGCGCACCCGGGTGGGCGGGTTGAGCTTGATGTCCTCGAGGAACAGCTCCTCGGGCAGCGTGCCCTCCTTGAACTTGGCCGCCAGCTCGGCGCGGCCGCGCTGCCAGGTGGTCATGATGGTGAAGACGATGAGGCCGATGGCGAGCGGGAACCAGCCGCCCTGGCCGAGCTTCTCGAGGTTGGCGGAGAACAGCGGGACGTCGACGCAGAGGAACATCGCCACCAGGACGGCGGCGGTGCCCTTGCGCCAGCCCCAGCGCCCGGTCGCCACGTGATAGAAGAGGATCGACGAGATCACCATGGTGCCGGTGACCGAGATGCCGTAGGCCGCCGCCAGCGCGCTCGAGCTCTGGAAGGCGAAGACCAGCCCGAGGCAGGCGATCATCAGCAGCCAGTTGATCTCCGGGATGTAGATCTGCCCCTCGGTCTCGCCGGAGGTGTGGACGATGCGCACGCGCGGGAAGAAGCCGAGCTGCACCGCCGCCCGCGTGAGCGAGAAGGCCCCCGAGATGAGGGCCTGCGACGCGATGATGGCGGCCAGGGTGGCGATGACCAGCATCGGATAGAGCCAGAAGCCGGGCGCCAGGCCGTAGAACGGGTTCTCGCGCGCGGCCGGTTCGGTGAGGAGCAGGGCGCCCTGCCCGAAGTAGTTGAGCAGGAGCGACGGCATGACCAGCGCGAACCAGGCGGTCCGGATCGGCTTGCGGCCGAAGTGGCCCATGTCGGCGTAGAGCGCCTCGGCGCCGGTCACCACCAGGACCACCGAGCCGAGCAGCATGAATGCCTTGCCGGGATCCTCGACGAAGAAGCCGACCGCGTAGACCGGGTTGGCGGCGCCCAGGACATACGGCGCCATGGTGATGCCGCGCAGACCGGCGATCGCGATGGTGGTGAACCAGACCAGCATCACCCAGCCGAAGACGATGCCGATGCGGCCGGTGCCGTAGCGCTGGACGGCGAAGAGCGCCACCAGGATGCCGGCGGTGACCGGCACGACCAGCGGCGCCAGGCTGTCGGTCGCGACCTCGAGCCCCTCCATGGCGCCCAGGATGGAGATGGCCGGCGTGATGAGGCCCTCGCCGTAGAGGAGTCCGGCGCCGAAGAGTCCCATGAGGACCGGGATGGCGACCGCGCTGATGCGCCGCGCTCGCGCCGTGCCCATGACCAGCGCCGCCAGGGCGAGGATGCCGCCCTCGCCGCGGTTGTCGGCCCGCATGATGAACGACAGGTACTTGATGACGATGACGATGGCGAGGGCCCAGAAGACCAGCGAGAGGACGCCGAAAACGTGCGGCCGCGTCGGGTCGACGGCATGCGGACCGTGGAAGCACTCGCGGAGCGCGTAGAGCGGCGAGGTGCCGATGTCGCCGTACACCACGCCGAGCGCGCCGAGCGACAGCTTGGCCAGGTCCTTGCCGACCGGATTGGCCAGGGCGTGGCCGTGAGCGTGACCGTGGGCCTGGGCGTGGCCGGCCGCGCCCGCCCGGGGGGCCGCAGCTGGAGTCCCCGCGGCCGCATCGGCCGCGGCGGGGCTATCGCTCGCCATGGACCGTCTAGTTTCCCTGGCCGGCTGGCGCGAAGCAAGCGGCCCACCGGGTCATCCCTGACGCACGGGCGGGGTCGTCAGCTGCCGATTCCGTACTTGCGCATCAAGCGGATGAGCGCCCAACGCGACATGCCGAGCTGGCGGGCCGCACGGCTCTGGTTGCCGCCGCACTCGGCGAGCGCCTCCTCGACCGCGCGCCGCTCGACCTCGGCCACCTTCATGCGCACGCTCGACACCTGGATGGCGGGATCGCTGCCGGCCACATCGCCCCGCTCGCCCGGCGACCTCTGCATCTCGTCGGGCAGCTGATCGAATCCGATCGTCCCGCCGGGGGACAGCACCACCGCGCGCTCGACCGCGTTGCGCAGCTGGCGCACGTTGCCCGGCCATTCGTAGCGCTCGAAGGCCTCGGTCACCTCGGGCGAGAAGACGGCCGGCGGCTGGCCGAGCTCGAGGGCGAACTGGCGGGCGAACTGCTGGGCCAGCGGCAGGATGTCGAGGCGGCGCTGGCGCAGCGGCGGCACCGCGAGGGTGAACCCCGACAGGCGGAAGAAGAGGTCGTCGCGGAAGCGCTGGCGGCGCACCTCGGCCTCGAGATCGCGGTGGGTGGCGCAGATGACGCGCACGTCCACCGGGATGGTGGCAGTGCCTCCCACCCGCGTGATGGCGCGCTGCTCGAGCACGCGCAGGAGCTTCGGCTGCAGCGCCAGCGGGATCTCGCCGATCTCGTCGAGGAAGATGGTCCCGCCCGAGGCGGCCTCGAAGTAGCCGACGTGTCGGCGCTCGGCGCCGGTGAAGGCGCCGCGCTCGTGGCCGAACAGCAGGCTCTCGAGCAGGGTCTCCGGCAGCGCCGAGCAGTTGAGCGCGACGAACGGCTTGTCGGCGCGCGGGCTCATCCGGTGGATCGAGGTGGCGACGATCTCCTTGCCGACCCCGGTCTCGCCGAGGATGAGCACCGTCATCGGGGTGGCCGCCACCCGCCGCGCCAGGCCGAGCAAGCGCTCCATCGCGGGGTCCTGCACCACCACGTGGGCCGGCATCTCCTCCTTCGGCGCGCTGGAGACGCCGCCCGAGCCGCCGCCGACGCGTGCGGTGCGCAGCGCGGCGCGTGCCCGCGACAGGAGCTCGCCGGCGGTGGCACCGTGCTCGGGGAAGGCCGCCATCCCGAGGTGAACGGCGATCCCGGCGGCGTCCTCCGCCTTGCGCGCGTCGGCCACCAGGCGGCGCGCTGCGGTCAGGGTCGCCTGCTCGTCCGCCTCGGGGAACAGGATGGCGAACTCGTCGGGCCCGTACTGGGCGAGGAAGTCCATCCGCCGCAGGCGCTTGCCGACCCGGTCGAGCGCGGCGCTCTGCGCTTGCGGCAGACCGGCCAGGCGGATCATCACCAGCCCGAGCGGCCGGCGGTAGCGGCGCGCGCGGTCGAGCTCGGCGCCCAGGCGATCGTCGAGCTCGGTGGTCGACCCGACCGTCGCCTGGCGGCGGACCCTGGCCGTGAGGCTGACGATGGCCACCAGCGGCCCGATGGCGATCTCGTCGCCCGACGAGACCCGGGTGGGGCCGGCGATGAGGTTGCCGTTGACCCGGGTCCCGTTGCGGCTGCCGACGTCCTCGACCAGGACCTCGGGCCCGCGCCGGGTGATGCGCGCGTGGTGGCGGGAGACCTGGTCGCTCGACACCGCGAGGGTGTTGGAGTCGAGCCGCCCGACCGTCACGACCGCGCCGTCCGGCAGCCCGAGGACGCGAGTCCCGAGGCCGCCGGTCGGGTCCTCGCCGTAGACGACCAGGAAGACGCCGTCGGAGCTGCGCTCTCCGCCGTCATCGCCGATGATCGGCGACGCCGCGGTGGTGCGATCACTCGCCACTCGACTCAGTCTACCCCAGACCTCGGGGATCGAGTCGGGTGACGGTCGGGTCAGGCGCCCTGACACTCGGGGCTTTCCGGGTTCTCCCGGCACAAGCACTCGAGGTCGCCGTCGGGACAGCCGCTGCCGTCGCCGCCGCCGTCGTTGCACTGCTCGGCGTCCGGGTTGGCCTGGCAGAAGCACTCGAGGTCGTCCGGGTGCTCGGCGCAGTAGTCGCCGCCGCCGCCGTCGCCGCCGCCGTCGCCCTGGCAGTCGGCGCTGTCGGGGTGCTCGATGCAGAAGCAGTCGAGGCTGTCGGGGTGCAGGGCGCAGACGTCGCCGTCACCGCCGCCGCTGCCGTCGCCGCCGCCGTCATCGCCGCCGCCGTCCCCGTCCGGGCAGGTGCAGGAGAGCGAGCAGGCATCGCCCTCGCACGCCTCTTCGCAGCGCATGCCGTGCTCGCACTCGGTGACGCAGTGGCTGGCGCCGTCGCCCTCCTCGCAGTGGGTCACGCAGCCGGTGTCGCTGCAGACCAGGTCGCCGTCCGCTGCCGGCTCGTCGCCGTCTTCGTGCTCGGAGCAGACGACCTCACCGCCGTCGTCGACGCACTCGACCGAGGTGGTCTCGATGCCACCTCCAGTGCCCACCGTGCAGCTGGCGAGCGGAAGAAGGAGAAGAGAGAGGAGGGGCGAGAGGCGCGTCATGAGGGGAGGCTCCTTTGTCGAATGGCGGCTGAGAGCCACACAGCAAGCGCAGTGCCGCGTGCAGGGGCTGGAAACCATTCCGCTTCCGCGCTGCCGCACAGATGGGGACTGTGCGACCTGTGCGCGCGACGCACAGGAAGGCATGATCCGTCGGTGCCACCCGAAGGATCAGGTCCCTCGCCGCCGCGGCGCCGATCTTCCGGTCGCCAGAAGGCAGCGCCGGTCATCGAGGTGAAACGGATCCACCGCCGCGACCTCAACCGCGCCTGGGAGTTCCTCAAGAAGAGCTTCCGCGACGTCAACCTCGAGACGGTCGAGTACCAGCGGCCGCGCAGCAAGAAGCGCTTCTTCGAGACCTACGAGGAGGAGGGGGTCGAGCAGCTCCTGTTCATCGCCGGCGGCGAGATCGTCGCCTACGCCGAGTGCGCCTACGACGTGGGTACCGACACCTGGATCAACCCGCGCTACTTCGAGAAGCGCGACATGCGCCCGCTCTTCGTCGAGGAGCTGGCGGTGCACCCGGACTGGCACGGCCGCGGGGTCGGCGGGTTCGTCCTCGAGCAGATCCACCACCTGGCCAAGGTGCGCGGGCTGACCCACCTGGTCCTCGAGGTGGCCGAGAACAACGAGCACGCGCTGCAGTGGTATCGCAAGCGCGGCTTCCGCAAGCTCGACGCCGCCATCTTCATGGCGCACTCGGTCGAGGCCGAGCCGGAGTTATTGCCGCCGCGCCCGCTCACCTCGTCGCCGGCCTCGTCGGCCGACACGATGGCCGTCGAGGTGGCGTCCAACGGCGCCAACGGCGAGACCGCCGGCGAGCCTGCGCCGGCGCCGGCAGCCGGCAAGCGGCGGCGCACCGGTCGCAAGACGCGGCCACCGCGCTCGAACGACGCCGGCTCCTAGGTCAATTATCCTCGGGCTCGCCGTGGGTGCTGCCCCGGGAACGGCGAGCGCTGCGCGCTCGCTTGCCCCACGCCTCGCCCTCGCAAGCGGCTGTCACGCGTAACGCGGGCGCAACGCGCGGCGCAACCCGCGGCCCGTTGCGGAGGCGGCCGGCGCGCGCCTCGTTCTCCGCACTTGCGGCCCGGGAGCGGAGGCACGCTGGCTGCAGTGCCGGCCGTCATGATGAAACCGCGTGCGCTCGTCTCCTCTCTCCTCCTCTCTCTCTCGCTCCTGGTGTCCACCGCCTGCGACTCGGACGACGACGACGCTTGCGCCGACGGCTCGTGCGAGTCGAGCGAGCCGGAGCCGACCAGCGAGCCGAGCAGCCCGCCGCCGATGCCGATCCCGTGTCGCCCGGCGTGCGAGGCGCTGGCCGGCAGCTGCGGCGCCGACGCTCCGGGTGACACGACGGCGGTCAGGGCGGTGGCGGAGTGCATCGACTGGTGCGAGGCGGGCGGCCTCAGCGCCGACGAGGCCGCCTGCCTGGAGACGCTCGGCTGCGACCAGCCGGCCACCTGCCTGGCCGATTGATCCGCCGCGCTTGCGTGACGGCGCGCCACATCGCGCAGGAGTGCCTCGCTCGGCATGCGCGCCGATTCACTGACTTGCCGCCGCGCACCCCGGGCACCGCCGTTGCAGTCCCGCACCTCGATGCAGACAGCGATGCTGAAGCGCGCGCACCGGATGGCACTCCTGGTCACCGCTGCGACCGTGGCGCCGGCGGCCGCCGCGCGGGCGCAGGTGCCGCCGGGCGGTGAGGTGCCGAGCGGAGCGCCCGAGGCAGCGCCGCCGCCGGCACCGCCGCCGATGACCGATCCCGACCCGCAGCCGCTCGCGCCGATCCCGCGCAGCCGGTACGGGCAGGCCGGCAGCTTCGAGGCCGGCGCCTCGCTCGGCTTCACCAGCGCCGAGGAGGCGGCGGGCGGGAACCTCACGCCGCACATCGGCTGGTTCGTCGGCCAGAACCTGGAGCTGTCTGCTCTGCTCGGGCTGCACTACGTCCGGGCCAGCGGACAGGACGCCACGCTGGTGAGCGCGCTCGTCGAGCCGAGCTACCACCTGCCGTTCGGCCGCACGACCTTCGGCTTCCTCGGCCTCGGGCTCGGCGGCTCCTACGTGGAGGAGGCGGGGCTCGGCTTCGCCCTGGCGCCGCGGGTCGGCGCCAACATCCTCCTCGGCCGATCCGCCGGCCTCCTCACGCCGTCCCTGGCCTACCAGTACTCGACCAGCGACACCCGGGCGACCGACGACGGCATGCTGGTGGTGACCAGCGCGCTCTCGGCCAATCTCGGCTACAGCCTGGTCTGGTAGCGCATAATCGCCCTTTGCGAGGGCGAGGCCTGGGGCAAGCGAGCGCGCAGCGCTCGCCGCTCTTGGGGTAGCACCCAGGCCGAGCCCGAGGATAATTGGCTCTTGGAGGTGGAGCCGCAGGCGGTCGACGAGGAGATCGAGGACGTCCGCGCGCTGACACCGCTCGGCCGCATGCGCCTCCGCCTGCGCGAGCCGCCGTCCTACTGGCTGACCCGCTTCTTCCTCCTTCGCCTCCTCGGCCTGGTCTACCTGTTCGCCTTCCTCTCGCTCGCCAACCAGGTCCTGCCGCTGGTCGGCGAGAAAGGCCTCCTGCCGGCAGCCCCCTTCCTCGACGCCGCCGGCCAGGTCGGCTACGGCTTCGCCGACGCCCCGAGCCTCTTCTGGATCGGCTGTCCCGACTGGGCGCTCCAGGGGCTGGCCTGGCTGGGCGTCGCGCTCTCGCTGGTCGTCCTGGCCGGCTACGCCAACGCGATCCTCCTGCTCGTCCTGTGGATCCTCTACTTCTCGTACCTGGTCGTCGGCCAGCAGTGGTTCGGCTACGGCTGGGAGACGCAGCTGTGCGAGACGGGCTTTCTCGCCCTGTTCCTGGTCCCGCTCCTCGACGGCCGGCCGTTCCCCCGCCGGCGGCCGCCCAGGCTGGTCATCCTGCTCTTCCGCTGGCTGGTCTTGCGCATCATGCTCGGCGCCGGGCTCATCAAGCTGCGCGGCGATCCCTGCTGGCACGAGCTCACCTGCCTCGACTACCACTTCGAGACCCAGCCGATCCCCAACCCGCTCAGCCCGGCGCTCCACGCCCTGCCGCACGGGGTGCTCGCGATCGGCGTCGCCTGCAACCACCTCTGTGAGCTCATCGCGCCGCTGTTCGTCTTCGGGCCGCGGCTGGCCCGGCACATCGCCGGCTACGCGATGCTCTGCTTCCAGATCTTCCTCATCGTCAGCGGCAACCTGTCGTTCCTCAACTGGCTCACCATCGTCGCCATCGTCGCCTGTTTCGACGACGGCATCCTCGCCCGGGTGACGCCCGGCTGGCTGCGCGCCCGGGCGGAGGCGGCGCGCGCGCGGGCGGCGCCGTCGCAGGCGCAGCGCTGGACCATCCTGGTCGTCTTCGCCGTCTACTGCATCCTCAGCCTGCCGGCGCTCTTCAACCTCCTGTCGAGCGAGCAGAAGATGAACTACTCGTTCAACCGGCTGCACCTGGCCAGCGCGTACGGCGCGTTCGGCTCGATGGGCAAGGAGCGCCACGAGATCGTCTTCCAGGGCACGCTCGACGAGACCATCGGGCCGGCCACCGAGTGGCGCGAGTACCAGTTTCCCTGCAAGCCGGGCGACCCGATGCGCCGCCCCTGCATCGCGGCGCCGTACCATTACCGGCTCGACTGGCAGATCTGGTTCGCGCCGTTCGGCTCGTGGGAGGACGCGCCGTGGACCGCGCACCTGGTCTGGAAGCTCCTGCACGACGACCCGGGCGCGCTGTCGCTCCTCGACGGCAACCCGTTTCCCGAAGGGCCGCCGCGCTGGATCCGCGCCGTCCGCTACCGCTACCGCTTCGCCTACGGAGGAGACGCCTGGTGGGAGCGCGAGCCGCTCGGGATCTGGCTGGGGCCGTGGAACAGCGAGAGCCCCGAGCTGCGCGAGGTGCTCGACTACTTCGGCTGGGAGAGCGCGCCGGTCACACCTTGATCTTCATGCGCTCGACCACCACCATGACCGGTTCGCGCGCGCTGCTGGAGGCCCGCTTCACGCCGAGCATCACGCTGGTGCCGATCGGGCCGCGGATGGCCTGGATGGCGCCGTCCATGCCGAGCTGGTTGACCGGCGTGCCGTCGACCGACACGATGAGATCGCCGGCCACCAGCCCGGCCTTCTCGGCGCCGCTGCCCGGCAGCGTGCGCTGGACCAGCAGCGCCTCGCCCTGCGCCGCCAGCACCGCGCCGATGCCGACCAGCTCGGTGGTCGGCTCCTCGCCTTCCTTCACCGGCGTCAGCACGACCTCGATGGGGCCGATCACCGCGCCGTCGGCGATGTCGAGCCCGCTCATGATCGTCTCGTGGTGGTTGTAGGCGGCGACCACCACCGAGCGCCGCCCGGGCGCCAGGCCGCGCAGGGTGAACTGTCCGCTCGCGTCGGTGACCGCGCTGGCGGCGAAGGGAACCGGGCTGGTCCCCTCACCCACGCCGCCCTCGACCGAGACCCGAGCGCCGTCCAGCGGGCCGCCTCCTTCCGATCTCACCAGGCCGGTGAGCGTGCCGCCGTCCGGCAGCGCGACGACGACCGCGGGGGCCTTCTCGGGCGGCACCTCGGCGCGCCCGTCCACCGTCCGCGACGGGGCGTGGCCATGCGCGGTCGCCTGCACCCGGTAGCCGCCGGCGGCCAGCCCCTCGACCGCGAACAGGCCATCGCGATCGATCACGGTGCGGACCGCGGCCGGCACCACCGCCAGGCCCTCGTTCCTGAACACGACCACCGTGAAGGCGGGCACCGGCTCGCCGCGGGTGTCCACGACCACGCCGCGGAGGACCGCGCCGGCCGCCATCACCAGGCGGGCGCTGCCGGTCTGGCCGGCCGCGAGCGCGACCTCGGCATGGGCGGGCGCGCGCACACCGTCGGTGGCGGTCACCGCGTAGAGACCGGCGTCGAGCCCGGGGAGCGCGAAGCGGCCGTCGTCGCCGGTGACCGCGCGCGCGGCGGCGACCAGCTCGGCATCGTCCCCCTTGCGGCCGGTCACCTCGGCGCGGACCAGCGCGCCGGGCAGCGGCTGGCCGTCGCCGCCCACCACCTGGCCGGTGATGCGCGCGCTGCCCAGCTGATCGGCGGCGCCGCCGGCGGGCGGCAGGCGGATGACCAGCTTGTGGCTGAGGATCGCCTTGCCGTCGAGCCGCGCGCGCCCGGGACCGTGGCCGTCGGCTCGCGCCTCGAGGAGCGCGAAGTCCGGGGCGTGGAAGACGAACTCTCCCTTGCGGTTGCTGGTGAAGCGGTCCGGGATCGAGACCAGCTCCTGCTCCCCTGCGGGCAGATCGATGATGCGGACCCGGGCGCCGGCGACCGGCGCGCCGGCCGCGTCCACCACCAGGCCGGTGTAGTCGACGGCCGGGATGAGATAGATGACGACGTCCACGACCCGCACCCCCGGGCGCGCCATCAGCTCGATCGGGCTGTGACCCCACTCGGGGGCGAACGGCAAATAGCCGGCGCGGGTGATCGACGCGATGACGACCCGGCCGGCGCGGTCCGGCAGGTAGCGGAAGCGCCCCTCGCCGTCGCTGGTGATCGCGGTGGTGGCGCCGTCCTCGAGCGCGAGCGCGACCTCGACGCCGGCGACCGCCTGGCTGGTCGCCCAGTCGACCACGCGCCCCTCGACCGAGCCCTGGCGGGCCGAGGGATCGAGCTCGGCGCGCGCGCTGATGAGGGCGATCGGCCGGGTGTCGCGGGCCGGCGCCGGACCCGCCGGCGGAGTGGCCGCCGCCGACATGCGCTCGGCGGCCGGCGCGCCCGGGTGGGCGGCAGCGCTCGCGGGACGGCGCTCGCCGTCGCCGTCGCCTCCGCGCATGTGGTGGACGACGAGCGCGGTGCCGCCGCCGGCGGCGAGGAGCGCGACGGCGGCGATCACCAGCTTGGTCTTGGTCTTCATGATGAGCGCTCCGGTGAGTGAGGGAATGGGCGCAGCAAAGGCGAGCGCCACTGTCCAGCGCTTGCGCTCGCCGGCCCGTTCGTCCATTGTGGCGCGCAGCCGGGCGAGCGCCTCGGCCAGTCGCCACCGGATGGTCGCGTGGGCGACGCCCTCCGCCTCCGCGATGCGCTGGAGCGACAGCCCCTCGAAGTAGCGGAGGAGCAGCGTGCGGCGGAACGGCTCGTCGAGCGAGACCACGCAGTCGGCCAGCAGCCGCTGCGCCATCGCCCGGTCGAGCAGCGCGTCGGGCGCCGGCGGGGCGTCGCCGGCCGGGGCCGCCTCCTCGCGGGTGCGGCGCCGCCGCTCACCGCGCAGGCGCATGCGCCACGCGTTCCTCACCACCTCGGCCAGCCACGGGCGGGCCGCGCGCGCCGGATCGGGCGGGCGGCGCAGCGCGGCCAGGTAGGCCTCCTGCACCAGATCGTCGGCCTCGGCCTCGCCGCCGGTCAGCGCGAGCGCCAGGCGCCGCATCCAGGCGGCGTGCGCGATCAGGGTATCGGGACCGATCACGTCCACTCGACATCTATATGCCGCCCGCGCACGGTCAGCGGGCGGTCGGACACCACGTCGAGTCAAGCAGCCGAAATCGCGATCGGACGAACTGCCTTCCGGCTCGGGGTGAACGCTCTCGCCCGCGGCAAACCGCCTGGCATCCGCCTTGCTGCCCTTCCTCGCGAATCCGAGCACGAGGAGCGAGCCATGCATCGAACGCGAATCGTATTTCTCGGCGGCCTGGGTCTCGGGGCAGCGCTCATGTACGCGCTCGATCCGCAGGCCGGCCGCCGTCGCCGCGCGATGGCGCGAGATCGGCTGAAGAGACTGGGACATCGGCCACACCCGGGCGGCGCCCATTCGCTCCGCCGGGGCGACGCCGCCTCGGACCGGGCGCTCGCCGATCGCGTGCGCGCCGCGCTCGGGCGCGCGGTCTCGCACCCCGGCGCCATCCATGTCGAGCTGGTGGACGGCTCTGCCATCCTCACCGGCCAGGTGCTCGAGAGCGAGACGCGCGAGCTGATGCGGCGCGTGGGCCGGGTCGCCGGCTTGAAGTCGGTGGATGACCGCCTCGAGCGCCACCCGACCGGCGACGGCGTGCCTGCCCTCGAAGGGTCGACCCGGGTGTCGCGCCACTCGCTCGAGCGCGATGTCTGGCCATCTGCCTGGAGACTGGCGGCCGGCGGCGTCGGACTGGCCACCGGTGTGTGGGGCCTGGCGCGCGGCGGCGTTACCGGCAGGGCGCTCCTGGTCGGCGGCGGCACGCTCCTGGCCCGGGCCGTGACCAACCGGTCGATCTCGCGGCTCACCGGAGTCGGCGGCGGCTGCCGCATCATCGAGCTCCGCAAGACCCTGCTGGTGCATGCGCCGATCGACGAGGTCTACAGCTTCTGGACCCACGTCGAGAACTTCCCCTGCTTCATGGAGCACGTCGTCAAGGTCACGCGGAACCGGCAGAACCCGCTTCGCTCGCAGTGGGAGGTGCGCGGTCCGGGCGGCGTCACCATGAAATGGGACGCCGAGGTGACCCGCCACGTGCCCGACGAGATGTTCGCCTGGAAGACCCTGCCCGGCAGCGAGGTCGAGCACTCCGGCATGGCGCAGTTCGAAGAGGTCGGCGAGGACACCACGCGGGTGCACGTGCGGATGACCTACATCCCGCCGGCGGGAGCGCTCGGCCACGCGCTGGCGAGTCTGTTCGGCGCCGATCCGAAGAGCCGGATGGACGACGATCTGACCCGCTTCAAGTCGCTCCTCGAGGACGGGCGGATCCGACCGGCGGCCGGCGCCGACGAGACGAAGCGCGAGGAGCTCTGGGGACCGGGTATCCTCTGACCATGGGCGGGCGGCGCAAGAAGGTCGACCAGCCGGCGGCGGCGGGCGCCGCTGATGCCGCCGCCACCAAGCTCGCGACCTATCGCTCCAAGCGCCGCTTCCAGAAGACGCCCGAGCCGGCCGGCGGCACCGCGCGGCGGCCGGTGGCCGGCCCGATGTTCGTGGTGCAGAAGCACGCGGCCCGCCGACTGCACTACGACTTCCGCCTGGAGGTAGGCGGCGTCCTGGTCAGCTGGGCCATCCCCAAGGGCCCGAGCGCCGACCCGGCGGTCAAGCGACTGGCCGCGCGCACCGAGGATCATCCGATCGAGTACGGCGACTTCGAGGGCATCATCCCCGAGGGGGAGTACGGCGGAGGCACCGTCGTCGTCTGGGACACCGGCACCTGGCAGCCGGAGGGAGATGCCGCCCAGGCGCTGGCCAAGGGGCACCTCCGCTTCGAGCTCTTCGGCCACAAGCTGCGCGGCCGCTACCACCTGGTGCGCACGCGGGGCGACAAGGGCAAGAGCTGGCTCTTCTTCAAGGGCAAGGACGCCGAGGCGCGGACCGGCGGCAGCGCGCCCTGGACCGAGGAGAGCGTCCTCACCGGGCGCAGCCTCGAGGAGGTCGCCGGCGCGCGCGACCGCGTCTGGCACTCGAACCGTTCCGCCGCGCCGGATCTCAGCGGCCTCATCGCCGCGCTGCCGGCCGAGCTCCCGCGCGGCATCGAGCTGTCGAACCTCGACAAGGTCCTCTATCCCGAGCAGGGGCTCACCAAGGGAGCGCTGGTCGCCTACTACGCGGCGGTCTCTGCCTGGATGTTGCCCCACCTGGCCGGGCGGCCGCTCACCATCGTCCGCTGCCCGGACGGCCGCCACAAGCACTGCTTCTACCAGAAGCACGCCAAGCCGGGGCAGCCGCCGGCCATCCGCCGGGTGGCCATCGAGGAGGAGAAGGGCGCGGTCGCCGACTACATGGCGGTGGACGATCTCGCCGGTCTCCTCGGCCTGGTCCAGCTCGGCGCGCTCGAGATCCACACCTGGGGCTGCCGGCGCGATCGCGTGGAGCGCCCCGACATGCTGGTCTTCGATCTCGATCCCGACGAGGCGCTGCCCTTCGCCGTGGTGGTGGACGCCGCCTTCGAGGTGCGCGGACAGCTCGAGGGCCTCGGCCTCGAGAGCTTCGTCAAGACCACCGGCGGCAAGGGCCTCCACCTGGTGGTCCCGATCGAGCGACGCACCGGCTGGGAGGACGCCATGGAGTTCTGTCACCTGGTCGCGCTCGCCATGACCCGCCTGCGCCCCGACCGCTACGTCGCGGTGGCCGGCAAGGGGCGTCGGGTCGGCCGCATCTTCATCGACTACCTGCGCAACGGCTTCGGCGCCAGCGCGGTCGCGCCCTACTCGACGCGCTCGCGCGAGGGCGCGCCGGTCGCAGCCCCGCTCGGCTGGGACGAGCTCTCCGCCGGCGCCATCCGACCCGCCGACTTCACCGTGACCTCCATGCCCCACCGGATCGCGTCGCTCGGGCGCGACCCGTGGCACGGCTACCTCGAGGTGAAGCAGTCGATCAAGCGGCGCGGGTCTCGCCGCCGAGCAGCGTGAGGACCTCGCCGGTCAGGTAGCTCGACGCGCCTTCACGCCGGTCGGCACGCGTCGTGCTGTGTGTGGTCGCATTCATGGCCGTCGCACCTCTCGAGCTCGATCCGCAGGCACACGCCGCGCGCGCTGATCTCCACTACACAGCAGCCGACGAGCCGGGAATCTCGCGCCGCCGGTCCGGAAGCGGGTTCGTGTACCTGGCGCCCGGTGGGCGACGCGTGCGCGACGAGGCGACGCTGGCGCGCATCCGCTCGCTGGCGGTGCCGCCGGCCTGGCGCGAGGTCTGGATCTCCTGCGACCCCGACGGCCATCTGCAGGCGGTCGGGCGCGACGCCCGCGGCCGCAAGCAGTACCGCTACCACCCGCGCTGGCGCTCGGTGCGCGACGAGGCCAAGTACGGCCGGCTGGTCGAGTTCTGCCGCGCGCTGCCGCGCCTGCGCCGACAGGTGGCGCGCGATCTCGCCTGCTCGTGCCTGTGCCGCGAGAAGGTGGTGGCCCTGGTGGTGTCCCTGCTCGAGCGGGTGCAGATCCGGGTCGGCAACGACGAGTACGCCCGCCAGAACGGATCCTTCGGCGCCACCACCCTGCGGGATCGCCACGCCCGCATTCGCGGCTCGGAGCTCGAGCTCCGCTACCGCGGCAAGGGGGGCATCGAGCGGCGGGTCTCGGTGCGCGATCGCCGGCTGGCCACGCTGGTGCGCCGCTGCCGCGACCTGCCGGGCCAGCGGCTGTTCCAGTACCTCGGCGAGGACGGCCGCCCGGTCCCCATCACGTCGAGCGACGTCAACGAGTACCTGCGCCAGGCGACCGGTGGTCCGTTCACCGCCAAGGACTTTCGCACCTGGGCGGCCACCCTCGCCTGCGCGGTGCTGCTCAGCCACCAGGCCAGCGAGGGCTCGCTGCGCTCGCGCAAGTCGACCGTCAAACGCGTGGTGGAGGTGGTCGCCGCCCAGCTGGGCAACACACCGGCGGTCTGCCGGCGCTGCTACATCCACCCGCAGGTGATCGACGGCTTCATGGACGGGCGACTCGCCAGAGCGCTGGCGCCAGCGGTGCGCCGGCTCACCCGCGATCTGCGCGGACTGGCGCACTCCGAAACCGCCCTCGACTCCGCGCTCCTGACCCGGGTCGAGAGCGCAGTCATCGGATTTCTCGACAGCCCGGCGCGGACGCGCCGGCCGACCCGGCTTCGCGCTTGCGCCCGGCCTTCCGGTGGGCGGAAGATGAAGAATTGGGCCGCCTGATGACCATGGGTTCTCCTGACCGCGTGACCCGCGCGATGACCTCGGACGGGGCATTCCGGGTCATCGCGGCCATCACCACCGAGACCGCCATCGAGGCGGCGCGGGCCCAGGGGCTGTCGGGCGGCGACGCGCTGCGTCTCGCCGAGCTCATCACCGGGGCGGTGCTGCTGCGCGAGACCACCTCGCCCGGGCGGCGGGTCCAGATCCTGGTGCGCGATCGCCACGGCCGGGTGCTGGTAGCCGACGCCCTGCCCGACGGCAGCAACCGCGGGATCGTCAACCCCGGGTCGGAGAGCGTGGCGGCGCCCGACGGCGACACCACGCTGCAGGTGAGCTACACGATGCCGAACGGGGCCCTGCACCAGGGGCTGGTCGCGGTGCCGGAGGGCAGCGACCTGTCGACCGCGCTCATGCGCTACATGCAGCAATCGGAGCAGTGGGTATCGGTCATCGCGGTGACCGCGCTGGGCGACGGCGGACACGGGGTGGCGGCGTCCGGCGGCTACGTGGTGCAGCTCTTGCCGGAGGCCGAGCGGCCGGCGCTGCGCGCCATGACCCAGCACCTCGACGCGCTCGACAGTCTGCCGCGGCTCTTGGCCGAGCCGGACACCACCTCGCGCGAGCTCATCTCGCGCCTGCTCGACGGCTTCGATCACGCCGAGCTGGCCGATTCGCCGCTCCGCTTCGGCTGCACCTGCAGCGAGGAGCGGGTGCTGCGCGGGCTGGCCTCGGTCGGTCGCGAGGACGTGCGATCGATGATCGAGAGCGAGGTCCCGCTCGAGGTCCGCTGCGACGCCTGTGGCCGGCGCTACACCATCGATCCGGACCACCTGCGCGCGTTCGTCGCCGAGCGGACCTGCAACTAGCGGGTGAAGGTGACCGAGTCGCCGGCGACCCGGGTGACCAGGTCGTCGAGATCGTCGAGCGCGAAGTCCTGCAGGTCGATGTCCGGGATCTCGATCGCCTGCACGGCGAAGCGCATCTCGCCGCCCTGCAGGCTGACCGCCGCCGGCAACTGGATCTCCGACGAGCCGTCGAAGACGCCGACCGCCCAGCGCCGGGTGCCGCCGCCGGTGTCGGCCACGCCGAATATGTGGACGGTGGCGTCCTCGTCCGGGTCGAAGGCGAACCGGGTGCCGTCGGTCTCGATGCCGGTCGGCGGGGCCAGGAGGATGCCGACCGAGGCGTCGGCGATCGACTCGATGTCGCGCTCGATCGAGATGGAGGTGGCGCGCTCGGCCGGAGGGTCGCTCGACTGCGCGATGCCGATCAGGTCCTGCCGCGAGCCGGGGAACAGCGACGGGTCGGGCACCAGCACCTCCAGTCCGAGCCCGGCGACCGGCAGCGAGAGGCGTCCGTCGGCGCCCAGCTCGAAGCGGACCAGCGCCGCCACGCTGTCGGTGCCGGCCGGCGCGCTGGGCAAGGAGACGTCAGGCTCGATGAGATCTTCGTCGGCGACCATGTCGAGCCGGATGCCGTCCACAGTGTCGCCGTCCGTCACCTCGACGCCGCCCCGATAGGCGAAGCCGTGAACGCGGACGGTCATCTCGGCGTCGATGTCGCCGAGCAGGGCGAAGATCATCATCTGACCGGTGCGCGTGCGGACGGTGTAGTTGCACGGCGCGCCGGCTCCGGCGTTGACGCAGACGTTGGGCGCCGGGTCGCCCGGCTGCGGGATCTCGTTGGCCGGGTCGTTGTCCTCGCCGTTCGCCGTGTAGTTGACCACCGCGATGTTGGCGCGCTGGGCCGGGACCGGCAGGTCCTCCCAGCCGTCGATGGTCCCGCGCACCGCCCCCTGCTCGAAATCGCTCGAGACCTCCATCGGGCCGACCGGGATGGTGACGTTGGCGCCGTCGACCCCGACCCAGGTGGTCGGGGTGTAGCCGCCCGCGATGATGGTGATGGTCTGCGGGCCGGAGACGTCGGTGGCGACCAACAGGCCCTCGGCGTCGGTCTCCCCCTCGAGGTCGTCACCCAGGTGGACCGCGGCCCCCTCGATGGGCTGGTCGGAATCCTCGTCGATGACGAACACGTTGACCTCGCCGTCGATATCGGGATCGGCGATGCCGCCGCCCGGGATGAGGGTGGGATCGGGATCGTTGCCGCCGCCGCAGGCGGCCAGCGCGAGCGCGGCCGCGGCCGGCCACGCGACTCTCATCGTCTGCCCCATCGTCTCATGCTACACGTCACCTCCATGCGGGTGGCTCTCGAGCACGACATGGACCTCTTGCGGCGCGGGGCCCAGGCGTACGCGGTCATCTCGGCCTGGGCGGGCGCCGGACTCTTCGCCGCCCTGGCGGACGGCGATCCGCGCCCGCTCGAGTCGCTTCCAGGCGATCTGCGCGCCCTCGCCGGCACCGCGCCCATCCTCGTACATGTCGGGCTCCTGGTGATGGACCCCGAGGGTCGCTGCGCGCTGACCGCCGCCGCCCGCGAGCTCCTGCGCCAGGGCGTGCTGTCGGGCGCCAGCGCGGAGAGCAGCCTGGGCGATCTGTCGCGCCTCGACCTCCTCCTGCGCGAAGGCGGACCGGCGCGCGGACCCGACGGCGCCTCGCGGGTCACCGAGGGCGGCGTGCGCGAGGGCGATCGCGAGGGGGCTCGTCGCTTCCTCGACATGCTGTTCCGCCGCAGCGAGAAGACGTCGGTCGAGGTGGTCCGCTGGCTGGCGCCGCGGCTGGCCCAGGGGGCGCGCGTCCTCGACCTCGGCGGCGGCCACGGCCGCTACGCCCATGCGCTGGCCGGCGCCGGCTTCCGCGTCGAGCTGTTCGATCGCGACCTGTGCGTCGATATCGCCCGCGAGCGCTACGGCGACGCGCTGAGCTACCGCGCCGGCGACTTCATGACGGATGATCTCGGCGGTCCGTTCGACGCCGCGCTGCTGTCCAACATCGTCCACGGCCTCGGCGAAGGCGAGCTGGCCCAGCTCTTCGCCCGCCTCGCCCGCGCCCTCGCGCCCGGCGGCCTGCTCGTCCTCAAGGACATGTTCCTCGACGATCACGGCGCCGATCCGGCCGAGGCGGTCTTCTTCGGCCTCCAGATGCTCATGTACACCCGGCAGGGTCAGAGCTACCCCGTCCACCGCATGCGCGAGCTCCTCGGCGCGGCCGGCTTCGCCTCACCCGAGCACATCTACCTGCGCGACCTGCGCTTCTCTCTCGTCCTCGCCCGCCGCTGACGCACGATCCGTCAAGGAGGTTCAACCGCCAAAGCGCCAAGGCGTCTGCGCCGCAGGCCAAAGAAGGGCGCTCCGGCGACCGGTCGCTCGATGCCCTCGTTCTCTTGTCGCAAGCGGCGAGAAGGGAGCGGTAGCTCCCTTCGAGCTTTGGCGGCTTGGCGGTTCAACAGGAGCGGCCGCCGAGTTGGGGCGGATATGGAGCGGGGGGAGCTAAGGCTGGAGGCCGAGGGCGCCGGTGATGGCGGCGTTGCCGTCGCCGAGGGAGACCAGGCCGAGGTCGGTGACGGCGCCGCGGGTGAACCGGAGGTGACGGACGCCGACGAGCTCGGCGACCAGGAGGTGGCCGCGCAGGGAGCCGCGGTCGACGGCGGCGACCGGACCGGGCAGCTGGGGCGCCGCTCCGTCGTAGTCGATCTCGCCGGCGAGGGCGAAGGGCTCGTCGTCTCCGCCGCTGCGCGTGAGCGCGACGATGGCGTCGCCGAAGCCGCTCACCACGATGGCGCCGTCGTCGAACGGGCTCACCGCGATGGCGACCGGGTCCTCGACCGGCAAGGTCTGCTCGGCGGTGAGGGAGTCGCCGCCGACCCGCACGACCGCGACCCGGTTGGCGAGCTTTTCGCTGGAGTAGAACTGGTTGTTGTCGCCGACCAGGAGGTAGGCGCCGTCGGCGGTGAGGGCGGCGGACGCGACGATCTGCTCGTCGTCGGGGAACGGGTCGGCGCCGGCCAGGAGGTCACCGCCGGCCATGTCGAGCAGGTGGACGTCGGCGCCGGCGCTCGAGTCGAGGATGTCGCTCGCCGCCGCCAGGGCGCGCGCGCCGCCG